>Ga0210407_10004961_pt1 | contig 10363 bp, 10 predicted proteins | sample IncBWC27MmetaG_FD_150860 | JGI IMG/M metagenome (GOLD analysis project Ga0210407, IMG submission 150860) | Forest soil microbial communities from Barre Woods Harvard Forest LTER site, Petersham, Massachusetts, United States - Inc-BW-C-27-M | ecosystem: Environmental > Terrestrial > Soil >... | reverse complement strand
CGCCCGTCCAGGGCGAGCGCCACCGCCTCGATCTCGAACAGCGACAACTGCGGCGCGCCAAACACGACGACGTCGAGCTTGTCCTCCGGGGCAGCGTAGCGGGCGAGAAAGGCCTCGATCCCGTCCTGCGCAACAGTGACCACAGCCGGCGGCGATCCTGCAAAGACCGCGTCCTCGGCCGTAATCCCCGGCATGTGGAACAGCGCCACGGAGCCAAAGCTCGCCAGCGCGGTGCCGAAATGCTTCAGAGCGTCTGAGCCGGGCACCGTTTCGACGCCCTCGATGACCGGGACTTCCCAATAGGAGCCACAGGCCTCGCCGACGATGCCGCCGAGCGCCCCCCATTCGCTGAGGTCGTGCGGCGCCGCGGCGAGGCGGAACCGCCTAGTGGCGCGCCGGCACGCATCGAGATGGTAGCCGTAGCGCGGGGTGCGGCCGGTCAGCCCGGCAGCCAATGCCGAAGGCCCGCCTTCGAAGTTGCTGCAGGCGCCGAGCACGCTGTTCGAATAAATCACGACCCCGGTATCGCCATACGCCATGTGCTCGCCGCGCACGGGCGCCATGATGGTCTGGTAATTGATGCAGGTGTCCGTCATCAGCACGCCGAAGGCGCGCAACGCCTCGATCGCCCGCTGCTCCAGCGCTGCCATCTCCGGGGTCTGCCTGAGCCGCCGATAAACTGCCAAATCGATCCCCCGCGGGTCGGTGATCGTCGGCACCCGGACCCGCCGCTCGGACTCGGGCGAGGCGGCGAGGCCTTCGAGAAACCGCAACCCGGCTTCGCCCAGGGATTCGGTGTCGGCCATGACGTGGGCCTGCGACACCGGCACGAAATCCAAGGCGTCGAAGAACTCGCCGACCGCGATCTGGTGCGATATCCCCCAGTGCCGGACAGCCCCGAGCTCCCCCGCCAGCATCGCCCTTTCTTCATCGCTCAGCCGCATGTCAACCACGACTTATAATTATAGATTGAACCATGGATCACACATTTGCTGCACCTGATCACGATTAGCCAAATCTGCATAGTCAACCGATTACGCCGTGGTCTAGGCTCGCGATCTGGGCAAGGTTCGCCCACTCGCGATCAACTTATTCGGAGACAGAGCCATGAAAATGGACCTCACAGCCGCGGCGCAGGCTGATCTAAGTCAATGATGTCACGCTCCGGGGGTGGCGAATCCAGCCGCGTGAATTTGGTCGGAAGCACTGCGAAGTATCTGCTAGTGTCCGCCAGAGGAGCCGTACCTTGCATTTTGCTGGACGATGGAACCTGAGAAACCCGGAGTTCATTCGAATGAAACACGTTGCACTCGCCGTCATGGTTGCGCTCGGCACGCTCGCCCTCGCCCATCAGAGCCACGCCGCCGCCTGCGCCAACGGCGTCTACCGAGCGGGATGCGTCGGACCCAACGGGGCGGCGGTTGTCCGCAAGCCCGCCCCGGCCTACCACGCCAAACCCGCGGTCACCTGCGCCAAGGGGGTCTACCGGGCGGGATGCGCCGGACCGAATGGGGCCGCAGTCGTCCGCAGGCCGTACTAGCACCGTGGGCTGACAGCACCCGCGGGTGCTGACGGGTGGCCCCGCCGCCCAAAACTACAGGGGAGACATGTCATGAGGCTCAGCGCCAAGCCTGCGATGACAAAGGTCGACGGCCCCTCGCCGCTCTGGCCACAAAACGCGACGCCGGAGAGCTCGCGCTATGGCGATATGGTCGGGATTCCGGGCGGCACCTTCCGCATGGGCTCGGACGAACATTATCCGGAAGAGGCGCCCGTTCATCACGCGATTGTCGACGCCTTCTGGATAGATCGCGCTCCGGTGACAAACCGCCAATTCCGTGAATTCGTCAGGGCGACAGGCCATGTCACGTTCGCCGAGATCGCACCGGACCCGAAGGACTATCCGGGCGCTCTGCCGAATATGCTCAGGGCCGGCTCCCTGGTTTTCAATCCGCCGAAGCATACGGTCGATGACATGCGCGACTGGAGCCAGTGGTGGACGTTCAAATTTGGCGCCAACTGGAGGCGGCCCTACGGACCGCGCAGCTCTCTGAGTGGGCTCAATGACCATCCGGTGGTTCACGTCGCCTATAGCGACGCGTTGGCTTACGCGAAATGGGTGGGCAAGGACTTGCCGACCGAAGCGGAATGGGAGTTTGCGGCCCGCGGCGGGCTCGACGGCGCCGAGTTCGCCTGGGGCGATGAATTTTCACCCGGCGGCAAGCAGATGGCGAATACCTGGCAGGGCGCATTTCCGCGCGAGAACCTCAAGCTCGACGGATACGAGCGCACCTCGCCGGTGACCGCATTCCCGCCGAACGGCTATGGCGTCTACGACATGATCGGCAATGTGTGGGAATGGACCAGCGATTGGTACTCACCCAGACACGAAGCCGATGCCGACAAGGCCTGCTGCATCCCGATAAATCCGCGGGGCGGTCGTGAGCACGCGAGCTACGATCCCTGCCAGCCCGAAATCAAGATTTCTCGTAAAGTGCTCAAGGGCGGTTCGCATCTGTGTGCGCCAAATTACTGCCGCCGCTACCGCCCGGCTGCGCGTCATCCGGAGCCGGTAGACACCTCGACCAGCCATGTAGGTTTCCGTTGCGTCGTTCGTCAGGCCAGGGCGTCGCGATGACTGATGCAAACGCCTGGGACACCAGACCTCCTGCCCAAGCTGGTCATCGTGCCGGCGGGCATCACCAGCAACATTGATTTGTCGTCAAAGCGGGCCGATGCGGTCGTCGCGTATTTCCGCTCGCAGGGGGTCAACCCGGAAATCATCTCGGTCAAAAGGTTCGGCGGCACCCATCCGGTCGCCTCGAACGACACGCAGGCGGACCGGGCGAAAAACCGGCGCATCGAGATCACCGTGCAAGAAACCGGAACGTCCGGCGCCTGAGGTCGGGGTATTCTGCCTCAGCCCAAGAGAGAGGAGCAACCCATGTACTACACCGACGACTCGCTGCTTCCCGAGAACCAGGACCCGTTGATCATTACGGCGGCGCCCTACGGGCCGATCTGGATGCCGGCCGATTATCCCGAGGACATTCCCGTAACTTGGGACGAGCAAGTCCAGAAGGCGGTGGATTGTTACAACGCCGGGGCCACCATGCTCCACATCCATGTGCGCGACCCCAAGACCGGCCACATCTCGAAGAATTTCAAGGAGTACGGCGATCTGGTCGGGCGCCTGCGCCAGGCCGTGCCGAACATGGTCCTGCAAGTCGGCGGGTCGATTTCGTTCGCGCCGGAGGGCGACGAGAAGGCGAAATGGCAATCCTACGACACGCGCCACATGCTGACCGAGATCGATCCAAAGCCGGACCAGGTCACGGTCGCCATCGGCTCGTCACTGTATGACATGACGCCGCTAATCACGATGGACGATGTTCAGGGGACCCACCTCGCGAACCCCGAGCAGATATGGGCGTTTTCCCAGATGGTGGCCGATTCCACCTCGGACTTTTACGTCGAGCACCTCAAGCGCCTAAAAAAGGCTGGCATTCAACCCTATTTCGCCCTCTCCCGCCCTCTCCCATGTCCACTCGTGGAGCGCCTCGTCCGCCAGGGCGTCCACATGGGGCCGGTGAACGGGTTCTTCAGCATGGTCGGCGGCGGCGTGACAGGCACCAACCCCTTCGACTGGCTGGAGTTGTTTCGCCGGACGCCACACGGCTCGGTGTTCACGTATCAGACGATGATGCGGCATAGCTGGCCCCTCGCTGCCGTGTGTATCGCCCTCGGGCAGCACACCCGCGCCGGCATTGAGGAGAACCTCTGGGACACGACCAAGGGGAAGCGCCTGACCTCCGCGCAGATGATCGAAAAGCATGTCCGGATGGCCAACGAACTCGGGCGCAAGATCGCGACGGGCGACGAAGCTCGTCGGATCTTGAAGATCGGGGTCACGTACAACTCGGTCGAGGAAACGCTCATCAACCTCGGTCTGCCGCCGAACCGCCAGACGGGTCAGACCGGCTTCGTCGGGTACACGACCGACGGAAAACTCGCGACACCGCGGCCCGCCGCCGGTGCGGACGGACACATTCTCTAATGGAGACCACCGGCAAACGCCCTGATCTCGAAGAGCTCGATCAGCGGGGCCGGCCGATCTGAGGGCGCCGTTCGTCCTGTGCACCCGACGCCGAACATCGCGTACCAAGGTCCTGCCCTCGGCCCCGGGGCAGGACCAGGCGAAGGGTTTATGGCTCAACTTTACCGAAAGGACACGAGCCTCGCTATACCGGCAAAACGACCGTGAAAATGACTGGACCAAAAAAGCAAAAATTCTCGTCTTCAAACCCACCTTGCAATAGGACGATCGGACCATGAGCAGCGGAGACAACAAACATCGTTCACATCTCCCGATCCCCTCGCCTGAGCGAACCGGGCTGATCACCTATGATGCGAAGGATCCAGACACCAAATTCCCGCCAATCGAGCAGTTGCGCCCGCCGACGGGGGCGCCCAACGTGCTCGTAATCCTGATCGACGACGCCGGGTTTGGCTCTTCGAGCGCTTTCGGTGGCCCCTGCCAGACACCGAATGCCGAAAAGCTGGCGGCGGCTGGGCTGAAGTACAACCGCTTCCACACGACCGCCCTTTGCTCCCCGACTAGGGCGGCGCTGCTGACCGGGCGCAACCACCACTCCGCAGGCATGGGCGGCATCACCGAGATCGCCACCGGTGCGCCAGGCTACAGCTCGGTACTGCCCAACACGATCTCGCCGCTCGCCCGGACCCTGAAGCTCAACGGCTATTCGACCGCTCAGTTCGGTAAATGCCACGAAGTGCCGGTATGGGAGACGAGCCCGGTCGGACCGTTCGACGCCTGGCCCACTGGCGGCGGCGGGTTCGAGTACTTCTACGGCTTCATCGGCGGCGAGGCGAACCAGTGGTATCCCACGCTGTACGAGGGCACCACGCCGGTCGAGCCGAAGAAGACGCCCGAAGAGGGCTATCACTTCATGGCGGACATGACCGACAAGGCGATGGCCTGGGTGTCGCAGCAGAAGGCGTTGGCTCCCGACAAACCCTTTTTCGTCTACTTCGCGCCCGGCGCGACCCACGCGCCTCACCACGTGCCCAAGGAGTGGGCCGACAAATACAAGGGCAAGTTCGACCACGGCTGGGACAAGCTGCGCGAAGCGACCATCGCCCGGCAGAAGAAGCTGGGTGTCATCCCGGCGGACTGCCGGCTCACCGCGCGCCACGCGGAGATTCCGGCGTGGGACGACATGCCGGAAGCACTAAAGCCCATATTGCGCCGCCAGATGGAGGTCTATGCGGGGTTCATGGAGTACACCGACCACCATGTCGGACGCCTGCTCGACGGCTTGAAGAAGCTCAACATCCTCGACGATACACTCGTCTACTACATCATCGGCGACAATGGTGCCTCGGCCGAGGGCACGTTGAACGGGGCGTACAACGAGATGGCCAATTTCAACGGCTTGGCAGCCCTCGAGACCCCCGAATTCCTGATGGAGCGGTACGAGAAGCTCGGCGGGCCCGAGTCGTACAATCACTATGCCGTCGGTTGGGCCCATGCAATGAACGCCCCTTATCAGTGGACCAAGCAGGTTGCCTCCCACTGGGGCGGGACCCGCAATGGCACGATCGTGCACTGGCCCAACGGCATCAAGGCCAAAGGCGAAATTCGCTCGCAGTTCCACCACGTCATCGACGTCGCACCCACAATCCTCGAAGCGGCGGGGCTGCCCGAGCCTATCTCGGTCAACGGCGTACAGCAGCGGCCGATCGAGGGCGTCAGCATGCTGTACTCGTTCGACGACGCCAATGCCGCAGAGCGGCGCGAGACGCAGTACTTCGAAATGTTCGGTAACCGCGGCATCTACCACAAGGGCTGGACTGCAGTGACCAAGCACGGCACACCTTGGGTGCTCGTGGGCCGGAAGACCGTGGCCCTCGACGACGACGTCTGGGAGCTCTACGACACCACCAAGGACTGGAGCCAGGCCAACGACCTCGCGAAACAAATGCCGCAGAAGCTCCACGAGCTGCAACGACTGTGGCTGATCGAGGCGACGCGCTACAACGTCTTGCCGATCGACGACCGGGTTGTCGAGAAGATGAACCCGGACACCGCCGGCAGGCCGGTGCTGATCAAGGGGACGACCCAGCTGCTGTTCGGCGGCATGGGGCGCCTGTCCGAGAACTGCGTCCTGAACATTAAAAACAAATCCCACTCCGTCACCGCCGAGATCGAAGTGCCGAAGTCAGGCGCCGAGGGCGTGATAATCGCCCAGGGCGCGAACATCGGTGGCTGGAGCCTCTACGCGAAGAATGGCAAGCTCAAATACTGCTACAACGTGGCGGGAGTGAATCACTTCTACGTGGAAGCCTCGCGGACATTGACGGCGGGCGAGCACCAAGTGCGCATGGAGTTTGCCTACGCCGGTGGCGGCCTCGGTAAAGGCGGACAGGTGACGCTCTATGTCGACGGCGAGAAGGTCGGCGAAGGGGCCGTCCCAATGACCCAGGCGATGGTCTTTTCCGCCGACGACGGCTGCGACGTCGGCGAGGACAGCGGCGCCCCCGTGTCTCCGGACTACGGCTCGCGCGGCAACGCTTTCAACGGAACGGTCAAGGGAGTGCAGCTCGCCATCGGCGATGCGGCCGAGAGCTCGGATCACCTCGTGTCGCCGGAGGACGCTATCCGCATCGCTATGGCACGGCAGTAATCAGGCGTCGTGCCGTTGCTCGACGCGATCAGGTCACACGTCCTGGCGCTGCCGGACCTGGCAAAGTTTGCCGTCATCATCGCGGCGATCGTTGGCGTTCCGCGGCTGGCGGCCCGCATCGGACTGCCGCCGATGGTCGGGCTGCTGCTCTTCGGGGTTATTTTGGGGCCACACGTGCTCGGCTTCTTCGGCGAGCACCGGCCGATCGCGGACTTCTTCGCAGAGTTGGGCATACTACTGCTGATGTTCTCGGCTGGGCTCGAGATCGATATCGCTTTGTTCCGCAGGGCCCAGACCCGGTCGATCATCTTCGGCCTTTTTACCACCGCCGTACCATTGCTCTTTGGAACGTTGCTTGGTCTCGGCTTTGGCTATGCCCTCATTCCGGCGATCGTCGTCGGATCGCTCCTCGCATCCCACACGTTGCTGAGCGTTCCAATCGTGCAACGGCTGGGTGTCATTCGGCTCGAACCGATCGTCGTCACTATCGGCGCGACCGTCCTCTCGGACACGCTCTCGCTGATCGTGTTCGCGGTCTGTGTCTCGACCTATGCGACCGGCTTCTCGCCGCAAGGGCTCGCCATCCAGCTCATCGAGATCGCCGTCTTTGTCCCGCTGATCCTGATCGGGCTCAGCCGCGCCGGCGCCTGGGCACTGAGCAAGATGGGGAGTGACGAGGAGGCCCATTTCCTGCTGATGCTGGGGGTCATGGCGGTGGCGGGCGCGATCGCCGACCTGATAAACCTGCCGGGGATCGTCGGCGCGTTCCTCGCGGGGCTGGCGGTCAACGGCGCAGTACATGACGATCCGGCAAGGGCGAAGCTGGACTTCTTCGGAAAAGCCTTGTTCATCCCCGGTTTCTTCATCGTGACCGGTCTGCTGATCGATCCGGTCGCCTTTGCCGGAAGCGTCGTCGAGCATTTCCCGTTGGCTCTGGGGATCATTGTCGCTCTCCTGGCGGGGAAATGGGTCGCGGCGGCGGGTGTGGGCCGCGGGTTCGGCTACTCGCCGGCAGCAAGATCGACAGTGTGGGCGCTCACCCTGCCGCAGGTGGCTGCGACGCTCGCCGCTGCGCTCGTCGCCTATGATACGCACAACGCGGCCGGGCAGCGCATGCTGGATGGCACGATGCTAAATGCGGTGCTCGTGCTGATGCTGGCCACCTCCATTCTCGGCCCAGTACTGACGGAACGCTTTGCGCCCCGGATGCTCGACGAGAGAGAAATATCGACATGAAGTTGCGATGGTCCTAACAGGCGCGCTTCAATTGCTGGCCCACCCTGTTAGTGGCGGCCATGCTTGTGCTGACGACCAATGTCCGCGTTTGCGGAGACAGCGCCGCGGCGGTACGAGACATGCCATTCATGGTGGAGAACTGACATGAAGCCAAACCCGTTTGGCCGGCCATGGATTTATGCATGAACGGGGGTTGGGTCGTCATCAGTATTCAGTATGAAGAATGAATGGAAGCGCGTCTTCGCTTTCGAGTAGCCTTCGCCGACGCTGGGAATGAAAAGCCTGTGGAGAGCAATCCTGTCATACATCTTGCGTCACGCCCGGGTGCTCGCAGTGCTGTTCGTGGCGTGCGGGCCGGCCGACGCTCGCCCGCTGCATGTACGCGACTCCACTCCCGCGGCGGAGACGATCGTGGACGGCCGCAACGCACAGTACGTCGTCCGTTTCGACGGGTGGGTCGATCATGCGGCCTCCCGGATGGACATCACCGAAAATGGAAAGGTCGTCGAGCCGCTCGTTCCAACCCTGGACAGCGAGGCCGATGTCCTGGCCGCCTCGGCCCCCGAATTGGCACCAGGCCGATACCAGCTCCATTGGCATGCGAAGTCGATACCCGATGGGGATTTCTCGGACGGGTTCATCCCCTTCACGGTCGCGCGGTGATTTTGGTCGAAGGGATCCAGGCCGGTCCAAGGACAAGGCGCTCTACCGCGTGCCGGTGACCCAAGTCGAGAATGTCGCGGCAACTTTCTCGCCGGGCGAGGACGTCCATTTCTGTCCTGGCGCGGTCGGCGGCGCGGAATGGAACAGCCCGGCCTACGATCCACAGACGAACCTTATCCTTGTCGGTGAGGTCGATTGGTGCCACACGGCTACGCCGAAGGATCTCAATCAGCTGCGGTCTGTGGCGCTCGGGCAGCCTTGGGCCGGGATGGCGACATGGAACCCGTTCTGGATGTTCGGCAGAGAAGGCCGCATGGAGGGACACTGGGCTGGGTGGGTCTATGCCGTCGACGCCGACACCGGTGTCTGGAAGTGGCGCCTGAAGTCTAACTACCCGATCGTCGGCGCTGTGACTCCGACGGCCGGCAGGGTCGTGTTCTTCGGCGATCTGGGCGGCAACTTCTATGCGCTCGATGCCGCCAACGGCCAGAAACTTTGGGGCCAGGAGCTCGGCGGCGCGATCGCCGGAGGTGTGATCACCTATACCGCGAACGGTGCGCAAAAAATTGCGGTGGCGAGCGGCTTTACGATGCTCGCCTGGCCAACGAAGATCGTGACCGCCAAGATCGAAGTGCTGGGCGTCGACAGCGCCTCCGCGAGCCGATAATGCGGTAGTCCGGAGCATCCCATGGACCTCGATTCGTTGCTGCTGTCGCGCATCCAGTTCGCCTTCGTCGCCAGCTTTCACATCATCTTCCCCGCCTTTACGATCGGCCCGGCCGCTTGGTTCGCGACGATCGAGGGGATGCGGCTGGCTACCAGCAACTCGGTCTATCACGAGCCTGACGGCCGGGTAAGGGGAGCAGAGAGATGACCGATGCCGAGCCGCAGAAACTGAGCCTCTTGGCGAAACTGATCGTTGGGCTCATCCTTGCGCTGATCGTCGCCGGCATCGTGTGGCACGGCGTTTCGATCCCTACCTTCCGGCGCATCTGGCACGACCTCGTCGCGCGGCCGGACGCGCCGATGAGGTTCCGCTTCATTCTGCAGCCGTTGATGGCGGCGATCATCGCGATCCGCCATGGTCTCAACGACGCGCGGACCGGCCGCTCACCCTATTTTTGGACGATGCTGGGCAACCCTCGCGAGCGCTTCCAGCGGCTCAATGAAGGGTTGAACGCGACCGCCAGGATCATCTTTCTCGGGCTCGTAATGGATGCGATCTACCAGGTCATCGTGCTAGGCCAGTTCTATCCCACAGAGGCAGTTATCGTCGCACTGCTGTTTGCGTTTATCCCGTATGTGATCATCCGCGGGCCGGCCACGCGGATCGCTCGCCGGTGGCGCCGCGCATCTCCGCATCAAACCTCGTAAGACCACCGGCACGAACCGATCGGCAGAAGAGCACCGGCATGTCAGACCCACGCAGCGCCCCAGGCCCGGGAAGGTTCGAAGTAAGGGCAACCGCGGCTGATCATTTTGCCTGGGTCCGCACGCGCCTCGCCCTCGAGCGCACGATGATGGCATGGCAGCGCACCGCTGTCGCGCTGATCGGCTTCGGTTTCGCGATCGTCCAATACTTGAACCACTTGCAACCGATCCCCGAAGGCCGCCCCGCCTACCTTCCTCCGACCGCGCCGGAATATTTGGGGCTCGCGTTGATTTCGTGCGGCATCCTGGCGCTCGTCATTTCGCTTTGGCAGTATTTTTGGGCGGTTCGCTATCTGTGGGGTGGATCGTTCGCGCCGATCGCCGGA
>Ga0210407_10004960_pt1 | contig 10365 bp, 8 predicted proteins | sample IncBWC27MmetaG_FD_150860 | JGI IMG/M metagenome (GOLD analysis project Ga0210407, IMG submission 150860) | Forest soil microbial communities from Barre Woods Harvard Forest LTER site, Petersham, Massachusetts, United States - Inc-BW-C-27-M | ecosystem: Environmental > Terrestrial > Soil >... | reverse complement strand
TCCGTCGTCCTGATCGGAGTCTTCGCGCCTGGAGAGATGGGCGCGAACCTGGCCGGGCTCGTCGTGAGCCACGAACGTGACGTAAAGATTCTTCTGGTCGTAGGAGAGATACGCGGTGGTGGCTTCTGTAGCTGGTGTTCCGTCTCCCGGCTGGTACTGGCGGAACTCGCTCACTGCCAGCTCCGCTTCGCGCGGGCGGTCTTCGAGAAAGTCTTCAAACTTCGGCGCGCGCTGCACTCGCGGAATCTTCGAGAGCAGGATCTTGGCGCCGTTCAGGAGGGGCGCCTGAGGGGTCTGCGCTAGAGCACACTGCGCCCCTACACACAAGAGAAAGAGACCTAGAATACCAATCCGGATGAGGGCGCCCATTTAGAAAGAAGTTCTATACCGTTTGGGGGAACTTCACGCAAGAGTAAATTGTATCCGGAGCGGGGTCCGGTTGGTTGGGATTCCAACCAGAAACTAAGAGGAATGGAGCTTCTTCGGTCCGCTTCGGAGGATCTGGTCCGGCGGCTGGCTGGTAGCCCCGTACAGTTCATGCTGAGGGGGGAAGGATTTCGTAGCGCCACGAGATAGTGGCGGTCTTTTTGAGCGTGGCAGAGACGGAACAGTATTTGTCTTCACTGAGTTGGATGGCGTGCTTGACTGCGGCTTCATCCAGCCGGCCGCGGAGTTTGTACAGAATTTCCAGCTTGGTCCAGACCTCCGGCGGTTCGGGGGCGCGCTCACCGGAGCAGATGACTTCTAGAGACTCAAGCTTTTGGCGCTTCTTTGCGAGCACGATCACCAAATCGGTGGCCGTACAGGCGCCGAGCGCCAGCAACAGAAGCTCCATCGGTCCGGGTGCGTGGTTCGTCGTGCGGTCCGAATCGATGGTAACGGCGTGCCCGGAAGGACTGATGGCGACAAATTTCTGCTCGCCAATCCATTTTACGGATGCGGTTTGCACGGGATTCCCCTAGACCTTCTTTCCCATGAGCAGCCCGCGCAGACCCAGCAGAACGAGCCGCGGCTGGCGGCGGACTACGTTCCATAGAAGCCGCGTCGATTCATCGCGGTTGATTTCGCCGAGAGACTGGCGAGTGGAAGCGTCCAGCAGATCCACCAATTGCGAATAGTCTTTTTGCTGAAAATGGTGCAGAGCCCTGCGAATGAGCCAGTGCGTGCCGAGTTCGCGGCGCAGCGCGGTCAGTTCGTTGCTGCCGTTGTTTCCATTGCGGCCGCCACGGCGCAAAATGGCTTGCGCCACGCCCAGTGCGCCGCGGAATCCGGTTACAATCCCGCCGACGGTGGACACTTTGACCTGCGCTGCGGCATCTCCCACCAGGTACACATCACCGTTCCCGATGCGCCGTTGCACGGGCACCCAGCGCTTGTAGACAGGAATTCGCGCGCCCTGCCACTCCAGCGGCTCCATTTTCTTTTTTTCGAGGAAGCGCTCGATGCAGCGCTTGGTGTCGCGCCCGTCTTCGCCGATGATTCCGAGAGCGCCGCGTTCCGGCGATTCGGGAACCAACCAATAAAAATACGGGGTATCGTCAGGGACGAACCATACGCGCGTGGTGTCCGGAGGGCAATCCTTCGGCAGGCGCACGATGGCCTGCATCAGCGGAACAGTTTCGACCGGCGGCCAGCCCGAGAGGCGGGCGACGCGGCTGGCGGCGCCATCCGCTCCAACAAGTTCGTCTGCATGCAACTCTTCATGGCGGCCGGCCGATTCGACCTCAACGCGCAAGCCGCGCGCGTTGGGTCCGATTCCCAGAAAGCGCGTGTCGTAGGAAAGGGTTGCTCCCGCTTCCTGTGCTTCACGGGCAAGAGCTGGAATGAGGCGCGAGCGCTCGATGATCAGGTCGGGCCGTGACAGAGCGACCTGCGCAGAACGGCCATCCGTGAACAATTCAAAGCGTCGGATTTCATTCTGGATGCTGCTGGCTGCGGAAGCGCCCAGTTGGCTGCGGAAATGGTCGGTGACAATCAGGGTGCGAGGCGCGGGCTCCAGGCCCGGCTTGGATTCCAGCACACGCACGCGCCGGCCGCCGCGCGCAACACTTGCCGCGGTGAATAGTCCGGCGGCCGAACCGCCGACGACAATAACTTCACCTTTGTCCCGGGGAGATCCGGGCTGCTGAACCAAATTTCCCACAGTTTACGTTTTTCCCGGCTGCGCGGGTACCTGCGACCCTGTTCGAAGGAACTTCCCGCGCTCCAAATAATGTATGACTACTTACCGTCCGACTCGTGCGGGCACAGCATGAGCTGGTGTGAGGACGACCGAGTAAGTATAGCGAATACGAATGCGCGGGCAAACAGGGACAGGTCGCAGGTACGTGTACGGGCGCTAAACAGGGAGCAATCTGTGAGATTACCGTTCAGGCCGTCGCCGCCGGTTTGCGCGCTTGGTGTTCGTAGGGCGCGCGTTCGAGAAACGCCACGCCGCCGAGCACGACGGCCAGCGTCACCGCAACTGCAATAATCGCGCCTCGCTCGGGAAGATAGCTGACCAGCACGGCCGCGCCACCGCTCAGTGCGCCCAGCAAATAAAGCGTGACGACTGCTCCGCGTTGTCCGAGTCCCAGATTGGCAAGCCGGTGCGCGGCATGATCCTTGCCGGGGGTCGTGAACGGCAAAAGGCCCCTTCGCGAGCGCGAAATGGTCACCAGCGTCGTATCGAAAATAGTGACACCGAGAATCAGCAAGGGAACCAGCCACGCCGAGAGATGATTCGCTTGTTCGAGGCGCAGCTTCAGGCCCAGCGTGGCCATCAAAAAGCCCAGGAGCATCGCGCCGCCATCGCCCATGAAGATTTTCGCGGGCTTGAAGTTCCAGCGCAAAAATCCGGTCGAAGCGCCAAGAACTGCGGCGGCCAACGTGGTTACGAGTGTCTGGCCATTCAAATAGGCGAGCATCGCAAAGAAAATCGAAGCCATCGCCGCGATGCCCGCGCACAAGCCGTCCATGTGGTCCAGGATACTGAAGGAGGCGGTGATGCCCACGACCCAAACCACCGTCAGGGCCGCATCCAGGATGTCGCCCACGCGACCGCCCGCCAAGACGCCGAAGACCTGCGCGTGGACACCGCTGGCGATCAGGATCACGGCAGCCAGGGGCATGGCCACGAAGAGTTTTATTTGGTGGTGCAGCCAGCCACGGTCGTCAAGAAAACCCACAGCGGCCACCAGCGTTGCACCGGTAACGATGCCTGCGCTTTGCGCCCGCGCGGCCCCGTCAAACGCGAAAAGAATCCCCAGCATGACCCCGGCATACATCGCAAGGCCGCCCAGAAGCGGGATGGGCTGGAGATGCACCTTGCGTGGTCCGGGAAGATCGACCATCCCGACGCGCAACGCCAGCGCGCGCACCGGAACGACCAGCATGAGCGATGCAAATAAAGCTATAAAAAAAGCCGTCAGGCCTGCGGCCATGCGACCTCGATGAATTAGTGCGAGATTCCCAGCCGGGGTGGTGCGGCGGGAGCCTCACATGAACTTGCCGGGTTGGGGACCCGGCTCCCAAGACAAAGCTGGAATGGCGACCGCAGGGCGGTCGCCTGGCTGCCCCACGCAGCGTAAACACCATACTTCGCTTTGAGTTTCGCTGCAATCGAGGAAGTACTGTAGGTATACAAACAGGCGATTGGCGGGTCACAAAAGTGAGAGGGGTTAGGGGATAGGTCCCGACACCCGTTTGTGATGCGCTCAGGAAATTTGTACGACAAAAGAACGTTCAGCAGTTCGCGTTCACGGATTCCGGATCGCTAGTTTCTGGAGGAGGGAGGTGAGCATTCGGCCAAGCTCGTCCGTTTTCGTTAGGATACTTTCGACTTCAGTTCGCGATAGGTACTTGAGGCGCACTCCAATCAGAAAATGTGTTTCTAGTTCTGTCAGAGAGCCGCTTGCGATGCGTAAGTAGCGCATATCGTCGCGTGAATTCCAGCGACCGTAACCCTCCGCGATGTTGGCAGGAATAGAAACGGCGGCTCTGCGAATCTGATCGCTCAGGGAGAAAAGCTCGCTCTGCGGCAGCTTCTTCGCCAACTCGCAACTGCCAACAACAAGGTCCATGGACTTCTGACAGACCAAGAGTTCTCTATAACTCTGAAGCTTCTTCCGGGCCGGTTCTGCCATGGAAGCTCCTCCTCGCCCATCCCCTATCCCCTAATCCCTAGCCCCTATCTCTCGGTGAGCATTCGCGCGAAGATGCGCTGTACTTCGTCGCGGTCGCGAGTGGCGTAGTACCACTCGATGGTGCGTTTGAGGCCGTCCTTGAAGAGGGTCTTGGGCTCCCAGCCAAGGAGTTTTTTGGCGAGCGAATTGTCGGCCACGCGGTTGAGCGGACCGGTGGGCATGTTGGGAAGAAGCTTGATGTCCGCTTTGTGGCCGGTGATTTCGCAAACCATTTTGGCGGCATCGATCACGCGAATGCGCTCCATCGTACCCAAATTGATGGCCGTGCCGTCGTTGATTTTTTCGCCCGCGAGGATGGTGCCTTCGACGATGTCGTCGATGTAGGTCCAATTGCGAATCTGCGTGCCGTCGCCCCAAACCTCGAAGGGATTCAGCTTCAGGAAGGCGCGGGCGATCATGGCGATGACCGCATGATTCTCGACTCCGCGCGGGCCATAGACCGTGAAGTAGCGGCACGAAGCGGCGCCAATGCCGTGCTCCTTGGCATAGGCTTGCAGCGTGAATTCGCCCATAAGCTTGGCCCAGCCGTAGGTGTTGTCGGCGTCGTTGGGGCCTTTGGTGAGATCTTCGGTAAGGTAAAGCTCCTTCTTGATATCCGACTGCAGGAAATTTGGATACACACAGCCGGAAGACGCGAAGACGATCTTTTTTACTTTGGCGCGCAGCGCTTCGGCAAAAACGAGGCCGTCGAGGAAAAAATTAGAGGCCGGCCCGGCCTGGTGAAGATCGACGTAGCCGCGCCCGCCATGGTCCGCGGCGAGATGAAAGACGGTGTCCACGCCGTGCATGGCCGCGCGGGTCACACCCGGTTCCCGAAGATCGGCGTGCAAGAAATCCACTCTGCCGTTGCCGAGATGTTCGCGAATGTTATTCAGATGGCCGCTGGTCAGATCATCGACGATGCGAACTTTCGCGCCGCGCGCGAGAAGCTGATCGGTAAGCGTTGATCCGATGAACGACGCGCCTCCCGTCACGAGTACCAGTTTTCCGCTCCAAAACGTTTCCGCAGGCGTCACGCGTTCCGAACCTCCTCAAATTTTTTCGGCGGCTGCAAAACGGCCGACGATTTTCGCGAATTTCTGCAATTCTTTGACTCTATCATAATCAGGCGCGGCCGCCCGCGCCGCCTCGCCCATGCGTTTCAATCGTTCCGGGTCCGCCGCAAGGGCGCGAACCGCGGCCGCAAATTCTTCCGGATTATCCGGATCGACGGCGACGCTGAAGCCGCGCAGCAGCCCCAGAGACGCAGCATCAGCTTCTTTGGGCGCGACGGCGACGATGGGTTTGCCCGCCGCGAGAATCCCATACATTTTGCTGGGAACGACGACGCCTTCGAGGCCGCGTTTTATCGTAACGATGTGGGCGTCGGCCGCCGCCAGCACGGAAGGAATCTTGCTCGCCGGAAAGAAAGGAAGGAATCGAACGTTGGGTGAACCCGCCGCAGTTGATTCGAGTTGCGCCAACTGGGCTCCCTCGCCAACGAAAACAAGTCCTATTCGTTCAGCCTCCAGTTCTTTGGCCCCGGTGATGAGCGTCTCCCACGCGCCGTAGAATCCAAGATTGCCGGCATGCAACAGAACAAATTTAAAGTCGCCGCGAATCGTACGAATGACCTCTGGATCGATTTGTGGCTGCGGCGCGTTAGGCGCCAGGATTTCCGCACCGTCACGGACGATTTCGATTCGCGAAGGATCAACGCCCTTGGCAATGATCCGCGCGCGCATGTCCTGGCCGAGGACAATGACGCATGCCGCCCGGCGTAGCGCCCAGCGATGCAACTTTTCCCAGATGAGGGCGAGCAGCCCCGGCTCGACGATCGCGCCACCCACGGCCATGTCCGGATACATGTCGCGAATGTTGTATAGGAATGGCTCGCGTTTGAGCAGCGCGATGAACGCTCCGACGATACCCTCGAAAGGCGGATCGGTCATGGCAAGAACGACGTCGGAAGGCACAAACAGCGCACGCGGCACCGCCACCGCGACGTAACTCAGATAGTTCAGCACGCGCCGCTTTATCTGCATGCGCGAGAAGTCGGTCGACCCCACGCGAATGATCTTCACCTCACCCGATCGCTCCGTTTGCCACAAACGCCAGGAACGCCGTTCCGTGGGGTCGTACGAAGGCCGTCCGCATAGAACGGTCACGTCTTGCTTGGTGGAAAGAACATCGACAACGGTCCGCGCCATTTTCGCGGTCGCCGACGTGTCCGGCGGGAAATAGAGGTTGAGGAGCAGGACTTTCATGCGATTGAACTGTCGGGTATCCCGCTCATGACTTGGTGATCAGAAAATCGCCGAGGACCAGAGCGTCCATTTGGGTGCGCAGGAAGCAGTCCAATGCTTCCTCGGGGCGGCACACAATGGGCTCGTTGTCGTTGAAGGAAGTATTGAGGACGACGGGAACCCCGGTGAGATCGCGGAACGCGGAAATCAGCGCGTGGTAGCGCGGATTCGCTTCGCGAGTGACGGTTTGCAGGCGGCCGGTTCCGTCAACGTGCGTCGGAGCGGGAATTTTGTCGCGCTTTTCCGGGCGCACGGAATACGCCAGCGTCATGAACGGCGACGGATGAGATTTTTCGAACCACTCGCCGGTGGACTCCGCGAGGATCGACGGCGCGAAGGGGCGGAAAATCTCGCGGTGCTTGATGCGCTGATTCAGAATTTCCTTCATTTCGGGACGCCGCGGGTCGGCAACGATGCTGCGGTTGCCGAGTGCGCGAGGTCCCCACTCAGCGCGGCCTTGGAACCAGCCAAGAATTTCTCCGTCGGCGATGATGGCTGCGGTACGACGCGTCAATTCCTCTTCCGGCAGCTCCGCGATCGAATAGCCGTTTTGTGCAAGCCCGCTGGCGCCAATGGCGCGGCGAACTTCGTCGGGGGAATAACCCGGCCCCCAATAGGCGTGATCCATTACAAAAGAGCGTGGCTTGCCGAGAATCTGATGCCAAACATAGTAGGCCGCGCCGACCGCCAGCCCCGCATCACCTGCCGCGGGGTGCACATACACTCGTTCGAACGGGGTGGCGTCAAAGATTTTTCCGTTGGCCACGCAGTTGAAAGCCACGCCGCCGGCAAGGCATACGGACTTCACGCCAGTGTGTTCGGCGAGTTTTTTCAACATGCCGAGATAAACCTCCTCGAGCCGCGCCTGAAGCGAGGACGCAAGATTCCGATGGCGTTGCTCGAGAGGCTCCTCAGGAGCACGAACAGGTCCAAGCTTGCGCGACAATTCCGGTGAAAACAATTTCCCAAGTGTCGGCGTTTTGTCCGTCTCCGCCCAGGTCATCTCCGGCCCGGTGCGATGGTGCGTGAAGTAGTCGAGACTCAGGCGAAAACCGTTGCCGTTCGAACGCGCATCGAAGCGCACGATATCCCGAAAGGCGGCGAGCTGCTCGGGCTGTCCATAAGCGGCCAGCCCCATGACTTTGTATTCGTCGCCGAATTTCAGGAACCCGAGATACTGCGTGACCGCGCTGTAAAAGAGTCCAAGCGAATGGGGAAAAGCAATCGCGCCTTCAATGTTCATGTGATTGCCGGTCCCCGTGCCCCACATGGTGCTGGCGAAATCACCAAGCCCGTCGGCGGAAAGCAACGCGGCGTGCTCGAACGGAGAAACGAAGAAACTGCTGGCCAGATGCGCCTGATGATGCTCGATGCGATGAAATTTTGCGGTGAGCTTCGCAGGATCGAAATCGAAAGCCTGCGCGAGGGCTTCGGGTATGCCGGTGAATTTGTTCAGCACTCTGATGCGTTCGCGCGCAAACGACGGCATACGCAGAGCGTAGAAAAGTTTCGTTCCCAGCCTCGCGTACGGATTCCGGGGCACGGCCACATGGTCGACATCCGCAAGCGTCAGTCCCGCTTCCTTCAAACAATACCGGATAGCAGCTGCAGGAAAACCAGCTGCGTACTTTACGCGATTAAACCGCTCTTCCTCGACCGCGGCCACCAGCTTTCCCTCGCAGACCATCGCCGCGGAAGCGTTGCCATGATAGGCGTTAATCCCAAGAATGTTCATCGTTCGATTAAGCAGTTTAACTCAGGAGAGCGGGTCATGCGGCGAGATGGCGGCGACACCATTCGTTTAATGCATATAGCGACCACGGGCGCGACCAGGAAGTTTTGCCCGCAAGGAAAGCCTCCCAGACCGAGCGCACACCTTCAGCGTGCAGATGAGGAGCGAGTGCCGACGCAGGATCGGCGAAGCTGGCTGCAAGCCGTGGACGGAGAGGTCCGCGGAGCCATTCTTCCCACGGCAGCGTGAAGGTGCGTTTGCGCTGCGCGAGAATTTGCCGCGGCAAAAGATCTCCAATCGCTTCGACCAGCAAGGCCTTTTGGGCGCCGGGTCGGTGGCGCGCGGCGTCCGGCAGCGAGCCGACAAATTCCATGACCGGCGTATCGAGAAGAGGCACGCGCACCTCCAGCGACTGCGCCATGCTGACGGAATCGGTGTCGCGGAGCAGCGTACTTGCCATGTACGTGCGCATTTCGAGCCACGCGAGGGCCGCAACTGGTTCCAGCTTGCGCGCTTCATCGGCGGTGCGTTGCAGCCAGCCGAGCCACGTGGGCTCGAGTGTTACGCCATCAGCGTTGATCGTGCTTGGCCGAAATCGAGGTTCAATGAGCTGTCCCAGTTCGCTGGGCGGGAACAACGTGCGAGCGAAATAATAAGGATGTGGCAGGGCGTCGGGTGTGTTCCACGCGGATGCTGCTTTGCGCCCGCCGTCCGCCGATCCTTGTTGCGTTGCTATAGCGGCTACAACAGGGGAAATGGCCCGTCGCAACAATGCGGGAAGAAACCACGCACACCAAACGAGCCGCGCAAACCGCGGCACATCCGCGAATGTGCGGTAGCCCGCGAAAAGTTCGTCGCCGCCCAGCCCGGAGAGCGCCACCTTCAATCCCACTTCGCGGGCGGCCCAGGAAACGAAATAAGTATTGATGCCATCCATGGTGGGCTGGTCGAGCGCCGCAAGAGCTTCTTCGAGGCGGGTGAGCACCGCGCCGCCATCGAACGGCACTTCCGTGTGCCGCGTGGCGCAGTGTTTTGCCACAACTGCCGCGAGCGGAGCTTCATCGTAAGGCGTTCCCGGAAAGGTTAGCGTGAAACTACGAATGCCGGTTTGCTCGCGAGCGGCCAGCGCGGCAATTGCGCTGGAATCCAGTCCGCTGGAAAGAAAAAGTCCCACGGGGACATCCGCGAGGAGGTGCCCACGGACAGCTTCTTCGAGAAGAGGGCGCAATTTTTTTGCCGCGGAAGCGAGATCGCGCGGTTTCCGCGTGTCCCGCGCCGCCGGACTTTGCGTCGGATCCCACCATGGGCGAGCACGAGGAGTGCGCCGGCGGTCCGGCACGTAAAGCAGGATGCGATGTCCGGGCGGAAGGGAGAATACTCCTTCGAGCATGGTCACCGGCTCGGAAACGCTGCCGAAGAGCAGGTAAGCGGTGAGCGCGTCTTGCGACAACTGCTTCGGCGCCATGCCCGCGGCCATCAGCGCCCGTACTTCGGAGGCGAATGCAAATCCGTCGGGAGTTTGCGTGTAATACAGCGGCTTGATGCCCAGAGGATCCCGCGCAAGAAGGAGAATCGGAGCCGTGGCATAACGCTCCCGCATATCCAGGAGCGCAAGTGCAAACATGCCGCGGAGTTCCGCGAGCGAATCTTCGCCCCACTCTTCCCATGCGTGCACCAGAATCTCGGTGTCCGATTGCGTGGCGAAGCGATGGCCGCACTGAACGAGCCGTTCCCGCAATTCGCGGTAATTGTAGATCTCGCCGTTGAAAATCACCGCAACGCTGCGTGTTTCATTCCAAACCGGCTGGTGGCCACCGGGAAGATCGATGATACTGAGACGGCGCATGCCGAGAGCGAGACCTGGCGCTCGTGATTCCGCCGTCAGGAAGCCATCTTCGTCAGGACCGCGATGCAGCAACGCCGCGGTCATAGCCCGCACGCGAGACTCCGCATCGGCGCTGCGCGAAACGAACGCGACCCCGCAGATGCCGCACACGCTACTGTTTGATCTCCGGCGTGGTGAAGAAGGCCGCGCCCGCGCGAAAAACGTGTTCGCGGAAACGGAAGCGCGCGACCCCAAGTTGATTGTCGGCGTACCAACCAAGAACCACGCGCAAAAGTAAAAGCACCATGGTGGCGGACGCCGAAACCACAAGAACGAAGA
>Ga0210407_10004956_pt1 | contig 10367 bp, 11 predicted proteins | sample IncBWC27MmetaG_FD_150860 | JGI IMG/M metagenome (GOLD analysis project Ga0210407, IMG submission 150860) | Forest soil microbial communities from Barre Woods Harvard Forest LTER site, Petersham, Massachusetts, United States - Inc-BW-C-27-M | ecosystem: Environmental > Terrestrial > Soil >... | reverse complement strand
ACAGTGTTGATGTTGCGATTATCCTTTGCTTGGCGGCGAGTTATCATGGGTGCGGTTTTTATGATTACCATATTTCTCATAATTGCGTCTCACCGTCAATAACAATTTCTATGCCACCTATAGCTTCCAGTCTGACCCCGCGCGTTTTTACCCGAAACCGTCCCTCAAACGCAAGCAAAAAAACCGGCTTCTTGCGGGTTTTCTCACGCCACCGCCGATAGAAACTTGGCTAGGCGCGTTAGTCGGTTGGATTCACCCTGTACTCCCATTCCCGGTGAGTGCTTCTATGTTGCGCGGCGGCTTTTATTCAGTCCTCAATTGCGTCTAGACTGATCGGGTGACATCAATCTGGGACAGAGCAAACCGGCAACTGCGGGATCTCGTGGTATACGAACCGGGTAAGCCGATTGAAGAGACAGCGCATGAGATCGGGGCGCGTCCGGGCGAGATCATCAAGCTCGCTTCCAACGAAAACGCTCTCGGCGCGTCTCCAAAGGCCGTGACAGCGATGCGCGCCGCGATTGAATCGGCGCAGCTCTATCCTGAGGGCAGCGGTGTCTATTTGCGTGAGGCTATTGCGAGGCGATTGGGATTAGGCAGCGAAAATATTATTCTCGGAAACGGCTCCAACGAGATCATCGAGTTCATCGGCCACGCGTTTCTTGATCGCAGCGACGAGATCATTGTCCCTGAGTACGCCTTTATCGCTTACAAACTCATCGCGCAGCTTTTTGATGCCCGCACCATTGAAACGCCGACGGCAAATTTTCAGCCAGATTTGCAGGCAATGTTAAACGCGATCACGCCGAAAACGAAAATCATCTTCATTGCCAATCCAAACAACCCAACCGGATCCTTGATTGAGCAGGAGAAGATCGACAACTTCCTGGCGCGGGTGCCGGACCAGGTCATCACGGTCTTGGACGAAGCTTATTTTGAGTTTCTGGACGATCCACCCAATACCCTTCGTCACGTGAGCAATGGTCGAAATGTTGTCGTTTTACGCACGTTTTCGAAAATTCACGGATTAGCCAGCCTGCGCGTAGGCTATGGAATGGCGCCACCGGAGCTGATTCAGGTGCTCCAGAAAACCAGACAACCGTTCAATGTGAATGGCGTCGCTCAGAGTGGTGCGCTGGCCGCTATCGCAGACGACGAACATTTGCGCAAGAGCAAACGGGTAGTGGATTCGGGCCGCGCTTATTTGGAGAAGGAATTCTGCGCGATGAAATTGAAATTTAGTCCGAGCGCGGGCAATTTTGTTTTCGTCAATGTGGGCGATGGCCCGGCGGTATTTAAAAGACTGCTGACCATGAAGATCATCGTCCGCCCGTTACGCGGCTACAATTTGCCGGAGTGGTTGCGCGTCACCGTAGGAACAATGGAGCAAAATGAGAAATGCATCGCAGCACTGAAGAAACTGCTCTCATAGGAACGGCCAGTTCGGCCGCAGGAGCTTCGGAACTGAACGCCGCCGAGACAATGGCCGCGATCTCAACCCCTGCCGGTGAAGGCGCCATCGCCCTGGTGCGAATCTCCGGTTCAAACGCGATCCCGATCGCGGACAAAATTTTTCGTGGCAAAGAAACGCCGTCGAAATTTGCCTCTCGCATTCAGTATTTGGGCGAGATCATCACTGAATCGGGCGGCTTGATCGACCAAGTGATGATGTCGATCCATCGCGCGCCTGCCAGTTACACCGGCGAGGATATTGTCGAGATCAGTTGCCATGGCGGAACGCTCGTGACGGCCAAAGTTCTCGAAGTGTGTTTGCGCAGAGGTGCGCGGAGCGCGCGTCCGGGAGAATTTACCGAGCGCGCTTTTCTCAACGGCAAAATGGATCTGACCCAAGCCGAAGCCGTGATCGATTTGATTCGGGCCCGCACCGATCTCGCTTTGCGCTCCGCCACCGAACAATTGGAAGGCAAGCTGGGCGAACAAATCAAAGGGATTCGCGACTCTCTGGTCGATCTTCTCGCTCACGTTGAAGCCTCAATCGATTTTTCAGAGGAAGGAATCGCGCCGGACGAAGGCGATTCATTGCGCGTGCGACTCGACTCAGTTCGTGAACAAATTGCAGCGCTTCTTGCAACTGCCGATCACGGCCGCATTTTGCGGGACGGCGTCCGAGTCGTGATTTATGGAGCGACCAACGCCGGAAAATCCAGCCTACTCAATCGCCTCCTCGGTTACGAACGCGTAATTGTGAGCGATGCTCCCGGCACAACAAGGGATACAATCGAAGAAACCGTCAATTTGCGCGGGGTCCCGGTTCGTTTGCTAGATACCGCCGGCCTTCGAACGTCGACATCCGATATCGAGCGCGAGGGAATTGCACGCACCGAGCGTTCCCTGCAAAGAGCTGACTTGCGGCTACACATTGTCGACCGAAATGCGGCGCCCTCGGCGCATTTTGAGCAGAACGCGAATGGGAACGAACTCCTCGTGCTGAACAAAAGCGACCTGTCCGAACATCCGGAATGGAAAGACACTAATGCGCTTCGGGTTTCTTGCGTAACCGGCGATGGCTTAGGGGATCTCGAGAACGAAATTCTTTCCCAGATCAGCAAACAAAATCTGCGACCGGAAAACGCGCTCGCCATCAACATGCGTCATCGTGATTGCTTGCGCCGCGCTCTGGAAGCTTGTGATCGCGCGCGAAAAACCTTGGACGAAACATTCTCACCTGAATATCTGTCGGTTGACCTAAACGAGGCTTTGGAAGCAGTGGGCGAAGTGATCGGTACGGTCGGTGTCGAACAAATTCTGGATTCGGTCTTCGGCCAATTCTGCATCGGAAAATGAAGGACGCCTACGAGCGATTCGTTAGGCCGATTCTCTTTTCAATTGATGCCGAAATCGCTCACCGGTTCACAATCGAAAGTTTGCGCGCAACCTCGCATGTCGATCTTATCCTGCGCGCCCTGAATCTTTTTCAGCCGCCGGCCAGCCCGAAAAAACTCTTCGGTCTGAATTTTCCAAACCCAATCGGCCTTGCCGCCGGTCTCGATAAAAACGGCATCGCGCTGCCGGCATGGGCGGCACTCGGGTTTGGTTTTATCGAGATCGGCACGGTGACGGCGAAAGCGCAGCCGGGTAATTCGAAGCCACGAATCTTTCGTTTCCCCGAACAAAACGTGTTGATCAACCGGCTCGGATTTAACAACGAGGGCGCCGACGCGATCGCGCGGCGATTACGCAAATTGCAGCGAAGCAGTCGTTGGCCGGAAGTGCCTGTTGGGATCAATATTGGAAAATCGATGAGCACGCCGCTAACCGAGGCCACCGAAGATTACCTCTATTCGTTCCGGCTTCTGCGTGAGTTCGCAGATTACATCGTTCTCAATGTCAGCTCACCAAATACACCCGGCTTGCGCGAGTTGCAGGGGGTGGATGCGCTTTCCGAATTACTCTCGGCGATTGGCGAACAGAATCTCATCACCCGTAAGCCAATCGTAGTGAAAATTGCGCCGGATTTGGCATCATCCGAACTCGACGACATCGTTTCAACGTGCGAAACCAACAAGGTCGCCGGGATCATCGCTACTAATACAACCGTCGATCATTCATCGATTCCCGCTGCCCAAGACGAGCAAGGCGGATTGAGCGGCGCGCCGTTGCGGGAGAAATCCACTGCTTTTGTCCGCGAGATCGCCGCCAGATCAACAATACCCATCATCGCCTCCGGCGGAATTATGGACGCGGATTCCGCGCGAGAAAAAATTGAAGCCGGCGCGCGACTTCTCCAAATCTATACCGGCCTGATCTATCGCGGGCCCGGATTGCTGCGTGAGATCGCAGCGGCACTCCCATGAAGCTGCATCGGAAACTCGCGAAGCTCGCGCGCCGGGAAACCTACCGGCGAGGCTGGCGAAGAGCGCAGCGTTCGGTTTTTCGATTGCCCTTGGGGCCGGTTGTGGCTGGCCTTGATCAAAACCGCCTCGCCGAAATCCAAAAACGTTACGCCGGCGAGAAATATGCCGATGTCGATCAATGGCTGCGGGTTAATCGTGAGCGAGTCCAGGATTTGAAACTGCATCGCTCGCCGCCCCAACGCGTCCTCGATCTAGGCTGTGGCGGCGGCTTTTTTTTGTTCATTCTGAAACGATTCGGTCATTCCGTTCGTGGCCTCGACGTTGACGAATCGTCTCTCTTCAAGGAACTGCTCGAAGTTTTCCGCGTGCCACGAACGGTTTTCAGAATTCAACCGTTCGAGTCGCTCCCGAATCTTCACCAGCAATTCGATTGGATCACCGCGTTTTCGATCGGTTTTGATCGATATCGGGCGACGAACTCGCGCTGGGGACCAGGCGAATGGGATTTTCTTCTTCGCGATCTTCAACGGCGACTCGCGCCTGGCGGCAAAATCTATCTCACGCTCAACCCACTACCGAATGGCGATTATCTTACACCGGAGCTGCGGGATTTCTTTTCCAAGCGCGGCGCCGACATCGAGCGCGAACGCATCTTCTTCACTAACGGCGTGCACAAATAATGCGCAAGATCGACATCTTGTGACGCGTAACGGCAGGAAGTTATTTTTTCTGCCAAGGCTGCCACGACTGCAGCACGTTTTTCTGGCGCAACTTGCACTGGTCACTGACCAACGCGAATTGCAGGGTGTCGTCGGTCCGCTTGAATTTGTAAACACCCGGACCTTCGCAGCCTTTCGGTCTTAAGCCACCAGTGCGTTGAAATGTCGCCTGATCCCCCTGGACAGTGTACGTTCCCCACGCGTCACGTTTGCCATGATGCTTCAGATCGACATCGAATGTGCCGTCGGCCTTGATCGCCCAAACCGCGCCGAGGGAATTTGTCCAAGTCCCGACCAGCGCGGATTGTCCAGTCTGTTCGAACATGGCGCATCCCCCAAGCAGCGCAACCGCCGTGACAGCAAGAACAACTGAGATTTGCTTCTTCATGCCGCGATGCTGTCCGGAAGGCGTGAATTTCTCAAGCATAGAAGGCCCGGCCGCATCTTTACTGGCCACGCCAGCGGCCTAAGTTTTGGCAATGTCGATTTCAGAAGAACAAGTTCGCGATGCGCTGCGCTCGGTCCGTTATCCTGGATTTAGCCGCGACATTGTGTCATTCGGTCTCGTTAAAGGTGTTCAGATTGATCGCGGTGAAGTCAAAGTGCAGCTCGCACTTGCTACCAACGATCCCAATATTCCCGCGACCATAAAAAACGATGCGGAAAAAATCTTGCGCGAGCTCGATGGTGTTCGCAGCGCAAAAGTTTTGATCGATATCCACGCGCCTCCAGCCGGTGCGGGCGGGAGTGTTGGCGCCGCCCGAATTCCGGGAATAAAGCACGTCATCGCGATTGCAAGCGGTAAAGGCGGCGTTGGAAAATCTACCGTCGCCGCGAACCTCGCCGTCGCCCTTGAGCAAACCAAAGCGCGCGTCGGTTTGTGCGACTGCGACATTTACGGTCCAAGTATTTCTCTGATGTTCGGGACGCGAGAGCGACCAACCGCGACCGACGAAAACAAAATCATCCCGATCGAACAGTACAATCTGAAGCTGATGTCGATGGGCTTTTTGCTCGACGACACCTCACCCGCCATTTTGCGCGGGCCGATGGTGACGCGTTACACTCAACAATTTTTACGTCAGGTCGATTGGGGCGAGCTTGATTTTCTGGTGCTCGATCTGCCGCCCGGCACCGGCGACATTCAATTGACGATCGTTCAAACCGTCGCGCTTTCCGGCGCCATCATTGTCACAACGCCACAGGAAGTGGCGCTGATCGATGCGCGCAAGGCCGCCACCATGTTTGAGAAGGTCAATGTTCCCGTGCTCGGACTGGTTGAAAACATGAGCTATTTCGTTTCGCCTTCGGATAACAAGCGATACGACATCTTCGGCAGCGGTGGCGGCGAACGCGAAGCGAAGCGCCTCCGGGTCCCGTTGCTCGGCCAAGTCCCCATCGATATTGCAACGCGCGAGGCGGGGGACCGCGGCCAGCCAATCGTCGGCCAAGATCGACAGTCTCCTGTGGCTGTGAAGTTTATGACCATCGCCCAGCGGATTCGCGGGGCGCTGGCCTAACGGATTTTGCTGCGTAATTTTAAATAGGTATAGGTGATGCTACGTCATACTTTACCCACGAGTTATTCACTTTGTATTGACTGATTCTCGTTTTTATGGAAAAAGCTGTCGACATGCCGGTTGCCGAAGTAGAGAAAGACAAATCGCAGTTCGTTAAGAACTCGGTCCTCTACAAAGAGTTCCTGGCCGAGCGTGAAGAGATTTTGAAGCATAAGTGGATCGAGAGTGAAAAAGCCGGTAAGGACATCGGCTTTGAAAAAGCGCTCCTCGATTGGATCGTGAAACATCGCTCCCATTGGCGGGAGCGGCGAATGAAGGAGGCTCGCACAGAAAAGGCGGCCTCCTGATTTATTTTCAGCTCCTTTAAAGCGATCCTGCGAGGTCGCCAAGGATGCGAATGGACGACAAAAAACATAACGCGGGCGTCCCGATCATGGACGCGGAAGCGATTCGACGCGCGCTGCGTCGAATCGCGCACGAAATCATTGAGCAAAACGCCGACTTGAAATCAGTCGTCCTTGCCGGAATTCCACTGCGCGGGGTAGAGGTCGCGCGCCGACTCGCCGAATTCATCCGCGACGTTGCCAAGATCGAGGTCGAGACCGGCACAATCGACATAGCGATGCATCGCGACGACGTCGGCACTCGCGCGGAGCTGCCGATGGTGCACGCGTCGAAACTGCCACTCCCACTCGAGCAGCGCACTGTCATCATTGTCGATGATGTTCTTTTCACGGGTCGCACCGCCCGCGCCGCGATGGATGCGATCAGCTCTTTCGGCCGGCCCGCGCGAATCCAACTGGCCACGTTGGTCGACCGCGGCCACCGCGAGTTGCCGATTCGCGCCGATTACGTCGGCAAAAATTTGCCGACCGCGACGCGCGAACAAATTCAAGTCCGTCTCCAAGACGTCGACCCGGAACCAGATGCGGTCTGGCTGTTTAAAGAATGAGCATGAATTGGAATCGCAAAGATTTGCTCGGGCTGCGCGAACTCTCTGCGGACGAGATCAATTTTATTCTTGAAACCGCTGACGCCTTTAAACAGGTCGGCACTCGCGAGATCAAGAAAGTTCCGGCGCTACGCGGTAAAACGATGGTCAACTTCTTTGTTGAGCCCAGCACGCGCACGCGGACTTCGTTTGAGCTGGCCGCGTTTCGTCTCAGCGCGGACGTGATCAACATTTCCGCCACGACTTCGAGTCTGACCAAAGGCGAAACGCTCAAAGACACGGCGCGGAATCTCGAAGCCTTGCATGCCGACATTCTGGTTCTGCGCCACAGCTCTGCCGGCGCGCCGCAATTTCTGGCCAAGCGATTGAAATCGAGCGTGATCAACGCAGGCGACGGCGCGCATGAACACCCGACTCAAGGTCTCCTCGACATGTACACGATCCGGGAGAAACGAGGTAAGATCGACAACCTCCATGTCGTTATCGTCGGTGACATCCTGTTCAGCCGCGTCGCGCGCTCGAACATTTTTGGCCTGACGAAGCTCGGTGCGCGGGTCACGCTCGTCGGACCGAGCACGCTCGTCCCGCGCGAATTCGAAAAGCTTGGCGTTACCGTTTCAAGCCAGATCGACAAAGTGCTCCCAGATGCCGATGTGGTGAATCTGTTGCGCATTCAGCACGAGCGTCAGCGTAAGGAATATTTCCCGGGAATCAGCGAATACACAACGCTGTTCGGGTTAACAAAAGAGCGCGCGAAATTGCTAAAGCCGAATTGTCTGGTGATGCATCCGGGCCCAATCAATCGCGGCGTCGAGATCGACAGCGAAGTGGCCGACGGCTTGCAGAGCGTGATTCTTGATCAGGTGACCAACGGCCTCGCCGTCCGGATGGCCGTTCTTTACCTCTGCGGAGGAATCGCCGCGTGAGCGCGATCATTATTCGCAGCGGCCGCGTGATCGATCCGGCCAACAAGCGCGATGAGGTTGTCGATCTTACGATTGTCGATGGAAGAATCGCGGACCAATCCGCGATCAAGAATCAAAACACGGAAACGATCGATGCAAAAGGATTGATTGTCGCCCCAGGCTTGATCGACATGCATGTTCATCTGCGCGAGCCGGGTTTCGGCCACAAGGAAACGATCGCATCCGGCGCGCATGCCGCGGCGGCGGGCGGATTCACGACCATTGTCTGCATGCCGAACACTTTGCCCGCAGCCGACAATCCAGCGACGATCGCCTGGATCAAGGATCGTGCGAACCGAACAGCGTCCGTCAATGTTCTACCGGCCGGCGCGATCTCGAAGAACATCGCGGGCGAAGAGCTCGCACCGATCGGTTCACTAGGCCAAGCCGGCGTGGTCGCAATCACCGACGACGGTCATTGCGTCCAAAATCATGAATTGATGCGACGCGCAGTGGAGTACGCACGCATGGTCGGATTGCCCGTGCTCGATCATTGCCAGGATTACAATTTGGTCGGGAACGGCGTGGTGAACGAAGGTTATTGGAGCACGCTGCTCGGCTTGCCCGGGTGGCCGGCCGCCGGCGAAGAAGTGATCGTGATGCGGAATATCTTGCTGGCAGAACTTTGCGATCATCACATTCACTGCCAACACATTAGCGCCGCTGGAAGCGTGCGCTTGATCCGTGAAGCGCAAGCACGCGGGGTCAAGATTAGCGGTGAAGTTTGTCCGCACCACATCGCGCTGACTGACGAAGCGATTCAAAACTTCGACACCAACTACAAAATGAATCCACCGCTGCGATCAAAGGCTGATGTCGATGCAATCTTGGAAGGAATTGCCGACGGCACGCTCTCGATTCTGTGTTCGGACCACGCGCCGCATGCCGGGTTTGAAAAAGAAGTCGAGTTCGATCAGGCGCCCTTTGGGATCGCCGGTCTCGAAACCGAGCTCGGAATTTTCATCGATCAGCTCTTGCACAAGCATCACAAGATCGACATCGTGCGTCTGATCGAGATGTACACGCTCGAGCCGGCAAAACTTCTTAAACTCGATGCCGGTACATTGTCAGTTGGCGCGCCGGCCGACGTGACGTTGATCGCTCCAGACTTGGAATGGACGGTGAGGATGGATCAGTTTCAATCCCTGTCGCGCAACTCCCCGTTCGATGGCTGGAAATTAAAAGGGCGTGCCGTGCGAACGATTGTGAACGGGAAAACCGTCTGGTCCTTGTAGCCGCGGACGCTGCCCGCGGTTCCGGCATTAGCCGCTGTATCCGCCGCTGATGTAGCTTTCCAAATGCGCAATGGTCGCGCTTTGGCAAGAGATCACGTGTTTGACCAGGTCGCCGATGGAGATAATCCCGATCACTTTACCGTCCTCGACCACGGGGAGGTGACGAATATGTTTCTCGGTCATTAAGCGCAGACATTCGTCGACGCTTTCACCAGGCTTCGTTGTCGAAACGTTCGACGACATGATTTCATCAACCCGGGTTTCTTTGGAGGATTTCCCGCGGACAAAAACCTTTCGCGTGTAATCGCGTTCGGAGATAATTCCGACCAGTTTTTCGCCTTTCATTACGAGCAGCGCGCCGACGTTCTTCTCCGCCATCATTTCAATCGCCTTGAACACGGTAGCGTCCGGTCCGATCGAAAAAACATCGCCGCTCTTCTGATTCAGGATTGCGCCGATATGTCCGCTTACATCCATGGCAGCTGAAAAGGGAACCAAAATACAACACCCTCAACCGGGGATGCAAAAGAATTCTCGGAGACTCGCGACACGGCCGGTTATCGGCTCCGCGCAAATTTCTGGTCGATTAATCCCCGCAAATAGTCGGCGATTGATGGCTGATCCAGGCGCTGGATGACTTCGTTAAGGAAGCCGGTAACGATCAGGCGTTGGGCGACCTTTGTCGGGATGCCACGCGAATGGAGATAAAACATTTCGTCTTCATTAATCTGCCCGGAAGTGGCGCCATGCGTGCAGCGGACGTTGTCAGCCAGAATTTCGAGGCCGGGCATTGAGTTCGCTTCGGAATCGTCGCTCAGCAGAAGATTGCGAACTTTTTGATAAGCGTCGGTGAAATGGGCATGCGGTTCGACGCGAATGAGTCCGCCGAACGTGCAACGGGCGCGATCGTCGAGCGCATTTTTGTAAAGGAGATCGCTGGCCGTGCGCGGCGAAATGTGGTCCTGCAACGTGCGAGCATCGAATTCCTGTTCGTTTGTTGCGACTGCGACCGCGAGCAGATCGCTGCGAGCGCCTTCGCCGACAAGGCGGCTCAGACTTTCGAACCGCGAATACTTGGAACCGAGATTCAGGTTCAAACTCATCGCCGACGCGTCGTGATCGACCGTGGTCGTGTTCATTTGCAAAGCGACGACGTTCTCT
>Ga0210407_10004955_pt1 | contig 10368 bp, 8 predicted proteins | sample IncBWC27MmetaG_FD_150860 | JGI IMG/M metagenome (GOLD analysis project Ga0210407, IMG submission 150860) | Forest soil microbial communities from Barre Woods Harvard Forest LTER site, Petersham, Massachusetts, United States - Inc-BW-C-27-M | ecosystem: Environmental > Terrestrial > Soil >... | reverse complement strand
AGTGCGGATTACACACTCCAGCGCAAACGAGCAGCCTGATATCGATCAGCGCAACTCCGCTGGAGACCACAACCGAGGCGTGACGGATTCTTGAACGCCGCCGAAGCCGACGCCGCAGGTTAACCGGGCACGCCCTCGTGGATTCCTGTGCGGCGCCGCTGCCCTAAAGTCCTACCCCCGCCGTGCCGATATATCCAAGAGCGACGCAAAAGAGAAAACCACCCTGCGTTTTCTGGGTGGGATTGAGTACAGCCTTATGCCCATACGTGCCCTGATCGTTGATGACTCCTCCGTCATGCGGAAGATCGTAGAGCGCTCGCTGCGCCAGGCCGGCATCGATCTGAGCAAGGTATTCGAGGCCGGGAATGGAGCCGAGGCGCTTGCCGCGCTCCAGGAAAGTCCGGTCGATCTGATCCTTTGCGACATTAATATGCCGGTAATGGACGGGTTGGAGTTCATCAAACAACTGGCGGGAGTGGCCAACGCGAAAGACGTTCCCGTGGTTATGATTACGACCGAGGGGAGCGAGTCTCACGTGGTCGAGGCATTGTCTCACGGTGCTCGCGGTTATATCCGCAAGCCGTTCACGCCGGAGCAGGTGAAGGAACATGTCGTCCCCGTTCTGGGAGGGAAGTCATGAGGTCCCTGGGGGAGTTGCTGGCCGCCGACAGCAGCCGCGAGGCTTGGCTTCCGATGCTCGAAGTCGCAACCCGGGAAGTCTTCGAACTCATGCTGGGCTGCCAATTGGGCGTGTCCTCTCCGGAGGAAGTGATCCCGGACGTCACTGCCATGGTGGGAATGGCGGGTCAACTGTGCGGCGTGCTCAGCGTCCGTTGCAGCGGGAAGGCGGCCGCACTCATGACTTCCAAAATGCTGGGCGTAGAGCTGGACAAGGTCGGCCCCGAGATGTCGGACGCACTGGGCGAAGTCTGCAATATGGTGGCCGGCAACTTCAAGAACAAAATCGCCGGGCTGGCGGAAGGTTGCATGCTCTCTCCGCCGACAGTCATCACCGGCAGCGACTACAGCCTGCACTCTCTGGCTGACTCTCCCCTGGAGGTCAGGTTCCTGTTTGAAGGCATACCCATAGTCATTTCCCTCCAAGTCCATACCTAAGAACACTCGCAGCGCGCCCCGATTCACAATTGATTGAACTCTTATGAACCGGGGATAAATCTTTCCTCGGCCTTATACATCCGCGAAGCTTAGCACGTCAGGTCGGACAATTTGGAGATACACCGGGTCTCGGGTGTCGTCCTGGCTATGGCGTTGGTAGGGTTGCTGGCTACTTGGATTGCGGCGTCGCGCGCTGTCAGTCAATCCTTTAGCATTGCTGCGCGAGGAATAAATCGGCCTTATGTATCCGCATTTCCCTCTGAAGAGCAAACTGAACCGGGAACCGGGAACCGACAACTGACTACTGCTTTTTCGCTATCTTAAACTGCCTTAAAGGGTGTCTAGTTCTGGACCCTCCTCGGTGACTTTTCGTCTCAGGGCAGTGCCTGGTTTGTAAGTAAATAGTTCCCGGCGTTCTCGGCCACGACGTGCAAGTTCCTTCGTCCGACAAGTCGCTCCAGATGCGGCATTTCCGCGCCGTAAGTCAGAAGGTACCAGCGGGACTCTTCCGCCCACAGCGATACGAACCGGGTGTCATCAATAAATACTTGAGGAGCGCCGGGCGCGTAGGAACCATACTCCAGATTATTGTTGCGGCCATTGAGCAGCAGCGCCTTCCGATTCGTATAGAAGAAGACAGAAGAAAAAGCGTAATAAGAATTCGCCTCGATCAACTCTCCCGACGGACTCTTCCCCAGACTTTCTGCCAAGGGGTAGGAGCCAAGATACGAATCGAAGCGGATGAGTGCGATCCTCGCCGCCTGGAAGAACACGATCATGCTGGCGGCGACGACCAGCACGGTTCTCCGAATGTTATTCCGCGCAAACACCAGGGCGATTGCACAGCCGCCGAAAGCGAGCGCCGCGAGTCCAAGTGGCAACTTCAGGAAGGCGAACGCGTTGAGCGTCAGGTCGCGAATGTGGCCGAGCGAAAGCGTGTACGCCTCAGGATGTTGGGTCAAGGCCTGGGAGATGTCTCCGTGTACAGGAACGCTCCATACTGACAGAAGCGCGAATGAAAGCACGGCAAACAGGGTCGCGCATGTCGCGACCAGCGCGTAAGTGCCTGCGCGCACCCAGCGGCCGCCACTGCCGAGAACCGATCCCACCAGCAGCGCCAGCGCAGGATAGATCGGCATCGAATAATATTCCTGTGTGGTCGAGAAGGTGAAGAACAACATCACCACACCGATCCAGCAGACCGCCATCAATCTTGTTCTGCCTGCGCGCGAAGTTGGTTTGTAGTCCAGCGTGGGCGCGGAGAGCAGATAGAACGACCAGGGAAAGATCCACACCAGGTTCAGAACCCAGAACCAAAGTCTTGGAACCGTGTTGTAGTCGCGCGGATAGCGCAATCCCAAGAAACGCAGGAGGTGTTCGTTGAAAAAGTAGAACCAGAAGAAGCCACGATACTCACCCGGCCCGCTGTGCAGGGAGAACGCAAAATAGGGCGGATTGCGGAGCGTAGCTAGCACGTACCAGGGCACTGCGATAACTAAGCCGAGAGGAATCACGAGCCAGAGACGCAGACGACGCCATGCTGGCCAAGAGAATATTTGGCCGACAACTGCCATGTACGCCAGAGACGCAATCACGGGAAAGACTGCGGCGATCAATCCTTTTATCAACAGCCCAATTCCCAAGCAACCGCCGAGCATGAAGGACCAGCGCAACGAGGACTCATCGTCGGATTCAAGCAGACGCAGCCATGCCCACACCGCTCCAGTGATCGCTAAGGTCAGGACGGCGTCAGGTATCACGATCCGCGTGAATAGGAAGAGGCCAACCGAAGTGCTCATGGCGATCCCGGCGTAAAGTCCGGCAGTCTCGCCAAACGCCCAGCGCCCGAAGCGGTAGGTAACCCAGCACAACAGCACCACCGCGAGCGCAAGCGGAATTCGCGCGGCCCAGTCGTGAACCCCGAAAATTCGGTAAGAGACCGCCATCATCCAGTAATTGAGCGGCGCCTTTTCGAGATAGGCAACGCCGTCGAGGCGGGCGGTCACCCAGTCTCCGGATGCCAGCATGTTACGGGCGATTTGCGCTTGAACCGCGTCCACGTCGTCCATGAGGCGCGGAGGGCTGGCGATGGTTACGAGGAAGACGAGGGAAGCCGCCGCTGTGACGATCCAACCAGGCCGACCAATTCGGACAGCGGGTTTGGCATACTGATCACTTCTCGCGGCGCTCGCTTGTTCCATCGATGGGTCCAGATCATCAAGGTTATCAAACCTCAAGAGTGGTACGTAGTCACGTTGCGAAATGTCTAACGCTCGACCCCGCCAGCGTGTTGCCGATAGAGTTCGATCTGGTGTCTCACTATAGCGAGATCGTTGCCCCACAGATTTGCTGGCTCGATATCGTCGTCGGTGTTGGCGTCAAAGCCCTCGTCTGGCGGAACGAATTCGTTGAACTGGTGGATGATCAGGAAAACGGGTTCAAGCTGGGCGGCGTATTCCATGAAAGCGTCGAATGTGGCGTACGATCCGCCGAGTCCGTACCGCAGAGAATCATCGGGACAATAAGGTGAGAAGGCCGAACTCGCGCAGCCCCATCCGTTTTGACCGGCAGTGGCGATCGAAGCCGTGTAATTCTCCACGCGCGACCCAGCTTCATTATAAGAAGGATAGTAGGGGCAGTACGGCTGCACAGTGCAAGTTGGATTGAGGCGGTCAACCCAACTCCAAAAACCATAAGACGGATTGATTTCCACCGGGCCGTGAGGAACTCCCTGGTTTTTCCAGAGACCGGGCTGGCTATCAAGATATCCCGCCATCAGCTTGAAGGTGTACTTGCTTTCGATCTCGGGATGCGCTTTCAGAAACTTTTCGATTTGCCACCACAGCGGGTTGTCCCTCCGGTTGGGATCCTGCGCTGCTCCAAGAAAAATCAACATGAGCGGCTTGCCCTTATAGATCACGTTGAGATTTGGGTAACGAGCCATGAGCCCACCGAAATAGTCGATCTCCTTTTCCAAAGCAGTCTTGCCGTCGATATCCTTGTAGAGAACGTCCTGATCGATGCCTCCTAACAAGGGCATCAGCTTGAGGTGCGTTCCAAGCTTCGTCCATGCGGGATACGTATTACCAGTGTTGTTGCGAATCGTCCGGTTGGCAAGGTGAAATGACGGCGTGCAGTTAGGAAGATATTTCTTGATAAACCACTCGCTGTTGAAAATGCAGCTGACGTTGTTGGTCGTCTCAATCAGACCGACGTCAATTCCCAGATACTCGAACCACTCGAGGTGCTTTTTGATGACCGCGGGATCGGCGCTGTCATAGCCTCCGCCGACGGCTTGCATATCCTTGGACTGAAGCAAAGGCATAGCGGCAGTGCCCTGGAAAGTCACAGCCTTGGGACCGAACCAGTTCTCGTATTCCATGACCACAAGATGGCTGTTGCTACCGACAACGAGAGGACCAACTGGAAGCGTTGCCCGTGCGGTCTGTGATTCGGCGACCGTAGTAACAGACAACTGCGAGATCAGAATGATTACGAGAAACAGGCTAAGGCGTTGTGCCTTAGACTTGAACCGGCACGTGGCGTCCTTGACTGACATATCTATCCTTACCTCTTGCGAACAGATTACAACTTATGACCGTTTAGAAAAAACCGTGAAAAACGTTTCACAAAAGTAGAAATAGCGTGGCGGACCTCAACGTGCGCTCCGCGCCTTTCCCAAAGTAAAAAACACGGCACTTCCCCAAAAGTCGCGAAGGCAAGGCCTCCTTCGCGACGAAACAAATTGATTACGACCGATTACTTGAGATGTCGGTCACGCTCAGGTATCTGCACCTTTTCTTTATTGTTATTGTTGGGAATTCTTACCGTCGCAGAATTTCCTGGTCCGTCTTTTGAGGATTGATGTCGGGGGAATGGAACGCTTGACGGGCTTCCTCGTCCGGTCTGGGGGCGCTTCCGACGAACTGAAAGCGTCCGTCGCGGAGAAGTTTGTAACGGCGGCCGCGCCAATCAATAGTGTTGCCGAAGAATCCTGCGACCCAGACACACGCGCTGATCAAGTCTTGAAAAGGAATGAGCCACCATCCCCGGCTGGTAAGCGGGTCGTGCAGAACCTGCTTGGCGGTGCTCCATGCGGCCAGTGCGCGAAAGAAGGCCGTAACCACAACCAAAGGCCATAGTTTGGGCGCCGCGAACCAGAGCAGCAGAGCGAGCGGAAGAGGATTGGTGAAGATCTCTCCCCAGTAACCGGCGGGGCGTGAGCGTCGTGTGCTTCGCGCCCAGCGCAGCCGATGCCGCAAACTTCCCTTGAACGTCTGGCTGCCGATGCGGTGCTCAATCACGCAGGAGGAGAGCACCACGCGGAATCCCAAGCGGGGCGCGCGGTTGCCAATCACGAAGTCTTCGGCGAGGTAATGACCCAGTTCGGCGAAGCCACCCATGGCTTCAATCACTTCGCGGCGTGCGGCGAGAGTCGGGCCGAGCGCGAAATCCATTTCTCCGATCAGCCATGCGACCAGCACGCCGGCCAGAAATTCCGTGTTCATCCCAATCGCTTCGAGACGCGACCAGAACCCTTGTCCGGGCGCGGCGCGATAAGGACAGGTGACCACACCCACGGCCGCATCCTGAAACTCTGCAGCCACGCGCCGAAGCAGGTCAGGAGGGACACACACGTCGCTATCGCTCATGACCAGAATGGTGTATTGAGCGCGCGCAACCAGAACTCCCAGACTGTGCGCCTTCGCGTTAGGGACACTCGGAGTACCGGTCTCGATCAGATGGACACTTGGGCCCTGGGGAAACTCACGGCATACTTTATCCACAACCGCGACGGCCGGGTCATCCGACCTGTGGACAGCAAACAGAATTTCGTAGTCGGGATAATCCTGGGTGAAAAAACTGCGTAAATTGTCCTCCATGCGATCGTCTTGTCCGCAAAGGGGTTTCAGGACACTGATTGGCGGTGGGCTCTTGAGTGGAGGCGGAGTAATGGCCAGGTAACGGCGCGCCGCAAAGCTGGTTAGCACGCAATAAACCCACGACCCAACCAGCAGTAAGACAAGCAAGACTACGAGGGCTGACGCTAGCATCGCCATGTCGGTTCCCGGAAGACTTCGTGGGGTGGAACATAACCAGGTGCACTGTTTTCATAGGACCGCATACGGTCGAAGTCTACAAGATCGCCTGCAGGTTTGGGCGCCTTTCGATGCAGCGTGGATTTCTGTAAAGCTGCCGCAACGGGGATACCGAGGGGAAAATCGATTGCCATCCGGTCCGGTGGGACATCGGGAAAAGAATTGGTAAGTTTCCCCAGGTTCCCTAAGGAATGCTTGGTATTGTCCTTGCCAGCGTTCTGGGCGATCCTGTCGCTGCAGCGGGGGATGCAAATATTAACTGCTATCCTTCTCGCATTTTGCAACGAAACCATATATCCTTGGGTGAAACAAAGCAGCGTTAGTTCAACAGAGAGCACCGAAAACATCGCGTGGGGGGGCGCATGCGAAGGTGTAGAGAAGCGTTATGTCTAATTCAGTCGAGACTGTTCAAGTTTTCATATTGGCGGAGAACCGGCTTTTGCGCGAAGCCCTTACGCGCATTTTGAGTAAGAAGTGCGACGTCCAAGTCGTGGGAGCAGCCGCTTTCTCCCCTGATGTCGTATCGCAAATCAGCAGCTCTGCTCCCGATGTTTTGCTGTCCGACTCCGCTGCGGTTGCCCTGTCGGAGTTGCGATTGGTTTCGGAAGTCCGTAGGGCGATCCCGGGCGTGAAGGTGATCATGATCGGAATGGATGCCGACCCGGAAACCTTTTTGCGCGCAGTGCGAGACGGCATTTCCGGCTACGTGCTTAAGGACGCCTCCGCCATGGAGGTGGCGGCCGCAGTTCGTTCGGTGGCAAACGGGGAAGCGGTTTGCCCTCCCAGCCTTTGCCTTGCGTTGTTTGAACGGGTTGCCAATCAGATCACCCAACCTGCCAGCTTTGTGATTAGACACAATCTCGGCCTGACTCGCCGGGAACAGCAACTCGTTCAGTTGATCAGCCACGGATTGACCAATAAGGAAATAGCCACACAGTTGAATCTCTCGGAACAGACGGTGAAGAACCACGTTCATCGCATGTTGCGCAAAGTGGGGGCAACTGACCGGCTGGGAGCAGTGGAGTTGTGCCGCCAGCCGGGGGCGGTCGCGTGACCTAATGCCGGCCGTGTGAGAACCGGTACTTTTTAGGTACTGGCGTGTTAGGGAAGGTTGCTGCTTCGCCAGCGCTTCAGGGAACCTTCTTGGTACTGCCTGCTTTGAATCTCAGGGTATGATTTGAGTCTTACTTTTTTGGGGAGAACAGGAGATACTGCCCGGCACGGAGAGGATCGTGCAAAAAATCAGAGTGTTGGTTGCAAACCGGCCGCGCTTGATGAAGGATTTGGTCCTGGCAACGATTGGGGATCAACCCGATATCGAAGTCGTTGGCGAAACCCAGGACGAAGCAGAAATCACCGAACTGGTGGAACGCACGCGTCCTGATTATTTGATCATTGCGTTGGAGGATCCCGAAGTCCGGCCAGGGCTCAGTGGTTTCTTGCTGGGTCGCTATCCGGAAATGAAGATCCTCGCGCTGGCGGCGGAACGGAATCGCGGCATTTTCTATTGGGCGTTTGTCGATATTCGTTCGGCGCATGTCGAATCATCCGAGGAAGGTATCTTAAGTGTTTTGCGTAACAAGCGGGAGTTAGTTGGAATATAAGCCCACGAATGCGATTGACGAGTAGAACGGAATCGGAAGAAATGCGGCCACAGGACTGATGTGGCTGCCGCGGAAGCTCCCAGGTCGCGGGATGTAGGCGGCTCGATCTTGCCTCTCCGCGACTTCGTGCGTTGACAAGGGTTTAGGATACGGGGTTGGTTTTAGGATCGTGCTGGCGGGCCGGTACGGAACCCGCAGGTACGGTATGCGGAATTGAATATGGGTTTGCTCACAAATGCCCTGTAAGTGAGAGGGCGAAGCTGTAGCTGGGGTCGGCTAGCAAGAGTGGCGAATTGACGGTCAATCCTGATCTCGTTGCTGTCCCCGAGTCCTTGCAGCCGGGCCCGCAGCCGGCGGACGGGCAGCAATCTCACTGGTACGCAGCCCATGTGCGCTCCCGTCATGAAAGGCAAGTCGCGCGGCAATTGGAAGAGCGGCGGGTGAGTTGCTTCTTGCCTGTGTATCGCAGCGTCCGCCGATGGAAAGACCGGCGCAAGGAACTAGACATGGTGCTTTTTCCGGGCTATGTCTTTGTCCACCTGGATTTGAAAGACCGGTTGCGGGTGCTTCAGGTGCCGAGCGTGGTCCGGTTTGTGAGTTTCAACGGTTATCCCGCGCCGCTGCCCGATAGCGATATCGAGGCTCTGAGCAACGGATTAGCCAAGGGCGTTCGCGCCGAACCGCATCCGTACTTGAAGGTTGGAAATCGTGTCCGCGTGAAATACGGCCCAATGGCCGGGACGCAAGGCATCCTCGTACGCAGGAAAGATAAGTTTCGTATCGTGCTTTCCATCGATTTAATCATGCGTTCGGTCGCGGTCGAAGTCGATGAGGCAGACGTCGAGCCTTGCTGAGGTGGTTCCAAAGATTGCGAAGCCAGCTCGGCTGCTGTCAAAGATGTTTCTTGGTCGGCTCGCTACTGGCTATTCAAGAGATTCCGGCTGCGTTGAGCCGCGTAGAGGTGTTATGAGACTCCTTCCAACATTCCGTCGCCGAATCCAGGCGGTTCTGCTTTGCTCCGGGTTGGTGTTTTCTGCGACCGCATGGAGCCAACAACCGGCCGCCTACAGCCGTAGTACTGCCATCGATCAGGCCAACTCCCGCGCGGAACATGAAGCCGAACAAATGGTTTCGCTTTCCGCCGACAGAATCCTCTCCATCCTTCGCCAGGAACCGGGATTGCTGCTCCAAGTCAAGAAGGCGCTGGTTAGAAAAGCCTTCGACCAGGGGAGAATACTTGATCCGAACGAACTCACCGACGACGCTCTGTTCACTCTGATTCGCGAAGATGACAACATCCGCGTGATCGCGACCCGCGAGATCGTAGATCGTTCCTACATCAAGGCCAAACCCACCCGCGAAGAAATCGCGCGAAACATGCCCTGCCGGCAACCCATGCCCACCGGTGCCGACGCACTCGCAGCCAAGCAACCGGATCAGTCCGCTTCAAGCCTCAACACAAAACGTTCTCCCAGCCAGGAGGAACAGTATTGGCTCAAGCACGACAATGACTTGGATTGTTACTTGACCCAGTATCTTCCCTACGGCATAGCGCCTTACCCGTCGGGACAACTACAGTCCACGCAAACGCCTTCACAGCAACAATATCCAGCATCACAGTACCCCCTTCAGCAATTTCCGCAGCAGCAGCAGCAGTACCCTCAGCAACAATACCCATCTGAAGGTCCTCAGCAGAATCCATCCACCGACTATCGCCGACAGCTTCAGTTGACGCAGGCGCAACCATCCCAGGGCTACTTCGGGATGGACAGCGATCAAAGCGAGATGGCGAGCATCCAGCCCGATGAACTCCCCAGCCTGCTGAGCGCGAGCCAGTCCAGCGGAATTTCTTCTGCAATGTTGAAGAAAGGGATGGGAGCAAGTGGCGCCGGCACTTCCGGTTTAACCATGCCGCCCGAGTTAGGTTCATCGATGGGCTCATCCCTCGGTTCGTCGATCGGGTCCTTGCTTGGAGGCCAAGGCGTAACTTCTGGACTTCCTCAACAAGCGCGGCTCGAGGACCAGAACCGTTTTCCGCTCCAACAATACTCATTTCCTAAGCCGCCGCAGCAGCCCATGCTGCGCCATCGGCCCAACCCGTACGCTGACGTGCCCTCGCTTTACGATCTGTATGCCCAGTACTCGAGGCGCTCTCCGAAGCTGGAACGCTTTGGAGAGGACGTTTTCGTCAACGGCACCGGAAACCTCGACGAGATTCCGATGGATCTGCCCGCAGGGCCGGACTACGTCGTCGGCCCGGGTGACGGGTTGACCATCAGCCTCACCGGAGGAATCTCACAGCGCCTGCAGCGGGTTGTGGATCGCGAAGGTCGCGTTGCCTTGCCTGAGGTCGGAGCAGTCGAAGTGTCCGGGCGCAGTTTGGGCGACGTGCAACATCTCGTGCAGACGGTTCTGCGCGGCCAGTTCCGCGGAGTCGACGCCGATGTTTCTCTCTCCCGCATCCGCACAGTTCGCGTCTATGTGACCGGAGACGTCGAGCGTCCCGGAGCCTACGACGTCAGTTCCCTCTCCACGCCGCTGACTGCGCT
>Ga0210407_10004954_pt1 | contig 10370 bp, 9 predicted proteins | sample IncBWC27MmetaG_FD_150860 | JGI IMG/M metagenome (GOLD analysis project Ga0210407, IMG submission 150860) | Forest soil microbial communities from Barre Woods Harvard Forest LTER site, Petersham, Massachusetts, United States - Inc-BW-C-27-M | ecosystem: Environmental > Terrestrial > Soil >... | reverse complement strand
GCGATCGTGGCTGACGAGCAGGATCGTGCCGGAATAGTCGCCGAGCAGCTCCTGCAGGAGATCGAGCGTCTCGATGTCGAGATCGTTGGTCGGCTCGTCGAGAACCATCAAGTTGGACGGCTTCGCGAGGGCCCTGGCGAGCATGAGCCGCCCCCGCTCCCCGCCGGACAATTTGCCGATCGGCGTTCGCGCCTGCTCGGGCGGAAACAGGAAGTCTCGCATGTAGCCCATGACATGCCGCCGCTCGCCGTTGATCGTCACGTAGTCGCTGCCGCCGCCGGTGAGCGCATCCACGAGGGTCGTCGTCGGCTCGAGCGACGCGCGCTGCTGATCAAGAGAGGCCATCGTGACATTCGAGCCCAGTCGCACCACGCCTGAGTCCGGTTCCAGGGCCCCCGTTAAAATGTTGATGAGCGTAGTCTTGCCGGCCCCGTTGGCCCCGACAACGCCTATTCTGTCGCGGCGCATGACCCGCATCGAAAAGTCGCGCACGATCGGGCGATCGCCATAGGTCTTGCTGATTCCTTCGGCATCAATCACCAGTGCGCCCGACGCTTTCGTGTCTTGGGCGATCATGGCGGCTGCGCCGACCGACCGTAAGGCTTCGCGCCGTTCGCTCCTCAAGTCAGCGAGCTCACCCACGCGCCGCATGTTGCGCTTGCGGCGCGCCGTGACGCCGTAGCGCATCCAATGCTCTTCGTTGACGATCTTTCGATCGAGCTTGTGGCGCTCGAGCTCCTCGTTCTCGAGCTTCACGTCGCGCCAGGCCTCGAATGCGCCGAAGCCCTGATCGAGGCGGCGGGTGCGGCCGCGATCGAGCCAGATCGTGGCGCGGGTCAAGTCGGCAAGCAGCCGCTTATCGTGGCTGATCAGCGCCAGCGCCGAACGGCTCCCCGCAAGGTGCGCCTCGAGCCACTCGATCGCGACCAGATCGAGATGATTGGTCGGCTCGTCGAGCAGCAGGATCTCGGGCTCAGGGCTCAAGATCCTGACCAGAGCCGCGCGGCGCGCCTCGCCGCCGGAAAGCCGAGCAGGATCTGCCGCGGGGTCGACCCCGAGCTCGGCCATCATGGCTGTCGCCGCATAGGCGTCGTCGAATTCATTAAGGCCGGCAAGGACATAGTCGAGAGTGGTGGCGAAGCCGGACATGTCCGGCTCCTGCGGCAGATAGGCGAGGCGCGCGGAAGGCTGGACGAAGCGGCTTCCCCGGTCAGCCGTTATTTGGCCCGCGGCAATGCGAAACAGGGTCGACTTGCCCGATCCGTTGCGCCCGACGACGGCGATCCGGTCGCCAGCGGAAATCGACAACTCCGCGCCGTCCAAAAGCGGCGCGCCGCCAAGCGTAAGGCCAGTGTCTCGCAATTGTAGGAGGGGCGGCATATGAATACGTTCCGGCGCGGCGGCGGTCACGCTTAACGGCAAGCGGGGGAAAGGAAAAGGGCTATGGCGACCCAAGCGACTTTAGCGGCATTGGCGAAACTGAACGGTTTGCGCGAGGGCGTGCTCGCGCGCGCGGCGAGAGCGGAATTCGCCGACGATCCGGCCCGGTTCAAGCAGTTCAGCGTCACGCTTGACGATCTCCTGTTCGATTTCTCGAAGCAGCGCATCGACGGCCCTATTCTCAGCGCGCTCGTCGAACTCGCCAAGGCCGCCAAGGTCGAAGCCAAGCGCGAGGCGATGTTCGCCGGCGAGAAGATCAACACCACTGAGAAGCGCGCCGTCCTGCACACCGCCTTGCGCAATTTCTCCGGCAAGCCAGTTCTGGTCGACGGCAAGGACGTGATGCCCGACGTCATCGGCACGCGCGAAAAGATGCTGAGCTTTGCCGCCGACGTGCGCGAGGGACGCGTGCGGGGCGCTCTCGGCCAGCCGATGACCGACGTCATCAATATCGGCATCGGCGGCTCAGACCTCGGCCCGGCAATGGCCACCCGCGCGTTGGCGCCCTTCGCGCCGCCGCAATTGCGCAGCCACTTCGTCTCCAACGTCGACGGGGCGGACATTGACGATACGTTGCGGGGGCTCGACCCGTCGCGCACGCTGTTTATTGTCTCGTCGAAGACCTTCACCACTCAGGAGACCATGACCAACGCGGCGACCGCGCGGGCCTGGATCGCTCAAGGCGTGGGCGAAGCGGCGGTCGGCGACCACTTCGCGGCCGTCTCAACCCAGCTCGACAAGGTGGCGCAATTCGGCATCCAGTCGACTCGCGTGTTCGGCTTCTGGGACTGGGTCGGCGGCCGCTATTCGGTCTGGTCGAGCATCGGCTTGCCGCTGGCGATCGCGATCGGGCCCGATCGCTTCAACGAATTTCTTCGCGGCGGCTATGAGATCGACGAGCACTTCCGAGAGGCGCCGATCGAGCGGAACATCCCGATCCTGATGGGGCTGCTTAGCGTCTGGAACCGCAATGTCCTCGGTCACGCTACGCACGGGGTAATCCCGTATGACCAGCGGCTCGGGCGCTTCCCGGCCTATCTCCAGCAATTGCAAATGGAGAGCAACGGCAAGCATGTGCAGCTCGACGGGTCGCCGGCCAATACGGCGACCGGACCGGTCGTGTGGGGCGAACCCGGCACCAACGGCCAACATGCCTTTTTCCAGCTCATCCACCAGGGAACGGAGATCATTCCCCTAGACCTTCTCATCGCGGCGACGCCGACCGAAGCCGACGCACATCATCACGATCTCCTGGTCGCGAATTGCTTCGCGCAGGGACAGGCCTTGATGCGCGGGCGCACACCGGCGGAAGCTGAGGCGCTGACCCGCAAGCAAGGCGCGAGTGAGGCGGACGCCGCGCGCCTCGCGCCTCATAAAAGCTTTTCCGGCAGCCGTCCGACGAGCACGTTCCTCTATCAGCGCCTCGACCCGCGTATGCTTGGCCGGCTCATCGCCCTTTATGAGCACAAAGTGTTCACAGAAGGCGCAGTTTGGGACATCAACTCGTTCGACCAGTGGGGGGTAGAATTGGGCAAGGAGCTGGCCTCGAGCCTGGCGCCGATCGTCGCCGATTCGGCTGCGAACACCGCCGCCCTGGACCCGTCGACGGCGGGGCTGGTTGCACATCTGCGCGCGCTGCGCGCCGCTGTGCCGAAGCCATGACAGCTTTCCTTCGCTGAAGCGGGTCGAAGTTCAGAGCGGATCGCGATAAGCTCGAGGCGCCTCTTCCCCTTCTCCCTCTGGGAGAAGGTGGCGGGCGAAGCCCGCCGGATGAGGGAGACTAGCCGCCCACCCTCACCCCCACAGGGAGCCGGGAGGCCGACGGCGCCCTTCGGCGAGGGACGCGCGTTAGCCGGCGCGCCTCGCCTTGGCCGCGCCGAGGCGACGCGTAGCCTGCGCGAGCCATCGGCGGATCGAGGAATCGACTCGCGGGGAAAGGGCCTTGCGCACGCGCGCGTGGTAGTCGTCGAGCCAGGCGATTTCGTCGGCGTCCATCAATTTCGGCTCGATGAGGCTGAGGTCGATCGGCGCAAGCGTGAGCGTCTCAAAGCCCAACATCGGCCTTTCACCGCCGGCGATCGCGCGCTCCTCGACCACGAGCAGATTCTCGATGCGGATTCCGAACGCGCCGGCGGCGTAATAGCCGGGCTCGTTGGACACGATCATCCCCGGGGCGAGCGCGGTCGTTCCAGTCTTGGCTATGCGCTGGGGACCTTCGTGGACCGAGAGATACGACCCGATGCCGTGTCCCGTGCCGTGATCGAAATCAAGACCCGCGCGCCAAAGCGCGGCGCGCGCCAACGCGTCGACTTGGGCGCCGTTCGTTCCGGGCGGAAAGACGGCACGGGCGACCGCGATGTGACCTTTCAGCACACGGGTGAAGCGGTCACGCATCAGCGAGCTGGGCCGCCCGACAGCGATCGTGCGCGTGATGTCGGTCGTGCCATCTTCGTATTGGGCGCCGCTGTCGATCAGAAAGATGCCGCGCTCGATTTTCCGATTGGATTCTTCGCTGACCCGATAGTGAGGGATGGCTGAATTGGGGCCCGCGCCCGCGATGGTCGGAAACGAGAGGTCCTTGAGGGCAAGGCTCGCCCGTCGGAACGTCTCCAAAGCCTTGACCGCATCGATTTCGGTGAGGCGGCCACGCGGCGCCTCGCCCACGAACCAGGCCAGGAAATTGGCCATCGCGGCGCCGTCCCGTTCGTGCGCGGCGCGCGCGCCCGCCAGCTCGGCCGGATTTTTCTTCGCCTTCATGAGCGTGATCGGATCAGGGCCGATGTCGGCCTTGCCGCCTGCTCGCTCGATCGCTTGGGTCAAGTAAGCTGGAACGGTCGCAGCGTCGAAGGCAACGCGCACGCCGCGCCGGCCCAGATCCTCGACGTACCCGAGCAATGCGTCAGGTTCGAGCACGTCCGCTTGGCGGCCAAGACTTTGGCGGCTCGCGGGCGAAAGCTTTCTTCCATCGAGAAACACGACCGGACGGCCCTCAAGCGGCAGATAGGCCCAGCCGATCGGCAGCGGCGTGTAAGAGACGTCTGAGCCGCGGATATTGAACAGCCACGCCAGATTGTGAGGATCGCTAATCAAGAGACCGTGAGACGACCCCAGGGCCTGCCGCACGCGGGCGATTTTCTTGAGTGCGCCTTCGCCCGCGAATCGAAGCTTGTGCGGGGTAATCGCACCCAACGGCGCTGGCAGCCGATCAGGCCAGATCGCGTCAATTGGGTTCGAGTCGACAGCGACCAGGCTGGCGCCCGCTTTCTCGCAAGCGGCCTTGTAGCGCGCGACAGCGTCGGGCGTGTGAAGTCGCGGGTCGTAACCAAGTTTGTCGCCCTGTTTGAGTTGGACGGCGATCCATTCGCTCGGCGGGTCCTCCGGGACGCGGCGGAATTCGAACACCGACGCATCCGCCTCGCTCTTCACCTGCTCCGTGTAGCGGCCGTCAACAAACAGCGCCGCCGAGTCCTTCAGGACCACCGCGAGCCCGGCCGAGCCAGCGAATCCGGTCAGCCATCTCAGCCGCTCGGCGTTGGCGGGCACGTATTCGTTCTGGTGCTCATCCGCGCGCGGGACGATGAACCCTGCAAGCCCCTGCTTCGCCAATTCGGCGCGCAATTGGCCCACGCGTGCACGGCCATGCGAAGGATCGCCCAACGCCACGAAAGACTGAAAACGACTCTCAAGCACGCGAGGCAGTTTCCGGAATTGCCGCTTCGACCTCGCTGGCGTCCTGCGCAGTGACGACGCGGCCGATAAACGGCAACTCCCGATAGGAATGGGCGACGTCCATGCCGTATCCGACGACAAAAACGTCGGGGCAGGCGAAGCCGACGAAGTCGGCGCCAATTTCAACGACCCGCTTGCCGGGCTTCTCCAACATCGTGCAGACGAGAACCCGCCTGGCGCCGCGGGCAGCCAGAAGATCCTTGGCGAAGGCCAGCGTCCGGCCCGATTCCAAAATGTCGTCAACAAGCAGAACATCGCGGTCGCGGACCGAGGATTCGATGTCACGAAGAATTTTCACCGTCCCGCTCGAGACGGTCCCGCTCAAGTAGCTCGACAGGTGAAAGAACTCGACTTGCGGCTCGAGCCCCACCCGATGCAGAGCACGCAGCAGGTCGGCCGCGAACATGAATGAGCCTTTGAGGATTGCGACGACAAGCAGGTCCTTCGGCTTCGTCGCGGCGATCTCGCGCGCGAGCTCCTCCGTGCGTTGGGCGATCGTGCGCTCGTCGTATAGGACCTTGACCTGTCTTTCGCCGCTCATGAAGGAGACTCTGTGAACTGTCCTCCTTTATCTCCCGGCGCGTCGAATTTTACCAGAACATCGCGAACGCCGGCCGGGGGCGCCGCCAATCGGGCTCGAAACGGGACGCGCTCACGAGCATTGAGGCTGACCTTCGGCGCCTTCGCCGTCCAGACATAAATCTCGCGCCCATCCTCGCCACGAAGCGCCATGTGCAGATCCGGCACTGACGTCTTCGCGTCACGCAAATTCTCAATCTCGCCCGTGATCAAGAGCTCGCCCTGACCTTCCGTTTGCTGCGCAACCGTCACATAAACTTTTGCGATCGACAGACCGCGAAGGTTCACCGGTAGTCCCACGCCAGCATAAAGGGCTGCGGTCGCCGGAGCGACCGACACGATTCTCGTCCGACCCGCGATCGCCGTCGTGCCCATGATCACCAAGCCGACAAGGAGAAACGCCGGGGCCATGACTCCGTGAGCCCGCCAACCCAACCGTCGAAAATTTTGATCGCAATCTGAGCCGAACTTGTGGTCTAGAGTCATCGCGGCGGACCTTGCTGTTCCGATGGAATGGCCGATGGTGGTATTTGGGTAGAAACACGGTTAAAGGCGCGTTAAACGGCCGAACCGCGCCGTCCCGGGGATCGCGTTGATACGGTTCGAAAACGTCGGTTTGCGCTACGGCATGGGACCGGAGGTGCTCGGCGATCTTAATTTTTCCGTGGAGCCGCAAAGCTTTCAATTCCTCACCGGCCCGTCTGGCGCCGGCAAGACAACCCTCATGCGGCTGATGTTGCTTTCCCTCCGGCCGACACGAGGAACGATCCGCGTCTTTGGTCAAGATTCGGCGGCGCTGACCAAGGACGACTTGACGACGCTAAGACGGCGGATCGGCGCCGTCTTCCAGGATTTTCGCCTCTTGGACCACCTCACGGCTTATGAGAACGTGGCGCTGCCGTTGCGGGCGATGGGTCGCGAGGAATCCAGCTACCGGGCTGAGGTGGTCGAGCTTTTGCGCTGGGTCGGTCTCGGCGACCGGATGAACGCGTCTCCGCCTGTGCTTTCGGGAGGCGAAAAACAGAGGGCCGCAATCGCTCGCGCATTGATCGTTCGCCCGGAATTGTTGCTGGCGGATGAGCCGACCGGCAATGTCGATCCTGGCCTCGCGCGCCGTCTTCTGCGGCTGTTCGTCGAACTTCACCGGCTTGGCACGGCGGTTGTGATCGCCACGCATGATCTGCAGCTCATGGACCAGTTCGGCTTCGCCCGCCGTCTGGTCGTCGGCGACAGCAAACTGACGATTTTTGACGGATTGCCGTCATGAACGAACCGATCGTCGAGCCTATTCTCGCCGTGGAATCGGAATCGTCGTTCAAGACCAATGCGCCGCTCATACCGCGGGACTCCGTCGCCGGGCGCGCGCTGGTCGTCGTCATCGCGATCATGACCTTTCTTGCGTGCCTGACCGCTGGCGCGGCGCTGCTGGTCGCTGACGCTTCGCAAGCCTGGCGTTCGGATGTGTTGCGCGAGGCGACGATCCAGGTGAAGTCTCGGGCCGGCGATGATGTGGAAAGCCTCGTCGCCAAAGCCGTCGCCATCGCCACGAAAACGCCCGACGTCGAGTCCGTGCACGCGCTATCCCGAGCCGAATCGGAGAAGCTTCTCGAGCCATGGCTCGGCGCGGGGCTTGACCTCAGTCAGCTGCCCGTCCCGCGGCTTATCGCTGTCCAACTTCGCGGCCAGCGCTCCGAAGACCTCGCGACGTTGCGTTCAGCGCTCGCCTCAGCCGTTCCGCAGGCCGATCTTGACGACCATCGGATGTGGGCGGCGCGCCTCGGCGCCATGGCCAATGCTGTGGTGATTCTCGCAGCCGCTCTTTTCGTGCTGATGATCGTGGCGATGGGCACGGCGATCGGGTTCGCCACGCGCGGCGCCGTGGCAGCCAATCGAGAGGTTGTGGAAGTCCTTCATCTCGTCGGCGCGTCGAACACGTTCATCGCCAGAGAGTTTCAGGCCCATTTTCGTCGTTTGGGTTTTCGCGGCGCGTTGATCGGCGGGCTGGCGGCGATCGCCTTCTTCGCCATCGCCTCGCTCCTATCCTTCTGGTGGGCGCATTCGCCGGGTGGGGAGGAAATCGCGGCCATGTTCGGCTCGTTCGCGCTCCGCTCCTTGGGCTATCTCGCCCTTGTCGTGGTCTGCGCCGCGGTTACGTTGCTCACCGGTCTTCTTTCGCGCGAGATCGTCATGCGCCATTTGCAAAGCCTTCAATAGCCGCATGACAAATCTTCCTTAGCCCCGGCGACAAAATGCTCGCAACGCGATCGCTGCTCTTCAATGCGCTCTTCTATCTGAACCTGGTGGTTCTGATGATCGTCGGCCTACCAACCATAGTGTTCGGCAGGCGCGCCGTCTTTGCTCTTGCCCGACTCTGGGGCGCGATTTCTGTCTGGCTTCTGGAAACGATCTGCGGGCTCAGGCTCGAATATCGCGGCGTCGAGAATATCCCACCCGGCGCAGTCTTGATCGCCGTCAAGCACCAATCGTTTCTGGAGACCTTCGCGCTGCTCCAATACGCACCCGACTTCGCCATCATCCTCAAGCGGCAACTCACCTACGTCCCGCTGTTCGGCCTCTACCTCATCGTTTCGCAGCAGATCGCCATTGATCGCGGGCGGGGCCGGCAGGCTCTCCAACAAATCGCCGGCGCCGCGAAGCCTGTGTTCGCCGCCGGAAGACAGGTGTTCATCTACCCGGAAGGAACCCGCCGTCTTCCTGGCGCTCCGCCAATGTACAAGCACGGCGCGGCGGCGCTTTACGCGGCGGCGAACGTTCCTTGCCTCCCGGTCGCGGTCAACACCGGGCTGTTCTGGCGACGCCGCGGCTTCCTGCGCCGGCCCGGGGTCGCCGTCATCGAATATCTGCCCGTTATCGAGCCTGGTCTCGACCGCGTCGGATTCAGCAAACGCCTGCAGTCGACGATCGAAACGGCCTGCGACCGCCTGAATGCTGAGGCGGTCGCGAAGGATCCATCGCTGGCGGCGGTTGTTGCGGAAGGCGCAAACAACGATACGGAAACGCTACGGTCCGCTTGACGAGAGTCTTGCTTTGTTCTATTAACGTTCTCGTAATAATCAGGGTCGGGGCGATGACGCTGGCATACGAGAATGAAACGGTCGACCGGGAATACGGGGTCTCGGAATGGCCTGCGGTTGGTTGGACCGCGCCCATGAGCGATCGTGAGAGCAACCGCAGCGGCTCCTCGCTGGCCGCGCTCGAGGGCATGCCGATCTCGTCCCGATTTTGTTCGTGGGTCGGCCTGTCCGGGCAGCGCTATGTCTTCTCAGTCTATCCGGCCTCAGAATGTCCGGCTTTTCGCGACGCCGTGCTGCTGGCCGTAGTCCGCGACATGACGGGGCAAAGGCGCGTCGTTTCGGTGCGCGAGACCGGACCTTTTCCGGAACCGGTCGTCGAAAAAGTTCAGCGCGAGCTGCGGGCCTTTGGTCCAGGCCTTGAGTTCCATCTCCATTTGCTGACCACGTCGCCTGCGGAACGGGCAGCGGCCGTCGCCGATCTGGCGATCGCCCAGGCCTGACGGCCTGAGCCGCTCAGGCTCGGAGTTTGGCGCTCAGCCATTCGAGATCCGGATCCCGCACCCCGAGAGCCAGCAGATGGTCGTTGGTCTCGAGGACATATTCCGCATTATCGCCGGACTTGCCTTTGCCGGCGCGCACATAGTCGAGCATCGCCTCGCGGTCGAGGCGCCCGGCATATTGATCGTGAAGCCGATCGGCGACGTAGGTCACAGCTAGAACTCGGTCGCCGGCTTCAAGCGTGATTGGCGCAACACGCTCAAGATAGACGGCGGTCACCTGCTCGCGTTCCCGCAGGTAGCGAATGGTCGGCTCGCGCAACGCCGCATCGACCTCGAAGGCGACCCCTGGACAGGCGCCGCCGCGATCCAGCCCCAGCACGAGCCCCGGCCGCTCCGGCGAGCCGCGATAGACGTGAGAAAAGACGCACAGGCTTCTGCGCCAGCCGCGCAACAACGCCTTGTAGCGTCGCGCGTAGGCGAATCCGGGCCGCCACATCAGCGACCCGTACCCAAACACCCAAAGGCTGCCGTCCGAATCGGGGGCGGTCCCGTCCATAAGCGTCACGGAACCGGCTCGTCAGTTTCCGCCGCGCGCCTGCCGAAATCCGGGGCTGTAGTTTCCTGACCCTGAGCAACGATTCCAAGCCTGATCGCCCGCGTCCGCGTGAACAACGCGAACAGCCCGTCGCCATCCTCGCGCCGGATCATTCGCTGCAGCGCCGTCAGGTCCTCGTTGAACCGGCCAAGCATCTCCAGCACGGCGTCCTTGTTGTGCAGAAAGACGTCGCGCCACATGGTCGGATCGGAAGAGGCGATCCGGGTGAAATCGCGGAATCCACCGGCCGAGAACTTGATGACCTCCGAGCGGGTGACCTCTTCGAGATCCGCCGCGGTGCCGACGATGTTATAGGCGATGAGATGCGGCACGTGGCTCGTGATCGCCAGCACAAGGTCGTGATGCGCGGCGCTCATGATTTCGACGTGAGAACCCAACGTCTGCCAGAACGTCCGCAGCTTCTCGATCGCCTCATCGTCCGTCCCTTCCGGGGGAGTGAGGATGCACCAGCGGTTGACGAATAGGCTCGCG
>Ga0210407_10004951_pt1 | contig 10374 bp, 5 predicted proteins | sample IncBWC27MmetaG_FD_150860 | JGI IMG/M metagenome (GOLD analysis project Ga0210407, IMG submission 150860) | Forest soil microbial communities from Barre Woods Harvard Forest LTER site, Petersham, Massachusetts, United States - Inc-BW-C-27-M | ecosystem: Environmental > Terrestrial > Soil >... | reverse complement strand
CGTTGTCCTTGAACGCTTGTCCGAACGGGCTCAGCATGGGCCATCCCTGATGACAGGAAGAGCAAGGCATACCGTACTTGCGAGCGAAGGCGGGTAAAGCGCGAACCGCTGCCCCTGGAACCGGGAACGCCGAAGCTGGCCGCGTATCAGCGAGCAAAATGGTGAGAACGAGAATCGCACTCAGTAGACAGAATACGTGGCACTCGACTCTTCTCTTCAGCAAGGTGGAAACCCAAAGGGACATGTTGCCTCCTCAGCGGCAAATTCACAGTGTGCGGTAGGACAAAACGAGCAAGTTCTGCGGAGCACATCATGGAAGGGAGAAGGCGTAATGGCACTTGACGCCGTGGATATTGGGGATATCCGGGCTTCGTCAAGAAACAGAATTCGAGCAGTTAGCAAAACGCCCATAGAGAATCGCGGCCCGGCTTCTCACCGAGAGAAGCGCGCCGAGTCCTCGAGTCCCTGAACCGCGCGCATCCTACTCCCGCAAAAAAACGAATGCAAGAGTTTTCTTCGTTGCCTACCAATTTCTTGTCAATACACAGTTTTGTACAGTTTTGAACAGTCTTGGTATCCCGATATTTCTCGCTCATACTGTTAACGCGTCCCCGAAAACGGATTAGCAGAGACGAGCAATCTCCGTTTGGATGCGCCCGGCAGAGTTCGTTTTGTTCAGACTCCGCATCAACTCTGTGGCGAGTCGAGACGTCGCTCTGGATTTGACAGCCTTCGGGGAATTACAGTAGTAGAGTACGCGGCTCGACTCGCCCAACAAATCGCTGGCGAGCAAGTCTTCGGTAGGGAGCGGCTCGGGACGAAAAGTATGGGTCCAAATACTGGAGGAATTCTGCAAGCGGTCATCCGGGGCGGTGTGCACCATTCGCTAACTAGATTCGGTTTTCTACCTCTTGTGCTACTCCTGCTCGCCGGCTTCCTTTCCCCCAATTCCCTTGCCGGCTCGCCTTCCAAAGAACGGCCATTAGGGCCGGGGATTACCAAGGAGTTTTCCGCGACACTGGAGGATGTCCTACAGGCATTGCACGAGGTTCTCGAAGACCAGACCATTCACGGCACGGTGATTTATGACAAGCAACCGGTTCTGACTGGCGCAACGGTTGTGGATTCCACGCCCCTGTTCGAACCATGGAATCATGCGGGCCAAGTCTTCTACAAGATTCGGAAGGACGCCATTGCACCGCGCCACTTCCTAGAGAGCGCTGACCAGGGCACGATCGCTGTCCGGTACATCGTGACCAGCGTCGGTCAGGAGCACGTTCGACTGCATATCGATGCAATCTACGTCGAGGCCACCCATCGAACTCCGCACATTTCTGACGGCACGGTGGAAGCCAGCGAAGCGAAAGTGGTTGAGGATCATCTCCACGCCATTCAAACCACCGAGCAGGAAGCCATCGAGGCCATTCGCCGTCGCGAAAGCGCCGACTTGGTGAGAGCCACGGAACTGCGCCAGCGCGAGGACGAAAAAGCGCTGCTAGCGTCCGCGCAGTCCTCCGCCGAAGATCTGGAGCAGCGAATAAAAGCTTTGCGCCACGAATTGGAGCGCCGCGTGAAGGCCCCGGGGATAGCACTGAAAGCCGCGCCTTTTCAGTCCGCCGCCAGCATTGCCACCCTTCCCGCCTTTACCGAGGTGGTCATCGTGATTGTGACTCCGCACTGGTATGGTGTGGAACTGCACGATGGGCAGCACGGCTGGATCCATGTGGACAACCTGGAAGCCCTTCCGTGAAGAACTGCACATTATTTCGCTCCAAGCTTCACTACTTTTCTCTGTCGCTGCTCGTTGTCCTCCAGGTTTCGCCGGCTCCTCCAGCACGAGCGCAAGCGATTCCTTATGCCCGGACTTTCCTGAGATCAAAGGAAGATGTCGAAGCTGCGCTGAAGGGATTGCAGGCATACGCGGGTCAAAAACTCCCGATCGTCGACGGCTTTGTTGCCATGGGTGAGCAGCCGCTTGACCGTTACGAGCGCGCCTTCTACCAGTTCTCGATCGATCTTGTTCCCAACAGCCGAGACAGTACGGTCGTTAAGCTCTCTGCCAAAATCACGGCCTGGTATGTCGATCCCGACCCGTCGAAAGCGGGCTATCAAGTGCTGCCCTCAAACGGCAGGCTGGAATTGGACTTGCTGGACCGCCTGGGTGAGAAATTTGGAGCGCAGCCTTCGATCTATGTTCCGCGCACGAAGTTGCAGGCTCCAAGACCGAAAATCGATTCCTCAGGAAACCCTTTGCCGCAAAGTTCTTCAAGTCTGGCAGCAGCTTCCAATCCCGCCGCCGGAGCGTCGCCGGGAACCGCGCCCTCCGGCGCGAGCGCCGATGAACTGGCGGCGCTCAAGTCACAGCGGGAAATCGAACAAAAACATATGCTGGAGCTCAAATCAGAGCTCGAGGGCTTGGTGGAAGTTCAGCATAACCAGGCTCATCCCGGTAATCTCGTCATCGTGAAAAAATCCCGTGCACCGGTGCTCGCGCGCCCAACGGAAGGAGCAAAGGTTTTATTCGCTGCATCTGCCGACGACGAATTCGAATTCATCGAAGCCGAAGGCGACTGGTTCCACATACAAATTGCCGGAGTATCACGTGGCTGGATCCGTCGCTCCGAAGCAGAGTCGATGGACCCGCGCTGGAACGCTCCTCTAACCCCGGCCAAAACGGAACCGGAAAGTGCCTCCATGTTCAAAGTAACTCGTGAGGAGAGTGGACCGTTCCCCGGGAATTGGGCCCCGCTAAAAAGCATGACCGTCAAAATCTTCTGGGTGCAGCCGGCCGCTTCGCCGACCGTTTCAACCGCGCCCGGCGAGAAGCGCGAGTTTACGAAATCGCTTTTCCAGCGCGCATGGAATGACGCCAAAGGCGCCGCGACCCTCCCAGCGGGCGTGGTGGTAGTGTTTGATACTCCCGATGGGGGACAAGTCTCGACGACCATGGCCATGTTGCAAACCTGGATGGAAAACAAAATTTCCGGACCGTTGTTCTGGCAGCAGTGCTCGGTCGATCCTCCGGAACTGTTTAGCGTGCCCCAGAAAAAATAGTCGCCACAATTGGAGTTTGTAGCCTCCTTCGCCTTCGGGATTGGCACGGCGGGCCATGGTGGTGGACCGTACATCCGCGTACGGTCCACGCGTTATTATGTGCGCTGATTCAAGACATCACTGGCCCAGGTAGCGTGCAATGGAAGTTCCCACGGCCACGATCTTGCCGTCGCTCTGGAGAGCCAAGGCGTAAATCGAGGCTTGGCTGTTCCCGAAGGCAGTGGTCACCTTGCCGCCTGAACCAAAGGTGCTGTCCAATCCGCCGTTGCTGGTATAGCGGGCGAGGGCGAAATCCGACACGGGAGGGCTAAACGGCGCACTATTTGCGGCCGATCCAGCCGCAACAATGTCACCGTTCGACTGAAGGGCCAACGCAAAAAGCGTGGCGTTAGGCGAGTTTGGATTGAGAATGAAGCTGGTGGCCACGGATCCGCCTTCGCCGAAGGTGGTATCGACGCTGCCGTTGCTGTTGAAGCGAGCGAGGCCGAATCCTATGCCGTTGCCACTGTTGATACTCAAGCTGGTGACAACCGTGCCGCCTACCAGGATTTTGCAATCGCTCGAGCAGCCGCCTCCAGTTTGAACCGCAATGGCCCCGGCGACAACCGCGCTTGCTGCTTGTCCCGCGACGCCAAAGCTCGTGTCCAGGCTGCCGTTCGCGTTATAGCGTGAAATGACCCCTGCTACCTGGGCGAGGCTCACCTGGGGCGCGGAGGATCCAAAGCCCACCACGTTTCCACCTGCTGCAAGCAGGATCTTGCCATCCGGTTGCAATGCAATCGCGGTTGGGGCTGCTAGAGAGGTGGCGGCTACGCCGCCGCTGCCGAAAGTGTCATCCAGTTGGCCATTGGCGTCATAGCGGGCGATGGCGCCAGAAGCTCCCGTCGGTTCACTGTTTAGCCCGGCGAGGAGGATTTTTCCGTCCGGCTGCAACGCCAGGACACTGGCAACTGCTCCGAACGAGCCGCCCGATGGTCCTACCTGTGTTGCCACGACGCCGCCGCTGCCGAATGTAGCGTCCAAGCTGCCATTCACGTTGAGCCGCGCCAGTATGAACAACGGCCCGAAACCCTGCTGGAAATTGGAGATGGCCGCCACAATCTTGCCGTCGCTCTGGATGGCTAGACCGATAACCTCGGCTCCGCCGAAGTCATCGCCGGGGAAGCTGATGCTTACCGCTCCACCAGTCCCAAAAGTCGAGTCAAGAGTTCCATTCGTATTGAGGCGCACCACCGCGGCCTCAGGGTTGATCTCTCCGCCGACAACAATCTTGCCGTTACTATCGACCGCTGCAACAGTCCCGAGGGTGCCGAGGCTGTTCGTGAATACACCACCAGCGCCAAATGTTGGGTCAAGCTTGCCAGCCTGAGCCATCGCCGAACTTGACGAAACGATCAAGGCTCCGGCTGCAAGCAACGCACCGCGGACCATGGTTTTCAGTTTTCGCTTATTCATGTGCATCTTGATTTGCTTCCTAAAGACGGAGGCTTCGCTCAACGCACCGACTAGATTCATTACCTTCTCCTTTTTGTGTTGCATGTAACGGTCGACTAACGCGACTGTTCTCGACTTACTTTTCTTTCTCCAGTCGTTGTCGCCTCGCAGAGAAAAACCGATATCTGTCGGGTTTATTCCGGCGTAGTTGTAAAAATCCTGTCATAGGAAAGTTGACGAACCAGAGTCTATGAGAATGTGGACATGAAAGCCTTGCAGACTTCCAATCGCAGAGCGGCCTTCGGTAATCTCGGAGAGTCCGGATAACACACAACCCAGAAATCCCGGCGCACATCTAATTCCCGTAGGTCAAAACGTTTCAGTCCCTCCGGTGAAAAGATGTTTTTGCGTCTGGGCGAGAGGAACTGGAGTGCATCGCCACGGCTGCTTGACTCCAAAGAGCGCTGACTCGTCGCTTTAAGAGAGTTCAGCAGAGGATTTTTCTGCCGCCGCGCGTGGAGTATGCAATGGATCTGCGTAGCCAAGAGCGTCGAACGGTTACGCAGGCTCGTGCGAGGTTCGATGGGCGTTGCGGGCTGTTGCGTGAGCCCGGGAATCGTCCGCAGCGTGTAATACAGCGGATTCGAGAGAAGCGGATTTTGGCAACGTGTCCTGCTAGGCTCTCCTCATCAGAATCGCAAATCGGGCAACGGGCCCGCGGCTAGGACGTCGGTCGAGACGCTGACCTCGAGCCAGCGTTCCGCGTCGGCTGCACGTGTTGCCTCGGCTTGGCCGGCGTATTGAACAGCGTCACTGCCCAGCAAGAGATGTGCGGGGAGAGTATCTCTGTCGGCGAGACGAAGAATCAGCTGAGCCACCTTGACCGGATCGCTGGTCTCGTGGCCCCAGTAAGACTCCAGTGCTTTTACTACCGCGCCCACGGACGGTTCATAGTCCGGAAGAAGGTTCGGTGTATCTTTATTCGCGCGGGCCCCCCAATTCGTTCGCATTCCTCCCGGTTCGAGCGCACACACCTTGACGCCAAAAGGAGCCACTTCCTGAGCGAGAGACTCGGTGAAACCCCCGACCGCCCATTTGGCGGCATGGTACCCGGTGCTGCCGGGACGAGCTAGGCGACCACCTACTGAAGATATTTGAAGGATGCAGCCGCTCTTTTGCTTTCGCATGATCGGCAGCGCGGCGCGAGTCATATAGACGACGCCATAGAAGTTGGTGTCGATCAGCGCCTTGAATCTCTCCGAACTCAGCTGCTCGAAGGGTGCAATGTCGCCATAGCCCGCGTTGTTCACCACGACATCGAGACGGCCGAAAGCCGCCACGGCCACCTGCACAGCCGCTTTCGCCGCATCCTCATCAGCTACGTCCAGAGGAGAGGTGCGAACCTGATCGCCGTACTTCTCCACGAGGTCTTCAAGCTTGCGAGCGTCACGAGCCGTCGCCACGAGGCGATCGCCCGATGCGAGCACAGCTTTCGCGATGTTGAGCCCCAAACCGCTCGCGCTGCCGGTTACCAGCCAAACTTTAGACATGACCATCCTCCATAATCGGCTCTCGGCCCAAAATGTGGGCACCGTAAAGGCTTGTTAGATGATCGCAGACCGCCGCGCGCAGCGCAGCCGGTTCTGCGGCATTCTTCGGGACGCCAGGTCGAAGGCGAAAATGCTTGGTGGCCGACGAATGTCGCTTCGTCAATGGAAGTCTCACGTTTCACAAGACTCGATCGAGGATCTCGCCGACCCGTGAGCGGCGAGCCCCCCATTCTGTTTCAGGTCTTTGTCTTCAGGCATTCATTAGGCCTTCGAGGTATTGCGCGACGGCCTCGCAGGGCTTGCGATTAAATGCTTTCAGAGCAAACCGCGCCCAATCTGCCGGCGTGCTCTCGTGCTCTCGATCTAGAGCGTGAAGGTCGGCGCCTTTGGCGACCAATAGTTTGGCCATGGGAAGATTGCCATTCCATGCCGCGGCGTGCAGCAGCGTGTGCTGAGCTCCTATAGAGAATCTTGCGTTCACATCCGTTCCAGCGGATAAGAACTTGCGCACCTGTGTCAGTCGGCTCTGTTCGATGGCCGTGAAAATATCCATGGCAGGCTGGACACCGAGTGAGTCCGCCAGGCGCATCAGACCGGCGGAGGGCTGCTGGGCATCGGCCCAACACTGCGGTGCAGTCTTGCCATACTTGTCCTTCGCTTCGATCTTCACGCCATGGGAGAGCAACAGACGCGCCGATCTCGCCGTGCGGGCAAAATGAAGTGGCGTGGCGTTGTTGGGGAATGGCCGGTCCAATACGGCAGGGTCTTTCAGCAGTGCGGCGACGCGTCGGTCATCACCGAGCATAAGCGCGGGGATGATGCCGATTGCAGCACCTCGCCGGATCAGTTCATCGCGCATCTCGGCGCGTTTCCAATGGATGGCGATCATCAGCGGCGACCATCCGTCATAGTGTTGATTGTTGCCGTCAACGTTGGCCCCGGCGTTTAGCAACAGCTGGAACGCCTGGGCATCGTCCGACTCGATGGCTAGATGAAGTGGTTGGGGGCGCCCGCCCCATCGTGGGTGTGGACCAGCCTGATTAACGACGCCCGGCGCCTTAGCCAAGAGATCAGATAATGCTTGGCCGTCGCGCGTCGTGATGGCTTTCATCACGTCGTTGAACGTAGCGGAGGAAGCTTCACTCGCAGTTGCGTTGCCTTGAGCGGCCTGCCGCTCCAAAGTCTCGACGTGCGCTTTGAGTTTCCGCCAACTCGGAAATCCGTACTTCCGAGCCAAGGTGAGTTGCGCTCCGGCAAGGGACGCGGCCTGGCCCTGTTTGCGCAAGGCAGCGATCTGGTGTTTGGCTAGTTTCTTGAGATATTCGATGCTTGGACGAGCGGGCAGAACATTTGCTCTGGTCATGAGGTACCTTCTTTCGAGTTTGCCGGTGGTCCGCGTTTTCCGACGGAAAGAAGGCAATAGAATCTAAAAGCAGCAGGCAGGTTCAACCCTTTACGCAGACCGAAGGCCGCCTGATCGGCGTGCAGCAGTGTAACCGAATCACCAAAGTCTATGCAACGGCGCTCTTGCACCTGAGGCCGTGACGAGGTCGTTGTTTGGGCATGTTGTCACTAAAGCATGAGTTGGCCGGAAATAAAGCATGAGTTAGCCACGGGTGCGACATTGTCTCGGAGGAGCGACCTCCCACATCCGGTGGGAGGACATTGAAGCTTCACTCCTTTACCGGGCACAACGCGCGCCTCGCCAAAGCTACATCCACCGTCGTGGTGGAATCGCTCTGAAAACATCTCAGCTGCGACCCTGAGTGCTTTATTTGCGGTCATCACTTACTTCGTTGTGAGCATCAGCGGATTGTGGATGACGCTCGTACAAGCGCCAAGAGTGGGCCGACCGCACGGTAACTGATGCCAAATCACCTTTGCCAGGCCACTGTGTACCTGCTGGCCCGTAGTTCTGCCGTCAGTTCTGGAAAACGCGAAGTCACTGGCCTTACGGTCGCGAATCCCAGCGCGCGGGGCAAGCAGAAAGCGTCAACTATTCGTACCGCAGAGCGACCACCGGGTCGACGCGCGTTGCCCGCCGGGCGGGGATGTAACAAGCCGCCACCGCAACTGCCAGAAGCGCGGCGATCACAAGAACATACGTTTCCCGATCAAATGGACTCACCCGAAATAGGAGCCCGCGCATCAGCTGCGTCAAACCAATCGATGCAGCAAGCCCCAGCCCGACTCCCATCAACGCGAGAGACAGTCCCTGGTTCAGCACCATGCGCAGCACGTTCGCCGTCCCCGCACCCAACGCGATGCGCACACCCATTTCGTGGGTTCGCTGACTGACGGCGTGCGCTGTCACGCCGTAGATCCCCACTGCTGCCAACAGTACTGCGAGCCCGGCGAATCCCGCTACGGCGACCGCATTGAATCGTTGGGAAACGATCTCCGCCGAGAGCACGTCCTCCATCGTCTGCACATTGAAAATCGGCAGGCTCTTATCGACATCGCTCACTTGTGTGCGCACGGCGGACACCAGGCTCAGAGGGTCCTTCGAAGTGCGTAGCACAATAGTCATCGCGAATCGGGGCCACTGTAACGCCGACACCGTTACTTCCGGGATCGTGTCCCTTGCCAGGCCAAGCTCTCTGGTATCGCCAATCACTCCGACGATGGTGGCTATCTGCTGCCCCTCGGTTCTGGCCCCCACGTCTCCCCCAAATCTCTTGCCGATAGGGTCTTCGTTGTTCGCGAAGTACCGGCGAACAAAAGCCTGGTTTACAACAACGGAGTTTGGCGCGCCGACGGCGTCGCGCTCATCGAGAAAACGACCCTCAATCAAGGGCACGCGCAAGGCCGCGAAATATCCCGGCGTTACGGAGTTGACGCTCGCTGTAGGAACGTTCGCCCAGGAGAAGTCCGGCCGTGGCTGTCCCTCTATTTGTATCATCGAGAACATCGTGACACCGCGCAGCGGAATCCAAGCTGTTGCTCCTGCCGAAGCCACTCCTGGAAGAGCCTGCAATTTCGCCACAAGCTGCTCGAAAAAAGTACGCTGACGGTCAAGCGATTCGTACTGATCTCGCGGCAACGCAACGCGTGCGGTCAGCACCCCGTGGGGATCGAACCCTAAATGGATCGCCGTCAGTTGGCGGAAGCTCTTGACCAGCAGACCCGCTCCGATAAACAGTACGAAAGAAAGGGCGATCTCCACCACCACGAGCGCCCGTTGTGTGCGCCGCGCGCCTGTGCTCGCGCCGCTGTGCGGAGCGGCCTCTTTCAATGTGTCGTTCAGCGAGACACGAACCGCGGCCATTATCGGCCCCAACCCGAACAGAATGCCCGTGAGCAATGACACGACGAGCGTGAACACGAGCACGTGCCCATCGAGCCGCGCACTCTGCAAGTACGGAATGTTCGCGGGCGCAAAGCGCTGAATCAGCGGGATCGTGCACGCTGCTAGGAGGAGTCCAGCAGCACCGCCAGTCAGCGCTACCGCTGAACTCTCAACTAGCAGAAGCGAGGTTATGCGCCAACGTGCCGCGCCTAGCGCGGCGCGAATGGCTACCTCTTTTTCACGGGCAGCAGCTTGCGCAAGCTGCATATTGGCGACGTTCGCGCACGTAATTAGCAGCACAAACCCGACTGTTCCCAAGAGCACGAGCAGTGCCGGACGCACGTTGCCGACCTCTCGATCGTGGAGCGAAATCACTTTCACCTGCGCGTCGTCCAGTAGTCGCTTTCCACTGGCAGGAAGCGTTCTCATGACCCGTTCGTTGATCTGACTGAGCTCGGTCACCGCAGCAGACTCCGTCGCTCCAGGGCGCAGCCGCGCGATGACCTGCATATTCTCTATCCTAATCGTGACCCGCCCGTTCGCCTTCTGTATAGCGCTGTCCCCAAACTGGAAGGGAACTAGCAGGTCCGCCGGGCTTTTCTCCAGAAATTCGAAATCGCGCGGTAGCACCCCGACGATCATATAGGCAGTACCGTCGAGCGCGATGACTCGACCGAGAACCTTGGGGTCGGAGCCAAACGTGGACCTCCACAAAGCGTCGCTCAACAGCACGCTCTTTCCGCCGCCCGGGCGGCCTTCCTGCGGGCGAAAGTTGCGCCCAAGCTGCGGCGTGATGCCCAGCACGTCGAGAAAACTTGGTGTGACCTGAGCGCCTTGCGTGCGGAAGCCCACGCCCGTCAGCGTATATTCGGCGGAGGGCAAATACGCTGCGATGTTCTCGAACACGTGGCTTTGATCCCGCCACCCCGCATATACATTCTGGAAAATGAAATCCTGCGTCTGACCGCGGACAAGGTTCGTCGCCCAAACGAGTCGGTCTGGATCTCGATAGGGCAACGCGCGGAACAGCACCGCACCGACCAAGCT
>Ga0210407_10004949_pt1 | contig 10377 bp, 9 predicted proteins | sample IncBWC27MmetaG_FD_150860 | JGI IMG/M metagenome (GOLD analysis project Ga0210407, IMG submission 150860) | Forest soil microbial communities from Barre Woods Harvard Forest LTER site, Petersham, Massachusetts, United States - Inc-BW-C-27-M | ecosystem: Environmental > Terrestrial > Soil >... | reverse complement strand
GTCCGCGCCGTTCGCAGAAAAAGCCCGAACAAAAGGACGATGACGAGGGGAAGGGCAGGGGGGTGCCGCTACCGCTTGCGCCGGGCGGCGCCGCAAGGGAAGCCGCTTTGCGGCCGCCGATGGCGCCCTTGCCCCGCCGCCGGCTTCGCGGTCGCCGGTTCGCCGGAGGGCGAAGTGAAGTAGATGGCGAACCTGCCAGCCGCGCGAGCGCCCGCCAGGAGAACCATCATATGCAAGCCGAGGATGCGGAACTCGAGCAGTTCCGCCGAGGGGTGAACTGCGCCGCGCTGCTCGAGGGGTGGGCGCCGTCGTGGCGTCTCGACAGGAAAGAAAGCACGCGCCGTGCCCTCAAATATCGCCGCGAGGAGGGCGAGGTGCTGATCGTCAACCATGATGGCCGCGGCTGGTGGGACCCGCAGAGCACAGCCAAGGGCGACATCTTCGACCTCGTGCAATACCTCGATCCGAACCTCAATTTCGGCCAGGTGCGCCGCGAGCTGAGACGGTTCGTCGGCGCTGTACCCACCTTCCCGCTGGCCCTGAGCGGCAGTGCGAAAAACGACCCCGGCGTGCCGATTGCCACACGCTGGATGATGCGGCCCCGCCTGCGGCGCGCGTCACCCGTCTGGGCGTATCTCGCTCGAACCCGTCGGCTGCCCGCCCAAGTCCTCGAGGCCGCGGATAGGGCGGACATCCTGCGGGAAGGACCCTATGGCAGCGCCTGGTTCGCGCACCGCGACGACGCGAATACCGTGACGCATGTCGAGATACGCGGGCCCGACTTCAAAGGCTCGCTCCAGGGCGGAACGAAAAGCCTGTTCCGCCTATCGCGTGCCGCTCCACGGCACAGCCGCGTGGTGATCACCGAGGCTCCGATCGACGCACTGAGCGTGGCGGCAATCGAGGGCATACGCGCGGACACGCTCTATGCCGCGACCGGCGGCGGCATGGGACCCGGTACGGTGCAGGCGATCGAGCGCCTGCTTGGCCAGATGGCACAGTATCCGGACGCGCTGCTCGCCGGCGCCACTGACGCTGACCGCGCTGGCGAGCGCTACGCCGCACGCCATGCCGAGCTCGCCGCCGCAGCCGGCATCGGGTTCGAACGGCTGGCGCCGCCGGCGGGTACCGACTGGAACGACGTTCTCGTGCAACGGAGGCCGACATGATTGCCAATCGCGCCTGGGTGCTGCTGCCCTCCGGCCGGCGCCTGGATCTTCTCAATCCCGATCCCCAGGCATGGACCGACCACGATCTTGCAGTCGGTCTGTCGCGCACCTATCGCTGGGCGGGATATTCGGCCTGGGACCTGCCATTGTCCGTTGCGCAGCACAGCCTGACTGTGCTGGCGATCCGCCAGGGATCACCCGGGCCTGACTTGACGCCGCCGGAAGCGCTGCGCGAGCTGCTGCACGACGCCGAGGAGGCACTGCTCGGCGGATGGGATCCGATCACCCCGCTCAAGCCGCATCTCGGACCAGGGTTTGACGCACTGGTGCAGCGGCTGCAAGCGGCCGTCTCTGAGCGTTACCAGCTGCCTGCCTGGACGGCTGCGAGTTACGCCTTGCATAAGCATGCCGACCGGCTCGCAGCCGCCAGCGAGGCCTTCCACGTCGCCGGCTGGAGCCGGCAGGCGATGCGAGAAAGCCTCGGCATCACGCTCGAGCCGCTTGCGGATGATCCTCTGCCGATCCGTGAAGGCATGCGCGCTTGGGAACCGTGGCCGCCCAATCTGGCGGCGCATCTGTTCCTCACCCGCATGAACGTGTTGCAGACTGGTTCAAGCCGAGGTGGCGTCGCGAAGGGGTGGTGTCATGCACTCCGCCGCTGAGCCGCGACCGCAGCCGGTGATGGCGGGCCTGACCACGGTACAGGCAAAAGCTGCCGCGCAAAATGGCCCCGTGCTGGTGCTCGCCGGCGCCGGTACAGGCAAGACAAAGACGCTGACCGCCGCGGTCGTGCACCGCATAGCGGCCGGCGGCCTCGCACCTGGCCGTGTTCTCGCCGTCACCTTCACCAACAAGGCCGCCACCGAAATGAGCGGCCGGATCCGGGCGGCTCTCGACAGCGGACCCGCGCCATCCTGGCTCGGCACGTTCCACGGCCTTGCGGCGCGCCAGCTGCGGATCGAACCGGAGGTCGCCGGCCTGCGGCCCGGCTTCGACATCCTCGACGCCGATGACAGCCGCCGGGTCATCAAGCGCACCCTGAAGACGCTGAACCTGGCCAGTGGCGAGGATGCCGCGGCGATCGGCCGGGATCCCCTGAAACTCATGTGCAGCCGGCTGTCCAAGTTCAAAGACAACCTGATCACGCCCGACGAGGCCCCGGCGCAAGTCGAGGCTATAATCGCCCAAGCCAACCGCAGCGGCCTGCCGGTCGATGCACACGGCCTGCGCGCCAGTGCCCGGGTCTATGCCGACTACCAACGCCGGTTGCGGGACGCGAACGCCGCCGATTTCGGGGATCTGCTGCTGTGGCCGGCGCGCGCCATGCAGCGCAGCGAGAGCTACCGCACGCGCTGGGCGTCACGGTTCGACTGCGTGCTCGCCGACGAGTTCCAGGACGTCAACTTTGCCCAGTTCACCTGGCTCCGGCTGCTCGCCGCCCAGCACGATGAGATCTTCGTGGTCGGCGACGACGACCAGAGCGTCTATGGCTGGCGCGGCGCCGATGTCGGTTACATCCGCCGCTTCACACGCGAGTTTCCCAATGCCGCGGTGTACCGCCTGGAGGAGAACTTCCGGTCGACCGGCCACATCCTCGGCGCCGCCAATACCGTCATCGCGCAAGACCCCGCGCGTCTCGGCAAGACGCTGTTCACGCGCAGACCAGGCGGCGATCCGGTCGAGATCGTCCGCTTCCGCAACGCCGATACCGAGGCCTCCGGCATTGTCTCGGAAATCAGCCGCCGCCAGGCCGAAGGCCTCGCCTGGGACGACATGGCGGTCCTCTACCGCAGCAATGCGCTCTCGCGCAGCTTCGAGCAGGCGCTGATGCATGCGCGCATCCCCTACGCGTTGATCGGCGATGTCGGTTTCTACCAGCGTGCCGAAATCAAGGACGCCCTCGCTTTGCTGACACTGGCAGCGACGCCCGACGATGCGCAGGCTGACGAGGCGTTCCGGAGGGTGATCAACGTGCCGGCGCGCAGCTTCGGCGCCAAGGCAATGGACATCGTCGAGGTCGAAGCCGCCTGGCGGCGGGTTCCGCTGCTCGTGGCATTGGAGACCGCTCCGCTGCCGCCCAAAGCCCGCGCTGCGGGGCTGGGCTTTGTCGACGCCATCCGCCGTACCGGCCGGGATCCCGACGCGACGCTCGCCGACCAGCTGTCATTGCTGCTCGACGCCACCGGCTATCGCGGCATGCTGCGCGAGAGCCGCGCCGAGTCCTCGGAAGGGCGGCTCGAGAACCTGCAGGAGCTCGTGCAGCTCGCCGGCGGCTTCCACACGGCGCGCGAGCTCCTCGATCATGCCGCCCTCTCCACCGGCGGTCCGGACGAAGAGGAAACCGGCCGCGTGCAGCTCATGACCCTGCACAAGGCCAAAGGTCTGGAGTTCCCGCACGTCTTCCTGCCGGCTTGGGAAGCGGGGGTGTTCCCGCCGGACTACGGCGAGCCGGCCGAGGAGCGGCGGCTCGCCTATGTCGCCATCACGCGCGGCATGCACCGTGTCACAATCTCATATTGCGATTACCGCCGCGGGCCCGCCACCCCGTCATTGTTCCTCGACGACATTCCCGACCGGCACCGGGTCGCCGGCTGGCTGCACCAGCCGGGCGTAGCGCCAGTGCCAGTGCGCAGACGGGTCGACAGCCTCAACGCCGCCGAATTGCTGCAGCGGTTCTGATCGGCGCTGCACTCGGCCAAGCCGCCATAGAAGGGCATGGCAGAACAGTGGTCGAGACGGCTGCCACGCGCCGCCGGTCGCCGCAAGGGTCCGTCGCGCACAGCCTGCCCCTGCGGAGGCAGGGGCGCTCCCGCCGCGGCGCCCTTGCCCCGGCCGGCGTCGCGTGCCGAGGGCGAGGGACACACAGAAGACCAGGAGAGCACAATGGATATGTACATCACGGCGCTCGAGCCTGCTCCCGCCATCCCCGGACCACGATCCGGGGACTGCGTCGGCCCCGATCCGGAAGCGGCGGGCATCGCGATCAAAATCGCCCCGATCTCTCGGCAGATCTGGGATGCCAAGTATCGGCTGAAGGCCCACGACGGCACCCCGATCGATGTCACGATAGAGGACAGCTGGCGGCGCGTCGCCCGCGCGCTGGCTGCCCCAGAGAATGACCCGGAGCGATGGGAGGTGCCGTTCTACAAGGTGCTCGAAGATTTCCGCTTCCTTCCGGCGGGACGGATCTTGGCGGGCGCCGGCACTGGGCGCCGCGTGACGTTGTTCAACTGCTTTGTGATGGGCAACGTCGAGGACGATCTCGGCAGCATATTCAGTCACCTGCGCGAAGCCGCGCTGACGATGCAGCAGGGCGGCGGCATCGGCTACGACTTCTCTTCGCTGCGGCCCAAAGGCGCTCCGGTCAAGGGCGTCGGCGCCGACGTCTCGGGGCCGCTGTCCTTCATGGATGTATGGGACGCGATGTGCCGCACCATCCGCCGGCGCCCGCCGCGGCGCGATGATGGCGACATTGCGGTGCGACCATCCCGATATCGAAGCCTTCATCGCCGCCAAGCGCGAGCCCGGCCGGTTGCGCAACTTCAATCTCTCGGTCCTGGTCACCGACGCCTTCATGGCGGCGGTCGAACGCGACGAGGACTGGCCGCTCGTCTTCGCAAGCCAGGTGTTCCGTACCGTCCGCGCCAAAGCGCTGTGGGACAGCATCACGCGGGCCACCTACGACTATGCCGAGCCGGGCGTGATCTTCATCGATCGGATCAATGCCCGCAACAACCTGGCTTACTGCGAGACCATCAGCGCGACCAACCCCTGCGGCGAGGAACCGCTGCCGCCCTATGGTGCTTGCCTGCTCGGCTCGATCAACTTGGCACGCCTCGTGTGGCAAGCCTTTACACCGGGCGCCCGTATCGACGAGGACGAGCTCGCCGGGCTCGTGCGCATTGCGGTGCGCATAATGGACAACACGATCGACGTTTCCCGCTTCCCATTGGAGGAGCAGCGCCGGGAGGCATTCGCGAAACGCCGCATCGGTCTCGGGGTCACTGGCCTAGCCGACGCGCTGATCATGATTGGCCTGCGCTACGGATCGCCCGCAGCGGCCGCCCAGGCCGAGCGATGGGCCGAGCTCATCAGCCACACCGCCTACCGCACTTCCTGCGACCTGGCCGTCGAGAAGGGCGGCTTCCGGCTGTTCGACCGGGAGGCCTACCTTGCCGGCGAGACAGTAAGCGCCCTGCCCGACGATATCCGGGACCGGATCGCCGCCGGCGGCATCCGCAATGCGCTGCTCACCTCGATCGCCCCGACCGGCACGATCTCCCTGCTCGCCGACAACGTCTCCAGCGGCATCGAGCCGGTATTTGGGCTTAGCTACACGCGCAAAGTGCTACTGCGAGACGGCTCCACATTCGAGGAAGAGGTGTCCGACTATGCGCTGCGTCGCTTCCGCGAGCAGTTCGGACCCAAAGCGCTGCTGCCGGATCATTTCATCACCGCACAAGATCTGACGCCCAACGAGCACATCCGCATGCAGGCGGCTGTGCAGCGCCACGTCGACAGCGCCATCTCGAAGACGGTCAACGTCCCCGAAGACATGCCCTTCGAAGCGTTCCAGGATGTGTATTGGGACGCTTACCGGAGTGGCTGCAAGGGCTGCACGACCTACCGGCCCAACCCGGTCACTGGAGCGGTCCTCTCGGCGCTCGCTCCGCGAACGCCTGACGCGACAGGCGAAGCTTCGCTTCGCCGAGAACTCGAGGCCAACTGGATCGAGGCCACGGCAGCGCCTCCAACAACCATCCAATCGCCGGTGGGCCTGCTCGTCCGTTCGGAGAAGCTCACCGGCGCCACCTACAAGCTGCGCTGGCCGGACAGCGAGCACGCATTCTATGTGACCATCAACGATGTCGAGACCGACGGGATTCTGCGCCCGTTCGAGATCTTCATCAACTCGAAGAACCTCGAGCATTATCCCTGGGTCGTGGCACTCACCCGCATGATCAGCGCCGTCTTCCGGCGCGGCGGGGATGTGTCCTTTGTAGCCGACGAGTTGAAGCAGGTATTCGATCCGCGTGGCGGCCAATGGGCCGATCGCCGCTATGTGCCGTCGCTGGTTGCCGCGATCGGCGAGATCCTCGAGCGCCACATGATCGATACCGGGTTCCTGCCAATGGCCGTTCCGTCGGTCGCACGGCATCATGTCGGCAGTGCAGCTATTTCCCCCAAATCGCTGCTCGAGCCGCTCTGCCCGAAATGTTGCCAGCCCGGGCTGGTCAAAGCAGCCGGCTGCGCCACCTGCGTCCACTGCGGGTGGTCAAAATGCAGCTAATTAAAAACGAGACAGCAACGGCCGAGACCTGATTGACGAAGCGAGCGGCACCGGGGCTGACAGCAAGTCAATTCACAAACGAGGCGCGCAGCTCTCACCGCGCCAAGGTCGATAATTACTCAATAAGACCACTCTGTGGCCATGGTTCCTCGAGAGAGCAACTAGCCGTTCTCCAAACACTGAGGCGAACAGACATCGGCAACTCCGCCAAGCCGGTAAAGGCCAGTACATAGCGGTACCAGGACGGGACAAGTGAAATGAAGCGCTGCCGCTTGCGCTTCCGCCGCCGCAAGGGTGCGTCGCGCGAGCGCTCCCGCCGCGCCCCCGGCTTAGAGGCAATCATCCGTAGCAAGCGTACCGGGGCGCGGCGCCCTTGCCCCGTCGTCGCGAAGCGGCCTGCGGGCAGCGTTTTCGAACCCATGAAAGGGAGCACGATGAACGCGCTGACCAAAACTACCGAACACCAGGCGCGCAGTAGAAAGATGTACACCGGCCGCCGGGGTCCGCAGGGATGTGTCGTCTGGGCTATCGACGGAAACGGCGAACGCAAACCCCTCAACCCGCGCCAGGAGCTTCGCAACCACAGCCCTACCGGCTTCGAATGGGGAGGCGCCTGCCCTCGGGCTTGACCCGAGGGGCGGGAGCGGGCCGGCGCAGCTGGCGCTCGCCATTCTGGCAGAACACCTCGGCAACGATGACGCTGCGCCGAAGCTGTATCAGGATTTCAAGTGGGCATGCATTGATGCATTGCGCAGATATGGCGGCGCCAACTGGTCGCTGTCCAGCGAGGAGATCGACAATTGCCTCGCTCGACTATCGGAACAGCAGGAGGGAACTCAGCCCCCCGCTGATCCTTTCCCATTCTAACCGCCGACTCTGGTGACTAGGCCGGCCGCGGCAGTGAAGCAATACAGCAAGCGGTAAACCGCGGACCGGCCCGCAGCCGCAAGGTCGGCCTTTCGGCGCCCGCGCCGGCCGGCGCGTAGCACTGCAACCTTCCTCCCACTGGAGCAATCATGAGCAAATACATCCGTTTCGAGCGGACGAAATTCGACACCAAGGGCCGCAACGGCTACATTGGCACGACCGGCATCAACGTGGTCGACCTCGGCGAGGAACTGTTCCTCGAGCCGATCACGACCCGCGAGGTCAATAGCGAGGCCTGCCGGATCGTGCTTCCGAAATCGGCCATCACCGCGCTGATCGAGGCACTCGCGGACTTTGCCCCAGGTTAGCGCCACAGCCTGCCCCGGAAGGGGTCCGTAGAGCAGGCCCTCGACCACCTCTCCACTCGGACTCGCGGCGCTGCGGCCGCAGCGGAATGAGAGCGGCGCTCTCAAATTCCACAGGAGCAACCCAATGCCTCGCTACATCATAGAACGGCAGTATCTGCTGCCGGTGTATCAGCATCTGGCTATTGAAGCGCCGGATCTCGACACGGCATGCCGTGAAGCGCTCGATGACGGCGAACATGACTGGGAGAACGCCCAAGAAGAATACGAAAGCTCGCGGCCGGCCACAATCGTCTCCGCAATCGAGATTGCCGGCGAAGAGCAATGGGCCATTGCGAACGAGTCACAATATGAACGATCCGGCCTGATGTATGACGGCAGTCATGAGCTGATCGAGATTCCTCGCGAATTCACCGAAAGTAATCCCTTGGCCGAGCTCGCGGAAATTCTCGAACGCAATGACTGCGGCAAGGACCGCGTGCTGATCGACGGCGATGATCTCAAACGCCTGAAATCGATGGCGGGAATGAGAGTCGACCGATGACCCTCTTTTTCGTGCGCTGGCCGATGGACGTCGAAGCCGATGTCGCTGACCCGCACCTGACCTGTCCACACTGCGCAGACGATTGGGAGTCGTTCGATGGTCCCGACAGGGCGATCATCGGACGCACCGGCCCGCAACGGCGTTGCCCGGCCTGCGGCTTATGGATCGATTGGCCGGAGGCGACGAATGCCGTGTGAACCCGGACCCCTAAAAACTCGCGTCACCCTTGTCGCCGACCTGTTCTGCGGCGCCGGCGGTTCCAGCACCGGGGCGCGGCGTGCGCTCGCCTCACTCGGTCTCCAGATGAATCTGGTCGCCGTGAACCATTGGAACGTCGCAATCGAGACGCACAGCCGGAACCATCCCGAAGCGCGGCACTATTGCCAGGACGTCAACGCGGTCAAGCCGGCCGAGGTCGTGCCTGAGGGGAAGCTCGATCTCCTGATGGCATCGCCGACTTGTACCTATCACTCGCGAGCCCGCGGCGGCAAACCAATCAACGATCAAGGCCGTATGGATCCGTGGGCGATCGTTCATTGGTGCACCGAATTGCGGGTCAGACGGCTGCTCGTCGAGAACGTGCCGGAATTCGTCGACTGGGGCCCGCTCGATTTGCGCACCGGAAGGCCGATCAAGCGCCGCCGCGGCGAATATTTCCGCGCCTGGACAGCGGCCCTGCAAGGCGCCGGGTTCAAGCTCGACTGGCGTGTGCTCAATGCAGCCGATTTTGGCGACGCGACGACACGCGAGCGTTTCTTTTTGATGGCCCGCTCCGACGGCAAGCGGGTCCATTGGCCGGATCCCACCCACAGCCGCGCCGGCGAGGCTGACCTGCTGGGCCACGGCCGCCACAAATGGCGTGCAGCGCGCGAGATCATCGATTGGTCGATCGAGGGCAAGTCGATCTTCGATCGCAAGCGCCCCTTGAGCCGGAAGACGCTCGCCCGGATTTATGCCGGCGCGGTGAAATTTCGCTGGCCCGCACCGTTTCTGGTGATCCTGCGCAACCACATGGATGCGCAGAGCGTCGACGAGCCGGTCCCGACACTGTGCGCGGGCGGGAGCCACATCGGGCTTGTCCAATCGTTCGTGTTGAACCGGCACGGCGAAAACGGCTCAACGCGCGCGCACGACCTCGACGAGCCCATGCCGACCGCGGACTGCCGCGGCGCGGGCTATCTCTGCGAGCCCTTTGTGGCGAACCTCGCTCACGCCGGTGCCAACGAAAGCCGTTGCCGCACGATCGGGGAACCGCTGCAGACGCTGCACGCGGGCGGTGGGTCTCATGCCCTGGTCGAGCCCTTTATCGTGTCGGGCCAGAGTGGCGGTGCACCGCGCGACATCAGCGATCCGATGCCGGGCATGACCGGCCGACTGGGATCCGTGCTGATCGCGCCGTACTATGGCCACGGCTCTGGCGAAAGCTGCTCCTCTCCCGAGTTGCCGTTGCCGACCCTGACGACCAAGGCCAGGTTCGGGCTTGTGGTTCCGGTGACCCGCAGCAATGGCAGTAGGGCGCCCAGATCGACCGACGATCCTCTGCCGACAGTGACCGGCGCGCACCGCGGGGAACTCGCCTGCATCGTCGCCGCTTGGGGCGAGCGCCCGGGCCAGGCTCCTCGCGTGCATTCGGTTGACGAGCCTACGCCGACCATATGCGCGGCCGGCCGCATCCAGCTGGCGGTTGCCGAGCCAGTTATAAACGGCAGAACCTATGACATCCGATTCCGGATGCTAGAGCCAAAGGAATTGGCCCACGCAATGGGCTTCTCGGATGCGGAGACGGCATACGAGTTCGCCGGCAATAAGACCGAAGTCACCAAGCAGATCGGCAATGCGGTTGCCGTCAATCTCGCTGCCGCACTGGTCGGCGCCTTGATGCAAAGCTGAAGTCAGCAGTGCCGTATGGCCGCGCGCCGTCCGACGACGGCAGCAATGAGGCCGCGCCCGACCAGAGACGCCTGATCAATACAGCAAAGAACTAACGAAACGCGAGGCGTGTACCGCGCCATGAACCGGCCGCCGCAAGGGGGCCGGCCTGCGGCCGCGCGCCCGACGGCGCGCCCTTGCCCCCGGCCAGCCAGGCGCGGCTGGCGCAGAGGTGATCCGCAAACCCAAGGAGAGGACACCCTGATGAGCAAG
>Ga0210407_10004948_pt1 | contig 10380 bp, 4 predicted proteins | sample IncBWC27MmetaG_FD_150860 | JGI IMG/M metagenome (GOLD analysis project Ga0210407, IMG submission 150860) | Forest soil microbial communities from Barre Woods Harvard Forest LTER site, Petersham, Massachusetts, United States - Inc-BW-C-27-M | ecosystem: Environmental > Terrestrial > Soil >... | reverse complement strand
GTGGCATGACAGGAATAGTCTCGCTTTCCATTTCGGATATTATGAAGACGGCGTAGCCAATCACTCCCGCGCTCTAGAAAACGGCAACCATGTGCTGGGCAACATAGTCGCGACCGGCGCCGGGCAGCGGGTGCTCGATGCGGGTTGCGGGCTCGGCGGCAGCAGCCTCTGGCTGGCCGGTCATCGCGGGGCCCATCCGGTCGGCATCACGACCGTCGAGCACCAGGTACGAACGGCGCGCGCGATCGCGGCTCGCCGCTCGCTGTCCGACAAGGCGCGGTTCGTGCAGGCCGATTACACGGCGATGCCGTTTGCCGATGGCTCTTTTGATGTCGTGTGGGCCTTCGAAAGCCTCTGCCATGCGGCCGAAAAGGCTGCCTTCTACCGCGAAGCCGCTCGCGTGCTGCGCCCGGGCGGGCGCGTCGTCGTCGCCGAATACGTTCGCGCGTCGCGCACTTGCGACAGCACCGCACAAAGGCTGCTCGGCGAATGGCTCGAAGGTTGGGCGATCCCCGACCTCTACACTTCGGATGAGCATCTCGCGGCGGCGAGCAATGCCGGATTTCATGATGCGGAATTGCGCGACTATACCTGGTCGACACGGCGCTCGTTGCGGCGGCTCTACAAGCTCGCCTGTATTGCCACCCCTATTGACTGGACGCTTTACCTGTTAGGTCTGCGATCCGGGCGGCAGCACGGTAATGTGGTCGCCGCGCTACGGCAATACCAGGCGCTAAAATGCGGGCTGTGGTTTTATGGAATACTCACCGCGAGCAAACCATGCTAGGGGCGCCGCATCATCGCCTCGCGGATTTGCGCATATTTGTGCCGGGATACACGGTCCTGGCGCGCGCCTGGGACGACGCCCGCATGATCACCTTTCAGGGCAGAGGAAGCGAAAACGGCGCGCCGGTCTTTATCAAGACGCCCAAGGCGCGGCCGCCTCCGGCCGAGGACCTTCTGGCGCTGCAGCGCGATTATGATATTGGGGCATCCTTCCAATCCTCCGGGATACTGTCGGCGCTGGCACATTTGCGCCATGGCGACACCGAGTATTTGGTGCTTCCCGACGATGGATTGCGGCCGGCAGGTGAAATCCTGCTGATAGAACGGCCGGGTATTGCTCTCTGCCTCGAATTCGCCGTGCGTCTCGCCAACATCCTCGATGGGTTGCACCGGGCCCAAATCATCCACAAGAACCTTAATCCCTACAGCGCCTGGTTTGATTTGCGCTCGCTCGAAACCAAGATCAGCGATTTCTCGTTCGCTCTGCGGTCCGGTGAGCCGGTGCCTGCGCCGCAGAGCCTCACTCAGCCACAAGGCGATCCGCGATACATTGCGCCCGAGCAGACCGGAAGGATTCCACGTGGGACGGACCCGCGCACCGATCTCTACTCTTTGGGCGCGCTCCTCTACCATGTCGTCACCGGCAAGCCGCCATTCGACGGTACCGAGGTGCTCGAACTGTTGCATGCCCACCTCGCCCGGTTGCCGCTCCCGCCTCATGCGCTCGACCATAAAATCCCCGAGCCGTTCTCAAAGATGATCATGAAGCTTTTGGCCAAGGTGCCGGAAGAGCGCTATCAGACGGCCAGAGGCCTGGAGATCGACTTGCGCGAATGCCTGACGCAGTGGCACGCGCATGGCCGGATCGGCGGCATTGTCCCAGGTGCGCACGATGCCGCGGCGGCATTCCGGATGCCCAAGAAACTCTATGGGCGTGAGCGTCACCTTGCGGCGATCCGGGCGGCACTGGAGCGGGCGGGGCGCGGCAGTACCGAACTGGTTCTGGTGGAAGGCGCGCCGGGAGTGGGGAAATCGCAGCTGGTGAGAGCGATCGAGCCGGAGGCCCGCGAGTGCGGCGCCTTTATTACCGCCAAGTTCGATCAATTTAAACAGAACGAACCTTATTCGTTTATCGCTCAAGCATTCAGAGAATTGACCCGACAGCTACTGTCCGGCAGCGAAGAGGAGATCCAACTGTGGCGGCGGCGCCTCGGCGACTCGCTCGGCAAAAACGGCAGGATGATCACCGACGTTGTTCCGGAGATCGAGCTGATCATCGGCAGCCAGCCGGTCGTCCAGACGCTGCCGGCGGCGGAAAAACGTAATCTCTTCAACCGTCTGTTCCGTCGGTTCATTCGCGTCTTCGCGCGAGCGGACCACCTGATGACAATGTTCCTGGACGATTTGCAGTGGGCGGATCCGGCCTCGCTCGAGCTGTTGAGAACGCTGGTGACCGATCCCCAGACCGGCCACTTCCTCGTGATCGGCGCATACCGCAATACCGAGGCCGGTGGTTACGATCCCGTTGTCCAATCGCTTGACGATTTGACCGGCGTCGATGTGTCGATCAGCCGCGTCGAGCTCGCCGGGCTCGAACCGAGCGACGTTGCAGGCCTGCTCGGGGATGCATTGCAGGGTCCGGCGGAGGAGATTACGTCGCTCGCGGCGCTCGTTTTCCAGAAGACCGACGGAAACCCTTTTTTCATAAGCCAGTTCTTGTCGTTCCTACACCGCGACGGGCTGATCGAGTTCGATTACCGCGCCGGCAGATGGATATGGGACCTGCGCCGCATATCGGCACAGGGCATCACCGAGGATGTCCTCGAGCTGATGAGCCGCAAATTCGTCAGGCTGCCGCCGCTGACCAGGGAAGCGCTCAAATCGGCTTCGTGCATGGGCAGCCGCTTTGATCTGGCCCGGCTCGCTTTGGTAATGGGCTCGACCGAGGCGGTATTGGCGGATGCGCTTCGCGCAGCCGAACGGGAAGGGCTGATTCTCCAGCTCGATGCGGCGGATGCCAAGCACCCCGCCGTCGAGATCGCGGCGACGGCTCCGGCTGCCCTGACCTTCCAGTTTCTTCACGATCGGGTCCAGCAGGCGGCGCACGCGTTGATCCCCGCCGAGGCTCGCCGGGCGCTGCGTCTGAGGATCGGACGGATGTTGCTGGCGGGCTTGCCTCCGGAAGAACGGCAGGCTGCCCCATTCGAGGTTCTCGATAATCTCAACGAGGGTGCGGCACTGGTGACTGCGCCTGCGGAGCGCGAGGAGATCGCGCGCCTCAACCTCGCCGCCGGGCGCCGGGCGCGGGATTCGACCGCCTACGATGCGGCGTTCGGCTATTTCAGAAGCGGAATGGGCGTCTTGGCCGCGGATGCCTGGAATGATGTCTATCAACTCGCCTTCGAACTCCACCTCGAGTGTTTCGAGTGCGCCTATGTGACCGGGCATATGGATGAGGCGAACCAGCTTTTCTTGCGGGTTCTTACCAACGCCAAGACCAGGATCGACAAGTCGAAAGCCTATTACACAAAGATTCTCCTCAGTACGGCGCTCGACCCCAGTGAAGAGGCAATCGGAATGGGGATCGAGGCGCTGCAGCTATTCCGTCAAAAGCTGCCGAGTGCTCCGACGAGGCTGCGGCTTCTGGCGGAGATCTGTCGGGTGATGGGCTTGCTGCGTGGCCGCCGCGCCCAGGCTCTTCGGTCACTGCCGCCAATGACCGATCTCGACCACCGGGCAACCATCGGTCTGCTGATGAGCATTTGCCCGGCGGCGTATTTCCACAATCCCGATCTTATGGCGCTCGCCGCGCTCAGGATCGTCGGCCTGTCATTGCGCCATGGCAACGCCGGCGCCTCTTCCTTCGGTTATGTGCTTTACGCCCTGATTCGGGGCGCGTTGTTCGGCGACTACAAGGGAGGCCATGAGTTTGGGCGGTTGGCCATCGACCTTGCCGAGCGCAGCGGCGATATTGTGCAACGCTGCAAGATCGTTCTGATCTTTGCCGGCTTCATCAATTTCTGGCGTGAGCCGATCGAGACGAGCATCGAGCTGCTGCGTTCCTCGCTGAGGCTGGCGCTGGATTGCGGCGACGTTCAATACGCTAATTACTCGATACTCCAGACGATTTTCCTCAAGCTTGCATGCGGGGCCGAGCTCGGCGACGTGTATGCCGAGGCAAAGCGCCGCGAAAGTTTCGTCCGGCAGACCAAGGACGGCTTCGCGATCGCGAACCTGCGCATTCGCCTGCAATACGTTCTCGCTCTAAAGGGCGAGACCGCGGGAGCCACCAGTCTCGCCGACCAGGACTATGACGAGGAGGCTGCCGTTGCCGAGTTCCGCGCGGCCGGAAATATGACGACCATATCCTATTACCTGGTCATCAAGCTGCAGCTTGCGTTTCTGTTCGGCGATTATGAGGCAGCGGTCGACTATGCGCGATCCTCGCAGACCCATATTCATTATGTTCCGGGCCAGATCATGGTCGTGCAGCATTTTTTCTTTTATGGTCTGACTGCCGCGGCGTTGTTGCGCACCAGCGCCGCGCCGCGGCGTGCGCTGCTGCGCAGTCTCTCTCGCGCCCGTTCGAAGCTGCGAAGGTGGGCGCGCAATGCCCCGCAAAATTTTTTGGCGCATCACCTTTTGCTGGAGGCGGAGATCGCCTTTTGCCGAGGGCGCAGAGAAAAGGCGGAACGGCTCTACGACGAGGCGATAGCCACGGCGAAGCGCGGCGGTTTCCTCGATATCGAGGCGCTCGCCAACGAACTTGCCGGGCAATACTTTGCTTCCCGCGACCGGCTCGTGGTCGCCGCCACCTATTTGCAAGAGGCCGGTGCCGCTTATGGACGCTGGGGGGCAGGAGCGAAAGTGGCGTGGCTCTCCCAAACACAGGCGCCGCTGCTGGGCGGATTGCCTCGGGCCCGTAACGAGGTGGCTCTCGCGGAGCAACGCAGGACAAGCGAGCGGCGCGACCTCATTGACCTCGACACTGTAATGCGCGCCTCGGTGGAGCTCTCCTCAGACGCCGAAGCAGACCGCCGCCTCAGCCGGCTGATGAAGCTCGTGCTCGAGAGCGTCGGTGGTGAGCGTGGCTTCTTTATCACAATGGATGCCGGCGCCTTGCATATCGAAGCTGCCGGCGACGTGAACGAGCGCAAGATGCCGCCGTACCAACTGCCGTCGATCGAGGTGGAGAGGCACTTGTCCTCGCAAATCGTCACCTACGTATTGCGCACCGGGCACGACCTGGCGCTCGAGGACGCTCGTGCCGATGCGCGCTTCGCCTCGTGTTTTTACATTCGGCAACGGCAGCCTCGCTCCATTCTGTGCGTCCCGTTGTCGAAAAGAGGGGAGGCGCTCGGCGCCGTCTATGTCGAGAACAACCTGGCACCAGGCATTTTTGGCGCCGATCGGCTGAACGCCCTAAAGCTTTTGTCTCAGCAGGTCGCCGTCGCAGTGGAGAACGCGCGACTTTCCCGCTATCTCAAGGACAACGATACGACATTGCAGGCGGCGCTCCAGAATATCGCGGTTCTGGAACGTATTAAAAGTCAACTCTCCAAGTTCGTGCCGCAGACCTTGCAGAGATTGATCGAGACCAATCCGGGCAATCCCGATCTTGAAATGCGCAACGAGGATGCCTCGGTCTTGTTTCTCGATATGGCCGGCTACACCCGTATGAGCGAGCAGCTGGATACGGAAGAGCTGAACGAGCTGATCGAAACATACTTTTCGAGCTACCTCGACGACATCCACGACAATGGCGGGGACATCAGCGAGATCGCAGGCGACGGCCTGATGATCCTGTTTCGCGACCCCGATCCGCTGGCCCATGCGCGCGCCGCGGCACGCACCGCGTTGCTGGTTCGCGACAAGACGGCCGCGATCAACAACGAGCGCCGAAACAGGTGGTCCCCGGTCGTCATCAATATCGGGATCAATTCCGGCGCGGTGCTTATCGGCGCCAGCAAGATCCACAGTCAAATGGGCATGCGCTGGACGTTCACCGCCAACGGATACAACACGAACCTCGCCGCGCGGATCGGCGGCTCGGCGGTGGACGGCGCGATTTTGGTCAGCGAGGAAACCGCTCGGCGCCTGGACGACGGGTTCGCGCTTTTCGATGCGGGGGATCACACTTTCAAGGGCATCAGCCGCTTGATCAAGGTCTTCAGCATCGCCGAACCGGAACCCGTCTAAGCGGCAGTGTCTGACCCTACACCAGATCCTACCTAGATGCGCAGTAGCTGCTTCATCCTGGCGAAGCTGGGATGCGGCAGGCCGTGATCGAAGAGGATTTGATCGATTTTCTTCAATGGCTCGAAGATCGCCGGCTCTCTGAGTTCCCAGACCGCGCAGGGCTGCGCCGCGGAGCCCTCTCTCCGCAGAATGCCGTTGACGGCTCTGCGTGCCGCTTCGTTGGCGCCCTCCATCGTCGCAAGATTGGTGTTCGTCCGCACGTAATCGGACGCGAGGAACAGGTTGTCGATGCCGGTGACCGCATCCGGCCTATTCGCCCACGAACCGACTGTGTTGATCAATAGCGGCTCTTTATTGACGAGGGCTTCCCCAAGCGGTACCGGGAAGTTGATGTCGGGATCGAGAAACCAGTCCAGGCGATCCTCATCGGTGAGGGGATCCACGCTATCTTGGAAATGCGCAACGAGTTGAGCCCAGCATTCGTTCGCGACCTCCTGGGCGGAGCTGCATTCCGCGGCCGGTTTTTCCGTCGTCTTGTTGCCTGGCGTAACCCAATCGGAAATGTCGACCGAAATCAGCCCCGCAACCTGCCCGTTGCCGTATTGCAGCAGGTTCGTGCCGGGCCAGAACTGCGGCTGGGCGATGCAGGTCAACGCCCAAGTCGAGTCCGCTAAGTTTATATGCCCGCGGCAGCCGCTTACGTTGCGTCTCAAATAGAACTGAATACCGTTCATCCAACGAACTTCCAGTTGCGCGACATTTGCCAGTGATGGGGCTTTTGCCTTCATCTCCGCATTGAATAAAGTCGCAGCCACTTCCACCGGGACAGCCAGCAGATAGTAATCACCGCGGATCGTCGTTGGTCCCGTCGGCTGATTTACGACAGCGCCAGTGACGACCGCCCCGTCAAAATCGAAGCTGCCGATGGCCGAATTCTTGAATATTTTCACTCCTTTCCTAGTGAGAAGGGTTTCCCAAGGGGCGATCCACGCATCGCTGGTCGGCCCGTTCAATACGCGATCCAGGGTGCCAAACTGCTGGGCGAGGGTCATAAGCATCTGGATGAGGATGGTACTGATCGTGCACGTGTTAGCGACCCTTGCGACCATTGCGACTAGGGATCGGGTCAGGCCGGTGGCAAGCAATTTTTGGTATTCCGTAGACCGGTTTTCCGCGTCGATAAAATCCCACCATTGACTCTTCTCGAGCTCCGCCAGCCGGCGGTCGTTGCACATCGACATGACATCGAGAAGCCGATCTATAAAGAAGGCGCCGTCATCCGGACTGACGCCCAGCACCTCCTGTTCGAAGAAGTCGCGCAAAACCAGTCGCCAGTCGTCAATTGTTTTCGGCTGATGCGTCAGGAACGTAAAAAAGGGTTTCCCTTCCTGAGCGACTGTCGACTCCGGGGCGTTCACCAGATTGTCGAGCACCCCATTGAGGTTGCTTCCAAAGGGAATCCGCCGCATTGTGTCGGTGACGTGCTGATAAAAACCCGGAAAAAAGCGAAACCCGTGCTCGCCCGGAAGGTCACGTCTACCGCCAGTACCTGAACCGACCTTGCTGACGCTCCGGGCTTTGCCGCCGACTACGGCGGATTTCTCGTATACCTCGACCTCGAAGCCCCTCTCGACCAGCTCGTGCGCGGCGCTGAGACCTGCCACACCGCCCCCCAGAATTATTACCTTTGCCATAGCCGCTCCCTTCGCAATGGCGCCGATTTCAATCGGGTGCAAATGGCTGGCTCGATGCCGTGATTGATGCCTTGCCGCATTTGAACCGGAATTGCCCCGCTGGAGAGGCGCAATCGGTCGCCGCCTTTCCGCAATCCGATGTATGGTAAAGACAAACTCGCCGCCGCGCAATTCGACCAAATCAGCGCCGAGCGCATGAGGGCGGCTCGACAAGGGGCCGGCGCCCGGCTACAAGCCGGCGATGAGCTGGCTTACCAATTTTGTGCTGCCGAAGATCCGCGCGGTCGTCAGCAGGAAAGGGGTGCCGGAGAATCTCTGGCACAAATGCCCGGGCTGCGAGCAGATGCTGTTCTATCGCGAGCTCGAAGCCAATCTTCATGTTTGCCGCAACTGCGGCCATCATTTGCGCATCGGCGGCGAGCGACGCTTGAAAATGCTGTTCGACGGCGGCGCCTTTACCCGGATCGAGTTGCCGCGGACGGTAGTCGATCCACTGCGGTTCCGTGACCGCAAACGCTACACCGACCGCCTGAAAGAAGGGCAAGCGGCGCTCGGTCCACATAGTGATGCGGTGATCGTCGCGCACGGGCGGATCGGCGGCGTGCCGGCGGTGATCGCCGCTTTCGAGTTCGCCTTCATGGGCGGATCCATGGGCGTGGCCGCGGGGGAAGCAATCCTCGCGTCCGCCAAGCTCGCCGTGTTGCAGGAGGCGGCGCTGATCGTCGTGCCGGCCTCGGGCGGCGCGCGCATGCAGGAGGGCGTGCTGTCATTGGTCCAGATGCCGCGGACGATTATCGCGGCCGAGATGGTCAAGGAGGCGGGCCTTCCCTACATCGTCGTGCTGACCGATCCGACGACCGGCGGCGTCTCGGCTTCGTTCGCGATGGTCGGCGACATCACGCTCGCCGAGCCCGGGGCGGTCATCGGCTTTGCCGGCGCGCGGGTGATCGAGGAGACAATTCACGAAAAGCTCCCCGACGGATTTCAGCGCGCGGAGTATTTGCTCGACCACGGCATGGTCGACCAGGTCGTGCCGCGCGCCGAATTGCACGCGACATTGGCGCGAATTCTCGGCCTGCTTCGGAACCCGCAGCCGCCGGCTGCCGCCCTTCCGCAGATCGCAGCCCTGTCGGATTTGAGCGCGGCAGAGTGACGGCGCCAACCAGCGACCGGGTTTTGGAGCGCCTCGGCCGGCTGCATCCGAAGCTGATCGACCTGTCGCTCGGCCGCGTCGAGCGGCTTCTCGCAGCGTTGGGCAATCCGCAGGACGGCCTTCCGCCTGTCGTGCATGTCGCCGGCACCAAAGGCAAAGGCTCGACGGTGGCGACGATGCGGGCCTGCCTCGAAGCCGCGGGCTACCGCGTGCACGCCTACATCTCGCCGCACCTCGTCCGTTTCCACGAGCGCATCCGCCTCGCCGGGCATCTGATCGACGAGGAGGCGCTGATCGCGCTTCTCGAAGAATGCGAGCGCGCCAACCGGGATGCGCCGATCACCTTTTTCGAGATCACGACCGCGGCGGCCTTTCTCGCCTTTGCCCGCACACCGGCCGACATCGTGCTACTCGAGGTCGGGCTCGGCGGGCGGCTCGACGCCACCAACGTCGTCCGCCGCCCCGCGGTCACCGCGATCACGCCGGTTTCGCTCGATCACCAGGCATTCCTCGGCGACACTGTCGCTGCGATCGCCGGCGAAAAGGCAGGCATTCTGAAGCCCGGCATCACGGCGGTCATCGCCCCGCAGCCACGTGAGGCTGCGGCGGTCATCGAGGCCCGTGCCGAGGCGGTTTCGGCCCCGCTCTACCGGGCGCGCCACGAGTGGCGCTGCGAAGCTTCCGGCGGAGGAATGCGTTACGAGGGCGAGCGCTGGCGCCTCGACCCTCCGCTCCCTTCCCTTATCGGTGCACACCAGGTCGTCAATGCCGGTACGGCGATCGCCTGCCTCGAACGGCTATCGGGTTTTGATATCCCCGCTGAAGCCATCGCCAACGGCTTGCGTCACATCGACTGGCCGGCGCGGCTGCAGCTGCTGCGCCGCGGGCCGCTGGTCGATGCGGTTCCGCCTGACTGGGAGCTGTGGCTCGACGGCGGCCACAACCCCTTGGCCGGAGAGATCCTCGGCGATGTCGCCGCCGGCTGGCGCGACCGGCCGCTCTACCTTGTCGCCGGCATGATGAACACCAAGGACGCCGCCGGCTTTATCGCCCCGCTGGCCACGCACGCCCGAGCGCTATGGGCGGTCACGATCCCGGGAGAGAAGAATGCGCTCCCCGCCGAGGCGATCGCGGCCGCTGCCGGATCGGCCGGACTCCCGGCGCAGACCGCAGATTCGGTTCTCGCTGCAATTCGCGATATTCCCTTGCATGACGGCAATGGGCGCGTCCTGATCTGCGGCTCGCTCTATTTCGCAGGGAAGGTGCTCGCCGAGAACGGCTGAGAAGGGGAGGTTCTCAATGATCTACAGCACCGATCGGATCCTGACGGCTCATGCCGGATCACTTCCGCGCCCCGACGATCTGCGGGAGATGGTCTTGGCGAAGGCACGCGGCGAGGCTTACGACCAGGCTGAGCTCGACGCGCGCCTACGGTCGGCGGTCGCGGAGATCGTCAAGCGACAGGTCGCGTGCGGTCTCGACGTCGTAAACGACGGCGAATTGTCAAAGCCGAACTTCACCGATTACGTCTCTGCGCGGATCGCTGGC
>Ga0210407_10004946_pt1 | contig 10382 bp, 6 predicted proteins | sample IncBWC27MmetaG_FD_150860 | JGI IMG/M metagenome (GOLD analysis project Ga0210407, IMG submission 150860) | Forest soil microbial communities from Barre Woods Harvard Forest LTER site, Petersham, Massachusetts, United States - Inc-BW-C-27-M | ecosystem: Environmental > Terrestrial > Soil >... | reverse complement strand
GGCGCGTTCCCGTAAATCTTTTTCGATGGCCGGCCACCGATCGAATGCCTTGCCGCCCTGGCTGAGTTCCGCAACGCTGAAGCCGGTTGGAGCCAAATCCTCGCCGTAAACGATCATGAGCTCTTTGCGTTTTCGTTCATCCAGTAAATGAACCAGGCGCACGTACATCATTCCAGACGGCATGTGGAAGCCTTTCGAGCGGATCAATTCTTCGATGTGCTGGCGGTCCGAGCCCCTTTGCGTTTCCGCATCCTTGGCACGCACCCAGGTGTCAACGTAGAAATCCAGGCCGCCAATAGTGGTGTGCCGCGGTGAGTCGTACTGATGTGCGAGGTCCGGCTTGCTGGGAAGATAGCCTTCGAACTGCACCCAGTAAAGGCGCTGGACATTCTTTTCTGCATCGGCGTCCACGAAAGCGTGCAATTCGCAATCGGCGAGGTCATACAAATTCCAGCGGTCCGCTCCGACGTACTGAACGGAATCCGGAAATTGTACGCGTAGGTCTGGATCGTGCGCCGAAACAATGGCATTTTGCTCGACCTGACGTTCGGGCGCTGGCGTTTGGGGCGCCAGAAAGGTCGCGAAACAAACCAGGGAAGCAAACTGTTTGATCACGAAGACCTCCATAGCGCGAGCGGGCGATCTGAAGGGGAGGGCCCATATACCGAAATGATGCTAGAGTTTTCGCGAAGTATCCAGGTCAGTTCTACAGGAGAGATGATGAAGATTGCAATACGAACGATAAGAGTGACCGGCGCGGCGGTGCTTGCCAGTTTGGCTTTTGTTTCGCTTTGTGTAGCGACGGGCGCCGCGGGAGCGGACGAGAAATTTGTATCGCGCGATGCAGACGTGGAAGGCGTGAAAATTCATTACACCACCGGGGGGCACGGCCCGGCGGTACTTCTGCTGCATGGCTACGCAGAGACTTCGCGGATGTGGGCGCCGCTTTTTCCGCGGCTGGCCGATAAGTTCACGCTGATTGTGCCGGACCTGCCGGGAATCGGGGATTCGTCGATTCCTGCCGCAGGATTGGACATGAAGACGGCGGCGATTCGCATTCATGCGCTGATGAAATCGTTGGACATTAGCAAATCCCGTGTGGTCGGGCACGACATCGGCCTGATGGTGGCGTATGCCTATGCCGCGCAGTATCCGTCAGAAACAGAAAAACTGGTGCTGATGGATGCGTTTCTTCCGGGTGTGGCCGGTTGGGAGCCTATTTACAACAGCCCGTTGTACTGGCACTTCCGTTTTCACGGTCCGACGCCGGAGGCTTTGGTGAAAGGCCGGGAGGACATTTTTTTTGCGTACTTCTGGAATGATTTGGCTGCGGACAAAAATCATTCGCTGCCGCAAGCCGACCGCAAGGCGTATCTCCTGGCATATTCGCGGCCTGGGCGGATGCGAGCGGCCTGGGAATATTTTGTGTCGTTCATGCAAGCGGCCAAGGATTTTGAGGCTCTCTCCAAGACCAAATTAACGATGCCGGTGCTATCGATCGGCGGAGACAAGTCATTGGGAGTTGCATTGGGCGAACAGGCGAAACTAGTTGCAACCGATGTAAGCGTAGTGGTGGTAGAGAACTCCGGCCATTGGATTATGGAAGAACAGCCCACGCAAACGATGGATGCCCTGGTGAAGTTTTTGTGAGCTCTTTTTCATTCGATACCGTGCGTCGCGGAAATTGATTTCACGGAAGGCTGAGCCTAAGGTCTGAGTTCAGTGATCGGCGAGAGCTACGGCAAAAATTCTGGGGGAAGCGGATGCTTGGTGGTGTTGATGTCCCAGAGGTTGGCGCCGGTGATCCACCAGCGTTTGCCGTCCCAGAAGAGTTCGAGACTGTCAATGCCGCGGCCTTCTACTTTGCCGTCCGGCGAGGAACTGCGTTCGGCGGTGCTGAATACGTGGGCGATGTTTCCGGCGCGCTGCGTAAGGCGGTGGACTTCGTGTTCGTAAAATGCTTTTCCGCCAATGGAAGCCTCGCTGGAATCCACAAATTCCTGGTGGGTCATGGATTCGGCGGTGGCTTTTCCTGTGGCGTCTTCGCTGATGATGACAAAGCGGACGTTAGGAATATATAGAGTGGCGTCGCGATCCCACTGGCGCGGCTGTCCCGCGGGCCCGGAAACAATTTCGTAATAGGCTTTGATCATGCCGTCGATGGTGGAGACGTCTTCGGGACGCGGCGCAACCTTGCCGATGGAGACGTGTGGAACAGGCTTTTGCGGATCCGCAGATTTGCCGGCGCTCTGCGGGAAAAGCAACACGCGCGTGAGCAGCAAAGCGCCGAGCAAAGTTGTCATTCGAAATATGGAATGGTTCACGATCTGATTGTACCGGACGCCGCGTCCCAGGTGACCGCGGCGTGGCGGAAATAAGATTCATTGGCCAGGTGGCAGGCGAGCGCGGCGTTATGGCCGAAGACGGCGTCTTCAACGACCGGCTTGCGTGAACGGACGCCCTGAAAAAACGCCCAGAGATGCGGTTTTACGTCGTCCCAATCATTTCCCTTATATGTGTAAGATTCGACGAGTGGTTCCTTGCCGACTTTTGGGTCGTGCTCAGCGTGCCACTGCTTTATGTAGGCTTCACGCATCGCGCCCGGATAGCTGTACATGTAGTAGCAGGGCGACTCGTCGCGGCCAGACTGCGGAGAGTAGGTCATGCCAAATTCGGTCACTTCGAGAGCACCCTTCGAACCCTGAAAACGATAGGTCTCAGGCGATTCGCAACCGCCGTTCAGGCGCAAGTACACCGGATACTTTCCGTATTGGAAAAGGGCGGCATGGACGTCCGGCATATTGCGGCCGTCGGGCCAGCGCAGAATTCCGCCCATGGCCATTACGCGAGAGGGTGGTTCGTTCCAACCGAGCATGTAGTTCATGCCGCTTACCAGATGGACCAGTAAGTCTCCGGCAAGGCCGGTGCCGTATTCCTTCCAGCAGCGCCAACGCGCGAAAATGTTTGCGTCGAAGGAGCGCTTGGGCACGGTGCCTTGCCAGGTGTCCCAGTCGATCGTTTCGGGGCTGGCGTCGGTGGGCGGCGGATACTCCCAGGCGCCGCAAGGATCATTGCGGCCATAAGTGCCTTCAACAAGATTCAGATCGCCAATGATGCCCTGCGCGAGCAATTCTTTGGCTTTGGCGCACAGGACGGAACTGACTCGCTGCGAACCGATTTGCACGATGCGGCCGGTTTTTTTGTAGGCGGCGACCATGGCGATGCCATCCTCAGGCGTGTGCGACATGGGCTTTTCGCAGTAAATGTCCTTGCCGGCGTTCACGGCGTCGACCACAACCTGCTTGTGCCAATGGTCGGGGACTGCGGCGATGATGCAATCGATCTCCTTGTCGTCAAGCAGTTCCTGATACTTGCGCGTGGTTTTTATTTTTGCTCCGGCTAGTTCTTTTGCAAGGGTGTGGCGGCCGTCGTACAGATCGGCGGCGGCGACGCATTCAACCCCGGCAAGAGTGACAGCATTGGCGAGCAGGGCGGAGCCTTGCATGCCGACACCGATCATTCCAAAGCGGAGGCGGTCGCTGGCCGGTACGGCGGATTCGAACGCGGTGGGAATGTGTTCGGGCTCAATGAGAATATTGCGGGAGACGGCGAGCGCTCCAGCGGTGCCTGCGGATTTTTGCAGGAATTGACGGCGAGTGGTTTTCATTTGCGGCCTCCGGGAAGAGAGTGATCAGAGATCAGTAATCGGCGATCAGTAAAATCGGGCATCCATTTCGCTGCGATTTCGTACATCGAAAACAGACTCCACGCTTTGCTCGGAATGACGGCGTTTGACTACAAGCCATCCCCGCCGAGAATTCAGGTGCCGCTAGAAAGTCAGGGTGCTCAGGTACGCGTAGCTTTTTGTGATGCTGGCGAAAGCGTCGGCCGGGAAATCGTGTTCCACGAAATAATGCTGGATGCCGGCATTCTGGGCGTGCGCGAAAATGTGCTTCCAATCGATGACGCCGCCGCCGACCTCGGTCATGTTGGGCATCTCCTTGTCGGGGCTTGCGGTGGGACCTTCGGCGCCCTTGGGTAGTACTTTCATATCTTTTACGTGCACGAGCGGGAAGCGACCGGGATATTTGTTGAAATATTCGACGGGATCCTTGCCGGCGACCGAAATCCAGCACAGGTCGAGTTCCATCTTGACGTAACTTGGGTCGGTGGCAAGCAAGATGTCATAGGGAAGCTTGCCGCCGAGCGCTTCCGAAGGCTGAAATTCGAAGGTGTGATTGTGATAGGCGAACTGGATGCCGGCTTTTTTGCTGACTTCGCCGGCTTTTTGAAAGAGATCGGCGGCGCGTTTGTAGCCGTCCGGTTCCTGGCGCTGTTTTGGTTCGATCCACGGGCAGACGATAAATTTATGGCCGATGGTGTGCGCGGCTTCGATCTGCTGCTGCCATTTATTTTGCACGGTGTCGTATGGAACGTGGCAGGAAGGCGCGGCCAAGCCAGTTTTCTTCAGCAGCGCGCTGATGTCTTTCGGCGAATGGTCGAAGTAGCCGGCGAACTCAACTTCCTGGTAGCCAATCTGCGCGACCTTGGCGAGGGTGCCTTCGAAATCAGATTTAATGGCGTCACGAACGGTGTAGAGCTGCACGCCGACAGCCTTGATTTTGTGTTCGGCAGGAGAGCCACCGTATGGGACAGGGCTAGCATGTACGAGCCCTGAGGCTAGCAGGGTAGCGGCGGACGTTCCCAGAAACGTGCGGCGGTCCATCATGCGAAATTCTCCTTAACGACTCAGAGTTTGTAAGTACAAACCCTTGAATCCTGAAATTCAGGTTGGGGCTGGCGCGCGTCGAGCGAAAAGCGCCGGACGCGAGTATACAAAAAACAGGGGCGACGCATGCAAAAAAATGCGCCGCCCCCGTTGGGGTGGAGAAACTTAGAAGAAGAGACGCAAACCGAACTGCATTTTGCGCGAAAAGTGCGCCGTGTTGGCGTCTAAGAAGGTGCTACTCCCAAGAGTATTGTCAATTCCGTTGAACTGAGTGTGGTTGAAGAAGTTGAAGTTCTCCCAACGGAAATCGAGACCAGTTTTCTCGGTAAATTGGAATCTCTTGAAAACGCCTACGTCAAAGTTCAATCGGCCCGGCTCGTTGAGAGTATTGCGCCCCACGTTCCCGAAGGTGAGACCTACGGGAACGGCGTACGCTGCGGGGTTGTAGAACAATAACGGATCCCCGCTCGAACTGACGCTGCTGTGGGGATCGCCAACGAGGTCCGGCCGCGAGCCGCTGCCAACGTTGTTCGAGACCACGTTGTTTGCGACCCCCGCGTTATCGGAGAAGGTGGTGCCATTGGTGACGGTAAACGGCAGCCCTGTCTGCGCAACGGTTATGCCGGAGATTTGCCAGCCGCCGAGAAGCGCATGCATGAAACCGGAACCTTTGAAGAACGGCAGGCCGTACACGTAGCTGATGGAGAAGTTATGACGCAAGTCGTAATTCGAGCTAGCGCGGTTCGCCGCGATATCGAAGGAGTTCACAAGATTAAAGTCGTTACGGTCGGAGGAATCATCAATTGCGTGACTATAGGTATAGGCCACGCTCAGGGTAAGATCACCGACGGTTCGATGTGCCTGAACCTGCAGCGCATGATAGATGGAATTGGCGTTATTTCGGAGTTGATTGATGTCACCGTAGCCGGGAAAGAGCGTACGTGCCTGGTCCGCAGTGACATTGCCGCAGGCGACATTCAGGTTGACTAATGCCTGGCCGGTAACCGCAGGACCACCAGGACCAGCCGTCAGCGTGGTGCAATCTCCCGAGGTGATCGGGATGTTCCCGGCTGCGATGTACGGGTTATCCGCAGCGGACACCGGCACAATCTGATTGCCGTCGCTCAAAAATGTCAAATGCGTGCCCTTGCTGCCCACGTAGGCAACGGATAGAACGATGTGCGAAGGCAGCTCTTTCTGAACGTTCAGGTTCCATTGCTGCATGTAAGGCCATTGCACCTTGTCCGGAACGGAAACCACAGAGAGTGGAAAGAACGGTACCGTTGAGCCGCCGGCTCCCCCGATGTTCCCGTAGCCGACGATGTTCGATTGGACCGCGGTCAGCACGAGTGGAGCCGACCCTTCAAGCGATTCGGTGTTGCCCTCGTTGCCGTTGGTGTGTTCGTAGAAAATACCGTAACCGCCGCGAATTGCCATCTTTCCGTCGCCTTTAGGGTCAAAGGCGAAACCTATGCGAGGGGCCGGGTTAAACAAATGTCCTTTGAGACAGCCCGCATTTCCGTTGGAGCCGATAGCAGCAGTTGGAAAGTCTGAACCCGGCAATAGCGGCAAGGTCCCACCTTTTCCACCGCACTGCACGACGCCATTGAGGGGATTGATCGTGCCACCAGCGTTTTGCGCAAGAGAACCATCAGCGTTGAAGTCAGCCGGGGTGGGTGCGTTGCCTGGATTAAACGCAGCGTAGTCCAGATTGAAAGCATTCTGATAACGCTCGCGGTAAGTCCCGAACAGGCTGACGCGCAAACCCAAGTTCAATGTAAGTTTCTTGCTGACGCGCCAATCATCCTGGAAATAAGGCTCCACGATCTTGTAGCGGTTGTAATACTTAACCTTTGTATCCCATTGTTTGTAGCTGGCGACGTTGCCGAGCAGCATGTCAGCAAGAGCGTTGCCGGTTCCGAAACTGGAGGATGCAGCAAAACTCAAAATGCCTTGAACGTTCGGCGAATTATCTTCGTTCTTCTGTGCGAACGCGGCGTAGGCGCCAAACTGGAAAGTATGGGTGCCAAGAATCTTGGTCACATTGTCGCGATACGTGTAGGTCGGATTGGCGTTGGTCCATGGAAAGTATCCGGTGTCTTGGGCCAGCGTGCCGTTGGCGCCGCCGGTATAAGCGGTGTTACCGCTGAGATCAATCGAAGGGAGAACACCGCCGAAGCCGTTGTTGAAAATGGAGCCCATTGCAAAGCCCGACGGAAGTGGAGGATTGTTCAAGGCAGTCAACGAAATGTGATCCGCGGTGTAGCTAGCCACAAATTCGTTCAGCAGGGTCGGCGTGATGTTTGCGTTCAGGCGGGCCACGAAGCTGGTGCCTGGCCCGACAAAGTTAGTCTGAATGTTCTCAAAATCGGACGTGCCGTTTCCCCACAACGGATTCGGCACTACCGTGCTCCACGAATCGTGGATGTATCGGAACGTCAGACGATAGTTATCGTTAATGTTGTGGTCAACGCGAATTAGTTCTTCTCGCCAAGTCGTAGGAGTTGAGACCGTCTGCGCAAACGCCGGAAACCCACCGCTGGTTGTATTTGCGGCAGGAATTAGGGCCTCTAGCGCTGTTCCAACAGCCGTTGGCGTTATCGTGTTACCGGGGAAAGGGTTTGTGGTGCCGGGCTGATGAGGGCAATCAGGGCCGGGGCAAAGATCATTGAAGTTGCCGGCGAGCTCCGCAGCGGAGGGCACGTTCTGCGGCGCTATCGTCGACGGATTTTTCTCGCGCCGCCATTCTTCCGAAAAGAAAAAGAACGTTTTCTTCTTGTCCGAATTGTAATGATGGGGGATGTAAATCGGTCCGCCGATCGTATAGCCGAAATCGTGTTTCTTGTATGGCGGCCGCGGCAGGCCGTTGGCGTTGTTGAAAAATTCGTTGGCATTGAAGAAGTCATTGCGCAGGTACTCAAAAGCGCTGCCGTGAAAGGAACTGCCGCCGGACTTGGTTTCTACTTCGACAGTGCCGGAACCGTTTCTTCCGTACTGCGCGCCGTAACTGGAAGTGAGAACCTTAAATTCGGCTATGGCTTCCGGGTTGGGATACACGTTCAACGTCGTGTTTGACCCGTTGTCCATGTTGTCGCCGCCATCCAGTTCCCAGTTGTTGTACTCGTTGCGGCCGCCGTTCATGCTGTAGGCCACGTTGCCGTAAACGCCTACGGTGCCTTCATCCTGGTTTGTCTGGTTAACCACACCCGGCGATAGTGTCACCAGCTGCGTGAAGTTGCGGCCATTCAGAACAAGGTTATCGATCTGCTTGCCGGTGATCGTGCTGCTGATTTCGGAAGATGTTGTCTCTACCTGCGCCACGCTCTCCCCGGTCACAACAACTTCTTCGGTAATGGCACCGACAATCAGTTGCACATCGATGCGGGACTTCTGAGCTACTTCCAGGACGACTTTTTGCGCGGTGAACTTCTGAAAACCTTTTGCGCTAACGCTCAAGTCGTAAGTGTCGCCAGGCAGGCCGGAAATTACGTACGCGCCATCCGTGTTTGTAACCGTGTTGCGAGTCAGGTTTCCCGAGACGTTTTTCAACGTCACGTCCGCACCGGCTATTGCAGAGCCGGACTTGTCGGTAACCGTTCCGCTGATGTATCCCGTATCCTGAGCGAGCATAATCAGCGGCAAAGCAATGGCGCAGAGCAAAAGGAAAGCAATTCTGGGAATGAGAGTTCGAGCGGTAATTTTAAAGTCGGACCAGAGTCCAGTGTTTTTCACGGTGATACCTCCGAGCAAGATTCAGGTTGCGGAACAATCGGAAGAGATCACGCTGTGGGAGTTAGCGGAAGACACAATCCATCCGCCGGACTGGACACCACCCATCGAACGGTACCCCTGCCACTCGACAAGAACACATTGACCGACGTCTATTAAAACGAGTTAATATTGCAATTTCATGCGATTGTCAAGTCCCAATTGCAGTAAATTTTCCATAGCGCGCGGGTCGGGTCTGGGACGAACGAAGCGCAGCATGCCGGCGTGGACGCTGCATCCCTGAAATCCAGTAGTATCGAAGGGCTGGAGGATCGGCAGTGTCCATTGGCGGCAAACAAAGGCGACGCAAACTCGGTCTGGCGACTGTGGTTGTGCTCTCCCTATTTTGGCCCGTTCCCGGCTTAGCTGCCCGTTCGCAAGATCCGGAGCTGAAAAAGACGAATCCTGCACTGCTGTTTAAAGAGGGTCAGGACGCCTTGGCGAAAGGCGACCTGGATGCCGCCTCCAGCGATTTTGCAGCGGTGCTCAACCTCGACCCTCGTTCCGGTGCCGCTCACGCGAATCTGGGCGTCATCGCCATGCGCAGGAAAAATTGGGATCAAGCGCTAGCGGAATTGCATGAAGCGCAGAAGCTTGCTCCGCAGATGACCGGGATACGGTTGAATATCGGGTTGGTGGAATATCGCCGGGCAGACTACGTGGAGGCGATACCGCCATTGGAGAGTGTCGTGCGCGAGCAGCCTGATTCAAGCCAGGCGCGCTACCTGCTTGGACTATGTTACACGTTCGTCGAAAAATACGATGACGCTGTGCGAGTCCTGGAGCCACTGTGGCCGAAGCTTTCCGATCAATTCGTCTACTTATATGTACTGGGAAATGCGGCGTTTCGCGTTGGAAATAAGGAATTGGACGAGAAAGCCTCGCGGCGGCTGATCGAAGTTGGCGGCGACTCCGCGGAATTCCACCTTTTAAAAGGCAAAGCTCTGCTGACGCGCAACGACGACCAGAAAGCGCTGGAAGAGTTTCAGAAAGCCGCAGCGGGCGGAGACTCTTTACCGTTTCTGCACTTCGAACTGGGCGTGACCTATTGGCGCATGGAAAAGTTAGATCAGGCGTTGCAAGAGCTTCACAAAGACATCGAGCTTGAGCCCGAGATCGGCTACAACTACGAACAACTTGGGCGCGTTTATCTGCAGCTCGGGCGTGAACAGGAAGCCGAGAGCGCGTTTCTCGAAGCCCTCAAACGCGAGCCGCGTCTGCCCACCGCGCTGGTCGAACTGGCCAAAATCCATTTGCGCAAGGCGATTTGCAGGCCGCTTCACGCGAGGCGGAGTCCGCAGTCAAACTAGCGCCGAAAAATCATAACGCACATTTTGTAACTGGCCAGGTGCTGCAGAAGCTTGGTCGCACTGAGGAAGCTAGGGCGGAATTCGCGGAAGCCGGCAAAATCATGGCAGCCGGCGTGGAACGAGATCGCAGGCTGGTTGAGAAAGGCGCAACGGCCGATCCGGAACTTGCGCGGCAGCCTTGATCAGGATGTAGATCCGGCGGCTGCCATGGGCCGCGCGCGGCTTCCAATTGTTCCGCGACGGCGAGTACAAGCTCATCTTCGTACGGGCGGCCGACCAGCTGGACTCCGATTGGCAAGCCTTCGGGCGATTTGCCCATGGGCACGGCCACTCCCGGGAATCCTGCCAGATTCAGCCACTGAGAATGGCGCATCGTGTCTCGATAGCCCGTTTTGGGACGCCAGTTGCCCTCTCCATGAGGAAACGCGGGGGCAGCGCACACCGGCGACAGGAGGATGGGAGTGTCGCTCATTGCGCGCAAAATGTTCGCTCGCTCCCGATCGCGCGCTTCAGACATTGCGACGAAGCGCGTCATGGTCATCGGGGTCATCGGGGTTAGAGGTGATGTCATGGGC
>Ga0210407_10004945_pt1 | contig 10384 bp, 9 predicted proteins | sample IncBWC27MmetaG_FD_150860 | JGI IMG/M metagenome (GOLD analysis project Ga0210407, IMG submission 150860) | Forest soil microbial communities from Barre Woods Harvard Forest LTER site, Petersham, Massachusetts, United States - Inc-BW-C-27-M | ecosystem: Environmental > Terrestrial > Soil >... | reverse complement strand
GCAACCGCTGGCGGACCATCCGGAAGACCCGGCGGGGTGTAGGAGGTGACGCCGAAGGCGTATTCGCCCTTGAGAGTCGCGTTCGAGCACCCGAAATCGTCCGCTCGGGCGACGCCGCTCAGCGCCGGCAAGGCGATCGTGGCGACCAGGGCTCCTTTGGAAATCCATCTCTTCATTTTAATCTCCCATGTGCTCGTGGAATGCGCCAGGGCACTTTCGGCCCGGCGCCGATAGGGTGCCGATACCGGCGGGCGGGGCAATAAAGCGGCGATGAAATCTTTTGAATCAGGTTGAAATGTTCCAAAATGCCTGCACGCGAGGGTGTTGGCTCTGAGGACGGCTGGCCCTCGCTGCTGATCTGGCTCGTGCTCGCCGAGGGAGACGGAGGCATGGACGCGCTTGCCACAGCCGACGTCTTTCTGTTCGAAGGCTGCCGCCTCGACCGCCGGGGCCTCTCTCGACGTGATCAAAGCGGTGCTTTTGTACCGCTCCCGATCGGATCGCGCGCCCTTGAGATCCTCGGCGTTCTGGTCGAGCGGGCGGGCGATCTGGTCTCAAGGGACGAGATCACGAATGCGGTGTGGCCGGGCACTATCGTCGAGGGAAGCAACCTGCCCGTGCAGATTGCCGCGCTTCGCCGGATCCTCGACGAGGGGCGAGCGGACGGGAGCTGTATCCAGACCGTCCCCGGCCGCGGCTATCGCTTTATTGGGGTCGTGACGCGGGGTTCGGCGGAGACCGTGCTCGCATTGCCCGACAAGCCGTCGATCGCGGTGCTCCCGTTCGCCAATATGAGCGGCGATCCCGAGCAGGAATATTTCGCCGACGGCATGGTCGAGGAGATCATCACCGCGCTCTCGTGGATCCGCTGGCTCTTTGTGATCGCCCGCAATTCCACCTTCACCTACAAGGGCCAAGCTATCGACGTGAAGCAGGTCGGCCGCGAGCTCGGTGTCCGCTATGTCCTCGAAGGCTCGGTGCGCAAGACAGGGGGCCGCGTGCGTATCAGCGCGCAGCTGATTGATGCGACAACCGGCGCGCATCTCTGGGCCGATCGCTTTGACGGCTCGCTCGAAGACGTCTTCGACCTTCAAGACAGGGTAGCTTCAAGCGTCGCGGGCGTCATCGAGCCGGCGTTGCAGGCCGCCGAAACCGCACGCTCGGCGGACCGGCCGACCAGCGATCTCACCGCCTACGATCTCTATCTGCGCGCCCGTTCGATGTTCTTCTTGTCGGCGCGGCAGATCGCCGAAGCGCTCGGGCTCCTGGAGCGCGCGATCGAACGCGATCCCCATTACGGCCCGGCGCTCGCCTTGGCCGCCGTCTGCTGTCAACGGGTCTGCTTGGATGGGCTGAGCGCCAACCCCGAGATGCACCGTCGCCAAGGTCCCGATTTCGCCCGGCGCGCCCTCCAAGTGGCCGGTGACGATGCCGGCACGCTCGCCAATGCCGCTCTCGCGCTCTCCTATTTCGGCGAGGATGTGGGTGCCATGATCGCGCTGGTCGACCGTGCGCTGGCGCTCAACCCGAGCTTTGCCCGCGGCTGGTATATCCGCGGCATTCTCGGGAATATGGCGGGTCAGCCCGCTCTGGCTATCGAGAGCCTTGAGATTTCTCTGCGCCTCAGCCCGCGTGGCCGGTTTGGTCAGGTTTTCAGTGCACTCGGCGTCGCGCTGTTTTTTGCCCGGCGCTTCGACGATGCCCTGCCGAAGCTGCTCCTGGCGATCCAAGATGATCCGGACTTCCCGCAGCCGCATCGCTTTCTCGCCGCCTGCTATGCCCATCTGGGTCGGCTTGACGAGGCGCGAGCGGCGGTCGCGCGGCTACGCGCGATCACGCCTTCAGTGGTGATGGACGCCGTTCCGTATCGCAACCCCGAGCTTCGCGACTTGTTGCTCTCGGGCCTGCGCATCGCGGCCGGCGAGACGGGATGACTGCCGCCCCCGTTGCTATTTGATGCGACGATCGCCCGCGTCCCGCGAAAGCGGGGTCCAGGGCTGCGGGTACCGAGCGGGCTGCCCCCTGTTCAAGCCAGGAGAGCAAGCTCTGGATGTCCGCTTTCGCGGGCATGACGGAAAAGGGTGCGGGTACGGATGTTGAATTCGCACCATTAGCAAGCATGATGCGCTTCGATCTGGACGACAATATGGCGAGCCGATAGGCCGGCCCTCATGCTTAATGCGTGCCGAGCGCGGGGTGGTGTAGGATCATCCGCCACCGAGGAGGTGCGATGGAGGCCGCCGGGCCAGCTCGCGTCGAACGTCGGCTCGCGGCGATCCTCGCCGCCGATGTCGCGGGCTACTCGCGCCTGATCGAGGCCGACGAGGAAGGCACCCTCGGCCGGCTGAGGGCATTGCGCTCCCAAATCATCGACCCGAAGATCGCCGGCCACAAGGGCCGTATCGTCAAAACCACCGGCGACGGCCTCTTGGTCGAGTTCGCCAGCGTCGTCGACGCGCTGCGCTGTGCCGCCGAGGTGCAGGCGGCAATAGCCGAAAACAATGCGCCAATACCGCCCGATCGCCGCATCGAGTTCCGCATCGGCATAAATGTCGGCGACATCGTCGTCGAGGACGGCGACATCTTCGGCGATGGCGTCAACGTCGCGGCCCGGCTCGAAGCCTTGGCCGCGCCGGGCGGCATCTGCGTCTCGGCCCGCGTTCAGGAGGATGCGGCAGGCCGCCTCGGCCTCGCCTTCGAGGACATAGGCGAGCAGGCGCTGAAAAACATCGTGCGGCCGGTCCGGGCATACCGGGTAGTTACGGCCACCCCCTCGGCATCTGCGGGGGCCCACTCCGGCCCTCCACTCCCCGACAAGCCCTCGATTGCGGTGCTGCCCTTCGCCAATATGAGCGGCGATCCGGAGCAGGAATATTTCGCCGACGGGATGGTCGAGGAGATCATCACCGCCCTCTCCCGCATCCGCTGGCTCTTTGTCATCGCACGCAATTCGACGTTCACCTACAAGGGCCAAACCGTCGACGTGAAGCAGGTCGGCCGGGAACTCGGCGTCCGCTACGTGCTCGAGGGCGCGGTGCGAAAAGCCGGCAATCGGGTGCGCATCACCGCGCAGCTGATCGATGCGCTAAGCGGGACGCATCTTTGGGCCGACCGCTTCGACGGCCCGCTCGACGATATCTTCGACCTTCAGGACAAAGTGGCTTCCAGTGTTGCCGGGGTCATCGAACCGACTTTGCAAGCCGCCGAGACCGCACGCTCTGCCGGCCGACCGACCGCGGATCTGACGGCGTACGATCTCTACCTGCGCGCATATGCGATGGTCTGGTCTTCAGCAAGACATATCCCCGACGCGCTCCGTATGATGGAGCAGGCGATCGCGCGCGACCCGCGTTACGGGCCCGCCCTCGCCTGGGCCGCATTCTGCTGTTATCGGATGCTTCTTTACGATCGGAGTGAAGATCGTGCGGCTGACCGCTTGAAGGGCACCGATTTCGCCAGGCGAGCCCTGGAAGTGGCCGGCGACGACCCGAGCATCTTGGCGAATGCAGCCCAGGCGCTGGCCTATTTCGGTGAAGATATCGGCGCGACGATGACCTTGGCTGATCGCGCATTGGCGCTCAACCCAAGTTTCGCGCGCGGATGGCACATCAGCGGCGTCCTCAGACACTGGGCGGGGCAGCACGACGACGCGATCGAGCGTTTCGAAACCGCGCTGCGCCTCAGTCCCCGTGCCCGCGTCGGCCCGACGCAATTTCTAATAGGTCACGCTCATTTTTTCAGTAGGCGCTTCAATCTGGCGGTACCGAAGCTACTCCTCGCGATGCAGGAAGATCCGAGCCACCCGCTGCCGTATCGCTCTCTCGCCGCCTGCTACGCGCATATGGGTCGGCTCGTCGACGCGCGCGTGATCGTCGCCCGGTTGCGCTCCATTACCCCTCGGGTAATTACGAGCGATGTCGATCTCGCCGCCTCCTTGCGCAACCCCGAGGACCGCGAGTTCTACCTGTCAGGCCTGCGGCTGGCGGTAGGCGAGGCGGAATGAGCCAGACCCGCCGGCTTGCCGCGATCCTCGCTGCCGATGTGGCGGGGTATTCGCGGTTGATCGGCGCCGATGAAAGCGGCACCCTCGAACGCCTCAGAGCGCTGCGCCGCGAGGTCCTCGATCCGAAAATCGCCGAGCACCGCGGGCGCCTGGTCAAGACCACCGGCGACGGGCTGCTCGTGGAGTTTGGCAGTGTGGTGGATGCGTTGCGCTGCGCCGTCGAGGTGCAGCGCGAGATGGCCGGGCGCAACGCCGGCGTTCCGCCCGACAGCTCCATCGAGTTGCGCATCGGCATCAATGTCGGCGACATCGTCGTCGAAGACGGCGACATCTTTGGCGACGGCGTCAATGTCGCCGCCCGCCTCGAGGGCCTGGCCGAAGCGGGCGGTATCTGCGTCTCGGCCCGGGTGCAGGAGGATGCCGCCGGCAAGCTCGACCTCGCCTTCGATGACCTCGGCGAGCAGCAGCTCAAGAACATCGCGCGACCGGTACGTGCCTACCGAGTGGTCACGGAGGCCCGCCCGGCAATGCCGCAGGCAAGTTCCGGCCCTCCGCTCCCCGACAAGCCGTCGATTGCGGTCCTGCCCTTCACCAATATGAGCGGCGACCCGGAGCAGGAATACTTCGCCGACGGGATGGTTGAGGAGATCATCACCGCCCTCTCCCGCATCCGTTGGCTCTTTGTCATCGCCCGCAACTCGAGCTTCACCTACAAGGGCCAGTCGGTCGACGTGAAGCAGGTCGGGCGCGAACTGGGTGTGCGCTATGTGCTCGAAGGCTCGGTGCGCAAAGCCGGCGGCCGCGTGCGGATCACCGCTCAGTTGATCGATGCGACAAACGGCGCGCACCTCTGGGGCCCCGATCGTTTTGACGGGTTGCTCGAAGATGTGTTCGAGTTGCAAGACAAAGTGGCATCGAGCGTCGCCGGTGTAATCGAGCCGGCACTGCAAATGGCCGAGGCACGCCGGACTGCTGGCCGACCGACGACTGACCTCACCGCTTATGATCTCTATCTGCGTGCGCTCGCGATCTATTTCCCAATAACAAAAGAACGAGTTTTCAAGGCGCTTGAGCATTTGGAGCGAGCGATCGCGATTGATCCACAATTTGGCCCAGCACTCGCTTGGGCGGCGGTCTGCAACTTGCGGCTGGTCAATGACGGCTGGATCGCCGAGCACGAGAAGGTTCGCCGCCGAGCTATCGAACTAGCTCGGGAGGCTCTTCAGGTGGGAGAGAACGACCCGCGTGTAGTCGTAAACGCGGCGTTTGTGCTGGCTCGCTTTGGTGAAAATATTGGCGCAATGCTTGGGCTGGTCGATCGTGCCTTGGCGTTCAACCCGAGCTTCGCCCGCGGTTGGTTCGTGAGCGGCCTTCTGCGGCTGTTTGCCGGTCAATTCGATCTCGCGATAGAGCACGCCGAGCGCTCGCTGCGCCTGAGCCCGCGTGAGAGCATAGGCACGCCGTTATGGTTGGTCGGGGAGGCCTATTTTTTTAAGCGTCAGTTTGAAATGGCAGAGGCAAAGCTGCTTTTGTCCATTCAGGACCATCCGGGCAACCCTCCCGCATACCGTACCCTTGCTGCATGCTATGTGCATATGGGCCGGCTCGACGAAGCGCGTGCGATTGTCGCGAAGTTGCGCGCGCTCACCCCCTTGGTGGTATATCGCGATCTGGCCTTTAGGAACCCCGAGGACGACGAATTCTTTCTGTCGGCCCTGCGGATGGCGGCCGGCGAGGCGACATGAACCAGACCCGCCGTCTCGCGGCGATCCTCGCGGCCGACGTAGCGGGGTATTGTCGCTACAGGATAGCGGCATTTGCGGGTGACGCCGGCCGGCACTTTGCCTAGACTAAGGTGCACGTTCGGTTACGGCGCGTGCCGCAATGCTACGGAGGGGAGACCGCATGCTGGCGATGTGGGTGAAGGTCCGGGTCAAGCCGGAGGGGCGCGAGCGCTTTCTCAAAGCGATCGAGGTCGATGCCGTCGGTTCCGAGCGGGACGAGCCGGGCTGCCTGCGCTTCAATGTGCTGCAGGACGCCCAGGACCAGAATGTCTACTACTTCTACGAAGCCTACCGTGACGAGGCCGCACTGGAGGCGCATCGGGCGGCACCGCACTATGCCGTCTGGCGCGCGGCCGCGGACACGCTCGACGGGCCGCCCGAGGCGACGCGCTGCCAGACCGTCTTTCCTGCAGCGGCCGATTACTGGACGCGAAATAAGTAAAACGCAGCGGGCTGCACCACAGAGACACCGAGGACATAGAGAAGAAACAAGAGCTATATCAGAATCAGACTCTCACCTTTCAGGTGATGGTGGGGAAGCTCTATGTCGCTATATTATCTCTGTGGTCTCTGTGCCTCCGTGGTTAACTACTCCTTTCAGGGTAAAACGCGGCGGACCAGCCGACATCCGGCGCCGGAACCTGTCGCATGAAGGTGTCATTGCGAGGAGCCGGAGGTGACGAAGCAATCTCGACGTCGCAGGCCCCAATCGCCGAGATTGCGTCGCTCCGCTCCCAATGACAACAGTCCTCCGGGAAGGGCAGGCACGGATCATTTTCGCGCGGCTGTGGCCTGCAAGCCCGCCCGATAGAGGGCGAGCGTCTCGCGGGCGACGATCCCGTCGGCGAAATGGCGCTCGACGAGCTGCCGGCCGGCCTGCCCCATTCGGGCGCGGCGCTGTGGATCGGCGGCGAGGGCGGCGATTGCTTCGGCGAGCGCCTCGATATCGTGCGGCGGCACCAGGAGGCCGGTCATTCCCGGGCGGATTGCCTCGCGAGCACCCGGGACATCGGCGGCGATCAGCGGCCGGCCGCAGGCGGCGGCCTCGAGCAATGCCTTGGGCACGCCCTCGCCATAGGTCGACGGCAACACGGCTATGGCTGCGCGGCGCCAGACGGTGCGCACATCGGCAACCGCGCCCAGCCATTCGATGCCGGGCTCGGCAGCGAGCAAACGCAACCCTTCCACCGTAAGCGAATTGGCATTGTCGGGATCGGTCGGGCCGGCGAGGAGGAGCTCGATGTTCAGACCGCGGACCCGCAAGCGGCGAATTGCGGCGGCCGCTTCGAGCACGCCCTTGTCGCGCAGCATGCGCGATACGAGCGCCACGGTGACGATGCCGCCAGCGGGCTCCGGTAAGGGCGCAAAGTGGTCGATATCGACCCCCGACCCCCTGATCAAGGCGATCCGCGCGGGGTCGATCCCAAGCCCGACGAGGGCGGCGCGATCCTCCGGGTTCTGCACGACGACCCGGTCGCGGGCATTGCCCGCGGCAAGCCGCAATGCCAGGCTGAGCGGCGGCCGACGCAGCCGGGCGGCAGCCGTCGTGGCGGTAAAACCGGAACCGAGACCCATTATTGACGCGACCGACGCCGGGGCGTGATCCGAGCGGGCAAACGCCAGATGCCGGGCGAGGCTGCCAAACAGCACCGGCTTTAGTGCCACGTGATGGAGGATGTCGGGGCGCTCGGCATGGTAGAGCCTTGTGATCGCGGCAATCGCCCGTGCGGCGCCGAGCAGCCCGTCGCCGCGGCGCCGCCAGGGAATCGGGCGCAGCGCGAAGCCCTCCTCGCAGATCTGCTCGCCGTGCTCCCGCACCCGGGTCGCGACCACCACCGCGAAACCATCCTCGCGCGCCGCCCGGGCGACCGGCAGGCGATGCGAGCAGAAATACCAGTCCTCGGTCACCAGAAAGAGCAGCTTTGGCCGCCTCTCGGCAGCGGGGGCCGGAAATGGCAGCGGCGGGACGGCGGACCGGATCGGATCGGGGTGGGCCACTGGAGTTGGGTCGGCCTTGCTTGGGGACCGCCGCCTCTCTAATGCATTTGCCGCGAGATCGCTCGCGCAAATCTAAGGAGCCGGAGGTGGCGCGGGTTGTGGTGACGGGTGCCGCGGGCTTCATCGGCCGGGCATTGTGCGGCGGTCTCGTCGAGCGCGGCCATCGGGTCGTCGGCCTGACGCGCGGCTCGGCGGAACCGATCCCCGGCGTCGAGATGCGGCCGATCGGCGAGATCACCGCGCACACACACTGGCCCGAGCATCTCGGCGGCGCCGACATCGTCATCCATCTCGCCAACCGGGCGCATCGTTCGGTCTCTGCCGGGGCTGCCTCGCACGAAGCCGAAGCGGCGGCGATGCTCGCCCGTGCAGCGGCGGCAAATGGAGTGCGGCGGCTCGTCTATATGAGCTCCGTCAGAGCAATGGGCGAAACGACCCGACCCGGCGCGCCATTTCGTCCGACCGATCCGCCGCTGCCGCGCGAGGCTTACGGTCGCGCCAAGTTGGCAATCGAGCAGGCGCTGGCGCCGGCGGCGCAGGAAACCGGGCACGAGCTCGTCATCCTGCGCCCGCCGCTCGTCTACGGTCCGGCGGTCAAGGCCAACTTCCGGGCATTGATCAGGCTCGCCGCGAGCGGGCTGCCGCTGCCGTTCGCCGGCATCGTCAACTGCCGCAGCCTGATCTTTCTCGATAACCTCGTGGATGCCGCGGTGCATGCCGCCCTTCATCCGGCTGCCGCCGGCCATGTGCTGCTGGCCCGCGATGGGTTCGACCTGTCGACGGAGGAGCTGATCCGACAATTGGCTGAGGGGCTCGGCCGCCCGGCGCGGCTCTTCGCGATGCCGCAAGCCGTCCTCGCGGTCTGTCGCCGCCTCCCGGCTCTCGGCGCATTCTTCGCCCGCCTGACGCTGTCGCTGCAGGTCGACGACAGCGCCTCACGTCGTCTGCTCAGCTGGGCGCCGCCGGTTTCGCCCGAGATCGGGCTCGCGGCGACGGCGCGCGCCTTTCGCGAGGAGAGCTAGACCTGGGTTTGCACCCTCCGACGCGCTATATCGACAATCAAGAATAGTTCGCGCAGGAGGCTGCCGTGCCGAGCTTTGACATCGTCTCGCGCCTCGACCTCGCCGAGGTCGACAACGCGCTCGCTGGGATCACCCGCGAGATCGGCACGCGCTTCGACTTCAAGGGCAGCAAATGCACTATCGAGCGGCAGGAAGGGCTGGTCACGCTGCTCGCCGATGACGAGCTGAAGCTCAAGCAGATGCACGAGCTCTTGAAAGTGCACCTGACGCGGCGCAAAGTCGATCCCGCGGCACTCGATTTCAAGCCGCCCGAGAAAGCCTCGGGGAACCGGGTCCGCCAGACGATCGCGTTGCGTCAGGGTGTCGACGCCAATCTCGCCCGGCAGCTGATCCGCGAGATCAAGGACAGCAAGCTCAAGGTGCAGGTGTCGATCCAGGGTGACGAACTGCGGGTAACCAGCAAGAAGCGCGACGATCTCCAGGCGGCGATCGCCCTCGTCCGCGGCTTGAAGATCGAGCAGCCGTTGCAGTATCTGAATTTTCGCGAATAACCCCGCGCAGCCTCCGCGGGGCTTGATCGTCCGGGCGGCGGGCGATATTAACCCGCGAGGCCTCGTCCCCTTCGTCTAGAGGCCCAGGACACCGCCCTCTCACGGCGGCAACACCGGTTCGAATCCGGTAGGGGACGCCAAGAAAATCAATAACTTAGGTGATCCGACCGACATCGGTGTCTAAAATTTATCCGATATCGCCCCGGCTCTCTAAGGGAGAGATGAATCAATGTGGGAGCGGATCATCAATGACGTGACGATCATCCCGGTCGATGGATCGCCGCGGTTGGATGATCGAATGGTGGAAGTGCGCGGCGTTCTGGCCCAGGGGATCAATCGCCGAGGGATCGATCGTCGAGGTAAAGCTCACCAGCGCGCGAATTTTCCGAGGTAAGGTAATCCACTACGGAGCACGTCCTTCGCAGGTTATAGCGGCGGCTCCATCGGAGAATTGTTCTGGACATTCAGCAGCGGACCCTGCTGCAGCTCACCGGTCAGCCGCCCGCAGTCCCGCAGATTTTCATGCAACTGTCCGGCAAGCAGCGCCAGGACGTTGCAGTCTCCGATGCCGCCCCAAAGCCTTTGCAGAGTCCACCGCGAACAACGCGGTAATGCCGCGACGATGGCTTCGAGCTGATCTTTGGTGGCGCCGGTGCCCGCGATATATGCCGCTCGAGCCTCGGCGGGAAGGTGACGGATCCAGTGCCGACGTAATGCGTGATAGTCCGCACCCGTTCGAGGTGCTTGCATCCTGACAGCGCCCGGTCCGGGTACCCTTCCGTCGCGCCATCGGCTTTCCCGCGAGTAGGCCTTATTAAGAAAGATCCAGTCTCGTCTTGATCGCTAAACCCTAAACCCAAAATCTCCTTATAGCGCCAAATTGCGGCGCGGTAAAGACTTGGCGCCTAGATTTCTTGAATACTCTTGAAGAGCTTGAGCTTTTTAGCATGATTGGAAGAATTTCCTTCTCTTCTAGCGCACCGAACCCGGCGGGTAGTTGCGGTCTTAGTTAAACCGGGGCGAGAG
>Ga0210407_10004944_pt1 | contig 10385 bp, 7 predicted proteins | sample IncBWC27MmetaG_FD_150860 | JGI IMG/M metagenome (GOLD analysis project Ga0210407, IMG submission 150860) | Forest soil microbial communities from Barre Woods Harvard Forest LTER site, Petersham, Massachusetts, United States - Inc-BW-C-27-M | ecosystem: Environmental > Terrestrial > Soil >... | reverse complement strand
GGTGGTGGTGCCCGGGATCCAGAAGTTTATCATCGACTGCAACTGGAAGATCGCGGTCGACAATCTGTTCGATTGGTATCACCCGCAGATCACTCACGCGTCGGCCTTTCAGCCGGGGGTGATGGGTACGGACGCGCCAAACGCTCCCGAGCGTGAGAAGATCGATCTCAGCGAAGTGAACATGGATAGTGGCGCCGCGCTCGATCTGCCTGCGACCGGCATCAGCGGAACAAAGTTCGATTCGGTCGTCGTGCTCGGGGAGTACGGACACGCGATCGGCGGTCCCACGGCATCCTCTCCGGGCAATGCGGTGTTCGACAATACCTGGCGCAGTACTGCGCAGGCTCGTGCCGCGCTTGGACCGGTCGGATTGGAAGTCGCCGGGCATCCGAACATTTTTCCAACAACGTGGATCGCAGTTTCGGTGCAACTGTCGCTAAGAATACCGCGCGATCCCGGTCATACAGAGATCTGGTGGTTCACTTTTGTCGATCGCAACCTGCCGCGTGAGACGCGCGACTTCATGGTGACGATCGCGAGCCGCATCTTCGGGCCGGGCGGCGTACTGGAGCAGGACGACGGCGAGAATTGGGCGCAGGCTACTGCGCAGACGCGGGGAATCGCGAGCAGGCGGATGAAGCATCAGCTGACGATGGGATTGGGCCGCGGCAAGGTAATCAAGGAAGGCGGCCTATCTCGAATAGAAGGTCTGACCGGCGAGCACGGACAGTTGTGGACGTATCATTCGTGGGCGCAATGGATGAAGGGTCTGAGCTGGGAGGAGCTGAAGAAAGTGACCACGCCAGTCGATTCCATCTGAGGGAGCCGATGCAGATGTCCAACGAGATGAAATCGGTCCCGCGCGACGACCGTATCGCGGCGATGCTGCTGCATCACGAGGTCGAGCGCTTCTATTACGACGAGGCAGCGCTGCTCGACTCGCATCGCTACGAGGAGTGGCTCGCCCTGTTCAGCGACGACGCGCATTACTTCATGCCGATCAGACGCACTCGCGTGCAGCGGGAGCTGGACAAGGAATTTACCAAACCGGGTGAGATGGCGTTCTTCGATGACACCAAGACGCTGCTGGCCGGGCGGATCACGAAGCTCCTGTCAGGGCGCTCGTGGGCTGAAGATCCACCGTCGCGCACGCGCCACTTGATCACAAACATCAGAATTGTGAAGGACGACGGTCGTACGCTCGAAGTGGAATCAAACTTTCATCTCTATCGCACGCGGCTCAATTCTGAAGAGAGCTCGTGGATCGGATCGCGACGCGACGTGTTGCGCCGGTTGGAAGGAACTTTCCAGATCGTCGACCGCAAGATTTTCCTCGAACAGACCGTGTTGCTCTCGCGCAACCTGAGCAACTTCTTCTGACATGGGCTGGCTGGAAAACAAAGTTGCACTTGTCACCGGAGGCGCATCCGGGCTGGGCCGTGCGATCGTCGAGCGCTTTATCGAAGAAGGCGCAAACGTCGGCGTCCTGGACCGCGCGCCGGAGCGGAGCGCTGAACTGGCGAAGCAGTTGGGAGATCGCGTCGAGGTAGTGGTTGGCGACGTCACAGTGCTCGCCGACAACCAACGCGCGGTTGCGGAGACGATCCGGCGCTACGGGCAGCTCGACTGTTTCGTGGGCAACGCCGGAATCTGGGATTTCAACATGCCGCTGGTCGATCTCCCCGAAGACAAAATCGGTCAGGCGTTCGACGAGCTGTTCGCTGTGAACGTGAAAGGCTATCTGCTTGGTGCGAAGGCGGCGTATCGCGAACTCGCGAAGACGCGCGGCTCGATCATCTTCACGGTTTCGAATGCGGGCCTTTATCCGTGCGGCGGTGGGCCTTTGTACACCGCTTCGAAGCACGCTGTGGTCGGATTGATTCGCCAGCTCGCTTACGAACTTGCGCCGAAGATCCGCGTCAATGGCGTTGCGCCCGGCGCGATCCCTACTGACTTGCGCGGCCCGGCGTCGCTCGCGATGGCGCAACGATCGATCACGGAGTTGCCGCTCAAAGACATGGTCGAACGCGGATTGCCGCTCGGCAAGTTGCCAAAGCCGCGTGATTACACCGGACCGTACGTGCTGCTCGCGTCGGCGGAGAACTCATCGACGGCGACCGGCGGGGTGATCGTTTGCGAGGGCGGAATCGGAATCCGCGGCTTCGTCGACGCCGCGGGGGGCCGCAATCTTTAAACGCGGAGACATCATAGTCATCCCAAGAGCGTTGTGTCGGGCGGCGGTCGAGGTCACTGCCGGCGAATCGATCGTGGCAAACTTCGAGGGACTCGGATCGGTAAGTGTGCGGTTCGTGTGATGGCTTCGGCTGAGAGTGCCGGGGGCGGGACTCGAACCCGCACGGCCCCTTCGGGCCAGAGGATTTTAAGTGGTCTGATTATGCTGAAAAACTCTTTGTTTTATTAGCTTTATTTCCATAAAATTGTGAAAGTGTGTAAGTTTCTGTGTAAGTGTTGAAGAAAACCCAACAATATCGTGCATCTTCAGCGCTGCCGTTCTCAAGGGTTTTCGTCGCATCCGTAATCTCCGATTGTTTTCGTTGTTTTTGGGGCCGGTTTTCGCGACCTCGTGTCATACTCCTGTCAGAACGGGAAACTAACGCGATGTCGGTGTGGGCCTCACTTCACTTCACCTCTTCGATGTCGCCTGGCTTCCAACTCTTGTCGATGGCGGCTTGGGTCGGGCCGTAGAGCCTGATGACGGCGAAATACCCCTGGCCGGGCACAGTCGCGAGCCAGTTGCCGGCCTTGCCCTCGGGTGCTTTGGGCCCGAAGTAAAGGTCCGTGCTGTCGTCGGCATTCTGCGCTGGTTTGTCGCGCGAGCCGAGGGAAGGGAAGGGCTGGCCGTTGGCGAGTCCCGAGCCTGTATACGCATCGTAGAGCGTTACCGACCAGAAGATATCGGCCGGGATCTTGGGCGGCAGACTCAGACGATAGTTTTTGCCACCCAACAAGGGCGCGCCCTCGCTATCGGCAAAAGCAATCAAGTAATTGGCGCCTCTGCCCGGCGTGTACGAGAGCATGCCAGGGCTGACCGAGTAGACGTAGCTGAAGAAGTTGATCCGGGCGTCGAGTGCCAGATACCCGCCGGAGGTATTTATCCAGGACAGATTCAAAACACCTGATGGCTTCGCCGGTGTCCCGTCGGCGAAGGGATTGATCCAGTGACGGTCTGGGTAGACCACATAGGAGACGCTGCCAACGACTTCGTCGAACCCGAGGACACGTGCCGTCTTGTAGCCGGTCTTCGCGGCCCGATCGAGGATCTCCCGTGTGTGCGCATCAGGTGTGAATGGTTGGCCCTTGACGATGCCGATCGCCGCCAGCATGCCGAGCCAGTCGGGACCAGCGAGGTTGTTACCCTCCTTGTCCACGAGCAGCTTCAGCTGTTCGAAGGCGCTGCCATCGCTGATCGGCAGCATGTTGACGGCGACACCAGAGGCGTCGGGGAAGGTCATGGGCTTGGCACCAGTCTTGTCCTTCAGCGGATAGATCTTCGTCTGTTCAAGGTGCGCGATGGCTGGCGTCAGATTCTTCGAGTCCTCAAAGAACCCGCGCAGGAAGATGAAGACGTTGTACGTGCCCGAACGGTAGACGAAATAACCTTCCGGCAGCGCTCCCTTGTAGCCGGGTGGCAACAGCAGAAACTTTCCGCCCTTGCCGCCATCTGGACCAGCTAGGCCGACATCACCAAAGAACTTGCCACCATCGACCGGAATGGGCCGCTGCCAGTAATCGAGCAGGATGCCTTGCAACATGGGCGGCGCTTCCATCACCAGCGGACCATCCTTGCCCAAGTCCACGTAACTCATCGCATAGAGGACGTCGGAGTTGGGGGTCGTCACCAGGGTCTTGGCGTCGAGTCGCTGCTTCCAGATCGGCAGGACGTTGTAACCGGCGCCGAACGTCTTTTCCGACCCGACCTGCATGCCGAGCGTATTGATCAACGGCATCGCCCAGAGGTAGGTCTGCGTCGCCCGCTGGAAGAGCAGTTCATCCCGGAGTGTCTGCGCGCTCTCCTTCGTGGGCCGGCCTTCCGCGAACGGCAGGTTGGCCAGTTCGTCGAAGCGGGATTCCTGAGCGTGGGTCGGAGTTGTAAGTCCGCTGATAGCCAGCACGCCAACAAGCGCAGCGACGAGGAGGTTGAGTTTGTGTGTGGTTTTCATGACGATGTCTTTTCTGCGCGCTTGATCGGTTTGTTCACTTCACCTCCTCGATGGCCGGCGGCTGCCAGGTGCCTTCACCGGCTGGCAGGATCGAGGGCGGAGTCGTCTTTGGCCAGTATAAGCGCAGCACCAAGTAGATGGTGTCGTTGGGCGCGGGTAACCAGTTAGCTTCCTTCGCCTCGCCGGGCGAGTCCTTCTGGATGTACAAGGTAAGCGAACCGTCCTCATTCTTCTTCATGCCGGGCAACATCGGCGAATTTATGAGGTAGCGATTGATCGGATTCTTGATCAAGAGCTGGCTCTTGCCGTCATACATTGTCACCGACCAGAAGGCGTTCACTGGCGGAAACTTCCCGGCGGGGAAGGTGAGTGTGTAGTTGTGCTTGCTGCCATCGAGCGCCTGGCCGTCGGCCAGCGTCTTGGTCATTGGATACATGGCCTCGGCGGCGTCGTTGCCGTAGATGCTTCCCTTGGCGGCGGCGGCCCGCTTCAACCAATCGCCGTTGAAGAAAGCGCGGTCGCCAAAGAGTGAACCGACCTTCCAGCCGTTGATGTTCTTTTGCCCTGTAGTGAGGTACTGGACGACCTTGGCTTCGCCATCCTTCATGCCAAGCACGACTGCGGCTTTGTGCTCCAGGGAGAGATCTTTGAAGTCGATGGTCTTGCCCACACCGATTCCAATCCGGGCCTGTTTCGCCCGAATGGCTTCCTCTTCCGGTCCAGGTGGGGCAAATTGAAGGGCGAAGTCGAGGTATTCAAAGAAGCCGGTCTTCACCATTGCATCGTTGATCTTGGGAAAATCGATCGGTTGCGGCGCGGGTGGTGCAGGCTGTTTCAGATACTGCGAGAGCGGTTGCACCGTGTAGCCGGCTTGGATCTTGACTACGTTCGGCATGTCCTCTGGGTTGAAGAGCTGGGTGCGGTAGGCCACGGCCGAGAACTGCGTGCTGGACCGGAACACTTTCTTTATGCCGGCCGGAGTCTCGCCCTTCCAGTCCGGTCCAACCACCATGTAATCGCCGGCTTTACTGCCTGTCGCGCGACTCCCGATGTAACCGTAGTTGAATGTGTTGCCGTCGCAGAGCATGACCGAGTAATAGCGCTCCTTTTCCACCGCTGGAACGGACAGCACGATGGGCTCCGCCCGCAGATCCAGCCACAAGAGGGAATAGGGTGTATCGCTGTTCGGTGTGATGACCGCCGTGTCCTTGTAGGTAAATACTCGGGCTTCATTATTGATCTGATTAAACGGCGCCTTGAACTGGCCGGAGTTGCGGTCAACGGAGTATTCATACATCACCGCGTAGTTCATCACGATCGGCAACCCATAGATGAACCCTTCCTCGGCGATCGCCTTGGTCTCGGCGATGCCGGGTCTGTCCTTCTCCGCTTTCACGGCGTTGGAAATGGCATCGTTGCTAGCCGCGCAGCAGACCAGCAAGACTGCAGTTGCCAACGCCCCGTTGAACCATATTCCCCGGGTTCTCTTCTTTGATCCCATGCAATGTCCTTCCTCGGCGAACGCGACCGAACAGCGCCCGCCGCTTGCGTTCTATCATACCGGCTTTGAGCGTGGCGAATTTCTCGACAGATTGTCGCGGGATCGCCCACGCGCCCAATCTGCCGCCCCGGCGCAGTCGTCGTCGAACCCAATCTCCCGATCGATCCGCACCTTCAACACATTCGGTGCGATCAGTGTCCTGCTGGGGGGATGATGTTCGTCACGCTTTTACCGTTAAACCGACCGGCGAGGGGGAGATCCCCCGCACTTCCCCTGATTAGACCGCTTCAAGGCGAGGCAGTTTACTTGGGCGACCCCCGGCTAAGGTGGATCAATATTCAACCGGCGTTGACAAGCCTACAGGTGTGCGCTGCAGAACCACTTCATCGAAGTGTTGAGTGCCGGGGGCGGGACTCGAACCCGCACGGCCCCTTCGGGCCAGAGGATTTTAAGTCCTCTGCGTCTGCCGTTTCGCCACCCCGGCTCGATCGTTTGAGAGATCGTTAAATCATAAAAGGCGCCAGCGCGCGAAGATGGCAGGAAACCGATTTGGGCGCCTGGTCGAATCCTCGTTTTGTCCGAGAGTTACCGGATATATGATTGCATCGACGTTCAGCGAAGTAACGCTCTTCGCTTCAGAGGCGGATTTGGTGCTGCGAACACGGCTACTCCTCGCGATTCTCCCGGCGCTCGTCGCCTCGAGCTGCTCGCTGTACCGCAGCTATCAGGCGTCAAAGCCCGAGAATATTCGAGCAACGGAGTCGATGCTCTCCGATGCCGGATTTCGCACAATCAAGGTCGATACCTCCGAGCAGATCGGACTCGCGGAAGATCTTGAGCCATACGACGTGCGAAAATATTCAGCCAGTTCTGGACCAGTCTTTTGGTACTACGATCCTAAAATCTGTTCATGCGTTTATGAAGGCCATCAGGGCGAGTACGACCGCTACGAGATTGCACTTCGCACGGAAAGTGATACGGCGCAGTACGCCGCCGAATCGGAGCAGGAGGAAGTTGCCTCATTGAATGCTATCAACGGAGGTTTTTTCCCTCCGCCGATATTCGTGCTGGGCGGATTCGGTGTCGGATTTGGCGGAGGGCATGGTGGCGGCGGAAGGCACGTTGGCGGCGGCGGGCACCCGCATGGCGGCGGCGGGAAACACTAGTGGCCGCATAATTGCTCTATCTGAGATGGGCCGGGAGGTTTGCCATCTGCAAACGACTAAGCCCGTCGATGCTCACCTATGCGATCACGATCTTCACCGGCGCGTCTCTCCTGTTCCAGGTTGAACCACTATTAGCCAGATACATATTGCCCTGGTTCGGCGGAACGCCGGCGGTATGGATCGCCTGCGTCCTCTTTTTCCAGTTACTATTGGTCTTCGGCTATGCCTATTCTCATGCTATAGCAACTCGTTTACGTCTTAAATATCAAGTAGCTATTCACCTTTCGCTCGTCGTTGTTTGTTTGCTCCTGATGGCCGGTTTGGCGCGGGTGTGGAGTTCGCCTATCACGCCGGGTGCGAGTTGGAAGCCGCCAAATTCCGATTTTCCGATTCAGCACATTTTCCTTCTGCTTCTGGTGAGTATTGGGCTGCCCTACTTCATTCTGTCCACCACGGGGCCTCTTCTCCAGGCATGGTTCGCAAGATCACACCAGGGCCTCTCGCCTTATCGGCTGTACGCGCTGTCCAACCTGGGATCGTTGTTAGCGTTGGTGACCTATCCTTTCATCGTCGAACCTGCGCTGACGCTGAGAGCGCAAGCAGTCCTGTGGTCGATCCTTTATGTCGGATTCGCGATCGGCGTTGCACTGTGCGCCCGGACACTCCGGCGTGCTCCACTTCCTGATCTGATCGAAGTTGGCGTTTTCGAATTCGCGAAGCAACGCGTTCTCGTTCCGACTATATCGACCCGGACTCTTTGGATTGCACTCGCGACGGTCGCATCCGTGATGCTGCTCGCGACGACCAACCAGATCTGCCAGCAGGTCGCCGTCGTTCCATTTCTGTGGGTTCTGCCGCTGGCGATCTACCTGCTCTCATTCATCATCTGTTTCGACAATCAACGATGGTACCGCCGCGGCGTCTTTCATCCGGCGCTGGGTGCTGCGGTTTGCGTAGCGCTTGTGGTGCTTTGCAGCCCGAGCTCCAGCATCACAATTCAAATAGCCACTTACTCGATCTCGCTATTCGCGGTCTGCATGGTTTGTCATGGCGAATTAGCAAAGCTGAAGCCCGACGAGCGATACCTCACATCGTTCTACCTGATGGTCGCGATTGGCGGCGCCGCCGGCGGCGTGTTCGTGGTCTTGATTGCGCCGTGGTTGTTCACCGGTTACTGGGAATTTCATCTCGCAATATGGACAAGCGTTTTGATGCTGATCGTCGTACTGATGCGAGACCGCAGCTCGTGGATTCACGAACGCAAGCCGTTCGTTGCGATGGCTCTGCTGGCCGCGGCGATGGTGTTACCGGAACTGATCGGCACCGGTCACCTAACTGACGCGATCCGCCCAAACTTATTACGAGCGTTCGTGGCGGTAGGATTGATTTCCGCGGTGGCGTTTCAGAAGAATTCGCAGCTCGCTCGAAGATGGCCCGGTTCGATAGTGCAGGCGTGCGCAATTTCAGGACTGCTGGTGGCGGGCGGCGTGCTGATCGTGGATATCCGGGGAAATCGGGCTAACAACGTGGTCGCGACTCGCAACTTTTATGGAGCGCTCGCCGTTTACTCAGTCGATAGTCAGAGCTCCGAAGGGCATTACTACATGCTGCGGCATGGCCAGATCATACACGGCGAGCAGTATTCAGCGCCCGACAAGAGATATGAACCGACTACTTACTACGGTCCTGACAGCGGGATCGGATTGATCATGCTCCACCATCCGCGTCGATTGGCGCGCAATCCTCGCGACCGCTCACTCCGGGTCGGCGCGATCGGCCTCGGGGTTGGAACGATCGCCGCGTACGGTCTGCCCGGGGACTACATTCGCTTTTATGAGATCAACCCGGCCGTCATCGAAATCGCGACCGATAAGAACTTTACATACTTGCGAGACTCGCGGGCGAGAATCGAGATCGTGGCGGGCGATGCACGGCTTTCGATGGAGCGCGAACTAGCTAATGGAGAACCGCCGGCATTCGACGTACTTGTGCTCGACGCGTTTTCGGGCGACGCGATCCCGGTGCATCTACTGACTATTGAGGCGATCGAGATCTACTTGCGCGCGTTGAACGCCGACGGAGTCCTCGCTATCCATGTCACCAACCGGTATCTCGACCTTCAGCCCGTGGTTCGGGAAATCGCCAATCATTTTCAGTTGAAGGCGGGTCTAGTGCATCAATCAGAGGGCCCATTGGTAAAACCCAGCGACTGGATAATTCTTGCACGGAATAGTTCAGTCATTGGCCGAGCCGAATTCACGAGCAGGCTCAAGCCTCTGGATTCACGCCGGACAGTGTGGCTCTGGACCGACGATTACAGCAATCTCTTTCAGATATTGAAGTAATCAGCCCGGTTTCGGTCGGGCGCTGAAACCTCGAGCGCGCGGCCACGTCTATAGTCGTGGGGCGAGCCGGGGGGATAGAATTGTAACTGGCGGAAAGACTCTTGGTCGGACCCCGGGGCGAGACATGAATTATCGAACAGCAAAAGAACTTGATCGAAGGGTTGCTGCCCTGCTTCGAGCCGCCGCGATCACTATTGCAATCTCGGGATGTGCGGTCGCGCCGGCGCCGATCGCGCACACGCCGAACGTCGTAGCGACTCCACAGCAAGGCCAGGTGGCGGTGAGCATCGCGTCCGCGCCAACCGTCGGCGAGGTGACTCCCGTTTACGTGTCGATCGCAAACGGTACCGACGCGCCGCGCGCAGTCGTGCCGAGCCAGGTGTTTGCACTCAACGGCGCCGGCGAACGAGTCGCACCCCTTCCTCCGGGTGAGGCGGCCCGGCAAGCCGGCAGCGCGAAGGAGCTGCAAGGTGCGATGCAAAGCGCCGCAATCAGCGGAGTCGGAGGCGCCGCGGTAGGTGCGGCCGCGGGAGCCGTCGCCGGCGCCGCTGGCAGAGCGAGCGACTTTGGCTTCGCATCTCCGGGTGCCGGCGCGCTGATTGGTAGCGCGTTCGGAGGTGGATGGGGCATTATCCGCGGCGCCGAAAGAGGGCAATCGAAAGCCGACCAGCAGGCTAACGAACAGATTCAGTCACTCGCGCTCAAGCCTGAAGAAGTCCGCAAGAACTTCACCGTGAGCGGCTACGTTTTCTTTCCCAAGGGTCAGTACAACCAGGTCGAGATGCTCCTGGTCGATCGCGAGACCGGCGACACCGAGGTCGTCCGCGAGCCGTGGCGCTGACGCCCCCGCGCGAGCGCTCTCTTAAAGTAGCGACGAGATAATCACGATCGCACCCTGCCCTTTCCCCTTCTCCGCGGGATCGCAAATCACCGCCTTGTTGCCGATGAACTTCATATCCGTGGGATCCATCAGACCGCCTGCGAATCCACGCGCGATCCCTTTTTCCACTCGATAGACCGAGCCGTCTCGTTCGTTGGCGTTCTCGGAAGCCCATTTGCCTGTATCGGCGATCATCAATTCGTCGCCATACGAGCCGAAGCTTGACGGTGACCACGCGAAGCCCGACGGACGAATGAATCCGACCAGGTAAACGTCTCCCTTCATCATGCCGTCGGCGCCGACCATGCTGAT
>Ga0210407_10004943_pt1 | contig 10385 bp, 8 predicted proteins | sample IncBWC27MmetaG_FD_150860 | JGI IMG/M metagenome (GOLD analysis project Ga0210407, IMG submission 150860) | Forest soil microbial communities from Barre Woods Harvard Forest LTER site, Petersham, Massachusetts, United States - Inc-BW-C-27-M | ecosystem: Environmental > Terrestrial > Soil >... | reverse complement strand
CGAGGGCGGCCGGGTGTCGTCGCCGTAGTGACCAGTGTTTCTGTCGTTCTGATGCCAGTGCCATGCCTCATGATTCGCAGAGGCCAGTCCGGGGGTCGCGTAGATGTGGAGGAAGCCCTCGCGCGTCGTCACCGCGACATCGACGGTACCGGCGCCGGTCAGGTCACCGACCGCCGGCATCGCCAACGAAAATCCTCCGGTCCACTGGGGCCATCCGGAAACCGGCTGCCCGGTAAGGCCGTCGAAAGCATGCAACGCCGCGGAGTCGGTGGTGAGGAGGATGTCGGGGATTCCGTCGCCGGTGACGTCCGCGATTGCCGGTGCGTTGAAGAAGGCGAGCCCCTGCGTGTGTTGAGTGTATTGCGGGAGATTCGCACCGGTCATCGCGTCCCATACGCCAAGACCTGAGCGCACCTCGATTCCCTTGCCGGGCGTCTCCTCTATTCCGGTTACGATGTCGGCCGCGGCCGAGCCTGCGGCAACCATCTGCGGCGTCGCGGTGCCGAGCAGATTGCCGATCGAAGTCGAGCCGGTGAAGTGAACCATCGGCGACGCGGGCTGCAGCGCGCCGTCGACCGGCAGGTTGGCCGGAATCTCGGGAGTGGTGAGATTGTTGTTGGCGAATTGAATCAGATAGTTGAAGCCCAACTCGGGACTGGCTATTCCGACTGGACCTGCGGGCGAAGTGAACGAGACCGGAGTCTGCACACCGACTGTCACGAAGTCGGTCGCCGTTCCATATCCTTGCGCGGGCGTTGTCAGTTGGACCGGAAAGTTCGGCAATAGCTGCCCGGTCGACGAGAATGCGGTTACAAAACCGATCGTGGGCGTACCCTGCACCGTATCCTGAAGACCGATGAAAACGTCTGGGTGCCCGTCGCCGTCGATATCGACCATCGTGGGCGTGTCGCAGATTTTCGGATCCTGAGTGAAGCTTCCGCCGGTCGAGGGACTTGGCGCGGTGATGCTAGCCGCGTTGACGGGCCATCCGGGAACTGCGCTGCCGTCGGGACGCCAAGCGTAAATCTTGCCGTCCCACGCGGGCATTATGATGTCGAGTTGTTTGGTACCCTCGAGATCGGCCAGCGCGGCGCCGCCGAAAGATCCGGTCATCGGGTTGTAAGAGAACGGAGTGTCAGGCGCGGGAACCGATTGGCGCGCAACGCTTCGATCGGTGGCAAGCGGGAAGCCCGGCCGCAAGGTTCCGGCACCGTTCCACACGTAGGCAAAACCGTCCACGGTCGTGGCGACGATATCGAGCGCGCCATTGTGATCGAGATCGCCCACCGCGAGCGGACTGGCGATCGGGTCGTGCGGCAGGGGAATTTTTCCCGACGCCCACGACTTGGCAGCGCGATAGTTGAACGGGTAATTCGGATCGACTCCGCGCGCGAGATTGGTGACCACCGGAAATCCGGGGGCTTCGGTACCGTTGGGCCGGATTGCATGCACGGTGCCGTCGGATCCGGCGACGATCGTGTCGAGGACGCCGCGCCCCTCGATATCGGCCATGGTCGCTCCCGACTCGAGCGAAGTTCCGAAGTATTTCGGGAATCCCGCCAACTCGGTGCTGTTGTGGCGCAGATGGAATACGCGCCGATCTTCGCCGACCAGTCCGCGATTGTCGGTCACGACCATCCTGATCGTGACGTCGTACTGCTCGATCGAAAGACGATCGGCGGACGGCGCGACGTAGTTGCCGCTCCAGAACGACGATGGAATCTGGCTCAGGTTGAGACTCTTGCTGATCGTCGCCGGCTTGGTTCCGGTACCGCTCGCGATTGTGTTGAATGCGTTATCGAGCGGCTGAGGTCCGAGTCCATATTGCAGCTGCCACGTGTAGGACGTTGAGCGGGTCGCCGCGATCGCGGACTTTACGGGGAGCGTGCTGGTCACGGTCGGATCGATTTCCTGATACCAGTTGGGCGATTGAATGTCGGCGGTCGGTGGAATCAAGTCGGCATGCACCGCCTGCATCGCGCGAAATACATTGGGCCGTCCGTAGCCGTATTGGATATTGAACTCCGCGCCCGGCAATCCGGGAAAGCAGGTCGGGCACGGTTGGTTGTTGATTGGCGAGACGGTCGAACGCACCACTTGCGCTACCTCGTTGGCGTTGAGCGGCGCCGTTATTTGACCGGCGTGGAATGCGTCGAGTCCGGCGCTGATCACCATCGCGGCGACGCCACCCTGAGTCGGAGTGCCGGTCGAAGTGGAGCCGTCCTGGTTGGGCACCGAGAACAGGGAGTGCGGTCCAAAAGATGTTAGGGATGAGCGTGAGCGGAAAGTTGAGGCGGTGAAATCGCTCGGCAGCGATTGTCCGGAGCGGTCGGACTGGTCGGACACGACCGAGTTTCCCGGCCATACGTGATTGAGGCGCATCCCTTCGGTGTGATCGGCAGACTCGAAATCGTTGCTGGCCCATACGATCACGACTCCGTGGTCGTAAGCGTACTGAGCCGCGCCGACCATCGCGGGAGACTGACCCAGGGCCGCCACCGTCACGTCGATCACCTTGGCGCCGGCGTCGACCGCGAACGCGATCGCCTCGGCCACTCGATCGGGACGATCGATCGCCTCGTCACCCGCTTTGACCGACAGGAGGCGGCAGTTGGGGCATACGCCGACGCCGCCGAAATTGTTGTTGGCCTCGGCCACGAACTGGTTGGACTCGTCGTCGGAGTGCGGGTAGACGCTTTGGTCGGTTTGCGGGTCGTTGGTGTCGCGATGAAAATTCCATCCCGAAATGTCGTCAACGTAGCCGTTGTGGTCGTTGTCCTTGCCGTCGCTGAACGCAACGATCAAATCCTCGGCGGTGATTCCGCCAGCCTCGGGATGGAGAAACGGATGATGCACGCGCGGATCGTTGGCGTAGTCATCGACAGTCAGCACACCGTCGCCGTCGAGGTCGTAGGACTTGGTGGACTGGAGGCATCCGGGCGAATGACCTGGCTTGGTAGCGCCCTGAGCGTTCTCCGGCGCGGGCAGCTCTCCGCAGTTGAGGTAGGCTTTGCGGCGCAGATCGAAGCTCTGACTCAACCGCCAGTTAACGCCGCCCTCGATGTATGCGACCGTCACGTCGGTGCGGCCGAGTCCGTAGGTCGCCCATGCCTTGTTCAGGCTCATCCCCGACGCGCCTTCCGAATCGACTGCGAGCGGCGCGCTCTGCGGGATGCAATCGTATAGATGCCACTGCTCGGCGTTGAAGGTCATCGCGCCGAGCGGATTGCGTTCCGCGGGCGCGTAGTCGGGATCATTGGGACCGCTGATCAAGCTGGTGCACGTAGCGGCGAAGGCCGAAGTGACGAAGGGATCGATTTGAGCAGGCAGCGGGAGCAGGGAAATCGCAAACACCGCGACGAGGTTGAGGGCAAGGAAGGAGCGGCGCATCGAGGGAGTTCCTCCAGACGAGTGTTGGCTAAAGGCTTCAGGAAGGAGGACGGCGGGTCAAGATTGGAAAACTAACAGTGTTTTGGGACGAGCTCGCGGGTCAGCGGAACTTCACGAAATGCGTCGAGCCCTTTCAGCAGAAGCGATGACACGCGAGCGCATTCAGTCACCGCCCCGCGCGTCATCCGGGGATGCAAGTATCGGTGACGAGCAACGCAGGAACCAGCCCAGGGCACTAACTGCGATAGAGCTCCGGAAACTTTTCTTTCAGCGCTTCGAGCTTCGGCTGATCGTTGAGCATTATGTATGGCTGATACGGATGCAAAGCGAGATAGTTTTGATGGTATGCCTCGGCCGGATAGAAGCCGCTGAGCGGGACTACCTTGGTTACGATCGGCTTGTCGAACGCCTTCTTCTGATCGAGTTTGGCGATGTAGTCGTCGGCAAGCTTCTTCTGTTCGTCATCAGCATAGAAAATCGAGGACCGGTATTGGGTACCTGAATCCGGGCCCTGTCGATTCAGTTCGGTCGGGTCGTGAGCGACGAAAAAGAATACCTTCAGCAGATCGTCGTACGACACCTGCGATGGATCATAGGTAACCTGAACCGACTCAGCATGGCCGGTCGTTCCGGTGCTGACGGTTTCGTAGTTCGCGGTGTCTGCAGCTCCGCCCGAGTATCCGGAAACAACTTTGGATACGCCCTTCACATGTTTGAAAACGGCGTCAACGCCCCAGAAACAGCCGCCGGAAAAAACCGCCGTGGCGCTCTTGTTGCCCTGGCTCTGCGCCAGAGCCCGTGAACCGGCATTGAACATTAACGCGCCCAAAGCGAGAAGTGCCGTAAGACTCAACCTTGTCCGCAATTTCATAGTTATTGTTATGCTCCAGCCCAGACGGTGAAAAATCTTCCTACAAACTATCAACGCCGGACATTGAGATATTGTTCCCGTACTACTTCTTGCAGAATGTTCTGACGTAGGCGACGAGGTCGCGAATGTCGCTGTCCTCGAAACCGGAACCCCACGGCTGCATGGCGTTGCTGAGACCCGCGGCGGGGCCGCCGTTCTTGATCACGTTGAACATAGTATCGTCGGAAATCTCGCTCATCGCGGCACAATCGGTGAAATCGCGCGCCTTGACGGCGGCTCCTCTAGGACCGTCGCCCTTGCCGGTGGCGCCGTGACACAAAACGCAAAACGCTTCGTAGTTATCCTTGGCGGCGGCCAAGTCGGCGGCGCGCGCCGATCCAGCCGATGCCAGCGCCGCGACCGCAAACATGAACAGAAGGGTCGAGAAGACTCGTTTGGTCCGCACAATTCCCCGCGATGGCGACGCTAGCGCATCGCGGTGCGGCGATCCTGAATCGTATTGAGGTAGGCGATAATTCTCACTATCACCTCGCTGATCCCGGTCTCGCCCATGTTGCCTTGGCCCAACTCGTAGAGCCTCTCGCCCCACACCGGCATCTCGTGAGTCCCATGCGCCCTGGCAGTATTTCGGCCGTCGATCAGTTCGGCAATCTGATGGACCGGCAGGGGCATCCCGTACTTGTCGCCGAGCTTGCGGAGATTTGCCGGCGGCGTCGCGAGGCTCTTCGCCACCGGACCATCGCCGAGGCCGTCGGTGCCGTGGCAAGACGCGCAGTAGCGAACGAAGAAACGATGCCCGGCGACAACGTCATTGTCGGCAGAGAGCGCGGTCTGCGAGAACGTGAGCACGGCGCCCATCGCAATCAGCGATCCAAACAGTTTCAATTTCATCGATTCACTCAACCATAATCGATTTGGCGGGTTCAATGTGCGCAAGCACCGTTATCAAGCTAGATTGTAAGCTAGCTGGAGATAGCACATGCGGGAAATCGGATCTTTCGAAGCAAAAACTAAGTTGAGCGCGCTCCTCGACCAAGTCGAACGCGGAGCGGAAATAGTAATAACCCGCCGCGGGAGAGCGGTTGCCAAACTCGTTCCCGCAGGACGCGGATTCGCTCGGAAGAAGGCGCAGCGCGCCGCCGCGGGCTTGCGCGAGGCCAGCAAGGGAGTCCTGCTCCGAGGCCTCAAAATCAAAGACCTGATTAATAGAGATCGCCCCTAACAAACCGCCTCGCCCAGATAGAAGACGTAGCTCGCCCTCAATGAGTGGAAGGCATCGTGGCGGGAGTTGGGGTTGCTGTGGGCGACGGTTGCGTTGCGGCTGCGGCGGCTGCGGGATCGGGGATGTATTCCGGCGGGTAGGGAAGGCGGCGCCAACTTAGGAGCATCAGCGTCAGCGCTCTCGACTCTTCGGGCTTCAGGTTGAAGTCGGGCATCTGAGTTTTGGGCGAGACCACGCTCGCCTGGGTGAGATGCTGCACGTTCCAATTGAAAAACGTGTGTTCGCCTTTCACGTGCGCGAAGTTCAGCAGCTCGGGATTTTCGTCGCCCACGTAGGTCAGCTCAGCGCCGGTGGCGCCGCCGCGGCCTTCGACGACGTGGCAGACTAGGCACTTTTTCTTCTTGAAGAGCTGCTTGGCGAGATTGATCTCTTCCATCCCCGGTGTCGCAACGTCATGGCGATGGCAGAAATTGCATCGCATCTGAATCATCTCGCCCATCGTGAGTCCGTACTGCGTCGCCAGTGCGCGCGAGAGGATCGGATCTTCCCATCCTCGTCCGCCTTGATGAGCACCGTTCACAGTCGTCGCAAATCCGTCGCCGCCGTGGCACGGGGTGCATCCGAATTTCGCGAAATCATGTTTCGCGATCCAATCGTTCATCGGATGCGGTTTGAGCGGCTCGACGATCCTGGCGGGAAGCACCGAAGACCATTCGTATCCGAGATGACACGTGATGCATCGATCGGTGACGCCGATCTTGGGTATCCAGATTTGCCGGATGCCGGCGCGGAAGTTGCGCGCGTCTTCGATCTTGCCGTAGTGGCCGAGCAGTTGCGGAAACTCCTGCTGATAACTGCCCCAGTCGGTGCCGAACTCTCGCCAGAAGCAAACCGCGACGAGGACGAGGAACAATACCGACATCGCGACCATCCAGCCGAAGTCCTTCGCCTCGAACGATTCGTTCTTGTCGGCCATCTCAGTAAAGCCGCGGCATCTCGGGGCGTGGTTGGCTGGGCCAGTAGATCTTCCAATAGGGACCGCGCAGGTAAACGCCGACCATGATCAGAACGATGATCAGTATCGTCGCGACGGCGAAGGTTGCGTTCTGCCGCTTGCGCTCGGGTGCGAGCCATCGACCCTCGGCACTGCGTGGAGAACGATCGAGCCACGGCCACAGCGTCAGCACGGCGAGCAGAATTCCGGGCAGCAGTATTCCTCCGAGCAACGCGCCGCTGACCGCGAATCCGCTCAGGCGGATCGTCGTTGAAGCGACCAACTCCTGGAGCCAGACGAAATACCACGGCGCTTTGGCAGGATTCGGCGTCACCGACGGATTGGCGAGGCCCTCGAGCGGCGCGTTGAACATCAATGCGGCGATCAGCGTGATGTTGAAAACGACCAGGAAGACCAGCGCGATTCGCCGCGACATATTCGGCGACGAGAAAACTTGATCGGACTCTTCGAGCCCGGTCGAGCTCATCACCTGTACGGAAGTGCCCGGCGTGATTCCGAACAGCGAGTAACTCTTCGTCTTTGGGGTCGCCTTCGCCACCATTGTGCGCGTGTCGCGAAGGCGCTCGATTGCGGCGAGGCCGCCGTCCTTGCGCACCCGCCACATGTGATAGCCGAACAGGATCCACACGAAGACCGGCAGGAAGAAAACGTGCAGCACGTAAAATCTGAGCAGGGTCTGCTGTCCGATCTCATGACCGCCAAGCAAGATGAATTGAATCGTCGGGCCGACCACTGGTGCCTGCTTCGCGATACTGGTGCCGACGGTGATCGCCCAGAATGCGAGCTGATCCCACGGAAGCAGGTATCCGGTGAAGGACAGAAACAGCGTCGAGAGAAAAAGAACTACGCCGACCACCCAGTTGACCGCGCGAGGGCCGCGATATGCGCCCGTGAAAAACACTCGCGCCATGTGGATGTAAACGACGGCGACCATCAGTTCCGCGGCCCATCGATGCTGATTTCTGAGCAGGCGGCCGAAGCTGACGGCATACTCGAGGTCCTTGATGCTTCCGTATGCGCGCTCGGTGGACGGCACGTAGAAGAACATGAGCATCACGCCGGTAACAGTGAGGATCAGCAGCAGCGCCGCCGACGCGGTGCCGAGCCAGAACGAGTAGTTCCAGTCCATGCTGGCGCGTGCGACTTTGGCGGGAAACCAGTGCAGCCAGAAGTTTTTGACGATCGCTTCGGACGATTCGCGATCGCTCTCAGGCGACCACGCCCAGACAGTTTTGCGCCATAGCGCCCTGAACTTCTCGCCCACCGATCAGGCCTTGCCTTTGCCGACGATCAACCGGAAGTCGCGCGCAACTTCGGTTCCGCTGTCGACTTCGAGGTAACCGTCGGGCGAGACAGTGGTCGCGAACCATTCGAGCGCACGCGGCGCGGGCCCCCCGATCACGGTGCCGTCAGGACGGAAACGGCTGCCGTGGCATGGGCAGTCGAACTCGGTATCTTTCCACTGCACGTTGCATCCGAGATGCGTGCAGATTGCCGAGATGACGTGAAACGCGTCGGCCTGCTTGATCACGTACAGACGCTTGGCCGGGTCGAAGGTGTAGCCGTCGGGATAATCTTCGGGGCGCTTGATCTTGAAGCGGCTCGGCGGCTCGTAGAGCACATTGGGAAAGAATGCGCGGCCCGCGGCGCCGATCTGCGCGAGAAAGGCCGCCAGCACCGACCCCTTGCCGATGAAGCGGAGAATCTTTCGTCGATCGCGGTCCATTAGCCGGTGGTTTCCTCGAACTGAAAGCGCTCCATAGTAATTGCCGAGGTCGGACATCTGATCGCGCACAAGCCGCATCGGATGCATTTGGCTTCGTCGTAGAGAAAAGCGCTGCGCGTCTGCGCTTCGGTCATCACGTTAGCGACCCGCTCCTGATCCGCGATGTCTCCGGTGAGCGTGAAGTGCAGGCAATGCTCCGGACAGATGTCGACGCATCGATTGCAGAGGATGCATTTCGAGCCGTCGTAGATCGGATGGATGTGGCAGTAGAGGCATCGCTCGGCCTGCTCGCGCGCGTCGCTCGGAGAGAAGGTGGATTCGACTTCGGTGATTCCGGTGCGGCGCGCGAGTGGGACCAGCGGAATATCGCGATGCTTCTGTTCGTAGCGCTCGGTCATCTTATAGGTGTCGGTCGGCATCTCCTCGATCGTGACGTGCATCCGCGGCTGGCCGAGCGGCTTGCCGCGCATAAAGACGTCGATGCCGCGCGCGGCGACCTTGCCGTGCTGCGCGCAAGTGATCAGCAGCGACGGCGGAAAGGCCGCATCGCCACCCGCGAATACTCCCGCGACGCCGGTCTCGAGCGTGACCGGATCGATCTTGAGCGTTCCCGCGGGAGTGGTCGCGACTCCATCTTTCGGGGTGATAAACGAGAGGTCCGGCGCCTGCCCGATGGCGAGGATGATCGCGTCGGCGTCGACGACACGGCGATCTGCCTCGTCGAACTGCGGGCGAAAGCGGCCGGCGTCGTCGAATACTCTGACGCACTTCACCAGTTCGATTCCGACCGCGCGGCCGTCGCGGATGACGACTCGCCTCGGGCCCCATCCGGGAAGAAAAGAGACGCCCTCTTCTCGCGCGATGTCGAGTTCTTCGCGGCCCTGCGCCGATTTCATTGCCGGCATCTCGGGCGCGGACTCAAGACTCGCGACCACAACCTCGAGCGCGCCGCGCCGCGCTGCCTCGCGCGCCGCATCGAGCGCCACGCGCATCGTGCCGGCCTCGATGCTGTGCTCCTCCTCTTGGGACATGACGAGTCCGGGCAAGAGAGTGCGCACCGCGGTGCGGGCCGCGTCGATCGCGACCAGGCCGCCGCCGATCACGACCACCTTGCCGCCGAGCGGAACGCGATAGCCGCGATTGATATTGAGCAGGTAGTCAATTGCCTTGATCACTCCGTCGGCGTCGCTGCCTTCGATCGGGACCGCGCGGCCGCGCGACGCGCCAACGGCGAGGAAGATCGCTTCGTAGCCCTGTTCCTTTAATTCGCGAACTCCGAAGCCGGTTCGAAGCGGCGTGGAGTAACGAAACTCGACGCCGAGCGCTTCTATCTCGCCGACCTGGCAATCGATCACGTCGCGAGGAAGTCGGTATGCGGGGATTCCGTAGCGAAGCATGCCGCCCGCATGCTGCATCGCTTCGAAGACCGTGACGCTGTAACCCATCACGGCCAGATCGTGCGCGCACGCGAGTCCTGCCGGCCCCGAGCCGACGACCGCGACTTTGCGCTTCGGCGCGCTCGCGTCGGCGCGCGCGCCGAGAATATCCAGATGACCCGGAGTGACGCTGCCGCCGCCCGATGGTGCCGCGAGCATGTCGCGGATTCCCTTGGCCGAAAGTGCTTCGGGGCCGAATTGCTCGGTGACAAAACGCTTGAGTGCGCGAATCGTCACTGGCGCATCGATCTTGCCGCGTCGGCACGCGTCCTCGCATGGAGCGCCGCACGCGCGGCCGCAAATCGATGCGATCGGATTGGGCGAGCGCGCGACGCGGTATGCTTCGGCGAATTGTCCTTCGGCGATCAGTTGAACGTAGCGTCCCGCGTCGGTCTTGACCGGGCACGCGTCAAGGCACGGCACATTCTTGCGAAACCACCACAAGTCGCGCGGGATCGCGTCGATCGAATTCGCGTCGCTCATCGCGAGCTACTTCTTGCAAAATGTCCTGACGTAGGCGACGAGGTCGTGCATCTCGCCGTCGTCAAAACCTGCGCTCCACGCCTGCATGTCTTTGCTGAGACCAGCGGCCGCGCCGCCCTTCTTGATCACGTTGAACATCGTGTCGTCGCTAATTTTGCCCATCACGGCACAATCGGCGAAGTCGCGCGGCTTGGTGGCGAGCGTCGCCGCGCCGGGACCGTCGCCCTTGCCGCTGGCGCCGT
>Ga0210407_10004942_pt1 | contig 10385 bp, 9 predicted proteins | sample IncBWC27MmetaG_FD_150860 | JGI IMG/M metagenome (GOLD analysis project Ga0210407, IMG submission 150860) | Forest soil microbial communities from Barre Woods Harvard Forest LTER site, Petersham, Massachusetts, United States - Inc-BW-C-27-M | ecosystem: Environmental > Terrestrial > Soil >... | reverse complement strand
CCGTTCCCAGTGGAGGTTTGGTGCAGAATGCGACGAGCCTGGCTACAGGCGCTCCGATCGCGGCACAAATACTGGTGCAGGCTGCAACCGGCGTCACCATAACCAATATCACGGTCGACGGCGCCAACAACGGTCTCAATGGCTGCAGTCCCAATCCAATCGGAATCTATTATCAAAATTCGTCAGGGACCGTTTCGCACAACTCCGTTCTCAACGAGGTTCTCGTCGGCTCCGATCTTATCGGCTGTCAGTCCGGTCTCGGCATCTTCGTGCAGAGCGGTAACAGCGGTAGCTCAACCGTGACCATCAACAACAACCACGTGGCGAACTTTCAGAAGAACGGAATCACGGGCAACGAAGTTGGCACATCCGTAACCACCACCGGGAACGATGTCATCGGGCAAGGGCCAACCAACGGTGCGGCGGAGAATTCCATCCAGATCGGCTTCGGTGCCACCGGCAGTATCACTGGCAATACGGTGGGAGGGGATGTGTGGGCTCCGGATGTGTTCGGAGACACCGGAAACGCCGCCGCGGGCCTCCTGGTCTACGCATCGTCGAACGTGCCCATCAAGAGCAATAACGTTAGCAACACCCAATTCGGAATCGCGGTTGTTAGCGATCCCAACTTCGGGCTCGCCGACAGCGCGACATTGACCAGCAACATGGTCTCGCTGACTCACCTTTACGACGGAATCGACCTGTGCAGCAACAACAATACGGCGACCGGTAACACGATTAACGGCTCGGACGAGTCCGCCATCCACCTGGACGACACATGTACGGGAGCCTCAACCGGCAATTCAGTGATGAAGAATACTATTAACTCAGCCTGCGCCGGCATCCTCAGCGGCCCCGGAGCGGCCAGCAACACGACGATTCCCAACACCTTTTACGGCGTCGTCGCTGTGCAGGCGACGGGCAGCAACACTTGTACGCCTCCGCCGGCAATACCGAACAAAGCCGTAACCAAATCGCATGCGCGGATCAAGGCAGCGAGACCTTAGCGAAAAGAAACAGGAACGGAACGGTCGCGGACGAGGGGCTGGGTGTGCACCTCGTCCGTTTCTTGCGGCGGGCATTGCTGGTTATATGCAGTGTCCGATAACAGGTATTATGTCAAGTATATGAAATGAGGAGGTGCGCGCCCGCCCAATCCTTTTCTAGCCCTCCTGATGACTACAGCCTCCCTCTGACGTCTGTTAAAGATAATGCTCTTTCACAGTTCTGCTATGGTCCGAAAGAACGGCATCGTTCTCTTCCTGATGGCCGTCGCCGCCAATCCTTTTCTTTTGGCACAGAGTGTTCGCCCCGAGCCCAAGCGTGAGCATTTTCAAAACGCCGAGGTCCTCTACGGGTGGGCCGAAGACAGCCGCGGCGAGCGCCTCCGAACTTTCATCACCCGCCCGAACAGCGCCACCGGCAAGGTTCCTGCGATCTTTTTCGTGGGATGGCTAAGTTGCGACACCGTGGAATATCCCGACGCCGACACTAAAGACGGTTTCGGCATTCTCCTCCGCCGCCTGATCGAACAATCCGGCTACGCGACTGTACGGATGGATAAGCCCGGCGTCGGCGAGAGCCAGGGCGACTGCGCCAAGGCCGATTTCATCGAGGAACTCTCAGGCTATCAGTCAGCTTTTGACGAAATGCTCAGGTATGACTTTATCGATCCCGCGAAGGTCCTCGTAATCGGCCTGAGCAACGGCGGCGGAACATCGGCACTGGTTCCCCGCCAGCATCCCGTTCGCGGATACATTGCAGCCAGTTCCTGGGGTCGCACCTGGTACGAACACATGCTTGACTTGGAACGGCGACGCTTAATGGAAGAAGGCAAGCCACCAGCCGAAGTCAACACGGCAGTCAAAGCGTTCGTCGAGTTTTACATTCTCTACCTGATGAAAGGAATGACGCCCGGCCAAATCGTCGCTGAGCATCCCGAATGGAAAAGTCTTTGGCACGACTCCCCGGACGGTCAATACGACCGTCCCGCAGCGTTTTATCAGCAGTTGCAAGCCCTGAACCTCGGCGAAATCTGGCAGAAAGTGAATGAGCCCGTACTCGTCATTCGCGGCACCGCCGACAACATCATGAGCCGCGCCGACAGCGAAGCCATCGCGCGAATCGTCAACCAGGTCCATCCCGGACACGCCCGCTATCTCCAGATCGATGATATGACCCACGGCTTCACCGTCAACGGCAAGTTCTATGAGCAATTGATCCCTACCATCCTGACCTGGATGAAGGAACAGCTGGCAACAGGTAGGTGACGATCTCTCCGTGCTCACGTAGGGGCGGCCGCCCTCGGCCGTCCAGCGGAGCGAAGTTCGGCGGCGCTTCAACGAATTCTTCGGCACAGCACTCTTAGCTCCTGGTGTGCAGCAGTTCCGCAAGTTCATCGCGGAATTTCTGTAACGCCACAAGCCGCTCCGGAGTCGCTTCCACGATTTCGGTCTTCGCTTGAAACACTTTGCGCCCTTCCCTTTCCGTAAGCACGCCCATCACTTCGCCCATTCGCCAGCCCGGAGTGCCCAGGATTTGCAAACCATCCACGCCCGGTACGAGCAGTGCGACGCAGTTGTCACGCACCACGCCAATGCACTTGGGGTAGCGTTCAAAAGTCTGCAGTTCGAATCCCGCAAGGTAGATACGCTGGAGCTGTTCGGCGGAATCAGGCATGGAGAGAATTCGCGAAACTAATAGTACCTCCCGTAGAGACGCGGCTTGCCGCGTCTCGGCAGCTCCGGCGCCTACCGCGCCTCGGCGCGGATGACTTCCAGCTTATTTGCCTCCCCCAGCCTCAAAAACGTGAAAACTCCATCGTTCGCCGAATAGCATGCAAACGATGGTCCCAGGCCGGTGGGATCGGCGTAGCTGGCGATCTTCCGGCCAGTCTGCGCATCCGCGACTACCACCGTCTGGCGCTGGCTTTCCTCATTCCAGAACGAAAGCGCCAGCCGATTTCCAGAAAGATGAAACGCGCTCGGCAACGCACCGGGCAGCGGCGAAGCGACCTTGATGGTTTTCATAATCTTGCCGCTCGGCGCAATCACATAGACAAGTGCCGGGTAAGAAAAACGCATGACGTAGAGATTGCCGTCCCTTCCGACTTCGGCCTCGGCCAGATCGAGGCCGGGCGTCGCCTTCTCGGCGTCGTTCGTGTTTGCCTTTTTTGTCGATGCCTTCGCGGATTCCTGCGGCGCCTGAAATGAAAGTTGCGCCAGTTCCCTTCCGTCGGCGGAAAAGACCGCGGTAAAGTTGCGCCCGCGATCGTTCTTATTCTGCACATCCCGCTTCACGCCCGAAACCAGGAAATTTCCGTCGGCAAATGTCGCGAATGTGTACACCTCGAAATCAGCATCCAGAAGCGTCGGTGACGAGGGCGATCCGTCGGAAGAAAAATGCAGCACATAGATGCGCGTCTTCAACCCGCCACTCTGGGCAATCTGATACAGGCCGCCGTCGGACGCCGGCGAAAAAGCATCGGCACGGTCGAGCGCCAGCTGCGAAAATGCGGCGGGGTCAAAAAGCGCAGTGCGCTTGCCATCCGGATCAATCTTGACCACCGGACCAAGCAACGGCCGGTCCACCGCCAACTTGCGAATATAAAGATTCCCGTCAGCGTCACACTTCGAGGAACTCATGAACGCTCCACCCATCTCCGAAGCCACGTTCATAGTGGAAGAGACGTGCAGCGCAATGGTCGACCCCGAAACGCTCGATCCTGATAGTGGAATGTTGGGAACAGCAGAGGACGTAGCCGAATTCCCTTGCGCAACCGAAAATGCAGCCAGGAATAAGAAGAGAGGCCGGAGCGCGAAGAACCCACCAGAGAACGATCTCATCGAGTTCCTAAGTTCCGCCCACAAAGCCCAGAAACAAGCTGAGAGCTGACCGCTGCCGTGCCTACATCTTGTACTTGCCGAGGTCATCATCGCCCAAGTCTTCCAGCCACTTGCGCAGCTCCTCGCTGCTAACCGCCGGAACTGGACTATTAGCTGCCTGTTTCGAGTTCTTCAGAACCTCGTCCTCAACGAAGATGGGGCAATCGACGCGCAACGCCAGCGCCAGCGCGTCCGACGGCCGGGAGTCAATGCTGACCACGTGCCCTTCCCTCTCCAACCAGATCACGGCGTAGAAAGTATCGTCCTTCAATTCGGTGACCACCACTTTGTGAACCAGCGCATCGAGCCCGGTGAGAACGCTCTTGATCAAGTCGTGGGTCATCGGCCGCGGCGTACTGACTTTTTCGATTTCGAGCGCGATAGCATTCGCTTCATACACTCCTACCCAGATGGGAAGCACCGTATCGCTGCCAACGTCCTTGAGCAGCACAATCGGCATGTTCGAAACCGGATCCATCATCAGTCCGCGAATTTTCATTTCAACTTCCATAGCAACCCCTAGAAGCTAACCCTCAACCGCCTAGCGACGCCTGTCTTCCCCCGTGCTCCTCTGTGTTCCTCAGTGCTCCCTGTGGTTCAGGCTTTTGACCGTAGCCCGCCATGCTCCCCAGACTGATCGAACTCGACCAAGCGCGGATCGGCCATCTCTCCCACCAAACTATTCGGGAAACTCCCCGTAACCCGCACCGGCACATAGCTCCCAGTCGCCAGCTCGATGCCTTCAGGCACAGTAAAGTTCATCACCTTAATCTGCGAAGTCCGTCCAATCCACTGTCCGCGCGCCGGGTTCTTCCCTTCCACCATCACCTCAAGCACCTGCCCAACGTGCCGCTGATTGCGCCGCGCCCCAATCTGTTTCTGCTTGTCATTCAGCACCGCCAGCCGCCGAGCCTTCTCCACATCAGGAATCGCATCCTCCAGCCCCAGCGCCGGAGTGTTAGGCCGCGGCGAATACTTAAACGTAAACACGCTGTCATACCCCACCACATCCATCAACGAAAGCGTCTCTTCAAACTCCGCTTCCGTCTCGCCCGGAAATCCAACAATCAGATCGCTAGTGAGAGATATGTCACGCCGCGCCCCCTGAATCCAGGAGACACGCTCCAGATACTGGTCCCGAGTATAAAGCCGCTGCATGGCATCCAGCACCCGCGTAGATCCGCTCTGGACCGGCAGATGCACGTGATCGCAAAGCGCCGGCACCGCATCGATCACTTCGACGATGTCGCGTCCAAAATCCCGAGGATGCGAAGTAGTAAACCGCACCCGCCGAATCCCCGCGACCGAGGCGAGAGCCGCCAGCAGCTCAGCAAAGCTTTTCTTTCCATCAAGATCGCGATAAGAGTTCACGTTCTGCCCGAGGAGTTGAATCTCCGTATAACCGAGGTCGGCCAATTGCCGCGCCTCTTCAAGAACAGATGACGAAGTCCGGCTCCGCTCCTTGCCGCGCGTATAAGGCACCACGCAGTAGGCACAGAACTTGTCGCATCCTTCGATGATCGTGATGTACCCGCGATGCGGATTCGTCCGAGCCGTGAACTCCGTCTCGAAGCACTCGTCAGTCAAGCGATCGTCAAGCCCGGTAACCCGCTGCCCGCCACCCTCCAACTGCACCAGCATCTGCGGAAGCTTGCGGTAAGAAGCCGACCCGCACACCAGCGATACATAAGGAGCACGCTCAAAAATCTTCTCCCCCTCCTGCTGCGCCACGCACCCGAGGACACCAAACTGTTTTCCCTGCGCCCGATACTTCTTATAGTCCGCCAACCGGTTAAACACCTTCTGCTCCGCCTTGTCGCGAATCGAGCAGGTGTTGTAAAGCACCAACCCCGCCTCTTCCACGGTAGGAACCTGGCGATACCCCTGCTGCAAAAGCGTTCCCACCACCTTTTCGGAGTCGTGCGCATTCATCTGGCACCCAAAGGTTTCGAGGTAAAACGTCTTCGAGGCGGGCTCCGACATGGGTTCAGTATAAACCAGGGCGGAGCTTCTTAATTTTCCGTCATCCTGAGCGGAGCAGGAACTTCACGAAGTGAAGTCTCTGCAAGAGTCGAAGGACCCCTACACCTTCGCGCGACCTGAGAAACGTCAGGGAATTCTCCCCGTGCAGCACCAAGAGGCGGCATAGCATAAATGAACATGCGCCGAGCTTCTACCTCGGACGATGGGAGTCTTGAATTTCTCTGCCGCTTGCAATGTGGGGGATGTGGTCCAACGGATGAGGGCGCAAGGCTACGAACCTTGAGATCGGAGTTCTATTCTCTGCATCCCCTCCACACTAGTCAGCCTCACGTGGGGCCATTAGGCTACTTTTGCAATCTTCGAAACTACCGAGACGATCGTACCAGCGTTCTTCTTGACGAAGTCGTACGCAACGATTAGCCATTCGCCGATGCTCGTCTCCCCGGTTCTGGAGTACTCGATCCCCTTGGACTTGAGCGTCGTGCTCAGGTCGTCAAATGAGACACGCTCCCACGGTTTGTGGCGCTTTACGACATCGTCAACGAGAATGAATACCGAGCGGCAGAAATCCCCAACCTCGATAGCGGTCGATTGTTTCAGAATCGGCACATAGACCGCCTCATTCGCGTCCAGCACATGGTCGAAGAAGAGCAGTCCAGGCAATTTTGGCCGCACTCCGGTTGGGAACAACCGCTCTGTAAACTGGTAGGCGGGATGCACCTCAGTATCAAGCGTAACTCCAAGGTTCACGTCATTGGGGGTAATGTTTCGTGGAAACCTCATTTCAGCCGCTGAGAAGAAGAGGACAAGGATATTCGGTCCAGAATCCGAAGCGAGGCTGCCTCTTTCAATGTACTCGGCAACCGCCGGATCGGTTCGCGGATGAAATGCAATGAACGAAAACGAGCCGCGGTGAAGCGATTCCAGGGCCGATGCATTGCGCTCGAAATTCTCAGGATCGGTGATGGATCCCGACAGGTTCTTGCTGCTTTCATCCTGCAGGTAGGCTGCTTCATCCACCAGCTTTGATAGCGAGAGCGCCTTATTCATGTTTTCTCCCTTCGCAGACTTTCGAAATCCCAGCCGCTAAAAGGGCGTCCCTTTCCTCGCCCAATCGCCGCAAAACGACCGACAGAGAGTGCCAATTCATCGCGTCTGTCGGATCAAGAAGTACTGCAGCGCGCATCTGCCGAAAGCCTTCTTCAATATTGTCAGACTGGTCGTTGCGAATGCCGAGCTCCCGGCGGATCATGTGATTCCATGGGTACAGGGTCGCGATCTCCTCCAACCTGGCAACCACATTAGCCGAGGCCTCCGCGAACAGACTACCGTCTCTGAGTAATGTCGCGAGTTGTGTAACCGACAATTCCCGCCGCGCGTGGGCTTGTGCTTCAGAGCTGAATTCGTTTGGAGTGTAGCCTTCCCCATCGGACTCCGGCTCGTATCCCAGCTTGCGGCACGCCGCGACTACTCGGTCCCCTTCGAACTCTTGCGAACACTCGATATCCACATCCCGGCCGAATGCTGCGCACAGGGGCCACGCGACCGATTCTGAGACCATCCTCCACTCGGCTGGAATCTCGATCTCGCGAGCTCTGGAGTTCGGCGTCCCCGAATATGCCTTTACAACATTCGTGCAGAGCGCGTTAGGTACGAGAAGACGATCTTCGAGCATCTTATCCAGCCAGCCCTCGCCCAGAATCCGCTGATATTCTATGCTCACCGCCTCAACTCCCGTCACCCGAAACAACAGCGGCCTGCCTTCGATAGCGATGAGCCTTTCCACCAGCGCCGCTCCTCCCAGATCGGCGCGGACCTCTTCAAACTGGCTGGCGATGGCCCGCTGCGCAGCGGCCATGTATGATCGATGCCGCTCGACAAGTGAATGCAAAATCTGGACCGTGATTCTAAGGCCAGCCACTTGCACAACCCAGTCGTCAGGGTCGGGTGCGGCCCGCGCACGTTCGCTTTGGTCGATGGCTCGCTCGATCCACCAGTCAACGAGTTGCTGGGCTTTATCGCTCGAGTGCGGCCGCTCGCTTAAATTGTCGACCGCTAAAGCAACGGCGCGATCCGCCTCTTGGGAGCCAAAGGCCTGAGCAGCCAGCGTGGCGATGTCGAAATCCCTTGTGCAAGCGTCGCAGATGGTAAGAGCCGCGTCACCGAAGTGGTTCTGACTCAGAAAAAACCCGGCAGAATACAAGTCTGCCAGGAGCTCCAAAGCGGCGAATACATCCCCCTTCTCCCGCCAGTACCAAAACGCGAGGCGAATGAAGCGGAAGGAAGCTGAGTCCGGATGCTCCACAGCGTTCTGCCAGCACCCAAGATAGCTGGCTATGATCTCGCTAAGCTTGACCGTCAGGTCGCGGTCGGCATAGCCGCCCAATTTGTTCGGGCTACTCCACTGTGCCCGGTTAGAGATTGTCGGTACTGCAGAAAGCGACAGAGCCAGCGTTGCAGATCCCTCGATCGCCGTTGCGACGGTAGTTAGAAGAGCAGGACGAATCGTCAGCCGGTCGAGCACAGCTTCCTCAAGACTTGTCTGGAAGTGGGCCGAGAAAAGCCCAAAGAGCTGTAACTGCATGAACAATTTCGAAAGCAATTCCGAGATACGCGAAGCGGATTCGATGTGGATCGGGTTGTTCTCCACAGCCGGGCACATGGCGGTCATAATTCTAACGCTGTGGGGTCACTGTCCGCCCAAGCGCTCGCTTTTTTGTGCGGGTGGCCGACTTCTCTCCGGCGCATAAGTTTCGCGAGAGTTCCTAACTGTTGGCGGAGAACAAAAACGGGGCGCGCCTTCTCACGCTTTTCGAGAAGTGGCCTCGCCGGACAGCTGACACCGGAGGGGGTTCGCTTTTGCGCGACCGGCCTGGTATCCGCCGTACTCCCGCATCGTCAACCGTTTTCGCCCGATAGCGCCAGAAGAACCTCCAGACCCCTGATACTCGCCACCAAATCCGTGCTAAGCCGGCTTTTGTCCACGCATGCGTTCCCGCCCGCCTCAACCACACGCGGCAACAAGTGAATCGGATCATGCTGGCTAATCACTAGAATCTTCGCTTCAGGCAGTTCTTGCCGGAGAAGACGAGCCACCTCCAGCCCATTCATACCCGGCATACTGATATCGAGGAGAATCAAATCCGGCAGGAGTTCGCGCGCTTTTTGAAGTGCTTCTGAACCATCTCTGGCTTCGCCGCAGACTTTCCAGTCCGTCTCAGACGACAAGAGTCCCACGACTCCACGGCGAACCGCATCGTTATCGTCTGCGATGAGAATGCGCATGATCGTCTTATCCGGAGTAGCGCCGCAGAGCCTATCCCGCAGCCTCCAATGAGTGAACTACTCCGTCTGATCCAGACGTAGAAATCGAAGTAGGAACCATCGGTACCGGGAACGTGACCAGGATTGTCGCACCTGTTCCGCTCGACTGAATATCCATGACGCCCTTGAGGTGGCGGACACGCTCACGCATTCCTGTGATCCCAACTCCCGTGCGCTGCGCTCGAATCGCAACCAGCTTTTCGGGAGAGATTCCTTTGCCCTGATCCTCAATCTTCAGCATTACGCTGTCGGTGCCACGAGAGAGGCCTATGGTCGCGGTTTTGCTCCCGGAATGGCGATGAATGTTAGTCAAGCCCTCTTGTACGATCCGAAAAATCGTCAATTCAAGGTCGGCGGGGAGCCGCCCGAAGTTCTCGGGAACGCTAAGCTCGATCTCCAGATCGCTACGTTCCTTCAACCCTTGCATGTACCAATGAATCGCCTGCGACAAGCCGTTTTCATCCAATAAGGGAGGATGCAATAAGTAGGAGGTCGTGCGGATCTCCCGGCTAAGCTGCTGAACCAGGTTTTGGGTATCTTCTACAGTTTCACTAAGCGACGGATTTTGTCCGACGCGTTGGGCGATGCCGGCAAGATTCATTCCCAGCACCGTTATGAGTTGACCGGCACTGTCGTGCAACTCGCGCGCAATACGTCGTCGTTCATCGTCTTGTGTTTTCAGCAGACGGTTCGATAGTTCGCGGAGCTGTTCCGATTGCTGGAGGATTTCGGCATTTCGTAGCTCCAACTCCTGAGTCCGGGCCCGCACTTGGACTTCAAGGCTGTCGGATAACGTGCGCAGCCGCTCCTCGCTTTCCCGCAACGCTTTTTCGCTCTGCTTCTGTTGAGTGATGTCGTTGTTCGTTTCGAGAATGCGCTTCTGATCCCCGCGGCTGTCCCGATCGAGCGCCCAACGGCTGGCAACTACGATCCGGCTGCCGTCCTTGTGTCTGTGAATGAGTTCGCCGGTCCAGCGATTATCCTGCTGAAGTTGTTCGGTAATGCGTTCCAGCGGCTCTGGAAATTCTGTCCGCAACAGCTCATGACTCACGCGACCCACTGCTTCCCCGCGACTATAGCCATACAGTGCGGACGCGCTTCGGTTCCAATAAGTAACCCGGTCAGCCGCGTCGCGGACAATGATTGCATCATTACTCAAGTCAAGCAGCAGCGCTCGTTCCGCCAGCGCTTGCT
>Ga0210407_10004933_pt1 | contig 10392 bp, 9 predicted proteins | sample IncBWC27MmetaG_FD_150860 | JGI IMG/M metagenome (GOLD analysis project Ga0210407, IMG submission 150860) | Forest soil microbial communities from Barre Woods Harvard Forest LTER site, Petersham, Massachusetts, United States - Inc-BW-C-27-M | ecosystem: Environmental > Terrestrial > Soil >... | reverse complement strand
CACAGACTGATTTTCGAACACGGGCTGACAATCTCGACCAACCTGTTTGGGACAACCTACTACTCACTCGTCGGCTTGCATGCCTTTCACGTCACGGCAGGTCTGATCATGCTCTTGGTGGTCGCGGCATTCGGATTTACGGGCCGTATGGGAGTGAACCAGTCAGGTCGAGTGGCGGTTCTCTCGATGTACTGGCATTTTGTCGATGCCGTATGGGTTGTGGTTTTCACCGTAGTTTACGTTCTTGGACGCTGAGGTATACATGCCGACACGATCGACGGCAGAGGAATTGAACGAGAGCCCTCGTGCTCCGCGCGAGATTGAAGTCCCCGCGCCGACAGCGTGGCCGTTCATTTTGGCCGTTGGTGTGGCGCTGCTGTTCGCGGGCCTTGTGACGAGCACGTCAGTCAGTTGTCTTGGCGCCCTGCTGTCGCTGGCAGGCTGTGTGGGCTGGTTCCGTGAAGTCTTTCCGCACGAGCATGAAGAGACCGTGCCGGTCCTACCCGAAGACATTCGCTTAGCAACTGCGCGGCGAGTCGTGGATCGGCTACCGATTCTCCCGGATCAATTGCGCGCCTGGCTCCCGGTCCGCACGTATCCGATCTCGGCCGGTGTGAAAGGAGGATTGGCGGGCAGCATCGCGATGGCGGTATTAGCGTGTGCCTACGGGCTACTGAAAGTCGGCAGCATCTGGTACCCCATCAACCTGCTGGCCGCAGTAGCTTATCGAGAGTCCCTGAGACTCGTACCTGCGCAGCTGAATTCATTTCATGCGGATGCTTTTGGGATTGCCTTTGTTTTGCACGGTGTTGTGTCCATCTTTGTTGGATTGCTCTATGGCGCGATGCTGCCCATGTTCCCACGCCGCCCGATCTTGCTCGGAGGATTCATCGCTCCGGCGTTGTGGTCGGGACTTCTGTACACGATCCTCGGGCTGCTGAATCCATTGCTCGCGAGTCACATTGATTGGTTTTGGTTCGTGGCTTCGCAAGTGGCTTTCGGAGTCGTCGCCGGACTTGTTGTCGTTCGCCAACCGAGCTTTCCTACACGAGAGAATGTTTCGTTTGCTCTACGGGCAGGAATCGAGGCTCCCGGAACCATGCCACCGCGAGAGAGTGGGGAGAACCACTGATGAAGATGAAGCGGATCAGCTCTCTCTCTGCGCTCGCGGTTCTCAGCCTGGTGATGCTCGCCGCTTGCAGCACTCCGCACGGTCAACCGCAAAACAATTCGGAACCAGTTGCCCCGAGGCAGGTTTTGGACTTCGATACTCTCTACGCGCAGAACTGTGCTGGGTGCCACGGCGCGGAAGGCCGTGGAGGAGCGGCGATTGCCCTCGCCAATCCCGTGTATCTGGCCATCGCCGATGAAGCCACACTGCGCAACGTTGTCGCCAATGGCGTCCGCGGAACATCGATGCCCGCGTTCGCGCAACGTGCTGGCGGAATGCTGACCGAGCAGCAGATCGAGGTGATTACGAGTGGAATGTTTTCTCGCTGGGGGCACAAGCAAGTTCTTGAAGGAGCCAATCCACCCTCATACGCGGCAAAAGCCGCTGGGAATATCGATCGCGGCCAACTCGTTTTTGGAACTTATTGCGCATCCTGCCATGGTTCTGAAGGCGGGGGAACGCGCAAGGGAAGCGCCATAACCAATGATTCATTCCTGGCGTTGGTCAGCGATCAGGCGCTGCGCACGATCGTGATCACGGGCAGGCCGGAATTGGGCGCACCCGACTGGCGCGGCAATGTTCCCGGACATCGAATGACCGATCAGGAAATTACAGATGTGGTTGCATGGCTGGCATCCCGACGTGCCGAGAATCCGGGGCAGCCTTATTCCGCTTTGAACTCTACACAACAGTCGAAGGCGCAACACTCGGAGAAATAAGATGTCAACGAACACTGAGACCGCCCCGCCCGCCGACGCTTCCCTTTCGAGGCGCGGATTCTTCATGAAGCTGGGAATCCTGTTCAACGGACTCGCTGCGATCGTATTGGCTGTGCCGCTTGCGCGTTTCCTCTTTTCCTCCATTACTCGTGGTCGCGAAAATGGCTATCTTTCGTGGGTAAGCCTGGGAGATGTCAACAACTTTCCTGAGGGAGAAACGCGGATGGCTACTTTTCGCAATCCCTTGGTCATGCCCACCGACGGAAAGACTGTAGACACCGCGTGCTGGGTGCGCCGCATCGCGGGCGATCAATTTCAGGTGTTTGCCATCAACTGTGCCCACCTTGGCTGCCCCGTTCGCTGGTTCGCGCAATCTGGTCTCTTTATGTGTCCCTGTCACGGTGGCGCGTACTACCGCGACGGCTCGCGGGCGTCCGGGCCACCAGAGCGTGGGCTTTTCGAATATCCGTACAAAATCGAAAACGGTGTATTGACGATCGAGGCAGGGCAGTTGCCAACCCCCGGCGACCCAGTGGCGAGTCTGACTTCGGAGAAACCTCCATGCGCGTGATCAACATGCGCGTGATCAAGAAGATCGGCGAATGGTTCGACCACCGTCTGCAGCTGGCAGCGCCGATTCGCGAAGCGGCTGAACATCCCGTGCCGCGAAATACGGCGAGCTGGTTCTACGTCTTTGGCAGCGCCGCTCTCACCGTATTTATTCTGCAAATAGTCACCGGAATTCTATTGGCACTCATTTATGTGCCCTCGGCGGGCGAAGCATGGAGCAGCCTGCAGGCCCTGAATCACCAGGTCGCGCTTGGCTGGTTCATCCGCGCTATGCACGGATGGGGCTCCAACTTCATGGTCGCCGTCGTTCTGATTCATATGGTGCAGGTGTTCCTCTTTGGAGCTCACAAATATCCCCGCGAACTAACTTGGGTTATCGGCGTATTTCTTCTGTTGATGACTCTTGGCATGGCATTTACCGGTCAAGTCATGCGCTTCGATCAGGACGCCTACTGGGGGCTGGGAATCGGAACATCGATTGCCAGCCGAGTTCCCATCATCGGCCCTTTTGTCGTGAAGCTAATGCTGGGTGGCCCGATCATCGCAGGCGCAACCCTCTCCCGATTCTTCGCGCTGCACGTATTCGTGATTCCCGGAGTGCTGATCGGGTTCGTCGCCCTCCATGTCTTGATGGTGTTGAAGCTGGGCATCAACGAATGGCCGATGCCGGGACGCATCGTAAGACGAGCGACCTATGAGGCCGAATATCACACCTTGACTAAAAACGACGGCGCGCCGTTCGTTCCGTATGCGATATGGAAAGACATGTTCTTTGCCGCGTTCATCATTCTTGCAGTCGCGGCATGCGCTTTCTATTTTGGTCCTTTCGGGCCGACGGGGCAGCCTGACCCGACAATCATCCAAACTGCGCCCAAGCCTGATTACTTTTTTTTGTGGCTCTATGCGCTACTTTCACTTCTTCCTCCATCGCTGGAGACGCCGTTCCTTCTCATCGTCCCTCCTTTAGTAATTGGTGGCCTGATTCTTCTGCCATTTCTTTCCGGAGAAGGAGAAAAAAGCTGGAAGCGCCGGCCGATTGCAGTGGTCACTGTTCTAATGATCGCGATCACCCTGGGCACGTTTACTCGTCTCGCCCAGTTCACGCCCTGGAGTCCGCACATGAACGCCTGGAGCGCCGATCCGGTACCCGACCGGTACATTCAGGGCACGACTGCGCTTGAGCGGCAGGGTGCGCTCGTGTTTCAGGTCAAGCAGTGCCGCAACTGCCACTCTATTGGCGACATGGGTGGGCAAAGGGGGCCAGCCCTGGACAGTGTTGCCGTGCGGCTGACGCCGGACCAACTCATTCGGCAGGTGATTCAAGGCGGCGGGAACATGCCCGCCTATGGGAACAACTTGACTCCGGCAGAGACTACGGCGCTCGTAGCGTTCCTCGAGACCTTGCACCCACCAATGCAACTTCCGGCTCGCGATGCGGCACGGGAACTGATACTTAGCAAGGGCCAACTGCAAACCTCCGGGAGTCAACCATAGACCGCCGATGATTTCGCAGATTCATCTTCATCACAGCGCGTCCGAGTCATTCTGGGCCTCTATTGCCTTGATCTTTGCTGCACTCGTGTATCTGCGCGGATGGCTGCGCCTTCGCGGCCAAAACCACGGCAGCGTTCAGGGTTGGCGCGCTGTCAGCTTTGTATTCGGTCTATTGTTCATCTGGATTGCAACGGCCTCACCTCTGACTGCGCTCGATCACGACATGCTGACAGCGCACATGGTTCAACATCTTCTTCTCATGACGCTTGCGCCTCCCTTGATCTTGCTTGGCATGCCTCGAAAGCCACTGCCTTATGGCTTGTCGCAGCGATTCTTACAAGCGATCGGTCGTCCATTGCGATCAGAACCGATGCAGCAATTCGCCGGCGTGGTAACGCACCCGGCAATTTGCTGGTTAGCAGCGGCAGGCACGCTAGTTGTGTGGCATATTCCTTCCGTGTTTATGCTCGGCCTGCGATCGCAAATATGGTATGGGGCTGAGCAAACATCCTTCCTTGCAACGGGCCTTCTATTCTGGTCGCCTGTAGTCCGGCCATGGCAAAACAGCTTGAAATGGCCAGAATCATCGATACTCTTGTATCTGTTTCTAGCTACCTTGCCGTGCGATATTCTTTCGGGATTTCTGGTGTTCTGCGATCGCGTGGTTTACCCGGTGTTTTTGCCTTCCCACCGCTCCTTTGGCCTCTCTGCTTTAGAAGACCAGCAATGCGCCGGTGCCTTGATGTGGACTTGCGTTACTGCCGTCTACTTAATCGCCGCGGCAGTCTTCACCGCGCGTTTACTCTCGCCCCATCGATCGGAAGAATGCATTTCGAGCAGATGATGGATGGCCTTAACGACGTTGAGGCTTTTCTCGCTGGGGAGCGGGCGGATTCAATGCGCATGTGCCCCAGGACGTTGATGTGAAAGCGATCCGCAATCGATTTGGTATGACACAAGCCAGGTTGTTTCCACTTTGTCATGGAACCTTGAACGCTTGAGAAACATCCAAATACTGGTTGGGTCAGTTGACGAGGCAAGAAATTCCTGAGAACTCGATTGAGCCGGGATACGCGGAAAGCGAGTCGGCCGTTCTTGAGTGAGAGACTGCATGACCGAAGCACTTTCAGTGGTGTATATAGCGCGGCACGGTGAGACGGCATGGAGCCTTTCGGGGCAGCACACCGGTCTTACCGACTTACCTTTGACCTCAAACGGAGAGCGTAACGCACGGCGGCTTGGAGAACGTCTGAAGAGCATGACATTTGCCAGGGTATTTACCAGCCCTTTGCAGCGTGCGGCCCGAACTTGCGAACTGGCTGGGTTTGGAACTGTGGCCGAAACCGATCCTGACCTGGTGGAATGGAACTACGGTCAGTATGAGGGACTGCGTTCGGCCGAGATCCTGGCAAAGCGTCCAGACTGGCAACTGTTCCGCGACGGCGCACCCGGAGGCGAATCGCCAGCACAGGTCGGCGAGCGGGCAGACCGCGTAGTTCAGCGTATCCGCACGGTTCCTGGGGATGTACTAATCTTTTCCAGTGGACACTTCATTCGCGTTTTCGCCGACCGATGGCTGGGGCGAGATCCAGGATATGCGGGCAGGTATTTTCTGCTGAGCACGGCGAGCCTGAGCGCGGTCGGGTACGAACACAATCTTTCTCAGCCGGTGATCCGGTTTTGGAATGACGATCATCACGTTGCCGCGTGAGCCGACCTCGTTCGTCGGTGAGGCGCTCTCGGCGGTCGATTAGGACAATATCGATTTCATATAATTACGATGACAAGGATGTGCAATGAGTACAAAGAGGACAGTACCCCTAGACTCCCCAAAACTCGTCCCCACGAAGACGAGCGCTAGCAAGGCTTCAGACCTTCTCCAACAGTACGGAACCGGGTCGACTCCGCTTGTCGGGGCGGAAGACGCGTTTTACGAACGGCATCTTGTTTTTGACCGTGCGATTGATCCGAAGGTGGCGAGTGCGCGTGAACGCTTTGAGGCGTTCTCCCGTTCGATACGCGACATCCTCGCGCAGCGCTGGGTCAAGACCAAGACGACCTATGAACGAGAAAATGCCAAACGCATTTATTACCTTTCAATGGAGTTCCTCCTCGGGCGTTCGTTGGCCAACAATGTCAGCAACCTATTGCTGGATCCTCTTGTACAGCAGGGGGTTCAGGAAAAAGGTATCGACTGGCTTGAACTGATCGAGCAGGAACCAGATGCAGGGCTCGGAAACGGAGGCTTGGGCCGCCTCGCTGCATGCTTTCTCGATTCGATGGCTACGATGCAGCTCCCAGCCACCGGCTATGGTCTGCGTTACGAGTATGGGATGTTCAAGCAATCGATCGTGGATGGTTGGCAAAAAGAAAACCCCGACAACTGGCTCCGAGACACTGATCCCTGGGAGGTCGCCCGGCCCCACGAGCAGGTGGAAGTCAAATTGAATGTCACCTTCAAGCTGCGTGCGGGCAGTTTTCATGTCATCCCAGACCGGCCGTCAAGCCTGATCGGCATACCCTTTGATCGTCCTGTGGTGGGCTATGGAGGCAAAACGATAAACACTCTCCGGCTCTGGGCCGCGGCGGCGCCGGATTATTTCGATTTTCAGGAATTCGGCACCGGCGATTTTGTGGGCGCTCTGGGAGAGACTCTTGAGGCGGAGTCGCTGACCCGGGTGCTCTACCCGGACGATTCCACGACCGCCGGGCAGGGACTTCGCTTCCTGCAGGAATATTTCCTGGTCGCCTGTTCACTGGCCGACCTTGTGCGCCGCTTTCAGCGACACAACAGCGATTGGGACAAACTGCCCGAGAAGGCCGCGATCCAACTCAATGACACGCACCCTTCCATGGCGGTTGCGGAATTAATGCGCATCTTACTCGATGATGCGCGCCTGGGATGGGACCAGGCCTGGGAACTTACTAAGAAGACGCTCGCCTACACCAATCACACGCTTCTCCCCGAAGCCCTCGAGAAATGGCCGGCAGCGTGGTTCCAGGTACTCATACCCCGGCACCTGGAGATCATCTACGAGATTAACCGTCGGCTTCTCGACGAAGTTCGTACTCGGTTTCCGGGTGATGAGGGGCGCGTCGAGCGCGTTAGCCTTGTCGAAGAGGGCAAGGAGCGGAAGATCCGTATGGCCAACCTCGCGATCGTCGGCTCGCACAGCACGAATGGAGTGGCCGCCGTCCACTCGAAGCTGTTGCGCACGATGACGGTCAAGGACTTGGCCGAAATGTTTCCCGAGCGTTTTAGCAATAAAACCAACGGGGTGACGCCGCGACGCTGGTTGCTCGGAGCGAATCCCGAACTGGCTGGCGCCATCACGGAAGCCATTGGCGACCGTTGGATTACCGACCTGAGCCAACTCAACCGGCTCAAGCCATTTGCCGAAGACCGCAGTTTTCGTGAAGTGTTCCTCAAGTCAAAGCGCGAAAGCAAAGCACGGTTTGCCAATTGGCTCAAAGCGACGTCGGGGCAGATCGTGGACCCGGACACGATCTTCGACTGCCAGATCAAGCGCATCCACGAATACAAACGGCAACTGCTGAACGCGCTGCGAATCATCGTCGTTTACAACCGGTTGCGGGAGAATCCCGACACTAAAATGCCGCCGCGCACATTCTTCTTCGCCGGCAAAGCGGCACCGTCTTACCAGTTGGCTAAGCTCATCATAAAATTCATCAACAACCTGGCAGCGACCATCGACGCTGACCCTGCTGTGCGCGGTCGGCTCAACGTCGTTTTTCTCCCCGAGTACAACGTTTCGCTGGCAGAACGCTTGATTCCCGCCAGCGATGTCTCTAACCAGATCTCGACCGCCGGCTACGAAGCCAGCGGAACGAGCAATATGAAGTTCATGATGAACGGAGCCTTAACCGTCGGAACGCGCGATGGCGCGACCATCGAAATGGCGGAGGAGGCAGGCGAGGAAAACATGTTCCTCTTCGGTCTCACCGTGGAGCAGGTCGAGAACAGCCAGGCCTGGTACAGTCCGTACTGGCATTATGAAAATGAGCCCGAGACCCGAGCCGCACTGGACCTCATTTTTTCGGATCACTTCAGCCGCAACGAGCCAGGAATATTCGCTCCGCTGCGCGACACTCTCCTCACCCACGGCGATCACTATATGCACCTGGCAGACCTTACGTCTTATTGCCAGGCGCATGACCGGCTCGGCGCGTTGTATGCCGATCCGGGCGCGTGGGCGCACAAAGCGATTCTGAACGTAGCGAGCTCGGGAAAGTTTTCGAGCGACCGCACTATTGCTGAATACGCATCCGGCATTTGGAAGGCGGAACCATACCCGATATCCTAGAAAAGCAATGAATGATAAGCGAGGCTGAAGAATGACGATCTCGCCGCTCGCCGGCAAGCCGGCTCCGAAGGAGATGCTGATCGATGTCGCTCGGCTGGAGAAGGAATATTTTGAGCGCCGTCCAGACCTGCATGATCCCAACCAATTAGTCAGCTTTGGTACCAGCGGACACCGCGGCTCGCCCCTGCACGGCACCTTCACCGAAGCGCATATCCTCGCTATTACTCAGGCGATCTGCGACTACCGGCGAGCGCAGGGAACGGACGGCCCACTCTACATGGGGAAAGATACCCACGCCCTGTCCAGTCCCGCGCAGCGTACCGCACTCGCAGTATTGGCGGCGAATAATGTAGAGACGATCATCCAGGAAAACGACGGTGTAACCCCAACGCCCGTAATCTCGCGAGCCATTCTGGTTTACAACCGCGGCCGCAAGGGCAAAGACCATCTGGCGGACGGCATCGTCATTACACCGTCTCACAACCCGCCCGAGGATGGGGGTTTCAAGTACAACCCAACCAACGGCGGCCCAGCCGATACTGACGTGACGCGCTGGGTCCAGGATCGGGCGAACGAATTGTTGCGCACAGGGAATGTCGGGGTCAGGCGAGTTCCGTTCGCCAAAGCCATCCAAGCCCCGAGTACGCACCACGAAGACTTCGTTCTACCGTACGTTCGCGATCTCAAGAACGTCGTTGACATGGATGCAATTCGCGGCGCTCACCTCAAACTTGGCGTCGATCCGCTGGGCGGAGCGGCGCGACCGTACTGGGAACCGATCAATTCCATTTACGGGCTGGACATCGTCGTCGTGAATCCAACGATTGACCCGACGTTTTCGTTCATGACAGTCGATCACGACGGTAAGATTCGCATGGACTGCTCCAGTCCGTATGCGATGGCAAGGCTCGTCGGACTGAAAGATCAGTATCAAGTGGCGTTCGCCAACGATCCAGACTCCGACCGGCACGGGATCGTCACTCCCGTGGCAGGACTGATGAACCCGAATCACTATCTTGCGGTGGCGATCCAATACTTGTTCTCTCACCGCTCACTGTGGCGTCAGGATGCCGCGGTGGGAAAGACCCTGGTGAGCAGCACCATGATTGATAAGGTCGTCCGAAAGCTTGGGCGGGAGCTGCGCGAAGTGCCGGTGGGCTTTAAATGGTTTGTGCCAGGTCTGGTCGACGGTTCGTACGGCTTCGGCGGGGAAGAGAGTGCTGGAGCGAGTTTCCTTCGCCGTGACGGCACCGTGTGGGCCACCGACAAGGACGGCCCGATTATGGATCTGTTGGCGGCGGAGATTACCGCGCGCACAGACAAGGATCCAGGGGAGCATTACCGCGAACTGACAACGGAGTTCGGCACGCCGTACTACACGCGCATCGACGCGCCGGCCACTTCCGAGCAAAAGACGCAGTTACAAAAACTTTCGCCCGACGCCGTAAAGGAGTCGGATCTGGCGGGTGAGCGAATCACCGCTAAGCTGACCAGAGCTCCTGGAAATAATGCTCCCATCGGTGGCTTGAAAGTGGTCGCCGCCAGCGGTTGGTTTGCGGCGCGGCCCTCAGGCACGGAAGACATCTATAAAATCTATGCGGAGAGTTTCAAGAGCCAGGCCCATCTGGGCATGATTGTCAATGAAGCCCAGGAAATCGTGAACAATGCTCTGGGTGCTTCCGCAGCTGTTCCTCAGGACAGGGCCTCATGATGAGCAGTGGCGGCGGGCCACGAAATATAACTCGGAATGCGGCGGCGGCCGAGTTTGCTCGACGATTTCAGGCGTTTGTTGAAATTTTCGAGACCCGCGACAACGTTGTTCCCGCGTAACAGTTCCCGTGTAACAACAGAGACACTAAGGAGATAGATATGCAACTTGGCATGATTGGTCTTGGACGGATGGGCGCCAACATGGTGCGGCGGCTCATCAAGAAGGGTCACAACTGCGTAGTGTTCGACAGGTCGCCAAAAGTCGTGGACGATTTAGTCAAGGAGAAGGCGACAGGCGCCGCCTCGCTCGCGGATCTGGTGGGGAAACTCGCAAAGCCACGAGCTATTTGGCTGATGGTTCCGGCAGCGGTTGTTGACGACACCATCGCTGATGTTCTGCCTC
>Ga0210407_10004932_pt1 | contig 10393 bp, 13 predicted proteins | sample IncBWC27MmetaG_FD_150860 | JGI IMG/M metagenome (GOLD analysis project Ga0210407, IMG submission 150860) | Forest soil microbial communities from Barre Woods Harvard Forest LTER site, Petersham, Massachusetts, United States - Inc-BW-C-27-M | ecosystem: Environmental > Terrestrial > Soil >... | reverse complement strand
TCGTGGACAATAAGGTCGTATGTCGCATTCGCCGCCATACGCTCCGCTCGTTGCGATTCCCAGGCGAGAAGCGCCAGCTCAACTGTCGTGCGCACGTCTCCGCTCAGATGCAGGAGCTGCTCAATATAGGCTCGCGAAAACAGGGATTCGGAAGTGATCTTAAAAGCCGGATCTACCCGTAGGTTTATTAGCGCAAAGATGTCCGGGATTTTCGTCTGTTTATTAAAGTCAAACATTGGTTCCCCTGCCTGCAACCTATAGCGCCCGTGAATGCGAGTCGCGTCACCTAGTCGGGCCTTGCCATTTAGATCGGTAAAACGGGTGCGTCTGATTTTCATCCCGATCTGCCTCCGAGCGTACAGTGGAAGTGACGCCGGTCCACGCAATACCTTGACGGCGTGGAATATATGCGACGCATCGGTACATCGGAGGATGCTTATGTCACACAGAATTGGCGGGCAATCCGCGTTGGCCGATGTTTCGACCAAATTGAGCTGCCCAACAGGTGATCTGCCGCGCGCGCCGGCGATCCCCCTACACGCCAAACCCACCAAAACACCTGTCGTAAACGGTTCTTAACCAGTCATCAACGCGCTACGGTATAACAGCTATAGAAGCGACCAAGGCTCAGAAAGTCGGATACCAAAATCCGGGTTGCGGCACACCGTGGGGCACCAAGGGTCTGAAGTAGCGCACGGGACCTGCGAGTTCCCACGCGAAACCTTCCGCGTCCTCATGGCAATCAATGATTTCGACGCTGCCGACAATCACACCGCGCGGCAGCCCTTGAGCCTCTTCTTCCGGGAAGTCATGGACAAGTGCGAGTTTCTTGCCGGCGTACAGATACACCCGTTCGCGGATGCGCGTGAGGCGGGAGCGAAATTCGAGGGTCTTGTCTCCGCGCAATATCAGTTCCGATAGCGGCTGTCGAATCGATAGCGCGCGCTTCAATATCTCTGGTACCATCCTTCTCCTTCGCGTGGTCGGCCACGCTCATGGCCACCGTTGACGCTAGCAGGTCGCGTTCCTCATCACAGTGCGCCAGCGCACCCACAATCCTACCTCCCTTTCATTCTTCCCTCCCTACCATTCACGACCGGTCGGCTGTTCCAGTGTTTTGTACGTGTCGCGCGAATGTCCTACGTTGAATTCGGACTTTGCCCATTCCCGTGATCTCACCAGGGGAGATACTGGACTCCTATCATTTTGGAGGCAAAAATGTTCCATCGTTCAAAGCATCCATATATTGCGACGACTGGGTTCATAGCATTGTCCGCTCTCTCGACAATAGCGCTTGGCCATACCTACGAGCGCTGTGACGCGGACGGCGACCATTGTGTCCGCGTCACTTGCGACCATGATGGCGACAAATGTTGGAGCCAGTCTGAACATAGTAAGAAGACTATTTATAGTCATCCAGGCCGTTGGGTTTGCGACTCCGATGGAGACCGGTGTCATTACGAATACACTGGCGGGAAATGGAATCCGCATTGGGAGCACCACGACGGCGACCGCGACCGATAAACCAAGAAACCCTTCCATTGCCCTGGGCCCCGCTGGCGGCGGGGCCCAGCTGTCGGAGAAGCGCAGCCACCCCGATCTCCAACGGACTAGGGGAACGTAGATACCATCACCTCTGTACGCTGGCGTACAGACTCTCGACCTACCGCCGCCACTCCAAGCGACGCGGTTGCGTCACGAGCCCGCCGGCATGAAGTCGCCTTGACGCCAGCTCCGCCCTCATACTGTGCCAATGAAACGCCGGAAACCCGAAGATCTCTATTTCTTACACGAGAGCAGACCCTACCGCGGCACCAGAGTAAGGCGCATCCGGAACTTCGATGCGCGCGGGATGGTATATGTCTATGGACAAGGTGATCATTTTGGTGGCCGCAGGAGCTTCCACATTGACGCATGGAGAACACATAGCGATCGTCTTCTGGTGAGATTCTGGTCGCGTCGTACCGTCTTGAAGCGCATTTCGTACGAGATCCTCGGACTCCCAGCCTCCCGACAGCCAACCGCGAGTCTCCTAGAGACCGGTGACAACTTCGACTCGAGCTGGATTCCACGAGCACTGCGCAAGAAATATCACGAGTGGATCGTTGGCGAACTCAAGCTCAACGACCTCGCGCGCCTGAGTGGCGCGTCATTCGTCGAGCTTCACACGAGGTAGCACGTTGCTTTCATATCTTCGGCCGCCCCGCTATCGCCGGGTAATGCTTATGAGCCCTATTGTGCGCCGCTCCGCCGGGAGTACGCCGAGCGTCGCCGCTGCGGGTGTGCTGTCGCACTGCCTTATTCTCCTCAGCGCCCAGCACGACATCGCGCAGCAATAATCGCCCAGTCTTAAGCAAGAACAATTCGTAAAGCCCGGGCGGCATGGGATAGCGGCCTTGCTCCCAGTTCTGCCAACTATTGGTGGAGGTGTAGAGAAGACCGGCGGCCTCGGATTGTGTGAGCCCCGATTTTCCGCGCGCTGCTTTCAGGGCCTCTGCCAAAATCACTTCTTTATTGACGCCCACTTCGGCACCTCCACTAAAAACCAGACGATTCTTCAGCGAAATTACGAAAGGCGATTTGGCGCGTGTCCTTGTTCATATCCAGGGCGATCACGAGCTCCGCCAGTGCATCTAGTCCCGACGCAACCCCGACCTCGGCAATTGTCGGCTCGTCCGTTGGCTATTGCGATGTCTTGGGGAAAGGTAGCACGCAGGCCGAAACTTATCCGGCCCCAAGTCGCGAACGGAGAGTGATTATGGCAAGTGCAAAACGGAGAGCTGCTCTCCGCGCAGATTCTCGCGCCAGGCTTCTCGTTCTGTGTCGTACCTTCCCAATAGTCCCTCGGAATACGCGGACAATCCAAAAATGGGCTTTCGCTTCCACCGCTCGATCAAAATCCTCCCCGGCATTCGTTTGAACTTCGGTAAACGCGGCATCTCGACTTCCATTGGCGTCCGCGGAGCTCACGTTACGTTCGGTAAAACGGGCACTCGCACTACGGTAGGCCTACCGGGCAGCGGCCTCAGTTACACCCACTTAGAAAAGCCACACCATGAGGTTCCCATTCTCGCGGTTGCGGCACCTCCTTCCGAGCCCGGTGCATCGCAGGGATCCGTCCGGCGCGGCGTGGTGTGGATGGGACTCATCGTGATCGCCATTGTTGTTACCGTCGGGCGCATGACGTCTCCCGCGCCTGCGCAAGTGTCAACGCCGCCGCAAACGGTCGCCCAGACCGTAGCTCGAGTCACCCGTGCGGCCGAGGAAGAGAAATTGGCGGAAACCAGAAGAGCCGCAGTCGGCGTCACCCAGATCCGCCAAGCCGTCGCTAATTCAAATACCCTGAGACTTTCTCGGGTCACTGTAATGCCGACGAATACGATCTGCTACCGACTCCAGCTGCGAAATAGCCGCGGCGTCGCGTACCGCCGGACTGCTGTGATGGACGGCACCGCGCTGTGGACCTCGGGATCGGATGGCTTTACGGCCCTCTGGAGTAGCCGCTGCACTCACCAGGGTGGCGATCGCGACATCACCTCAGAGGTAGAAAACGAGATTCATCTACCGACCAAGTAGAGTGCTGGCTGGCCATTCGACTACTTAACGTACAGCGGAACGTAAGCAGGCTCAGCTGCACAAGTACACGGACGCGGCGCCGGATTGCTTGCGAGAGTTCATCAATGTTCGGTCGGCGTGATCGTCTTCGGGCCTCTCCTCAGCCGAATAATCGTTGCAGTCTCGCTCGGCGAGGCTTCCGCGAGGGTCTCCTTCCTGACTTGGGTAGTATTCCGCCTTGACTGCGCGTGCATCGCCGGAACGTTTGTAGGTTCGATCTCGGACTCCGCCGGCGATACGCCTGTTGGCACCATAGGACATGATGCTGCGTCATCCGCCTGCAAGAACCTGGAGAGTAACAGTGGTGTGCAGGAGCGATCATTCAGCCAGTGAAGGAGATCCTCGCCACCCGCGATCTGTCCGCGACGGAATTCGGCGTTGTGTTGGTCACGAAGTGCATCTCCGACCAGCAGCGAGCCGATTTTGTGACCGAAAATCCTGACATGAACCCCGGTAATGAGTGCCAGGGATTCTAGTTCGTCAAGTACGCCAAACCGTTGAACACAAGCGTCAGAAAACCCGAACAGATAGCCGCGTGCGAAGGGTTTGGCCAAACGCTTGCGATTCGGTCCATCAGGCTCCGCGAACCCAAGATCGATGCATTCCCGGAGAATAATCGCCGATATTTCCACCGCTCTGTTCCCCACGTCGAAATAGGGAAGCGCAATGACATCGCGAGTTGCACCAAGCAAGCGTTGAAACAGCCCCATAGAAAGTGTCCCTCACTTTATCGACGGATCCAGGCAACGCCGTACGGATGGCGGCGTGTCGTGATCGGGTCGCTTCAGAGTATCGCTTGCGCAGGAAGCAATCGATGGAACGGTACGCAATCCAAAAGGTGATATGGTAAATCTGTGCGCCGTCCGGAGGATCGGGCGAAGATCCTGGCGGGCGTCCAGAAGCCACCCGGCGTGGCGGCCTTGTCGACGTCGAGCGCGAGGCACGCGGCGGCCTGGCCAAGCATCTTGCCGGTCGAGCCGTAGCCTGGGTCGCGGTCGCCCGTGACCTTGGTGCGTATCTGGCGGCCGTCCGCCGTCGTACCGAGGAAGCGAAGGTCGAACCATTCTGCACCATTCAACCGGACGTGTCCGCACGTGTTCGAGATTGCCGCCGGCCCCAACGACCCGCAAGCTAAAGGCAGCAGTGTCGTGCAGATCGAGCACGCGGAGCGGTTTTCATAGCGGGATGCGTCCGATTTCCCGTTTGACTAAGCGCATGCGCCACCGCACTGAAAAATAGCGCCTGCTCATCGTAGAGCGCAGTGGGAGCGTCGGCCTCTTTCCACACAGACCACTGCACCATCACGAGATTTTCGCTCGGATTGATGGCAATTGCCTGTCCATAGATCCCTTCCGCCCAAAAGGTGTGCTGCGCGGTCTGCACAGCATTGGCGGTATCGGCCCGCGCTGGATCGACGCCGTTAAACCACCACTGGTAGCCAAACTGGCCATTCGGAGTTGCTGGTGTCACCGAATTCTTGGCGGTGCTCCAAGTCACCGATTGCGCAATCCATTCCTTTGGCAGCAACTCCTGACCGTTCGAGAGCTTGCCGCCGCCGGCGACGAATAACCCAAAACGGCCCCAGTCACGCAGGGTCGCATTGAAGCCATGACCGCCCATATCCACCTGTCCTTTGACGAGCGCTTCCCAAACCCCGTCGCCTTCCATGGCGAATCGGCTCCATAGGCGCGTCTCCAGGTACCCCGCAATCGTCATGCCGGTGGCTCTTTCCAAGATCCGACCGACCAGCCAAGCCCCGCCGGTGTTATAGGACCACATCTGGCCGGGACTTATACCCGGCTGTCGCTTCAAGGTACTAATCAACTGCCAAACACACTGATAAGCGGAGGGACCGGCCTCACAAAGAGTGAGGTGCGCGAACTCCGAGGTCGGATCCGCGTAATTCTCGTTCCAAATCACGCCCGACGTATGCTGTAGAAGATCGCGCAAAGTCACGGTCTCCCAGGCGCTGCCTTTGAGCTCCGGCAAGTAGCGCGTGATCGGGTCGCCGACCGCGCCGATTAGCCCTTCGTTGATTGCCATACCGACCAGGACGGACACTACCGATTTGGCCACCGAGCGCGAAGTCCAAAGTGTCTTGTCGGTGTTTCCACGACCGTAGTACTCATAGACGCGCTGACCGTTCTTGAGGATCAATAGCCCAGTGACACTTTGCCGTTGCAGATAGTCTTTGAGGCGATAAGTGTTACCGTCCATCTTGTACTGCAGGGGCGGCATGGCTTTGTTCGCCTCCGGCAATGGATACGCGTTACCGCCTTGCGTGTGGATCACGTCCGCGGGGTATTGGCGAAAGGTGCTGCGAAAGCCGACCACGCGCGTGTGTTGATCCCAGCTCAGCATATGTGCAGGATCCGGCAATACCGCATCGATGGGCTGCGGGCAACTAGAGAGTCCGAGGGTCGCACATTGAGCCAGCTGACTGGTCGACCCGGGGTGTCCTGGCTCCGCCATGGACAAATGCGAAGCGCCCGCGGTTAGCAAGTTCGACACGAATAATACGTGGATCGTCCGGCGGAGCCAGTGGTATGGCAGCATTTTGTAATGATGCCAGAACGAACCTTCTAACGAACCAGAATTCTCTACGCCGGCAATCGCGCCGCGCCGCGCACCCCCACCGGGTCGCTACCGCTCAGCCCGTTCCGAATCGCGAACATGGTAATGGCGGCGGCATTATGCAGTTGCAATTTCCGCATCAAGTTGGAGCGGTGCTTTTCGACGGTCTTGGGACTTAAGCCAAGGTCGCGGGCAATCGCCTTGTTGGAGTGACCCTGAGCAATGCGGATCAGCACTTCGCGCTCGCGGACCGTGATGGAATTGGCGACGATCGCAGGAGGCGATAGTCTGTTGCCGGCGAGAAAACCCGACAGCACCTTGCTCGCCACTGCCGTGCACAGAAACCGCTGACCACTCGAGACCGTGCGAATCGCCAGCAGTAGCTCAGCTCTGCTCGCCTCCTTGAGCACGTATCCATCTGCGCCGGCACCCAGTGCCGCTCGGATGGTTGTTTCGCCGTCGTTCCCCGTCAGCACGAGTTTGCGGGACCCCGGCGAGAGACGCGGGATTTCACCCAGCAGTTCAATCCCCGATCCACTATGAAGGGCGAGATCCAAAACAACAATATCCGGCTGCAGCTGCCGAATCCCCTCTAAACTTGACTCGAGACAGTCAAACGCGCCTACGATTGCCAAATCCGACTCGAGATCGAGGAGGGACGTCAGCCCGTCGCGCAGAATCGCGTGATCCTCGACTAGTACGAGTCGAGTACGCGTCCCGCACTTTGGCCGCAAAGGAAGATTGCGTGCTACTTCACTATCGGTTGGCGTCATGCTACATCCTGTAGTTAAAGTCTTCTCAGGCTGTGCATTCAGCCTTGGCACGATTCTAGCGGAACGGGATGTCCGGCGTGCTAGCGCTATCGGCTTCCTCCGATCGCGTCCTCCGCAGTTGCGTCACCGAGCACAGGTCCGTCTGCAATATGACAAGGGGCGCCGCCGCAAGGGGCGCCACTAAGTCCCGCGATTTCCTGTTGGAAGGCATGTAGCAAGAAGCGTCGAAACTTCATGCGAACCATCACGTCGTCCACTACAACTGGAATACGAGTACGGAAGCGACCGTAGCGGAAACCGCTAGAAGCGCCTGCGCCAATCGCGCGATGAGATTGATTGAGTTCATTTGCATTCTCCGTTGATTGAAATGGATCTAACGGTGAGTAGATTGCACCGTCCGTGAATGCACAACAAATGCAGTACCTGATCCCCCCTTTAGTGAAACTTAACGAACCCAGTTCACCGGTTTGGCAGCAATGGCTGCCGGACCTTCGCCCGACCGATTGCTAGTGCTCATCACGTTTGATCGGCTTGACCGTCTTCTTATGAAGCCTTGTACGTAGCTGAATAATCGTTGCACTTTTAGCCGGCGCGGCTTCCGTTACAGCCTTCTTCCCGACGAGGGTACTATCCCACTTTGACGACGCGTCCCTTGTCGGCACATTTATTGATTCAATGTCGGGTTCCACGGGCGATACGTTTGATGGCGCCGTAAGACCGGATGTTTCGTCGTCCGCGTACAAGTAGTCGATGAGTAACACGGGTGTGGAGGACCGATCATTCACCCAGCGAAGGAGATCTTCGGCTCCCGCGCTCCGTCCGCGAGCGAACTCCACGTCGCGCTGGTCACGAAGTGCATCGCCGACCAGCAGCGAGCCGACTTTGTGACCAAACACTCTCACATGGACCAATGTAATGAGCGCCAGGGATTCCAGTTCGTCATGCACACCAATCCGTTGAATACAAGCGTCGGAAAACCCAAAGATATAGCCGCGTGCGAACGGTTTGTCCAAACGCCTCCGGTTTGGTCCATCAGGCCATGCAGCACCGAGATCGATGCATTCGCGCAGAATGGTTGCCGAAATTTCCACCGCTTTGTTTCCCGCGTCGAAATTCGGAAGCGCAATTGCGTTGCGAGTTGCACCAAACAGGCGTTGAAACAGCTCCATCAGCATAGTTCCTTCACTTTAGATCCGCGGATCTAGGCAAGCGTGTACCGGTAGCGGCGACTGTTTTGATCGGGTCGCTTCAGGGTATAGCTCGCGGCGCGCTCAGGCGATGGAACGGTACGCAATCCAAAAGGTGATATGGTAAATCTGCGCACGGCCCCTCGGCTCGTGGCGAGAGCATCAGGCTAATTCGCAATCGGCGGGAAGCGCCCCACCCGCCCCGATGGCATTGATGGGCAGGTCACTCCGAAGCGAGCGCGTCAGCGATGAACCGCGATTGCCGAAATCTCGACCTTGGCACTGCGCGGAAGATGCGCGACTTCAACGGTCGCGCGGGCCGGCGGCGAATTCTTGAAATACGTGCCGTAGACCTCGTTCATCTTTGCGAAATCCGCCAGATCGCTCATGAAGACGGTCGCCGAAACGATGCTATCCATGGTCAACCCGTCTGCCGCAAGCACGGCCTTGAGATTCTCCAGCACAAGCCGCGTCTGGTCCTCGATGGAGGCATTTGTCATCAGTTGTTTGGTTTTTGGATCGATCGCAATTTGTCCCGAGAGATAGACGGTCTTGCCAGACTTGATCGCCTGGGAATAGGGGCCGATCGCCTCCGGTGCATCCGGAGACGAGATCACCTGCTTCCCGACCTTTTGTGCCCGCACGTCGCTGAACGCAAAGCTCATCAGGACAATGCCGCAGGGGATGAGAAACAAACCATTCACAGCATGCTTTGGAAGTAGTAACATCATGTCCTCGCCCGTTTGAACTCGCCGATCTTGCTACTATATCGTGTCTCGCCCATTCTGGATCAACAACCATCCGACTTTGACTGGCGCGATCCTACCGGCGGACGCTGACCCGTGTCCGTTATCAGTACCAGTCAAATCCAAACGTCGTTCTCAGCGGTGCGTTCGCCGGTATCCTCCCCTGTATTGCGCACGCCCCGCGGCTCAATCAGCAGCAGTTGGACTTCGTCCTCCGCATATGGCTTGTGCTCGACGCCCTTCGGAACCACGAACATCTCGCCGCTCGATACATGGACGGCACCATCCCGAAAATCGATTCGCAGATCGCCATCGATCACGATAAACGTCTCGTCCGTGTCCTTGTGCTCGTGCCACACGAAGTCGCCTTTGAGCTTGACGACTTTGAATTGATACTCGTTCATCTCCGCGACGACTCTCGGCCTCCAGTGCTCCGCGAGCCGCTCAAACTTCTCCGAAAAACTAATCGACTTGTACATCATCTACGCGCCCTCCACTGTGCACGGGGATTGAACCTCCAGCAGGACGATCATCGTGAGTGCGTTAAAAGCAGGAACGCCCACGGCTGCAGCAGATACAGAAACGCCGCTGCCACGAGCAACCCCAGCAATATTCGAGTCCATTTTCTCGCCTTGATCAGAATTTCTTGATTCGAAACCTGTCGATCGATGGCTTTTTGCTGGTTGCCAAGCGCCGTCTCCTGATTTTTGATGGTCAGCTGTGTGAGCGCCACCTGCTGCCGCTGCAGATCACGGATCTCCGTTAATAGCAAAATCTGTTCGGAATCATTCACGGTCTCCCTCCTTCCACGACCGCCAAAGCGAACCCCTACCGCGGTACGATTCTGGATCACTCATGGCTTTCTTCCTCGATCGACGATCACTCCCCCCACCACGGCCAGGGCGAACGCGTACCCCACCGGCCAACCACTTAGTCGCGGTCCGGCCACATTCATAATCTGAATCTCATTCTCATCGATGAATCTCACAATCGCCTTAACTGCCCGCTCCACCGCGATCTGCGTCGCATCCAGCACGATGAACGGCCTCTTTTCGCGAATACACATATCCCGCGTGAGCTTCGTCCCACCGGTCAGCGCCTGATTAAAAAGTATGGCGGTTCCATCGCCAGTTTGGACATTTCTAAGCGTGCGCAGTCGGCTGCCGCGCTCCGTGAGCAAAGACATCGGATACCGCTCTGGTATGGGTCCATCCTCGGCCTTTCGATCCACAGGACACCAACCGCCACAAGGAAACCCAACGGCCAGCGCCGCATCCAGCGCGGCGCGATCCACTCCCGTCTGACCCCCCGATATGATCTTTTCAAGTGCCACTTGAACCTCCCCATGCAAAGCACCGGCTCAGACGCCGGCCACGATCCGCAGATCGCGGACGGCACCACCCTTCAATGCCTCAAGGGCCTCCTGGTAGCTCGGGCTATCGTGTACAGCGATCGCATGCTCGATTGAATCAAATTCAATCAATACGGTACGCTCCGA
>Ga0210407_10004930_pt1 | contig 10398 bp, 9 predicted proteins | sample IncBWC27MmetaG_FD_150860 | JGI IMG/M metagenome (GOLD analysis project Ga0210407, IMG submission 150860) | Forest soil microbial communities from Barre Woods Harvard Forest LTER site, Petersham, Massachusetts, United States - Inc-BW-C-27-M | ecosystem: Environmental > Terrestrial > Soil >... | reverse complement strand
ACTGGGATTCATCGTCCCATTATCGGACAGTGGCAATACACTTCTCCATTGCGGTCGCATCGCATTTGTGGACAGCGAGCCGAGCTTGTGATTCAATCTCCGTACCCACCCACTGCTTTTTGGTGATTGCCACTCCATGTCGCAATTCGACATTTTCAAGGTGCAGCCTGAGGGCAGCCTTCGTTGGCTGGCGGCGGCAGCAAGTATGGAAACCGCCGAGGGGCGTGTTAAAAGGCTTCCGCCAGGAAACTATGTCATCATCGCCGACCAACATCCGCCCAAAAAAATTTCAATCAAGTCGCCAGCCAAACAGACAGTTTTTCAGATCGGCTACGATGACGACAGGGGCTCGACCGCGAGGGAAACGCTGTTCAGAAATTTCGGCCATGAGGTCATTTCGGTTGCGGACAATGACGCTGCCAAGCGCGCGCTTGCTTCGATTCCCAACGTCGATGTATTTATCCTCGGCCATACCGCACCTGAGCAAGCGCAAAAAGAGATGATCGATTGGCTGAAAGTGAGTTTTCCGAAGGCCAAGATAGTTGCTCTGATTCCGTCCGCCACTCCCCAGTTGTTATGTACCGATTACAATGTACCGCAGTGTGATTGGGCCGCGTGGGTTTCTCTATTCGCCACAAGTTGAGACCGCGCCACACAATCGAACCATGCGGTCACACATCCCAATGGAGATCATAGACCGAGCATCAGGGAAGTGCCTGATTAGCGCGCATGCAGACAAGTAATTTTTCATCTGCCCGGGAATCCGAATAGCACTTTCCACTCTGATCCTGCTCTCCGCTGGGTGCATCTTTGCCCTCCCGTAGGGGCACGGATATTCTTCGCTCTTTAGGTGGAAGCCCCGGACTTCTAGTCCGGGGAGAGCGGGCCTTGAGGCCCGCGGAACTCGAGATCGCACTTCACTGGGCTTCAGCCCCGGTCATAAGCTCGCGGCTGCCCAATCCTCGCCTGCCCCGACCTCTATCGGGGCGCGTGGCGGTTACCCCGACCAGGTCGGGGCAAGGGTGGCGAATCGGGCACCAAAGACCATGCACCGGCCGCAAATCCTCTCGCATCGAAGTGCGTTAGGAGGAAATGCTATGAAAGCAGCAGTCGTTCCCGCTGTCAGCAGTTCGTGGCAGATCAAAGACGTTCCGCAACCTCAACCCGGACCTAATCAGGTACTGGTGAAAATGCATGCGAGCGGCATCTGCTACACCGACGTACATCTGACGCTCGGACACTTTCCCGGGCCATTTCCCCGAATCTTAGGCCACGAGCCAGTTGGCGAGATCGTTGCCGTGGCTCCCGACGTCGCGACGCGGAAGGTGGGCGACCGCGTGGGTACCGCCTGGATTCAATCCACCTGCGGCCGCTGCGAATGGTGCCAACGCGGCCGCAGAATGTTCTGTCCCTATCTGAAAGGCACAGGAATTGAGGCACAAGGCGGGCACGCCGAGTACATGCTGATGAATGCAGACGCAACCTACCTGATTCCCGACAAAGTTTCCTACGAGCAAGCAGCGCCTATCTTCTGTGCGGGCTACACGGTCTATAGTGGGCTCCGCTGGGCGCATCCGCAGCCGCACGAGCGCGTTGCCGTCCTTGGAATCGGCGGGCTTGGCCACCTGGCCGTGCAATACGCGAAGGCTACGGGCTTCGAGACCATCGCCATCTCGCACTCCCCCGATAAGGACAAGATGATCCGCGAGCTCGGCGCGGATGAAATTGTCCGCGACGGAAAGAGCCTTGCCGCGGCGGGCGGTGCCGACATCATCCTCAGCACTTCCAATTCGACCAAGTCCATGGTGGACAGCATTCAGGGTCTGCGGCCGGACGGCCGGTTCGTCGTTATGGGCGCCGACGCTGAGCCGCTTTCCGTCTCGCTGAGTGACTTCATCATGAAGCGCATTCAAATCATCGGAAGCCAGCAAAACGGCCCCGAATATCTCTACGAAGCCCTTGATTTCGTGGCGCAAGGAAAAGTTAAAACGATAGTCGAGACGTACCCGCTGGCCGAGGCTGCGAAGGCATATCAGCGCGTGGTGGAAGGCAAGGCCCGCTTCCGCGCCGTCCTCACCATGTAGCCGTTTCCTCTCGGTAATCCCGCCGAAGCACGTCTCTTGCGTCCCGCATGGTGTTGCGGGGCGGCCGATCTCCTTCCTTCGCCGGGTGCCGCAACCCTTTGCGGTTTTCAAAGGGTGCGGGTGTTGCTCTTCCGTCTGGATCTGCTTTCTCTTCGTAGGGGCACGATTTGTCGTGTCCGCCGAGAGGGGATTCGCATTCGAGGGGTACGTACCCCCGGTGGTTTTTGCAAAAGAGTGTGGAAGCAGTTGAAACAAAAGTGGTTGCAAAAATCCGTCGTGCAAAAGAGTGCGCAAGAATATCAAAGCAAAGAAGTTAAGGGAATTGAACGAGGTTCCTGACGTCGCTGAGGCACCCAAGGATCGGTGGGGGAGGGGTGTACCCCCCTCGTTGTGAGGAACAGAGTCCCGTAACCGCATAAAGAAAAAAGAGATAGAGGGCATTTTCCGTTGTAAAACAACGGGGCTCCAACGGGACCTCAACGGGGCGATGAAAGGAAGGGAACGGGAAGAATCTAACGCACTGGTGCTGGGTTCGTGGTTGAGTGCGCTCGGTGCAAAATTCTTTCGCGTTGCCTGCAATGTCATGTGCGTCGGTGTCGCTTCCATGACTAGAAGCTGTCTCATAAATAGTTCCGACAGAGGGAGAAGCGCTTCTTCAGGGGCTAAAGCCCAGCTTTTCCTGGAATTAAACGTCGGAGCTAAAGCTCCGACCCCCAAAAAGCATTTAAGAGATAACTTCATAGCTTCAGAGACAAAGGTACGGCGGGGAATACGCGGGGGCAACTGGTCGGAAGTGGAGTTTGGGTGCAGGTGGCCGAGATCTTCAAGACCGGGCAGAAAATTCAAAGACTGCTGGCGAGCACGGCGATTGAGGTACCCTGCTAGGCAACTTAGGTGGGCGCCACCCGCTCAATCAGGTTGGAGGTGCCGTGCGTCACTCCTCAATGATTTGTTTCCAAGCGGACGAAGTCGCGATCGGAATTCTCACCGGACGAGCGGCCGCTAAGTCTTTGTATATCTTTCCGTTCTTGTAGATGTAGCTTCGGCAGTGGCCACTCGCCTTCACGCGAATAACCCCCAAGTGTGGCATCGATGATTTCAATCCTTGTATTACTTCCAATTCCAGACAGGCTTCGTTTGGCAGGGCGACATAAAATTGCAAATAGAAACGCTTGCCGCGCTTCGTGGCTTGCATCCATCGGCGGAAGCGCATTGCGGGAAGTTTCTTGGAGACAGCATCAATGAAATCGAGTCCCTGGCGCTTGATTCTTTGAAGGTAAGCCTCTGCCTGACCGAAGGTTTGGCCAATGCGTGTTTCCCGCCGAGTCCTCTTACATTCGACGACAACGAAACTCTTTGCCTTTTTATTGTAGCCAACGAGGTCAAATCTGGCCGTACCCAGCGCTACTTCGCGAGCGGTGAGCCAACCTTTCGTTTTCAAATATCTTTCAACCGCAGTGGTCATCCGCTTTTCGTTGTTCATTCTTTTCATTTAAGCAGCATGATAGTCCTTTTTTTGTGGCGCAAGCGGTTGGGTCTTGAGGAAGTCACGCCATGTCTGGCTGGGTGGGGTTCGAAAATCCCGGAACAAAAGGAGTTAGCAGGGTGCGAATTCGGGGGTGCCTCGTCGTCTAGGCGACGCGGGCGTATGTTTTGTGTCTCGCATCATTGTCCTGCTGATTGGACCGTCTTTCTCGAATGCTCTCCAGGGAAGGGATGCCGAGAAGCTGCATTTGCTTGCCACTCAGCAGGTGCCCCTTGATCATGAGGCCGTGGTATTGGCAGTATTGTGAAAGTGCTTGCCTGATATGCTGATCAAGCGTCTTAAATTCATCTGAACAATCATATGACCTATAGGCGTTCGCCCAACCATCAATCATATGTTTCAGCTTCGAAAGGGTTGCCAGCAAGTTGAAGCCCTGCCGAGCATCTGCAGCGGTGGAGATGCTTTCGCGAAATCGGTTGATCGCCTTGGAGCTCGGTCTTACCAACCCTCCCTGGAAATGCAAACCCAAGAAAGTGAACCCTTTCGAATACGGAGTAATGCGAGTTTTTGAACCTTCAGTGAGCGGGTGAAGGGTGAGGCGAAGGTCAGCCTGCAAAACGCGTTCGGCCAAGGAGTAGGCATCGCGAGCTCGTTGCTCGGACTCGCACATCACAACGAAGTCGTCCGCGTACCGGACAACGCTGAACCCGGCGTCAGTCATTGCTCGGTCAAACGGATAAAGATAAAAATTAGCAAGCAAAGGAGAAAGAACGCCACCTTGCGGTATCCCGGAGTCCGCTCGCGGAAACATGTCCTTCTCAAATGGAGAAAAAGCGTCGAGGTTGCCTATCTCCAACTGTAGAGCGCGCGAGATCAGATTTTCGAGGCTGGGAACTCTTATTTCGTGAAGAAATCTGTTCATCAGTAAAATTTGGTCGACAGTGTCGAAGAATTTCGCGATGTCGCCCTCAAGAACCCAGATTTTCCCGTTGCGGGCAAGTTCCTGCACCCGCCTTACCGCATCGGCTGTGCTCAAGCGACGGATGTAACTGAAGCTGCAGGGAAGATCATATTTCCAAAACTTGTGGGCAATGAGCAACTGAATCGCCTTCATTACCAAGCGATCCCGAACGGCTGGGATCTTGAGCGGGCGCCTACTCCCGTCCGGCTTATCCCACAAGCAGCCAAGGAGTGGTCGAAACTCGAAGCTTCCCCTGCGCAATTCTTGACTTAGCTGTCTGATATTGTGATCAAGCTGATTTCCAAATCGCTCGATCGTTTGTTGGTCGAATCCGCGAGAATGCCTCTTTTTTGACAGCTTTTTCCAAGCCTCGTGGAGGTGTTCGATCTGGCATAGCTGACGGAAGTAGCTCATCAAGTGCTGTGCCGTCGCCCACGGAGTCGCCAGGGCAGGGCGACGGCCGAATTTCCATTTTCACAATCCATTTGAGGCAAGACTGGCTTCGTCATCCCAAACTGGCGATGCACATCTAGTTTCTACGCTGTGCGAACCAAGAGCGGTTGCCCTTCGGAACAGCACCGCGCTTCCACTAGCAAGCCCTCCCGCTCAAGAATCGCTCCCCGGCTGTGCCATCGAGCGATCCCGGAGGCACTAATCACACTATTTAACAGTTAGCACAGAGAGGGGCGAATGTAAAGCGTAAATCACCACGTCCTGGCCACGCCTTGTGGATAACTGCCTCGAGGCCCGGTACCTGTCGTGGTCACATTTCCGTAATCAGAAAAGTGCCCTTACGGCCTTTTGTCGAGGGCATGATGGCTCTTCTCGTAGCACTCGTTCTGGAGCTTCAGGCTGGCATCGTCGGCCTTGGCCGCGCGGGCGGCGAACCGGCACAGCGGGGAGCAGGGCTGAAGCCCACGTAAGAGCGACCTTTCGCTCCGCGGCGTCGAAAGACGCCGCACCCCTGACTGAAAGTCAGGGGCTTACACCTAGAAGAGGTTCATCGCTCGCAGGAGTGCTCAGCGGGCGCGGCGGAGAGGCCTCTTGGCCGCGTGAATCAAGGTGCGCAGGGCCGTATTGACGGATTGCTCGTCTGGAAAATGCTCAGCGACGTCCGGTGAGAGGAGTACGAGATTCGTTCCTGCTCGATAGCGAGCAACATATTTGCCGCGTACGCCGCCTTTCAGTTTGGACAGGTCGTACTCCCGACGCAGGTCGTCGCGTCGCTCCCGGTTTTTAGTTTTTTTCTTCAAGATTCACCTTTTCATTTTACAGCGCTAACGTCTGAGGTGGCAGGTGCTGAACGGGCTCACCTGGTTCACGAATGGCGCAGCGCGAACCGGGCAATCGCTTCCAACGTGAGCTCGCGCTGGTCGCGGTGCGGCGAGTGCCCGCAATTAGACAGAATGAGCTCCTCGGTACTTGGAATGCGTGCCTTGATCGCCCTGACTTGCTCGACGGTGCCGTACTCGTCGTTTTCGCCCTGAATGACAAGCACCGGGCAGGTGATCGCTTCGAGATATTCTTCAATATTCCACGAGCGAAAGCGCGGGTCGAGCCAGATGTCGTTCCAACCCCAAAACGCTTCATCAGCGTGGTTATGATGACGCCCGAGTTTCTTGGGCAAATCCGTTGTTTGGTAGGTCGTTTTCATCTTGGAGATGCTTTCGACGCTCAGATCCTCGACAAAAACATGCGGCGCCTCCAGGATCAGCGCCTTAGTCTCTTCGGGAAACGAGCCGGCGTAAATCAGCGCAATCGACCCACCATCACTATGTCCCAGCAAAATCGGTTCCTGGATTTTGAATTTTTGGAGAAGAGCAGGGACCACCACCTGCGCTTCGTAGTGCATGAAGTCCACGGTGCGTTTCTCCTCCAAACGTTCGGACTTGCCATGTCCGTACCGCGAGTAGACCAGCACTCCGCAGCCCGTCGCCTGGGCAATCTGCTCGGGAAAGTTCTTCCACATCGACACGGATCCCAGCCCTTCGTGCAGCATCACGATGGTTGTCTCTTGGGTAGTAGCCGGGAAGGAGAGCGTTTCGAGTCTTCTCCCTTCAACGATTACGTCGCTCGAGGATGTGCGCGTTTCGGCCAAGCTACGCCCTCGGGACCTCAGTGCGCGGCGCATTTGCCGCTTGGCGCAAAACATTGCGCCGGATTTTGCCCGTCGCCGTTTTCGGTAACTCATCGAGGAACTCGATCCAGCGCGGATACTTGTACGGCGCAAGCCGCGCTTTTACAAAATCCTTCAGCTCGATCACCAATTCACTTCGTGCCGCGACTCCCGGCTTCAAAACCACGTACGCTTTGGGTTTTACAAGCGCGTTCTCGTCCATGGCGCCAACCACTGCCGCTTCCAAAACGGCTTCATGTGAAATCAGGGCGGATTCGACCTCCGTGGGCGAGACCCACAGTCCGCTCACTTTTAACATTTCATCGGACCGCCCGCAGTAAACGTAATCTCCCTCGGGAGTTTGCCGGAAGCGGTCTCCGGTTTTCACCCACTCACCGAGAAATGTGCTCGCCGTTTTCTCCGGCTTATTCCAGTAGCTTGCCGCCGCGCTTGGCCCGGAGACGTACAGGTCGCCCATCTCTCCCGGCTGAACTTCGCCGCCCTTTTCATCGAGGAGGCGCACCTTGTATCCCGGAACGGGCTTTCCCGTCGTGCCATAGCGGCAGGTGCCCGGACGGTTTGAGAGGAACATGTGCAACATTTCCGTCGAGCCGATTCCATCGAGGACCTCAACACCCGTTCGTGCGGTCCACTTGCGGCCGACTTCTTCCGGAAGCGCCTCTCCGGCCGAAACGCACATCCTTAGGCGCAGTTCTTCCCGCTTCGGAAGATCTTCACAGACAAGCAGGGAGCTAAAGAGTGTCGGAACCCCGCAAAAAATTGTCGGTTTGTGCTTTCGGAGAATTTCACAGACTGTTTTGGGCAGGGCGCGGACTGATTGAAGAACTGCCGTCGCCCCGACGGCCAGGGGAAAAGAAAGCGCGTTCCCCAATCCGTAGGCAAAAAATAATTTCGGCGCGGAGAACATCACGTCGTCCTCACGGATCCCGAGCACACCCTGGCCAAATGATTCCGCCGTGCGCACCAAGCTGATTTGCCGATGCATCGCTCCTTTGGGTTCTCCGGTCGAACCGGAAGAGTAGAGCCAGAAGCAAATATCGTCCGGCCGCGCGAGAACCGCCTGCGCCGAAGAGCTGGCGGCTTTCATTAAATCGTCGAGCTGGGGAAAGGCCTTCGAAGTCTTGCCGGAAACGATGATCAGACCGTTCCACTCTGAGATTCTCACCGCGTCGAGGATCCGCGGCAAAACCAATTCAGTAACAAGAATCGCGCGTGGCTGGCTGTCCCGGAGGATCACCGCAACATCCTGCGGCTGAAAAAGCGTGTTGACGGGGATGGGCACAATCCCCGCTTTTATGGCCCCCAGAAAGCAAGCAGGGAAGTCGATCGTATCGAGCAGGAAAAGAATGACGCGCTGGCCGCTTTCGATTCCGGTTCCTCTTAGCGCATTCGCGCAGCGGTCCACCCGCTCCGCAAGTTCGGCGAAGGTGTAGCTTCCTGCCTCATCGATATACGCAATTTTCTTCCCGCGTCCCGCGCGCAGGTTTCGCTCGACAAGATCCTGAGCGGCGTTGTAGCGCCCCTGCTGTTCTCCCGATATTTCCGTTTTCATTTCTTGAGCTCAACGGACTGTATCGATTTCCGATTCATTTCAACCATAAGTCAGAAAGCTCTTCGGCACCATTCAAAGATCTTGTTCCGTCCTGCTAAGATGACGGCATGAGCCCGTTCGAAACTCTCAGCCTGGTCCTCGGCGCTGGTTTTTCTTCTGGCTTGAATTTGTACGCTACCGCGGCCACTCTGGGTTTGCTTCAGCGATTCGGAATTATCCATCTCCCCGCCCAGCTTGAGATTCTTGCGCATCCCTGGGTCCTCGGAATCGCCGGAGCGCTTTACATTCTGGAATTCTTTGCCGACAAAATACCCTATGTCGATACGATTTGGGATCTGATCCACACTTTTATTCGCCCGCCCGCCGCGGCTTTGCTTGCTTTCGCTGCCGCCGGAGCCGCGCCGCCAGAGTGGCGTTGGGGCGCCGCGCTGCTTGCCGGCGGAGTCGCGCTCACTTCTCACGGAACGAAAGCCAGCGCCAGGGCCGCGGTCAACACAAGTCCCGAACCGTTCAGCAATTGGGTGCTGAGTTTCGGAGAAGACCTCCTGGCGGTCTGGCTTACCTGGATGGCCACGGTCCATCCATTGGCTACCACAGTCATCGTTGTCGCGCTCACTACACTTTCCATTTTTCTGTTTTTCTATCTCTTTCGCTTTTTGCGAGCCGCGCTTCAACGGCTTCTCGCCGCCTGACGACTTGGCTTATTTCAAATACGCCGCCAGCCAATCCAAAAATGTTTTGTACCAGAATTGGCTGTTCTGGGGTTTCAGAACCCAGTGGCCTTCATCGGGGAAGATTACGAGTTTCGAAGGCACGCCCTGCCGCTGTAACGAATTGAAGAATTCCAGCGATTGCGTGTATGGCACGCGATAGTCGCGCTCGCCCGCAATCACCAGCGTCGGCGTTTTGTATTTTCCGAGTTCGCCCGCGTATGTTGACGGTGCCCATTTGCGGTAACTCTCCGGATTGCTCCACGGAGTTCCTTGCATGTCGTGCTCTTCGAACCACAGCTCTTCGGTCGCATACATCGCCACTTTGTCATAGACGCTGGCATGGCTGATGATCGCCTTGAAGCGTCCCGTGTGCGTGGCGATCCAATCGGCCATGTATCCGCCATAAGAACCGCCGGCCGCGGCCATGCGCGATCCATCGGTGAAGGGATATTTCGATAACGTGTAATCCACTCCCTTCATCACGTCTTCGTATGCTTTGCCGCCCCAGTCGTTTGTAATTTCATCGGTGAATTTCTGTCCGTAGCCGGTCGAGCCTCGCCGGTTGATCATCAGCGTCACGTACCCAGCCGCCGAAAACACTTCCGCGTTCCAGCGGTAGCCCCAAGCGTTCGACCACATCGTTTGCGGTCCGCCATGGAGGACCACCAGCAGGGGATATTTCTTCTTGGCATCAAAATTCGGCGGCCGGATCAGCATCGCTTGCACACGCGTTCCCGCAGCGCCGTCGAACCAAAACGTCTCTGGCGCATTCATTTCCACAACCGCCAGAATCGCGTCGTTATGATGGGTGAGCTGCCGCACGCCGGTGCCGTCGCTCGCGGCGGCAAATAACTCCGCAGGGGCCGACAGGCTGGTGCGTTCGAACACCATCGTCTTCCCGTCGTTGCTCAAGGAAAAGCCCAGATTGTATCCGTCGGCGATGACTTTCTTCGGCTCCGCTCCCGCGCGCGCCGCCATGGCGTAGACCGGCTGCAGCGTTTCGTTTTCCGCCGTGAAAAAAATCGTCTTGCTATCGGCTGACCACGCTAGCTCATTCGCGCTGCGGTCAAATCCTTCCGAGAGGTATTCGTTCTTGCCCGTTTGCCGGTCGTAAAGGATCACGCGCCAGCGGTCTGATTCGTACCCTGGCGTGAGCTGTGCGTGATAAGCGATGTAGCGTCCGTCGGGTGAGTAGACGGGGTTGCCGTCGAATCCGGGATTCGTCGTGATGCGTTTTGGCTCTCCCCCTGCGACCGGGACGAGGAACAAGTCTCCGTTTGTGCTGATCGCCTCCATCTTGTCGGTCACCGCCGTAAAGCAAATCTCTTTTCCGTCCGGCGAAAAATTGATGTCCGCGGGCCCACCGCGCTCATCCGGCGGCACATCGTAGTTCGCTCCCGGCGTCAGGTCCCGGGGCGCAGCGCTCCCATCCGCCGGCACGACAAACAGGTGGCTGCGCTTCCCA
>Ga0210407_10004929_pt1 | contig 10400 bp, 7 predicted proteins | sample IncBWC27MmetaG_FD_150860 | JGI IMG/M metagenome (GOLD analysis project Ga0210407, IMG submission 150860) | Forest soil microbial communities from Barre Woods Harvard Forest LTER site, Petersham, Massachusetts, United States - Inc-BW-C-27-M | ecosystem: Environmental > Terrestrial > Soil >... | reverse complement strand
ACGGCACGACATCGCTGGCGGTCTGCCGGATGATCTGCGCGGTCGCCGCGACGAGATTCCAGCGCGCGCCGGCATCCGGTGCGGCAGCGCCCGTTTGCCGGATCGCCAGGCTCGCGGTCCAGGCCGCAATAGCGACCATGACGATCAGCGCCGCGACGACGGCGGCACCGTGCCGGGTCGCGATCAGGACTCCCGCAATGGTGCCGAGCAGGATCGCCAGAAAGGTGCCGGCCTCGACCAGCGCGTTGCCAAGCAACAGCTCGTCGAGAGTGAGAAGGTCCGGGAGGATCGCGTATTTGAGCGGACCGAAAAAGGCCGCCTGGATCCCCATCGCGAAAAGCAATGCCAAGAGCACGGTCGTGCTGCCGGCGAGAACGCCCGCGGCTGCGGCCAGCATCACCGGAATTTCCAGTAGCTTGATCCAACGGATCAGCCAGGCCTTGTCCCGCGCGTCGGCGAGCTGGCCGGCGGTCGCCGAGCACAGGAAAAACGGCAGCATGAAGATCCCACCGGCGAGCGGGATCAAGATCTGCGCCGACAGCGCGTCGATGTCGCCGCGGTAGGCGATCATCAGCACCAGCGCATTGCGGACCGCGTTGTCGTTGAAGGCCGATAGGAACTGGGTGGCAAACAGCGGCCCGAAGCGCCGCGACATCAGCAAGGCGAGCGCGCCGCGTGGCTCCGTCGGCGCCGGTCCAGGCGTCGTCACCGGACGCCCTCTGGCATGTTCAAAAAGATGCGCCCGCTTCGATCCCGCGATCTTGCAGCGCCCCACATATCGGCGTGATATCGATATTCGTGGGAGCTGTCGCGCTCCATCAACAGGAGTACCGCCATGAACCGCGCCGTCATCGTCATTTGCGACAGCCTGCGCGCCGATCTGATTACGCCGGCCGATGCTCCGTTCCTGACCGAGCTCGGGCAACGGTCGGCACGGTTCGCCAATCATGCGAGCGTGTTTCCGTCGACCACGCGGACGAGTGCCGCGTCGATCGCGACCGGATGCCTGCCGGCGCGCCATGGGCTGCTCGGCAACACGATGGCGCTCGACGAAGGCGAGGGGCTCGTTTGTCTCTCGGTCGGCAAGCCCGATTTCCGCGACCGGCTGCACCGTGCGACCGGCCGCACTTTGCACGTGCCGACCCTGGCCGAGCGGGTCAGCGGCTGCGGCGAGACGGCGATTGCGATCTCGAACGTGTCGCCGGGTGCCGCATATTTTCTCGACCCTGACGGCTTTGGCTGGGTCTACAACCCGGCCGGTAGTTACGGTCCCGGCCGCCGGCCGCTCCCGGCCGAAGAGGGGCTGGCGATCGCCAAGGGCGAGGCCGGCGACGCTGCCGCGACCGAGCGCTTCTGCGACGAGGTGCTGCGCCGCCGCATGCCGGCCGTCGCCGTGTTGTGGCTCTCGGAGCCCGACTACACCGGGCACCACACGCCGCTCGGCTCACCCGCGCATCGCCGCGCGATCGCGAGTGCCGACGCCAACGTCCGGCACGTGGCGGAAACGGTTGCCAGGCTCGACCCGAGCGGTGAGCAGATCCTGTTCGTCGTCAGCTCCGACCACGGCATGGAGACGGTCGACGAGACGATTGACCTCGATGGGCTGCTGCTCGAGGCCGGGCTCAAGCGTGCGCAGGCCTCATCGGATGTCGTCGTCGCCCCCAACGGCACCGCGGCGCTTCTTTATTTCGCTGAGCCGGCAGGCGCTCTCGTTGGACAGGTGGCTCGGTTTCTCGAAACCCAGGACTGGGTCGGACGCACATTTGTCGGCCCCGACCTAGCCTCGGCCGGTCTGCCGACCGGTTCACCGATGCAGATTGCGCTGACGCTCAAACGCGACGAGCGTACCAATCCGCATGGCGTGGCCGGCCACAGCCATGTCGTGCGCGACGCGCTTGAGCCCAAGGACGCCACCGGCTTTGGCCAGCATGGCGGGCTCGGCAAGAACGAGCAGAGCCCGTTCCTCTTCATCTCCGGCGGAGGCTTCGCCCCCGGTGCCCGCCACGGCCAATCCTCACTGATCGACATCGCGCCGACCGCCCTGCGCCATCTCGGCCTGCCTCCCACCGGAGTGGACGGCCAAGCATTACCTCGTGATCCGGCCGGCACCGGCTAGGCTCGACAGAGGGGGCTCGGCAATCACCCTCACTTGAACGCTCGGCCGCCGTCCCGTAGGCGCGGCCATGGAAAATCCCCTGCCCCTTGCAGACAGGTAAATCACCGCGCGCCCTTCTTCGATTTCGTCGAGCCTTATGCATGCGGTCCACCGAGCTTTCTCGCTGCGCCCTGGGTAGGGGGGGTGTAGGGAGCCCAACGTTTTGGCGAGCGGAGCGCCCCCACGTCGCTCGCTTCGCGGCGGGTTTGCGATTTAATGACCATCCTAAATTCGCCTCTTTACTCTGGTATAGCCTAGGCCCGGTGGATCAAGGAGGTCGCAATGGGCGAGGCGCCATTCGTTCGAAACAGGCTGATGGATGATACAACCAAGGGGCGAGGTTTTGCTGCAGATTTGCTGCAGGTGCAGCGCAGTGTAATAATCAATGCAAGTTTTGTTTGTAGTGTATGGCGGGTTGGAGCGCCCCTCGGGGCTCCCGATCGCATGGACCCGCCGGGCGCAATCTGATACCCCCTAGCCATGCCGCTGACGCTTTACAATACGCTGACCCGCCGTAAAGAGGCCTTCGTACCGCTCGATCCGTCGAACGTGCGGGTCTACGTCTGCGGTCCGACCGTCTATGACGACGCCCACATCGGCAACGCCCGCGCGGTCGTCGTCTTCGACCTGCTGTACCGCGTGCTGCGCCACGAATATGGCGCGGATCACGTCACCTATGTGCGCAACATCACCGATGTCGAGGATAAGATCATGGCCGCCGCTCGCGCCAGCGGCCAGACCATCGACCAGGTGACGGCGCGCACCACCGCGCAGTTTCATGCCGACATGGCCGCACTCGGCAACCTCCCACCCGACATCGAGCCGCGCGCGACCGAGTACATCCCGCAGATGATCGCGATGATCGAGCAGCTGATTGCGACAGGCCACGCCTACGGCGCCGAGGGTCACGCGCTCTTCCGCGTAGCATCCTACCCCGAATACGGCGCGCTGTCGCGGCGCAGCCGGGCCGACATGATCGCCGGCGCCCGGGTCGAGATCGCGCCCTACAAGGAGGACCCCGGCGATTTCGTACTGTGGAAGCCGTCGACCCCGGACCAGCCGGGATGGGAGAGCCCATGGGGCCGCGGCCGTCCGGGCTGGCACATCGAATGCTCGGCGATGTGCGAGAACACGCTGGGCGAGACCTTCGACATCCACGGCGGCGGTCTCGACCTGGTGTTCCCGCACCATGAAAACGAGATCGCGCAGAGTGTGTGCGCCCATGACGGGCGGCCCTTCGCCCGCTATTGGCTGCACAATGGCATGCTGACTGTCGGCGGCGCCAAAATGGCGAAGTCCGAGGGCAACTTCATCACCGTGCGCGACATCCTCGCCGAGGCCCCGGGTGAGGTTGTCCGCCTCGCTTTGCTCGGCACCCACTACCGCGATCCGCTCGATTGGACCGCCGATCGGCTGCGCCAGGCCTCTCAAGACCTCTTTCGCTTTTATGTCGCGCTAAATAGAGGCAAGCACCCGGTTACTTTCGACCGCTCAGTTGTGCCCAGGGAAGTCCAAGAGGCACTGAGTGACGACCTTAATGCGCCGTTGGCCCTGGCTCGATTGCATGAAATTACCCGCGAGATCAATCTTTCGCACGACCTCGGCAATTTGGACGAGCGCGACCGGTTGCAGGCCGCCCTTTGCTCCAGCGGACAATTGATGGGCCTGCTTGGCACTGAACCCGAAGCGTTCCTTAAGGGCGCCCAGCGTGACGATGATGCGCTGATACGATCGCGTATTTCTGCGCGCGAGCAGGCTCGCAAGGAGCGTCGCTTCGCGGATGCCGACCTCATACGCAGCGAGCTCGCGAATATCGGCATCGCCCTCGAGGACAAACCGGATGGCACGACAGAATGGCGAAGAGCGTGAGCGACAGGTTACTCCCTCTCCGCCCCCGGGGGCGGAGAGGGTCGGGGTGAGGTGGGGGATTCCAGAGCGCTCGTCGACACCCACCTCACCCGCCCGGCGCAGGCGCGCCGGGCACCCTCTCCCTCCAGAAGGGCGGAGAGGGAAGTTGTGCGCCCGCTAGCCATGGCCGGGACCGACCGTAGCCGAGCGGGTGCGTCGGGCGGTCCCGCGATTATCCTCGTCGACCCGCAGCTCGGCGAGAATATCGGCACGGCGGCGCGGGCGATGATGAATTGCGGACTCGATGACATGCGCTTGGTGCGGCCTCGCGGCGGCTGGCCTTCGGATAAGGCGGTTGCAGCGGCGAGCGGCGCCGACATTGTGTTGGAAAAGGCGCGGCTCTACCCGACCGCGCCGGCGGCGATCGCCGACCTCGTCCATGTCTACGCGGCAACGGCACGCGATCGCGGCATGGTCAGGCGCGAGGTGACGCCGCGCCATGCGGCCGCGGAGATTCGCGTCCGGCTCGCGGCGGGCGAACCCTGCGGCGTGCTGATCGGGCCGGAGCGGACCGGGCTCTTGAACGACGACGTGGCGCTCGCCGACACCGTGCTGAGCGTGCCGCTCAACCCCGCCTTCTCCTCGCTCAATCTCGCCCAGGCAGTGCTGATCGTCGGCTACGAGTGGTTCATTTCAGGCGTTGCGCATCCACCCGAAATCCTGCGCCGGGGCGGGAGCCGGCCTGCAACCAAGGAGGAACTCCTCAATTTCTTCGACCATCTCGAGGAGGAGCTCGAAAAGAACGGCTTTCTGCGCAACCGCGAAGCCCGGCCGAGCATGGTGCGCAACCTGCGCAGCCTGTTCCAGCGCGCGCAATGCACCGAACAGGAATTGCGCACCTTGCACGGCGTTGTGACTGCTTTCGCCGGCCCGCGCGAGCGCGCAAAAAAAGCGGTGTCGGGATGAACGACCTTGGACATCAGTAGAGGAGACCGAACATGCCGAAGCCGACTTACGAAACCGCGCTGATCGTCGGCGCCGGGCGCGGGCTGAGCGCCTCGCTGGCGCGCCTCCTCGCCGGCAGAGGCCTGCGCGTGGCGCTCGCTGCGCGCGACGCCGAGAAACTGGCACCACTCTGCGCCGAGACCGGCGCCAAGGCCTTCGCCTGCGACGCCGTCGAGCCCGATCAGGTGGCGCGTCTCTTCACCGCGGTCGAGGCCGCGACCGGCACGCCCGACGTCGTCGTCTACAATGCGAGCGCCCGCGCCCGCGGCCCGGTGGCCGAGCTGGTTCCGGCCGAGGTCGAGCGCGCGATCATGGTCAGCGTCTTCGGCGGGTTTCTCGTCGCGCGCGAGGCCGCCCGTCGCATGGTACCAAAAGCGCACGGTGCTATCCTGTTCACGGGAGCCTCGGCGAGCGTCAAGGGCTATCCCCTCTCCGCACCCTTCGCGATGGGTAAGTTTGCGCTGCGCGGCCTGGCCCAGAGCATGGCTCGGGAACTGGCCCCGCAAGGCATCCACATTGCTCATTTCGTCATCGACGGGTCGATCCGCAATCCCGGTCGGGTCGAGCCGCCGGATCGGCCGGACAGCATGCTCGACCCTGACGCGATCGCCGCCTCCTATGTTGATGTGCTCCACCAGCCGCGTTCGGCCTGGACTTGGGAAGTCGAGCTGCGACCCTGGGTCGAGCGCTTCTGAGACCGCAAGCCCAGCTCTGCGCACCCCGATCGAGCCGAGCCCTTCCGGTCTGGAGTGCCTTCGCGGTCCTCCTGATGCTGGTGGCGGTACCGCCATTCTCCACAGTGCTGCCGCCGCTGGTCGATTACCCCAACCACCTGGCGCGCATGCATCTGCTCGCCGAGGGCGGCAACGCGTTCTATGCGGTGCGCTGGGCTCCGCTACCCAATCTCGCCGAGGATCTGATCGTCCCGCCGTTGTCGCGGGTGTTGCCGCTCGACACCGCGGGAAAACTGTTCCTGGTCATGATCTTCGCGCTGATGGCCGGGGGTGCCCTATGGCTCAACCGCTGTGCCACCGGGTGCTGGCGGTGGTGGCCGCTGCTCGCATTTCTCCTCCTCTACAACCGCATCCTGTTGTGGGGTTTTCTCAACTACCTCTTCGGGATCGGGGTTGCGCTCGTCGGAACCGCGTCGTGGCTGGCGCTTGAAGGGCGGCGCTGGTGGCTCAGAGTGTTCGCATCCTCGCTCGTGGCGCTCGCGTGCTTTTTCAGCCACATCGCCGCCTTCGGCTTTTATGCGCTGGTCAATCTCGGCGTCGAAATTGTGCCGGCCTGGGGCGAATTTCGCGCCCGCCAATGGGCGACGCTCGGCCGCAGGATCGGGATGGCCGCGCCGCAATTCGTCCTTCCCGCAGTGCTCTTTCTCGGCGGACCGCAGGACGTCACCGGCGAGACCGTCAACTATGCCGGGGTCTGGCGCAAGGTCGACCTGCTGTTCAGCGTGTTCGACAACTACAACCGGGCATTCGACGTCACCTGTTTTGTGCTGTTCCTCGGACTCTTTGGCGGGCTCGTGTGGAAAAAATGGCTGCGGCTCTATCCCCGGCTCGGCTGTGCCTGCGCGATCGTCTTCGCCGTCTATCTGCTGTTGCCGAGCCAGATGTCTGGCGGCTCGGGTGCCGACCGCCGTCTGCCCACCGCCGTCTTTCTGCTGCTGGTTGCGGCAAGCGAGCCGCGCTTTCCCAGCCGGCATATCGCGGCTGCTGTCGGGGTCGCAGCGGCCGCGTTGCTAATCATCCGCCTGGGCGCGGTCGAGCGCATTTGGCGCGCGGCCGATCGGGTTTACACCGCCGATCACGCGGGCATCGATCTGTTGCCGCGTGGCGCCAGGCTCGCCGTCGCGCAGCCGGAGGGTCTGTTCCACGTCACGCGGGTACCCGAGGTTCACCTCGCGACGCTGGCGATCGCTCGCCGCGACGCCTTTGTGCCGACCCTGTTCGCGATCCCGGATCAGCAGCCCGTGATGCTGAAGCCGGCCTTTGCAGCACTTGCCGCGATGGCGCAGCCGCAACTCCTGTGGGCGGCGCTCGTCACCGGCCGCGCGGCCGAGCGGACGCGTCTGCCTGTCCCGCTCGGCGATTTCGATTTCGTGGCGTTCACCGACGAGCGGCCGATCCATGTCCCGGAGAATTCGTGTCTGACGCCGTTCTTCGTGCAGCCGACCTTTCAAATTTTCACCGTGGTCCACGAGGCTCGCTGCATCAGCCCCGCCGGTTAACGTGACCACGGCGCGAGCCCGCGGTATTCGGTGCCGTCCCCTTGCCAAGGCCGTCGCCTGTCCATATATCCATATCGGTGCGATATTATTAATTGTGAAACGAGTTTTCCATGCCGAAAAATCAAACCAAGGGCTTGGGGCGAATTCCGCTGCCATCCCCTGCCGACGCCTCGGAACCGGCGCTGAATTCCGCTGCCGGCGGTTCTGCCAAATTATATCCAAGGCAATGATACAGATAGGATTTTCGTCTCTGAGGGGCGGATTATGGGAGGCGAAAAACACGCTTGTCCCTGCTCTCAGGGACAAGGGTCCGAACGCTAGGATCGCCGGCAGAGCGGGCCCCAGGAGAGGATCTGCTGCCATCGACGCTCGCCCGCCCGCGGCGGATAAGGCCAAGCCGCCAGCGGGTGCCAGCCGTTTGCATCCCGGCGCAGCAGAACCGCCTGGTTCGGCGGCAGATCCTCCCCGCCTTCGGGCGCGCACGATACCAGGGCGAGGCGATAGCCCAGTCGCGCCGCCTCGTCGAGGGTCGCTGCGTCGGCGGTATTGCGGCGCAGCAGATCGAGCCCTCTGCGGCGGGGTGCGGTCTCGGTGAGAACACCTGATATCATCGTGGCGACGCTGGAGTTGTCGCCGGGCAACAACAATGCCAGGCGGTCGCCGTCGGCAAGAAAAGCCTTTACGCTGGCGGCGAGGCTGCGGACGAGCGGCTGCGGCATGTCAAGGTCGAAGCGCAGGCGGTAGGCATAGCCGAGGGGTGCCAAGAGGGTCGTGGCGAGTGCCAGACGTCCCGCCACCTGCGCCCGCCTGCCGACGAGCCAACTCTCAACCCCCAAGTCACGGGCCGCCAGCGCGAGGCAGAGCGTAAGCACGAGAGAAAGATGCGTATTATAGCGGAAGAAGGAGTGAGCCTCGAGGCTCATCTCGCTCGGGAACAAAGCGAGGTAGGTGAGCAGCAGGAAGCCGTTGTAGAACACCAGCAACGCTGCGTGATAGGTCAAGAGCCGCGTCGTCGGCGTCCAGCCCTGCCGTCGCAACAACACCGGCCAGGCGACCAAGGCTGCCGCGGTACAGCCGAAATAGACGGGCTTTTCTGCGACCTCTGTGACGATGCCTACCAGGATCGCCGGCAGCTCGATCCAGTTCCACTGCGCGAAGGGCAGGGGTTTCAACTCGTCGACGCCGGCAACCGCCACGTGGTAGCGCCAGAGGGAGTAAAGGCCGAGCGCAGGCAGCATTGCTAGGCCGATGAAGCGCAACATGGTGCGGGGCCATTGCCCGATTTCCAGCCAACTCGTCAGGATGGAAGCACCAATGCTGGCGGCTACCAATCCAATGCCCGACTGCTTCGTGTTGACCATGGCGGCAAGTATGAGAGCGACAGCCGGCAACGCTCCGGAAGGGTGCCGGCCGGCGATGATCTCACCCTGCGCCGAGATCAGTAGCCACGCGGTAATGACCGCCGTTACCGCAAGGGCCGTCTCGCCGTAGGCCGACAGGTGAAAGCGCGGCACGAAGCCTGGATTTAACAGGATCGCGAGAACCATGCCGCCGGCAATGGCTCCCCACGGCAGAACCCTATCCGAGGTGAGCCTCGGCAGGGGCAGGGCGCGGGCGAAGAGCAAGCCCGTTGTCAGCAGCAGCAGGACATTGATCAGCGACATTCCTGCTGCCGGATAATCCGGCCACACAAGGCCGCCCATATAACTGAGGAATTGTGTGTTGTAGGGCGCTGCCGGCAGAAAGGAGTGGCTCGCGGGCGACAGCGCCGTCGGCAGCCGTCCCCAGTCGACCAGATAGACGGCGTTCGGCAACAGGTTGAGCCACGTATCGGGCTGGGAGGGTTGGATCGGCGCCATGACGAGCCAGAGCGGCAGCGCCAACAGCGTAAGCCGGCCGAAGGTGGCCCATGCCGCCGCACTCGGCCGTCGGCTCCGAAAGGCCAGCACTGAAAGTGAAAATGCCACAAAGGCCGCCGCCGGGACGGCGAGAGTGAACGGGACCAGCACGCCCCAGGCGGTGAGCAGCAGGCAAACCAAGCCCCATCCGGCGCCGATTTGCACCTCGGGCGGCATGCGTTGGCCGACGACCGCCGCTCCTCCCGGCAACAGGATGATGGCTACGACCCAGGTGACGAGGAGTCCGACGAGATCCACCGGATTAGGGAGGTACGCCGTCAAACCCAAATATTGCTGTCGGTGTGCGCCTCGGCTGAAGAGCGCATCAGACTGCGGGTCGCCTGCATCACCGCCGAGAATACGTGGCTCACCGGAAGCCTGTCCAGGCGAGGGCTGGTCAGGACGCGAATCTCGTGGCCGCGCGGCGCGCATCGGCGCGGATCGGAGGCATCGGAGAAGAGGACGACGACCGGTTGACCGCCCGCCGCAGCGATGTGCGTGGCACCTGTGTCATTGCCGACGGTAAAAGCAGCAGCATCAGCCAGATCGATAAGGCTGGTAAGCTCGGTGCGGCCGACGAGGTCGATCGCGTCGGGGCAGCGCGCACGGATTTCGGCCGCGAGCGGCTCTTCGCCTGAAGCGCCGACGATGACGGGGAGGAGGCCGGTCGCCTCGATCAGGCGCTGTGCGAGCACACCATAATGCTGTGCGGGCCAGCGCTTCTCCGAGTGGCGCGAGGATGATCCCGGAATCAGCAGAAAGAAAGCCTGCTTGTCCAGACCGGCCGGCAGCGGCCGGGACGAGGCTTGGCAGGCGGGCAGGGGCGTCGGATAGATCCCGGCCATCAGCAGCTGTTCGGCTTGCTTGTCGATGGTGTGTTGCGGATGCCGCCCGAGATTGGCGTGGGGGTGGGAGCAGCGCCAGGCAACCCCGGACCATTCCGGCCGATGACTAAGCAAAAACAGCCACGCGTAAAGGCTCGAGCGATCCGAGGTTTGGAGATCGTAAACCCGGTCGAAGGCGCCATTGCGCAAGGCGCGGCGAAGCATGAGCCATTCCGGAATGTCGATGGGCCCGGGCCGGCGATCGATAGCGATTTTGTCGAAAAAACCGCTCTGCTGCCCGAGGGCGGCAAATGCGGGGGTGGTAAGCAAAGTGATCTCGTCGTCGGCGTGGTGCCGGCGGATCGCCGCTGCCGGCCCGAGCGCCTGGACGAAGTCGCCAAGGGCGCTCAGCTTGATCACAAGGATCTTGCGCCGCT
>Ga0210407_10004928_pt1 | contig 10403 bp, 9 predicted proteins | sample IncBWC27MmetaG_FD_150860 | JGI IMG/M metagenome (GOLD analysis project Ga0210407, IMG submission 150860) | Forest soil microbial communities from Barre Woods Harvard Forest LTER site, Petersham, Massachusetts, United States - Inc-BW-C-27-M | ecosystem: Environmental > Terrestrial > Soil >... | reverse complement strand
AGAAGGCTACGTACAAGGCTCCTGAGCCGACGAAAGCGCCTCAACCCGCTCCGGCCGCAACACCACAGCCGACGCCCGTACGCGACGCTGCAGTCATAACCCCGCGCGCGACTCCGGTCGTCGCAGCCTCTGCCCCCGCGCCTGCCGTAGTCACTCCAACGAAAGCACCGGCGGTGGTGCCCGTAAGCAATCCCGCCCCGGTCGCAGCAGCTTCACTCGCAGCAGCTTCACACGCATCCGTTTCTGCGCCTGCGCCGTACGATTCGAGCAACGCCAGCAGCATGACCATCGAAACATCCGCGACCCTGCAACCGGTCGCCGATGCAACTCCTCGCGCGCCTGTCAGCATCTCGAAGCCGCTCGCGAAGCGGCCCGCAGATCCAGACGGCGATGAAGATTCCGAAGTAGCCGCGTTGAACAGCGAAGAAGCCAACTGCACGCATTACTTCTCCGCCTACGGCCTTTCCGCCAATCAATACAAATGGCTCGCGCAGAACCGGCGCAAGGCCTTCCCAAGTGTGTGCCCCGCGCCCACTCCCGCGCAGGTGGATTTCGTGGTCATCTTCACCCACGACGTCCCCTTTTATAACGTCACCATGCCCAACGCCGTCCACACCGATCTGAACGGTTTTTCGGACTGGACTCCGCTCACCACTGTCGACACGGCTGTGATTTCCGCCACCGACGCGGACAAGAGCCATCACGAATACGTCTGGGTTTTCCACACTAACCGCGGCGCGTTCAACCCCACGACATTTTCTTCCCGGCGCCGTCCTCTCTATTCCAAAGCCGAAACCAATATGCTCGGCTCACGCGGCGGTTTTCGCACTGTGATGGACGCCCTGACCTTCATCGAGCAAAACGGCACCAATCGCTGACGCCGCCGCGCATGCGTCTCATCGTCACTACCTCGCAGAATAAATGTTGCCTGTCATTCCGAACCCGCGTCCGCGGATGACGGATCACCTTTTTGCGCCGATGCCAGCGAGACTATGGGGTCTGCGTGCAATCGTCGAGCAGCGCATCGTCGCAGCACCCCGCCATTTCTCCCATCGAACCGCGCCCGTTCATCTCCCTTGAAACACTTCCGGCAAGATGCGATAAGCAAAGTTATCAGGTGCCGATTGCCCGTTGCTGTGTTGAGGAGTTCCGCATGAACATCGCTGCCCGCGTCTGCTTCGCGATCATCGCCGTTTCACTCTTGCTGCCCGCGCAAGAGCGCGGCAACCTCAGCGCGGATCAATCGCTGATTCTCACCCTCGAAAGAGCTTGGAATGTGGCCGAGGAGCATAAAGACGTCCGCGCGTTGGACCAACTTCTCTCCAGCACACTAGCCTACACCGATTACGATGGCTCGTTCATGAATAAGGCGCAGTTTCTTGCTGGCGTCAAAACTGCCGGTCTGGATGCGGACCAGATTACAAACGAAACTGCAAATGTTCAGGTCTACGGCGAGAGCGCGATCGTAACCGGCATCTATCATGAAAAAGGCGTCCTGAAGGGTAAATCGATCTCGCGCCGTGGAAGATTCACGGATACGTGGGTAAAGGAAAACGGATCGTGGATGTGCGTCGCGAGCCAGTCCACCCTGATCAGTCACCCAGCGGAGTAGCGCGGCATCGGCCGGCAATTCAGGAAAACTTGAAAAACTTCAACGATGCGGAATTGATACAATAGCGCAGCCCGGTCGGCGGCGGCCCATCGTCAAACACATGCCCCAGATGCGCATCGCACCTGCGGCAGGAAACCTCCACTCGCGTCATTCCCAAGCTGCGATCTTCACGCGTCTCGATATTTTCCATGGCAATAGGCCCGAAGAAACTGGGCCAGCCGGTCCCCGAATTGAATTTTGCCGCTGAGCTGAGAAGCGCTGTCTGGCAGCAAACGCAGCGAAACAAACCCTTCTCGTCCAAATCCCAATACTCGCCGCTGAACGCAAATTCCGTATCACCCTTGCGCGCAATCTCGTAAACGCCGCGTCCCAGTTGCGCCCGCCACTCTTGGTCAGTCTTGACAATTCTCGGAACCTGCGTCAATCCCTGCCTCACTCCAGCGCTGGAAAATTCCACGATCGAGACGAGCGCAGGCCGGTTGTCCGGTGCCGCTTTCACCGCCGCACGCTGCGATTCCTCGTAACGCCACGCCACCGCACCCACAATTGCCGCGACTGCTCCAAACAGGAACACTCGCCGCGTCGCACTTCCCATCCCTTCTTCCCTTGGCAGTTCACCATCAAGCATCACATTCGTCCTCGTTCCAATCATCTATACACACCGCGTGGAATTCAATTCGCCCCTCTATCCGCAATCCACCAAAATGGAAATCGCCCCGGAAACCATCATGAAGCTGTCCCATTCCTGGACGATCCTGTGTTATAAGGGAGATAGTTTACCCCTTCGGCTTTCAAGCATTTCCAGAATTATGTGTGCTGGTGGGTCTCTGCGGCGGGCCTGCGCCATGAAGAAGTATGTCAGTTCCACAAGGAGTAGTGCACGCATGACCGCCGTCAATATCAAAAAAGGCTGGGACACCGCGCGCACGGCGCTCCGCATCCATAGCATCCGGCAGATCGCCGTGCAGTACGAAGGCACCGAAGAGCGCATCATCTCGCGCGTCCCGGACGTCAGCACCACCGGCATGTTCATCAACACCAGCCGGAAATACGCCGAGGGCGCGATGCTGAACTTGAGTTTTTGTCTGGCGCTCTCGGGAGTGGAAGTGCAAGCGCGCGGCCAGGTCCGTTACTGCCTTCCCGGAGTCGGCGTCGGCGTGCGGTTCGTGGACGTCGCCGAGAACGCTATCCATTCCATCGAGCAGGAAATCCAGCTCTTGCGCAAAACTCGGCGCCCGGTGCCCAAAGTGATCAACCGCAAGTTAGCTCGTCGCAAGTCAACCCGTCGCAAACGATTGAAGTCAAAAGCAACGCCGCGAAAATCCAGGTAACGGGAAGCCGCCCTGGGATTGCCTTCTTCTCTGTACGCCGTCATTTTCTAGCAGGCGTACAATGTGGTCCTGAGGAGGTCCACAACATGTCCGACGCAACAACGAAAATCCCCTCGCAGGCAGAAATTGAATTCCTGGCATATCAAATCTTTCTGGAACGCGGCGGCGAACCCGGCCATGACTTGGCCGATTGGCTGGCTGCCGAAGAACAACTCAAAACGCGGAGCGAAGCTGAAGCTCCTGCCGTGCAACACACTAATACGACGCCCATTCCGATGCGCAAGAGCGCTGCCGGCGCCTGAACAACTTAGTGAAAATCGTGCGACGTGGTTTCCGCCCTCGTGACGGACAAAGGCTGAACGCTTTCCACCTTCACGGAAACCACGTTGTCCTGATGCTGTAGCTGCCCTTCAATCAGCAGAAATTGCTGATGCACGATCGTAACGTGGTGCTCTTCAAATACACGCGGCGTCACAATCGCGTTCGCAATTCCCGTTTCATCCTCGATGCTGAGGAACACAAAACCTTTCGCGGTGCCTGGCCTTTGCCGCGCGATCACTCCGCCGGCCACCCGCACATGCGTCCCATCCGGCAGACGATTCAGTTCGCTGGCCGTCAGAACTCCCTGCCGTTTCATGCTCGCACGATGATATTTCATCGGGTGCGGGCCAACGGTCATCCCTGTGCTGCGAAAATCGGCTACCAGCCGTTCTTCCGGCGTCATCGGTAGCAGCGGTGAATTCGCGGTCGTCGTTTCCGTCGTTTGCGTCTTTTCCATCGTTGTCGTTGTGGGCTCACCCGCATCCTGCTCGACGCCCGCCGCGTGATCCGTCTGCTCGCAGCGCTCGAGCAGCGGTCCAGCACTGCGCGCCGCGCGTTCCACTTGCCACAACGCGTCCCGGCGATGCGCCCCGCGCGCTCCTCCGATAAAATTCAACGCGCCAATTTCCGCCAGCGCCGCCAGCTCTGCTTTGCGTATCGCCGGAACGCGCAGCTTCACATCATCCAACGAAGTAAACGCGCGCGCATTCCGTTCGCGCACGATTTCGCCCACAATCTCGCCGCGCAATCCTCGCACGTAGCGCATCCCCAGCCGCACGCTCAACTCTTCACCCTGCTTTTCGATCTTGCACAACCAATCCGAACACGTCACATCAATCGGCCTGATGCGCAAACCATGCCGCTGCGCATCTTTCACCAGCGTTGCAGGCGAATAAAACCCCATGGGCTGATTGTTCAGCATCGCGGCGGTGAACGCAGCCAGGTAATGGCATTTCAAATACGCGCTGGAATAGGCGAGCAGCGCAAAACTCGCCGCATGCGATTCCGGAAATCCATACAGCGCAAAAGAAGTGATGGACTGCACAATCGTGTCCTGCACCTCGCCCGTGATGCCTTTCTTCTCCATCCCGCGCCGCAGTTTCAGCTCGATATCCTTCATCCGTTTTTCGGAGCGCTTGAAACCCATCGCGCGCCGCAACTCTTCCGCTTCGCCTCCACTAAATCCCGCGGCAATCATCGCCATGCGTAGCAGTTGCTCCTGAAAAAGCGGCACGCCCAACGTCCGCGCCAGCACCGGTTCGAGTGACGGATGCAAACAGGTAGCCGGCTCGCGCCCCTGCCGCCGCTTCAAATACGGATTCACCATCTTCCCCACGATCGGCCCCGGCCGGATGATCGCCACCTGCACCACAATGTCGTAAAAACGCACCGGCCGCAGCCGCGGCAGGCAGGACATCTGCGCGCGGCTCTCAATCTGAAACATTCCCACGGTGTCCGCCTTGCGCAAAGTTTCGTAAACCATCGGATCGTCCGACGGCAACCGCCCCAAATCAATTTCCTCGCCGTAATGGTCGCGAATAATTTCGAGCGATTCTTCCAGCACCGCCATCATTCCCAGCCCCAGCAAATCCACTTTTACGATGCCCATGTCCGCACAATCTTCCTTGTCCCATTGCACCACCACGCGCCCGGGCATCGTCGCGGGCTCCAGCGGCACCACTGAATCCAATTGCCCCTGACACACCACCATCCCCCCAGAATGCTGGCCCAGATGCCGCGGCAAATCCTGGAACTGCACGCACAGTTCCAGAAATTTGCGGATCTGCGGATGCTGCAAATCCAGCCCCGCATCCTTGAAGTGCCGCGCCAGCGTGTCGTTTTCGCTCTTGTATTCCCAGGCGCTCACCAGACTCGTCAAGCGGTCCAGCGTTTCGGAATTAAACGAAAGCGCTTTGCCGATTTCCCGCGCCGCCGACTTTCCGCGATAGGTAATCACGTTCGCGGTCATCGCCGCGCCCAATTTCCCGTAGCGCTCATACACATACTGAATCGCGCTCTCGCGCTGATCGCCGCTCGGCAAATCCAGGTCAATGTCCGGCCACTCACCGCGCTCTTCGGAAAGAAATCGCTCGAACAGCAAATCCATCCCCACCGGATCCACCGCCGTGATGCGCAATGCGTAGCACACCGCGCTGTTCGCCGCCGAACCCCTTCCCTGCACCAGAATATTTCGCTCGCGGCAAAAACGAACGATGTCCCAGACGATCAGGAAATATCCTTCCAGCCCCAGCCGCTCGATCATTCCCAATTCTTTTTCGATCTGCGCGCGCGCTTTTTCGTTTTGAAACCCGTAGCGGTGAATCATTCCTTCCATCGTGCGCTCGCGCAGAAAATGCGCCTGGGATTTGCCGTCCGGCACCGGATATCTGGGAAACTCGTACCCCAAATCCTGCAAATCAAATTGCAGTCGCGCGGAGACCAGCTGCGTATTGGCGATGGCCTCGGGAAGATCGGCGAATAAACGCGCCATCTCCTCCGGCGATTTCAAATAACGTTCGGAATTGCGCCCCAGCAGCCGCCCGGCGGTTTCGAGCGTGCGGTGATGACGCAGGCAGGTGAATACATCCAGCACTTCGCGCCGCTCCGGCTGCGCGTAACACACGCCGTTCGTCGCCAGCAGCGGCAAACTCAATTTCCGCGCGATTTCCACCGCCGCGTGATTGCGCGCCTCCTCCGCCCGGTCAAAATGCCGCTGCAATTCCACATATACATTTTCGCGTCCAAACAATTCGCAAAGCTGCCGCACGCACGCCAATCCATTTTCCACGCCGCCCCGCCCGAGCGCATGCGCCAGCGGCCCTTCCTTCCCTCCCGTCAGACATAGCAGCCCCCCAGCCCTTTCGCCCACTTCTTCGTCCGACACCTGCCCTTCGCCCTTGCGCGCGCGCAATTTCATACGCGTAATCAACTGGCAAAGATTCTGGTATCCCGCGCGCGAAGCCACCAGCAAAGGAAAACGCCATCCTGATGCGGACGTGACCTCCGCCCCAATATGCGCGCGCACGGAACTTTTCTTCGCCGCCAGATAAAATCGCGGCGCCCCATACACTCCGTCGCGATCCAGCAGCGCCATCGCCGCCATCCCGCGCTCCGCGCACACTTCCGCCAATTCCTCCGGTATCGAAGCCCCCTCCAGAAAACTGAAAGCCGACCGCGCATGTAGTTCCGTGTACATGAACATTCATCTCGTTAAAAAATTGGTGATTCGTGATTGGTGAGTAGTGATTGGTGACCGTTCATTTGTATCGAATAGAAAAAATGAAGTGATTTGTACTGAAGTAATTTGTTTTGTGTGAATTGCAAAATTGGAGGCGCGAGAAAGGCATTCATTTGCATGGGATAGGAAAAATGAAGTGGTTTGTTTTGTGTGAGTTGCAAAATTGAGGAGCGGTTCATTTGTATCGAATAGAAATTGAGGTTTTGGGAGGCAGAGGGCGCAGAGCAAGGCGGGAGAGATCCCCGCCTGCGGCAGGCAGGCGGAGCTGGCTGGAAGCAAAGGCGCCGGTCTCCCTTCGCAAAAATCACTCAGGGCAGTCCCTTCGGAGAATTCGCTCAGGGCAAGCAGGATGACGATGCTGGTCGCATGGTCAGAGGCGCAGGAGCGGCTGGCTGGGAGCGCCGGGGAGAGGGCGCTGGAGCGGCCGCTGGTGGTGTTCGACATTTTCACAGATTCATCATCCTCTTCGGACTGACGAAATGCAAAAGGTTGTGTGTGTACATCGCTCTGCTCGGTGCAGGCACCCATGGAATTTGCCACCACTTCAATCGTACATCCCGCGCACGAACCAACTGCGGCACGCCGCGTCGTAATAAACGCAATACAAACCCGCGCGCATGTGCGCTTTCGCATCCTGCACCGGCGCGATCGCATGCATATTCCCCGGCACATTCACCGGAACACTCGCACACCCGCCATCAAACTGAATCTCCAAATCCCATTCCTCCTGCTGCCACGCATCCTCCCGCCACCAATCCCCCGAAATCCGCCACGGCCCCGACGCCGTCACCACTCGCCCATACAATCCGCGAAAAAATATCTTCGCCGGGCGCCCTTCGCGCAATTCCACCCGCGCAGCCAAACGCGGCCGGAAAATTCGGCAACCCGTCGCCGGCCTGCGCGCAGCAGGCTCGCCGCCAGACGCGGATTTCTTGCTCGCCCTTCCCCGCGCTCTCGTTTCATTCGGCTGCGCAAAAAACTTGTTCATCCGAAATTCTCCCAGGCGATGCGTATCCGTCAATTCCGGCGAACCGATATTCGCGTTGCCCACCAGCTTTGCCAGCCGTGCCACGGTCAGCTCCAGTTTTTCCGGGTCCGGAGAATTGGGCACAAATAATCCATGCTGCGTCGAACGCGGCCGCGCCGGGTCCGCCCCCAGCGTAATTTTCACGATCGCGCCCGGCGGAGGATCCGCCTGCAACTGCAAGCGCAGCAATTTCAAAAGCATCTTGGAATCCCGCATGGGCACAGGCAGATTCAAAACCTTCTCATACGTCTTCGCCACCGCTTCCGTTTCCACTCCCACTCCCGCAGCCGCAACCGCCACCGCATTTTTCTCGCGCACTTGCTCTTCCCTCTCAAACGCATCCCCCAAATCAAATCGCACACGAATCGTGGCGGCGCTCAAAGCCCGCGCCGCCAGACGCGCGCACACCTGATCCAGCAATCGCCCCAGCACGAACGCCAAAGGTTCGAGATCCTCCACCGCATCATCCAGCTCCATCTCTTCTTCCAAAATCTCAGCCGGTTCGGCCAGCACCAACGCACGCGTATGCGCCCCGCGCGCCAATTCCTGCAAACGCACTCCTTCCTGCCCCAATCGTTCCGACAATTCCAGCACCGGCAACGCTCCCAGCGCCGCGCACGTTCGTATGCCCCAGCGCTCCAGCGTTGCCCAAGCTTCCGCCGAAGGCGCAAGCGTCTGCACCGGCAATCCGCTCAAGTGCCGCGCTTCCCCTCCCTCCGGAATCACGGTAATTCCCGCAAAACCGCGCGCCGCATGCACGGCCACTTCCAGGTTCGCGGATACGGCCACGTGCACGCGCAAATGCAACTCCGCCGCGCGTCGCGCAAATTCCCGCGCGATATCTTCCTCCGCGCCAAATAAAGAATTCAGTCCGACAAGATCCGCCAGAATCGTGTCCTGCGCGTGATCTTCCACGCGCGGTGACATGGACCATCCCAGATCGAGCAACGCCGCATGCGCCGCCTTCTCCAGCACACGCGAACGCCGCCGGATTTCCACTCCGCACAACTGCGCCTGCGTCTGCGCCATCCCCAGTTGAATCCCCGCGCACCAGGCCGCATCGTTCGCCGCCACCACGCTGATCAGCGGCGCAGTCCCATCCACCAACGCCACGGCCTTTTCACGCAAATCAACTTCAGCGCGCAGCACCGCCTGCACCAGGAAATTCGCAACGTGAATAGCAGCAAACGCCATATTTTTTCGAATGCACGGCCTCATCCGGCAAAACCACCGCCAGATTTCGCAACAACAGTTATTTCCGCTTGGCTGCAATCGGCAGGCTGAAAAAATCCCAATCCATCCGCGTCTTAAAAATTCCTGCGCTGGCCACCTGCGGCCCCGCGGCAAAACCGCCGCGAAAATATCCCGCACTCCCTTTTTGCACCCGCGAACGCGACACTTCCCCCCGCGCACTCCGTCCCTCGAGCAGCCATCCCCAAGGCAACCGCGAGTAATCCTCTATACGCCCCGCCGCACCCTCCACTGGCATCTGCGACCACCCCGCCGCCCCCGCCTCCAAACGCAATCCCAACGAAGCGCAGCTCTTCGCGTTCGATTCCTGTTCCAGCAGCATCAGAATCGTCGGCGTATCTTCCACCGCGCGCCGGAACCGGAACCAGGAATCCAGCGGCACGTGCCGCACCAGCCGCGGCGCAATATCGCTCAAGTCCACAGCAATCAATCCAAACCCTCCGCCTTGCAACAGCAGATCCGTCGCGCGCAGCGTCTGCTCCACATTCCGGCAGCGCACCCACAATAATTTCCGCAGTTCCACTCCGGCGGCTTCCGCCGAATGCGGATCAAACGCATCTCCTCCATCAATCAACGCGCAAGATTCCTCCTGCGCCGTGCGCGCGCTCAAAGCCGCCAGCAGCAAACTCGTCCGCCCCGAACACGACGGCCCAAAAATTTCCGTCAGCGCTCCGCGCGGCAACCCTCCGGTCAATAAATCAATTTCCGGAATGCCGCTGGAAACAGTGACCACCTGCTGGCGGTCGCGATAATTGAACGGAGCAACCACGCGCCCCGCCAGAGCGAGTTCCACCTGCGAGCGCAGCGCGGCAAAGTTGGCAGCCATGGTCGGGTCAATTGTCAGCGTCCAAAAGCGCATCACACTCTTCGCTTTTTGTTCGCCTAGAGGAATTCTCCACCACTCCCCCGCGATTGTCAATCACCCATAGGCCAAGGTTTGGACGTTGTAGCGGCCAGTTTTGCTGGGCGCAGTTGACCTTGTTTTTGAATTTGTAGTCGCGACAAAGACTAGCTCGCACCGGCAACTGAGGAATGAAAACCGGAGCGTCGCCGATATGCTTCGATTGCGTTTCTTGCAGTCATGGTGGGCTTCGGTGGAAGTTCGTCGCGCTGGCCGCGAGTTGCAACTCTAGTCGAGTCCTACGCGGCGCACTAAATCCGCAAATCGAGGGTCTTTGCGGATGGGGTCGAAGTAGGGATGTACTTTGACGAACTGCAACATATTGGATTGTTCTTTGTAAGCCTGCTCGAGCCACGCGAAGGCTTCCTCGTTCTCGCCGAGCCCCAAGTAAGCATTCACCAAGGCCCCCGCTGGAGCATAACCTGTGTTTCGCCGTCGCTTCAGTTCAACCAGCAGCCGCAGCGCATCACTGCGGCGTCCTGCGTGCGCGTACGCACGGATCAGTATTCCGAGCGCGCCTGGGCTGCGATTCGACATTGCAACCGCCTTCTCGAGCACAGGGATGGCATCTCCGGGCTGATTGTTGGCGATCAGCACGAATCCCAGGTCCATCACGGCGCCAAAGTCATCCGACCGTGCCGCCACTGCGGCGCGCAACTCTCGGATGGCTTGGTCGTAGTGCCGGGTCTGAAACAGTGTCCATCCGAAGTCCTCGAAGGAAA
>Ga0210407_10004927_pt1 | contig 10404 bp, 5 predicted proteins | sample IncBWC27MmetaG_FD_150860 | JGI IMG/M metagenome (GOLD analysis project Ga0210407, IMG submission 150860) | Forest soil microbial communities from Barre Woods Harvard Forest LTER site, Petersham, Massachusetts, United States - Inc-BW-C-27-M | ecosystem: Environmental > Terrestrial > Soil >... | reverse complement strand
TCAGCTCTGGTACGTGAGTCTCGAAGACAAGAAGCTCGTCCTCGTTGACACCTCCGAATACGGCCTCCTCGCGGACGCCTCCTGGTCTCCCGACAGCCTCTGGCTTACGTATTCCAAGCCCCATCGCCGCGGCGCCAATGACGTTTTCCTCTACTCGCTAACTTCCAAGAAAACCACGGAAGTCTCGACGGGCTTCTACAACGACAACAATCCCAGCTTCGACGACAACGGCAAGTTCCTCTATTTCATCTCAACGCGCTATTTCTATCCGAGCATCGGCCAGCTCGACCAGCGCTTCAACTATTACTCGACGGACGGCGTATTCGCCGTCACGCTTAAGGCGGACGAGCCCTCCCCTTTCAAACCCGAAAGCGACGAGGAAAAATCCGCGGACGAAAACAAGGACAAGAAGAAAGATGACAAGAAAACGGACGCGGCGAAATCAGGCGATCAAAAATCCGACGAGCAGAAAGAAGAAAAGAAAGCCGAAGCCGTCAAGCCCATCCAAATCGATCTCGATGGCATCGCCAATCGCGTCGTTCCCGTTCCTATCAGGGCCGGCATTCTGAGTAACCTCGCAGCCCGCAAAGACAAATTCTTCTACGTCACCACGCCGCAAGAAGCCCGCCAATTCGGCACGCCGGATCAAGGTCCAAAAAATGTCCTCCACGTCTATGACGTCACCAAGCGCGAGGACAAAGTCCTCCTCGAGGGCATCGATGGCTACGACCTCAATAAAGACGGCACAAAGGTCCTTTACAAGGCTGGCCCCGTCCTCGGCATCACCGACGCCGTCCCCGGCAAAGCCAAAGTTGGCGCCGGCAAACTGGATCTCAGTGGGGTGCAAGTCCAAATCGACCCCCGCGCAGAATGGCGCCAGATTTACCACGAAGCCTGGCGCATCGAACGCGATTTCTACTGGGACCCCAACATGACCGGCCACGACTGGAACAAGATCGGAGCGCGTTACGAAGCGCTGCTTCCTTGGGTAGCCCATCGCAGCGATCTGAACTATTTAATCGGCGAGCTCATCGCCGAGCTCAGCACCTCGCACACCTACGTCGGCGGCGGCGATCAACCGAAGAAGCCCCGCGTTACCGTCGGCATGCTGGGCGCCGATTTCGAGCCGGACGGCGGCTTCTACCACATCGCGAAAATCTACCCCGGCGAAAACTGGGACGATGACACACGTTCGCCGTTAACCGAGCCCGGCCTAAAAGTAAAAACCGGCGATTATTTGATTTCCGTAAACGGACAGGAAGCGCGCGCCACGCAGGATGTCTATGCTTACCTCCAGGACCTGGCCGGAAAGCTCGTCACGCTGAAAATCAACAGTAAGCCCAGCGCCGATGGCGCATGGGAAATCACGGTGAAACCCATCGGCAGCGAAACTTCGCTGCGTTACCTCGATTGGGTAGACTCCAACCGCCGCAAAGTCGCCGAGGCCACCGGCGGCCGCGTGGGCTACATGCACGTCCCGGATACCAGCATTCCCGGCATCATTGCCTTCGACAAGGAGCTCACCGGACAGCTCGACAAAGACGGCATGATCGTCGACGAGCGTTTCAATGCCGGAGGACAGATTCCCGATTTCTACACGGAAAAACTGAAGCGCGCGCTTCTCGCCGTTATCTCGGTTCGCGATGGCAAAGACCTTCCCTATCCTCCCGTCGCCATCTACGGGCCCAAGGTCATGCTCGTCAACGAACTCTCCGGCTCCGGCGGCGATTTGTTCCCGTGGCTCTTCCGCTTCGAAAAAATTGGTCCAATCGTCGGCACGCGAACCTGGGGCGGCCTTGTCGGCATCAATCGCGGCGCGCCGTTGCGTGACGGCGGTTTCGTCACGGCTCCCTCGGCCGGGTTCTATTCCTGGGCTGACGGCGGAGGATGGGTCGTCGAAAATCACGGCGTCGATCCGGACTTTGTCGTGCCTCAGCGGCCTGATCTAGTCGTGGAAGGACACGACCCGCAACTCGAAAAAGCCATCGAACTGGCCAAGGAAGCATTGAAAGACTACAAAGGTCTTCCTCCACGGCCGAAATTCCCCGGTGCAAATTAATTGGCGGCGCAAATTCTGGTCTGATTCATTCATCGGAAATGCAATCGAAAGCGGCCGGCGAAAAGCCGGCCGCTTTTGTTTTCTGGTTTGGAGCAATTTAACCGCTAGCCGAGTGGCCCGGTCCACGTCGCTGGCGAAGGAATAATCTCCTGGCAGATGGGGCGAAGCGCGGCGGTGCTTGCCTGCATGCTCATGATCTTTCCTCCTTTCCAGTGGCGCGTCCCGAGCCACCCACAGGGGTATTGGCTAGCGGAACTGGTGGCACAGACTTCAGTCTGTGCAATCTTTTCGTGCAATCCATCGGCAACTTCTTCCAATTCCCCACTTAGGGCCGCTTCGCCGGCCGCTTCTGCGCACTCACCGTCGGACCCGGTGCCGAACCATCCGAATCCGCCGAATCATCCGAAGAAGCATTGTTGTTCCCGCTGGTCACTCCCGAAAACGCGGAATGCATCACGTCATTCGCAAAAAAGTTTTTCCCGTCCATCGGCACCATCATGATTTGCAATTTGTCCGACAGCCGCTCCGCAATAATCTTTTGAATCAGCATCGGATTCTGCTTCAACACGCTGGCTTCGAATTTCATGCGCTCGGCATCGGCGGCCGCCGTAACGCGAATGCGATTGGCCTCGGCGTCGGATAGATTTCTCTGCCGTTCGACTTCCGCCTTGCTATCGATGATCTTGGCCTGCGCCGCAGCTTCCGCGTTTTGCAGCGTCGATTCCTTGCGTGCCTCCGCCTCCAGCTTCGTTTGCTCGATCTGCTTTTGCTTCAGCGGCAACGTGTACTGCATCGCGTCCGCTTCCGCCTTGGCTTGCAGCACGCGCACTGCCGCCTGTCCTTCGGCTTGTTTCACATCGCGCGCCTTCTGTGCCTCTGCCTCGAGTTCCGCGATGCGCACTTCTTTCAGCTTGATCTCCTGTTCTGTCCCCAGCCGTTCGTTCTCCTGCTCCTTCAAAAGCAGGCCCTCAAGACCCTTGGCGTACTCCGCCGGAAGCTGCAAATCGCGCAGCAACACTTCGCGAACCAAAATTCCGTCGCTCTCCAGCCGTGTCGTAATCGCCGCCGCAGCTTTCGAGCGCAACTCCTCGCGCTTGGTCGCAAAAATTTCCTGCGTGATGTAATTCGGCGCAAGCTGCCGGTAAATCGTCGAAACCACCGGCGCCACCACTTCCTCTCCCACCGGCTGCGGCAAATTCGCGTGAATCGTATCGAGCCGCCGCGGGTCCAGCCGGTATCTCACCGAAACCGCCAAGCCGATGTTCAATCCCTCGCGCGCCTGCACGACCAACACTTCGTTCTCTGATTTTGCCGTCGCGCTCGCCGCCGTCGAGTACACCTGTTCCCGCGTGTCATAGAGCGCGACGCTATCGACGAGCGGCGTGACGAAGTGCACTCCCGGATACAGCGTGCCGCGCCGCGCGCCCCAAATCTGGCTGACGCGTACGCCAGCGGTTCCGTCCGGAATCACCACAATACTCAACGCCAGCAAAACGGGAATCACAGCTGAGATTGCGAGCCGCTGGGCCAATCGCCAGCGGACGGGCCCGAAAGGGCGTTGCACCGCCCTCGGCGTTTCCGCTCCCGCTTCGTTTGTCTTGTTGCGCGCCAGAAGCCGCCGAAGTTGCTCCGAAATATAAACGTCGTAGACGACCAAAGCCCCGGCGCTGCCAAACAATCCAACCCCGAGGACCATCAACAAATACTTCAAAGCCAGCATCGTGTTGCTCCCTTCCCTCTTACTCCCGGGCGCTGCGGCGGAGCGGTGACCGCCAACTCCGCCGCTCACATTGGGCCGGGAATCCTGCCCGCTCACTCTCAGGCTCAGTCCTCGCTAGTGCTCTCTCGCTAAGAAGCTCCCACCGCCCAAACTCGCCAGACCATAGCTAGGGGAGGGGCTTGTCCACCCGGAATGGGCCCCCGCCGGGCCGGCCAATCGTTGGACTCAGCGATGCGACGCGTACGCCCTCGCCAACTGCGCCGTCCCGTTCACGAGGCGCGACGGCGAAGCAACGCGCCGGGCCGTCGCGGGCCGCATCAAGACAAACATCGCCCGCAGCAGTATCCAGTGAAACGTCACGGCGGCCGCCGCGGCAAAAATCGTGGTTACGACCAGCGTTGCGAAGTGCAGCATGGCGATCATGGTGTGCCTCCCCAGTTTTGTAACGTCCTGCGACAAAGGGAATGGCACGACGAGCGCCACCCTGACTCCATTGAAAATAAAGGACTTACATTTTTGGGCAGAGAGGCTATCTTGTGTGGAAGGAACCACGCCGTGGCCAGCCAGACGCACACTTCGCCCTCGCGTTTGGCCGCGACGGCAAACAGAGCTATTGTAGTAGTGTCAGAAAAAGGACCGTAAACGCGGACCAAGGAACAAGGGAGCGAACCCGCCCCGCCATTTTCTAGCGACGAACCGGCTCGCTTTCAAAGATCACTAAATATGCCCCAACGCCCCGGAATGCGCATCGGCAAAATCCTCGGGATACCCATCTACCTTCATTCCACGTGGATCATCATTTTTGTGGGCATCACCTATTCTCTTGCCATGCAATTTGGGCAGGAGCATCCCACTTGGACACCTGCGCAACATTGGACTGTCGGCGTCTTCACCAGCGTTCTCTTTTTTGCGTCGCTCCTCTTCCATGAACTTGCGCATAGCGTTGTCGCCCAGCACTACAAAATTCGCGTTCTCTCCATCACCCTGTTTATCTTCGGCGGAGTCGCCAGCATCGAGCGCGATCCTTCCAAAGCCATCCAGGAATTCAACATCGCCATCGCCGGTCCGCTTGCCAGCGCTTTTCTTGCTGGAGTTTTCGTCGGTCTGGCTCTGATCTTTCCATCGAACGAGACGGTCGCAACGCTTTCCGATTGGCTTTGGAAAACAAACGCCATGCTCGCGGTCTTCAATCTTCTCCCCGGATTCCCTCTCGATGGCGGCAGAATCTTCAGAGCCATCGTTTGGGGAGCTACGAAGAATTTCTCCAAAGCAACGCGCGTTGCGGGTGGCAGCGGCCGTCTGATTGCCTATGCAATGATCCTCCTCGGTGGCTTCCTCGTCTTAAAAGGACTCGCTGTGCCCAGCCTGGTTGTGCCTGGCCTCTGGAGCGTCTTCATCGGCTTCTTCCTCCTGAATGCCGCCCAGGAAAGCGTCGCCCAAGCCGCCATCCGCGAGACTCTTTCCGGCCTGCGCGCTGCCGACGTCATGAGCCACGAAGTGCCCACCGTCGGCCGCGCCATCTCTCTCGAAGACTATGGCGCCGAAGTCCTGCGCACCGGCCGCCGCTGCCACCTGGTCATCACTGACGATCGCCTCGTCGGCATGATGAACGTCCACACCCTAAATTCCGTGCCGCGAGGCGAATGGGCACACAACTCCGTTCAAGCCGTGATGATTCCTCGCGAACGCATCCTTTGGGCCACTCCCGATGAGCCGCTCCTCGGACTCCTCGAGCGCCTCCTCACCGCCGATATCAACCAAATGCCCATCGTTTCCGGTTCAGATAACGGCGCCGCCCAAATCATCGGCATGGTCTCCCGCGATTCCATCCTCCGCGTCATGCAAACCCGCTCCGAGCTCGGTCCCCTCTCCGTTGGCGCCGCAAGCAAATAGACTGTTCACATCCCATGCCGTGCGATGCGAACGTCCTCGCAATTCTCCGCCTCGGTTTTTCTCCGCATCCTCCCAACTCAAAATCCATCTGTCTTAGGTAGGCGATGGGTATACGATGGTTGCGTAACTTACGCTATGTAATCAGGGAGGTCGCGAATGGCTAAGAAGAGCAAACTCACCCGAGTCGCCGCCAGCATCGGTAGCGCCTTTGGCAAAGCGGATCGCAAAGCTCACAAAGTTGTGGAAGCCGGAGCGCTCGCTAAGGAAGAGCTTCTGGCGATCTCGAAGCAAGTCGGCGCTCTGAAGCGCCAATTAGAGAAGACCACCAAGCGTCTCAAGCGCGCCCTGAACTAGTATCCAAGCATTCCCCAGATTTCTAGCTGGGCAAAGTGTTCCTCGCTATCCGGCGAGCGCAACCCGGGTCTCGCTGGGGTGTCTCCCTTTTTGATAAAAGCCTGCTCCTTTCCCACTCGCATCCGCAATCCAAAATGCAAAATAGCGCCCTGATTGGTTTATAATGCGCCGCCCGTGGGGTAGATAGCTTGAGCACGACTCACCAAACAAAATGGAGGAAGCGCAGCCATGAGATCGGCGACTGGTAGGAAATCCTCCTCGTCAAGGTATCCGCGTTGGATTCTTTGGAGCACGCCGGCTCTGCTCGTTTCCTCAGCGATCTTCGTCGCCAGCCTCGCCGGGCAAACTCCAAGCCACTCGGCAAACGCAGAACCGTCCGCCGCGGCTTCCTCCGACACGGCCACCCCCGCGTCCCCAGCGCCCGTCACTACCCCAAACTACGCTCTCGAAGCCCGTTTCCTCCCTGCCGCCGTAAATCAACTGGTGTTCGACCTCTCCGTCACGCCCCACTGGTTCAGGCTCTCCGATAAATTTTGGTACAGCTACCGTACCACCGACGGCACGCGATACTACATCGTCGACCCGGTCAAAAAATCCAAGTCCCTTCTTTGGGACAACGCCAAAATCGCCGCTTCTCTTTCTTCTCTCACCAATTTTCCGTATGACGCTCAGCATCTCCCCGTCAAACGCCTTAGACTCGTCGACAAAGACATGCACATGCGCTTCGAGGTGGAAATCCGCAAAGATGGCGTCGTCCCCAATGAGCCCGAGAAAAAATCTCAGAACGATGGCAGCCAGCAAGGCAACGAAAGCGAAATCAAACAGAACGAGGATAAGCAAAAAGAAGACAAGCAAACCGATCAACAGGGCCAGCGCGCCTCGCGTTCCGGCCAGCCCCCGGAACCACCGGAAGAGCCACGCATCCTCTCGTTCGAATACGATCTCGCCACCGGCAAACTCACTCGCCTCGACAATGTCGAGCCCGTGCGCAAAAAGCCCATGTGGGCCGCCGTTTCTCCCGATGAACAAATCGTCGTCTTTGCCCGCGGCCAGAATCTTTGCATGATGGACGCCGACAATTACGCCAAAGCTCTTAAAAAAGCCGGCGACGCTACTGTTGTCGAGACCCAGCTCACCACCGACGGCGTCGAAAAATTCGGCTACGCCCGCCGCATTCTTCCTGAACAAGAAGAAGAGTTAAAAAAAGAAGACAAGGGTGATACAAACAAAGCCGGCATTCGTGCCCCCGCGATTACCGTCCATTGGTCCAAGGACTCAAAAAAGTTTGCTGTCGTCCGTGAAGATAATCGCAAAGTCCCCGACTTCTGGGTCATTCACACCCTCGCAAGTCCCCGTCCCACTCTCGAGGCTTATCCCTACCAACTCCCCGGCGAAGACATCATGCCGGGATCTCAACTCGAAATTCTCGACGTCGCCTCCAAACAACTCGTCGTAGTTCAAGCAAAAAATTTCCAAGAGCAGGAACTGCGCATCGCCGACGCGCCGCTCCTTGAGCGCGATCGCGAAGAACAGCGCCAGGAACAAGAGGGTACTCAGGAAGGTGGCCAGATGCCCGTCACGCGTGTCAGCCCGCGCTGGCTCTCCGACACCTCGGACAAGCTCTACTTCACCAGCACCAACCGCGATTTTCGCAAAATAGACGTCTGCGTCGCCGACACCGCCACCGGCGCTTCAAAAACGCTCATCGAAGAGCGTTCCAACGTCTGGCTAAGCACGAAACCGCTCCGCCTTACTGGTAATGGCCAGGAACTCATCTGGTGGTCCGAGCGCGACGGCTGGGCGCACTACTACCTCTTCGACTCCGCCGGCAAACTGAAAAACCAAATCACGTCCGGCGAGTATGTCACCGATCAAATCGTCTCTCTCGACGAAAAGTCCCGCACCCTCTACTTCACCGCCAACGGCCGCGAACGCAACGAAGATCCTTACTACACGCATCTCTATCGCATCAATCTCGACGGCGCCGGCCTCCAACTCCTGACTCCCGGCAATTTCTCTCACGCCCTCAGCTCGCCAGACTCCGGCAAAATTTTTGCTGACACCTACTCTCGTGTCGACACAGCTCCCAAATCGGTCCTGGTCGACGCGCAAGGCGCCCAGCTCCTCGATCTCGAAACAACGGACGTCTCCCAACTCCTCGAAGCCGGTTTCAAATTTCCCGAAGTCTTCAAAGTCAAAGCCGAAGACGGCATCACCGATCTCTACGGCGTCCTATACAAGCCTTTCGACTTCGATCCCACTCGCAAATATCCGTTGATCGAATTCGTCTACCCTGGCCCGCAAACCGAAAGCGTGAACAAGACCTTCTCGCCCAAGGGTCCCAACGTGCCGCTGGCTCAGCTCGGTTTCATCGTCATCGAAGTCGGCGCGCGAGGCGGAAGCCCTCAACGCGACAAATGGTATGACAGCTATGGTTACGGCAATCTGCGAGATTACGGCCTAGCCGACAAGAAAGTCGCTGCCGAGCGCCTGGCCGCCATGCATCCCTACATCGATCTAACCCGCGTTGGCATGTGGGGCCACTCTGGCGGCGGTTTCATGACCGCCGCCGCTCTCATGCAATATCCCGATTTCTACAAAGCCGGCTGGTCCGAATCAGGCAACCACGACAACAACGTCTACAACCGCAACTGGAGCGAAAAATACCACGGCGTCCGCGAAGAAATGCAGAAAGACGGCACCGAAAAATTCATTTACGAAATCGACAAAAATTCCGACCTCGCCAAAAATCTAAAGGGCCATCTCATGCTCACCACCGGCGACATGGACGAAAACGTCAGCATGGTCAACACCATGCGCGTCGCCAACGCCCTCATCAAAGCCGACAAGCGCTTTGAAATCCAAATCTACCCCGGCATGCGCCACTCCTACATGCCCATCGTCAGCTATGTCGATATGGCCCGCGGCGACTTCTTCGCCCACTGGCTCCTCGGCTCTTCCGACACCCGCGCCGACATCCTCGAACTCCAAAACCAAAAACAAGCCATCCCTAGCAAAAAATTCAAGGAGTAGCGGTCGTCTTTCCAAGCTGTCTTTACAACTCGCATTTCTAGCCCGAAATCTATAAAGGCTGGGGACCTGCACGCCCGCGAGTAATGATAGTTCTAAATCTAAATTGAGCATTCCAGTGGCCCACTACTCCAGTTTTTAATAGCAGCAAGCGAATCCTTATTGAATTCCATACCTGTCATCCGACCATATAAATTCAGATGAATCTCTCACATCTCTAAACGCCATGTTTTCTTAGCGATCCCAATGATCGTAAGCTGATATCAATTCGGTCTCAGAAATGCACATTGCATTTCAAACTGTGACTGTGGTGGTCATGGCCCAGGTTTTCCATCCTAGGACTTCTCGTTGACACGGAGGCGTCGATGAAGCTGCCCATTGGTGTCGCATCATTCTGCAGGAGCGTTCACATTAGGCATCTCGCTCGGTTGGCAGTATTTCTAGGTGTTCTTTTGCAGTTTGGCGCTGCATCGCTGCTTGGCCAAGGGATTGTCACCGGGTCCATAGCGGGAACCATCCAGGATCCGCAGGGCGCAGTGGTCGCAGGTGCGGCTGTGCAAGCCGTGGAAGTAGCAACAGGTTCGAAGTTTTCGAGTCAATCCGATGCGCAAGGTTACTTTGAGTTAAGAAGTCTTCCGATAGGCTCGTACACCCTCACAATGGAGGCATCCGGGTTTCACAGGGTGCAGCTGAACGACGTCACGGTTGAGGCTGGCAGGACCAACAAACTGCCAACCCAAACCCTGGAAATTGGCACCGCCTCGGAAACGGTGACCGTGGAATCCGCGACTCCATTGGTTGACAGCACCAGCTCGCAGATCGGCGGCGACTTCGACACCCAAGTCGTGCAGGCCCTGCCTAACGGAGGCGGCGGCTTCGATAACCTCGTGCTGTACGTTCCTGGCGTCGCCAACAATGGCTCAACCAACTTCAGCAACACCAACGGCGCAGCAATCGCCAACAATGGCTTGCGCGGCCGTTCCAACAACTTCCAGATTGATGGCCAGGCAAACAACGACAACTCCGTGGCCGGTCCCTTGGTCTTTCTCTCCAACCCAGACGTGATGGAGGAACTCCAGGTTGTAAGCAATAACTTTAGTGCTGAATACGGGCGTGACTCAGGTACTGTCGTCAACTACATCACCAAGTCGGGCACCAATGCGATCCATGGAAGCGCTTACGAGTTTTACGAGGGCGATTGGGACCGCTCGCTGACGAACGGCCAGAAGAACCCGATTCTAGGCTTCTGCCCGCCGGGTGTGGTGGCCGGCACGGCTACGCCCTACGCTTCGAGCTGCCGGACAGCGGTGATCCCTCGCTTCGTGGACAATCGCTGGGGTGGTACCGT
>Ga0210407_10004925_pt1 | contig 10405 bp, 8 predicted proteins | sample IncBWC27MmetaG_FD_150860 | JGI IMG/M metagenome (GOLD analysis project Ga0210407, IMG submission 150860) | Forest soil microbial communities from Barre Woods Harvard Forest LTER site, Petersham, Massachusetts, United States - Inc-BW-C-27-M | ecosystem: Environmental > Terrestrial > Soil >... | reverse complement strand
AAACCACCCGCCCTAGGTGTACCCGATTTCAGGAATCTTCCTGTGTTAGAAACGATCTCTCATTTCAGGATCATTCTTGGATTGGAATATGCTCTTGCGCCGGCCGCCGCCTTTTCGCGCGCTGCCCCTGCGCGATAATACCCTCAGATGCACCGGTTATTGGTACTTGGTTTTCTGCCCCTCGCCATGCTGGCTCAGAGCCACTGGACGCAAATCCGTTCCGGCCCGTTCGAGATCTACGTTGAGGGCGGCTCGAAGCACGGGCGGGAAACGCTGGGATGGTTCGATCAGTTCCGGTACGTTCTCGGGTACATGCTCGGCAAGCAGGATCTCGAAACCGAGCGCCGCGTGCGCATCATCTATTTCAAGAGCGCCAAAGAGCGCGGTGAATATCCCACTACTCCGGCGGTGATCGATGGCCGCGACCGATGGTACGTGGTGCTCGGATCCGACACGCCAATCCCGAGCGCGGTGTTCCGCGAATGCGCCCGGCTGCTGCTCGAAAACAATAGCGGCCGGATGCCACCGTCCATCGAGCAGGGCATCGCCCGGGTGCTCTCCACGATTCAGGTGAATGGCACGCACGTATTACTCGGCGCTCCGCCGCCCGCAACCCAGCGCAGCCGCGACTGGGCGCGGATTCAATTGTTCGTGACCAATCCGGACTACTACGCCAAACTGCGCATCCTTCTTTACAACTTGCAAAAGGGCGTGGACGAAGACGCTGCGTACCCAAACGCGTTCGGCAAAACTCGCGCGGAGATCGAGAAGGAAGTGGATCAGCACATGGCGGGCGGAAATTTTCAGACGGCGCCGGTGGATGGCAAACCGCTCGATGTCCAGCGCGATTACAAGGACGAAAAGCCGCTTCTCACCGCGGAGGTGCAACTGGCGCTAGCCGATCTATTGCTAGACAACCGGTCGCGGGTGGCGTACCAAGCTTTGATCCAGCAGAAAGAGAACGTTGCACAAGCGTATGAGGGGCTCGCCATCATGGCCCTCGGCGACAAACGGCAGGAGGAGGCGCGGCGCTATTTTGCAGACGCTATCAACGCCGGGACCCCATCGCCGCGATCGTATCAGGAATACGCAAGGCTCGAGCCGGACAATGGCAAGGCCCTCGCGGCACTAGAAAAAGCGCTGAAGCTGAATCCGAAGCTGCCGGAGACCTACGCGCTCATGGGGCGCCGCCAGACGGACAACATCAAGCGCATTCAATATCTTGAAAAGGCGGCCCAGCTCGATCCGCGCAATGCGGCCCGTTGGGAAGAGATGGCCAAGGCGTGCCTGGATGAGAAAGCATTCGATAAAGCTGCGGAGGCATGGCGCAATGGCGAGCAGGCTGCCACCACACCCGAGGAGCGCGCCCGCATGGAGGCCGGGCGGCGATCCATCGAACAGCAGCGCCTTGATTGGGAAGAGGCGGAGCGGCACCGCCTGGCATCGGAACACGAACGCGAGATCCAGAAACTGAAGCAGCAGGCGATTGCCGATCTGCGTGCCGCCGAGGCCAAGGCCAACACGGGCAAGGGGCCGGCTCCCAATAAAGTCGAGACATGGTGGGACGGACCAAAGCCGGATAGCCACGCATCCGGAAATCTCACTCGGGTGGATTGCCTTGGGCGCCAGCTACGCCTGGTAGTGGAGAGTGAAGACCATAAGCTGACAAAGCTGTTGGTGCCGGATGCATCATCCATCGCGATTCTGGGGGCGACTGACGAAAAGCTTGCCTGCGGCGTCCAGAAGCCGCGGCGCATCGTGATAGAGTACTTCGCCAAACGTAATGCCCGAACCGCGACCGTGGGAGAAGTGGCCACGATCCAGTTTCCCTGAATGACAGCCAAACCGCTCGCCGCGCCGCGCGCCCGCTGGCTTGTCATCAGCATTTTTTTTCTTTCCTCCAGCATTAATTACCTGGACCGGCAGGAACTCGCCACGCTCGCGCCAGTTCTGCGTGCTGAGTTTCACCTGAGCAATCTGGATTACGGTTGGATTCTCGCAGCCGTCTCGATCACGTATGCCGCGGCGGCACCATTCGCAGGCCTACTGATCGATCGAATCGGTCTCAGTCGCGGCATCAGCCTTGCCCTGGGCCTCTGGTCGCTGGCCGGAATCACCACCGGCTTTACGCGCGGCCTGGGCGGGCTGGTGGCTTGCCGGGCCTGGCTGGGACTGGCCGAAGCGGGCGGCATTCCCGCGGCCGGGAAAGCCATGCACGAATACCTTGCGCCGGAGGAACGCGCGCTGGGCAATGGGTTGAATCAAGCGGCGGTCTTTCTGGGCGCCATGCTGGCGCCGCCGATTGCAACGTGGCTGGCAGTACGCTATCACTGGCGCGCGGCATTCGTGTTGACGGGGGCAGCGGGACTTCTCTGGATTCCCCTCTGGAACCGTGTCTCGCGCCATGCGCCGCCTTCGCAACCGTCTTCGATCGAGCCGTTGGCGCACAGTCTGGGCATCCTGCGCGAACCGCGCATGTGGGGATTCATCGCGGCCAACGCGCTCAGCATGGTGACTTACTCACTTTGGAGCAACTGGACGACGCTCTATCTGGTAGCTGTCCACCGGCTGACATTTGTCGAGGCCGCATACTTTGCGTGGCTGCCGCCGCTTGCCGCGATGTTGGGAGGGTTCGCAGGCGGGTGGCTATCGTTCCGATGGGCGAAGCAGGGAATGGAGCCGCTGGCGGCGCGCGGGCGTGTGTGCCTGGCGTGCGCCGTGGCGGGCGTGGTGGCGATCGCCATTCCTCTTGCTCCCAATGCCGCATGGGCATCGGGTGGAATTTCGCTCAGTATCCTGGCGGTGTCCGCATTCAGCGTCAACCTTTATACGATGCCGCTGGATGTTTATTCGGGCGCACGCGCGGCATTTGCGATTTCACTGTTGGTTTCAGCTTATGGCGCGATGCAGGCGGTGGTTTCACCAGCGCTCGGAGCGCTCATCGACCGTTTCGGCTACGCGCCGGTCTGCATTATCGCTTCGGTGACTTCGCTCGCGGCTTACGGAGCGCTGCGGCTTCTCTCACGAAGCTCTTCATTCTGCAGCGCAGCCAGCCGCGGCGATGTACACTAACGAGGTGACATCTCGAACGCGCGTCGCCGCGGCCGCTGGAATTCTTCTTGGGCTTGTGCTCTCCGCCCCGGCATGGACCGACAAGGCCGACAAAGATGTCGCTTCGGTCATCGCCCGCCGGCATTATTGGGCCTTTCAAAATCCGGTTAAGAGCGCTGTTCCAGACATCAAGAGCCCCTGGGTGCACAATCCAGTAGATGCTTTTATTCTGGAGGCGCTGCGGGAGAAAAAGCTCGCACCTTCCCGTCCGCTCGATCGGGAGCATCTGCTGCGCCGTGTTACCTTCGACTTGACCGGGCTGCCCCCGGAGCCGGGCGAGATTGACGCCTTTCAACGCGACAAGAGCCCGGATGCGTACGGGAAAGTTGTCGACCGCCTGATCGCCTCCCCGCACTATGGCGAACGCTGGGCGCTGCGATGGCTCGACGTCGTGCGCTACGCAGACACCAACGGCTACGAATTAGACGCAGAGCGCCCACAGGCCTGGCGCTATCGCGATTACGTAGTTAAGGCTTTCAACACCGACAGGCCGTACGATCGCTTCGTGAAAGAGCAGATAGCCGGTGATGAGTTATTCCCGGGCAATCAAGAAGCCCTCATCGCCACGGGGTTCCATCGTGCGGGGCCGATCCATTTGGTTGGCGGTAATCAGGACGAAGAGGTGAACCGGCAGGAAGTCGTTACGGAAATGTCGGGCGCGATCGGCTCAGTGTTCCTGGGGCTGACCGTGGGCTGCGCGCGATGCCACAATCACAAGTTCGATCCGATCCTGCAAGCAGACTATTACCGGCTGCAGGCCATCTTCGCGTCCACGGAACTGAAGGATGTGGAGATCGCGACGGCAAACGATAAGTCCGCTTACTATTGGGCCAAGAAAGACTATGACGCGCGGCACGAGCCAGTCAAGAACGCGATTGACGACGTCGAGAAGCGCGCCCGCGCAGTCTTGCGCGAGAAGAAGCTGGCGGAACTCGATCCGAAGCTTCGTGCAGCGCTCGAGGTACCCAAAGACAAGCGGGATGCCGCGCAGAAAGTCTTGGCGATGAATGCCGAGGACCAACTGGAGCCCCTGTGGAGCGACGTAGTGGACGCGCTGACCCCGGAAGAGCGAGCCAAGCGCGCAGAGCTGCGAAAGAAGCTGATCGAAATCGAGATGACTCAGCCGGATCCGCAGCCGGCTGCATACGCGGTAGCCGATAGCGAAAAGCCCGCTCCAGCCACGTACATCCTGAAGGTCGGCGACATCAAGAACAAGATGGGCCAGGTGGAACCGGGAGTGCTGACCGTCCTCAATACGGGGAATGTCGAGATTCCGCAAAGCTCTGCGGGCCGGCGCGCGGCGCTGGCGAACTGGCTGGCTTCCACGGATCATCCTCTCACGGCGCGCGTCATGGTCAATCGCATCTGGCAGCTCCGCATGGGCGCCGGGATTGTCGCCACGCCGAATGATTTCGGCGTGCTTGGACAGAGGCCGGCCAATCAAAAACTGCTGGACTGGCTGGCGGTTGAGTTCATGGAACACAACTGGAGCGTGAAGACCATCGATCGCATGATCGTGATGTCTAGCGCCTACCAACAGGCCTCGGAGGATAGCGCAGCGCAAGCCAAGGTCGATCCGGACAACAAACTCTACTGGCGGATGAATCGCAAGCGCTTGGAGGGTGAACTGATTCGCGACGCAGTACTCGATATCTCCGGAGCATTGAATCCGAGGCTCGGCGGGAAGCCGGTTCGTGTGCCTATCGAGCAGGAAGTTTACGACGTGATCTTCACGGAAAGCGAGCGCGACGGCTTGTGGCCGGTTACGCCGGGCGAGTCCGAGCAGAACCGCCGAAGCCTCTACTTGTTAAACAAGCGGACGGTGCGGTTGCCGTTAATGGCGGCTTTCGATCAGCCGGACACAATGACCTCATGCCCGCTGCGGCCTGTGAGCACGCACGCATTACAGGCGCTCTCGCTGTTCAACAGCAATTTCATGCGGGACGAATCCAACCGCCTTGCGGCGCGGCTGGAGCGCGAATGCGGCCGCGACCGGGATTTCCAGTTGCGGCGTGCGTACAAGCTGGCGCTGGCGCGCGCGCCGAAGCCTGTCGAGATGAAGTTAGGCGAGAAGTTCCTCGAAGATGGCGGAAGGCTGCCGGACTTTTGCCTTGCTCTGATGAATCGAAATGAGTTCGTTTATGTCCCTTGAAAGCGACCCGCACATTCGTCCTGTGATCACTCGCCGCGACGTGCTTACCCGTGCGGCACACGGATTCGGCGCACTGGCATTGCAGTACCTGCTGGAGCGAGAAGGTCTCGGCGCAGTGCGCGTGAACCCGCTGGCGCCTAAGCCCCAACATTTTCCTGCGAAAGCCAAATCCGTCATCTTCCTCTATATGGTGGGCGCGCCGAGCCACATCGACACGTTCGATCCGAAACCGGCGCTGAAGAAATACGAGGGCCAGCAGCTTCCAGAAAGTTTCGGAAAGATACCCAGCCAGTTCACTAACGGAGATACGCCGCTGTTGGGGTCGCCGTGGCAGTTCAAGAAATACGGCCAGAGCGGAATTGAAGTCTCTTCCCTGTTCCCACATCTGGCGGAGTGTGTCGACGATATCTGCTTCGTGCGCTCGTTTTACACTGAGAGCGTGGTGCACGCACCGGCCATGTACCAGGTTCATACAGGCCGCATCCTGATGGGCTATCCCAGCATGGGCTCGTGGATCACTTATGGCTTGGGCAGCGAGAGCGACAGTCTTCCGGCCTACGTCGTGATGCCGCAGCCCGAGGGCACGCCAGAAGGTGGCACGCCTTGCTGGGGCGCGGGATTTCTGCCAGCGGTCTACCAGGGAACGCTGCTGCGAAGCGGCGCCAAGCCGATTCTGAATCTGGAGCCGCCCGCGGGCATGACTCCCGAGCGCCAGCGCGCCACTCTCGACCTGCTACAGAAGATGAACGATTTGGATACGGCCGATGGCGACACGGAAATGGCAGCACGCATCAGTTCTTACGAGTTGGCGTTTCGGATGCAGAGCCACGCGCCTGAAGCCGTCGACCTCTCTCAGGAGAGCGAAGCGACAAAGCGCATGTACGGTCTGGATCAGAAGAATACGGCCGACTTCGGAACGCGCTGCCTGCTAGCCCGGAGAATGGTGGAGCGCGGCGTCCGCTTCGTCCAACTGTACTCAGGAGGCGGTCCCATCATTATGCAGTGGGACGCCCATAAAGACCTGGTTTTCAATCATGAGAAGATGTGCGGCCACACCGACCAGCCGATTGCGGCTCTGTTGCGGGATTTGAAACAGCGTGGGCTGCTCGATTCCACGCTCGTCGTGTGGGGCAGCGAATTCGGACGCCTGCCCATGTCGCAGAGCGGCAACGGGCGTGACCACAATCCGCATGGCTTTACCATGTGGTTCGCTGGCGGGGGCGTTAAAGGCGGACGCCTCGTTGGTGAGACCGACGAGTTCGGACTGCGCGGCTTAGGTGAGCGCTATCACATGCGCGATTTTCACGCGACCATTCTCCAGCTCATGGGCCTTGACCAGAACCGTTTATGGTATCTTCACAATGGCCGTAACGAAAAACTTACCGACTTCGGTGGTAAAGTGATCGAAAAAGTATTCACTTAACCAGGCCGCGGTTAACCAAGGTTAGTAAGAGAAAGTTAACGGCGGTTGCCACTCAAAAGAGCTTAACAGTTTCTGCGAATATTTCTTTGTCCAGACGCACAATTATGGCTAAAGTTAAGTATAAGGTTGATGACATGCATACGAATAATCAGGAACCTAAAACCATCCTTGTAGTGGATGACGATCTTTCTGTGCTCAGCGTGATTAAGTGCATGCTGGAGTGCGGCGACTATAACGTTCTCATCGCTCATAGCGCGCAGAGTGCGATACGCATGGTCGAGCGGGATGACCTAAACATCGATCTGATGTTGATTGATGTGTTGATGCCCGATATCACTGGACCTGATCTGGCCGAACGCGTTCAAGCGGTCCGTCCACATCAGAAAGTACTGTTCATGTCCGGATGCACCGAGTCCGAGGTCGTGCGAGTGAAGGTACTCGACCGCGCACTAGGTTTCCTTCCCAAACCGTTTACGTCAGATGGCCTGCTGGAGCGTGTGCAGAACATCCTGGACCCACCCGTACAACGCGCCGCAGCCGGCGCCATGCAATCCCAATTGTGGCGATTGGAGTAGTAGCACTCGCCTTTGCTCAGGCTATGTCAGGGCGATTCGGTTGCGAAGGACGCCGACTCCTTCGATGTCCACCTCAACCACGTCGCCCGCATTCATGCGGCTGGTGTGGCCGGGAGTACCCGTATAAATCACATCGCCCGGCGTTAGGGTGACGCACTGGCTGATCCAGCTCACAATGGCTGCGCCATTGAAGATGAGGTCGGACGTATACTGCTTCTGCACCACATTTCCGTTCAAACGCGTTTGCAATAGAAGATTGCCGTAGTCTAGACCTTGTACGACCACCGGGCCCAGGGGCGCGAACGTGTCGGCGCCCTTGGCTCGCCACCATTGCAGATCTTTTTCAGGCCCTCCCTGCCAATCGCGTTCACTGACATCATTTCCGCAGGTCACGCCAAAGACCGCATCGTGCGCTTCGTCAAGCGACGCGCGCCTCACGCGCTTGCCAATCACCAGTACTAACTCACCCTCATAGTGAACGTTCTTGGCCGCAGCCGGAATCACAATGGAGTCTTCCGGATGCTGGAGCGCAGTGATCGGCTTGTAGAAGATTTCGGGATGCTCCGGAGGTTTGCGGTCACCGACATGGCTCTTGTAATTCAACCCAACGGCCAAAATCTTGGGCGGCTCGCATGGATACAGGAGTTTCACTTCGTTGATGGAGGTCTTGACTCCGGTCTCTTTGCGATCGCCAAAAAGATCGCCACGTATTTCGCGAACGATGTCGCCGTCGAGGATGCCGTAAGCTGTGGTGGAACCGCGGCGATAGCGGATGTATTTGGTCACTTTGTGTTTTCCTTGTGCGGCGTAAACGCCGGCAGCTGCCAGCGAGCCGAGAATTTGTCTGCGTGTAGTGCGCATCGGAAGTGATCTAGCCCTGTTTTTCAAAACACGTGAAAGAAGATGGGCCGCGAATGAACGCGAATATACGCGAATAACCCTTTATTATCCCGCGGCTGCCGTTGACATGTTTTGCTTGAGAAACTTTACCCCCTCGAACGCGATGGATTCAGGCGTGGGAGCGATGTCTCGCCAGATCGAAGCGGCGGCGGAAAGCTGGGGAAGCGCGAATCCGAAACTCTCGATGGTGAGCCAGCCGTCATAGCGGATATCGCGCAGCGCCTGGAATACTTCTTTCCACTCGACGTGACCCGAGCCCGGAATGCCGCGATCGTTTTCGCAGGTGTGTACGTGTTTCAAATGCGGCGCAACGGCGCGGTATGCCTGACCGATGTTCTTCTCCTCAATATTGGCGTGGAACGTATCGAAGAGAATGCCGACGTTCGGGTGATGGATTTGATCGCAGAGCGTTACCGCGTCAGCCGCCGTGTTGAGGAAGTACGTCTCGAAGCGATTTAGCGGCTCGATAGCCACGGTAACGCCGTGCCGGGCCAGCACGGGACCAAGCGACTGGTAACACTCCACCGCCCATTTCCATTCATCCGCCGTGCGCCGCCGCCCGGGCAGGTAGCCTACCGGCGAATAGAGCGGACCGGCGATGATCTTCGCCCCCACCTCGGCTGTTCTTTTGATGCAATCTTCCAGGTGAACGCGGGTCTTGTGCCGGATGGCGGCGTCATCTGAAATCACGCTCAACCCGCGAGGGATGACCGCGCAGATCGTACATTCGAGGCTGTGCTCTGCGAGGCCTTTGCGGATGTCCTCCAGGGCGAAATCCGCCGGATCGAACATGGAAACCTCAATGCCATCGAAACCGTGCCTCTTGATTTCGGGCAGCAAAGGGAGGTTGTCGCGGGTAAAACTGGCCGTCCAGATGAAGGTATTGACTCCGTACTTCATTTCCTGAGCCCTCTGGTGTCCGGATTATCCGGACCAAAATGCTTCAACATCACGAGATTTTCCCGGTCGCTGCGGTTCGTGACGGTCACTCCGCGCCGCGCTGCAGCAGCGGTCACGAACAGCTCGTCTTTAGTCATCTGGCCATATCGAATGAGTGACGGAGTCTCAACTTCCACTTTTCCGACCGTCCCCCAGCCCTGTACCACGATGGCTCCGTAGGCGGCCGCGTCACGAATCGTCGCGGACCTCCCGGGCGAAACCGTGAGCTCCTTGGCAGAGTAATGACCGGTCGAATACACCACCCATTTTTCGGAATAGCCCGCGTCAGCCATTTCCTTTTCAGGTTTCACCGGCCGTGGATGAAAGAGGCGATGCTCCACGAAGGCCGTATCAACGTTTGCTTCCCAATCGAGCATGCCGATCAGGTAGTCGAGATCGTGGTGATTCTCAGGCGGCACATCCTTCACCATCAAGTCCCACGGCACAGCGCGCCCTTCTACCATCGACTGAAACATGGCGAACACATCGGAGTTCACTTGAGGTTCGTAAGTCACCAGCGATCCCGGCGCGTGAAGAATTCCGGCGTCGATCTGCCAGCCTGTCCCCGGTTTCAACTGATACGCTTTGGAATGAAACAGGATCCCGTTGTCCCCCTCGTTCCAGCGCTCCAGGCACCGCCGCACGTCGTCTTTTGTCGTACTGGGATCGAGGCCCATGAAGGTGTAGGGAAAGTGGTTTTCTTTGAAGTTGTATTGCGGCGGAAAGTAATAGGCTTCCGGTTTACCGAGCCGGCCAACCTTTTGTGCGTCCGCGTCGGACTGATGCATGTGGTGTGGAATCGGTCCGAGGTTGTCGAAGAACTTACAGAGCACGTTCCAGCCACCGTGCTCGCGCATGACGTCCACGCCTAGGAAATCATCACCCATCGTCTCGATAGCTTCCCGGAGCAGCACACTCTTGCCATCGATGGCGATATAGCTCAGGCCCTCGTCCTGCGGGGTGCCCGGGCCGTTGTCCGCTTTGGTGGTGGATGAGAACCAACGTTCATCGATGCCGCCGCGATGCGCGCCGAGTGCATAGAGATCGCGCGGATCGAGTTTCAAACGTCCACCCGGCATCAAAAACGATCGCGGCACCCAGCACGGCGCAAGCGGCACAATACCCTCGCCCGTGGCCAGGGCCTCCTTTAGCAGAGCAGTGTGAGCCATCTATTTGTTCGCTGTAACGTTCTGATCCACGACCCGATTAGCGGCAGAAGCGTTCGCATTCACCTTGGATTGCACCTTGAGGATGACGGATTCGGCGGCGTACGAATTCTGCTGGTCGTCGGCGCGTGTTTCGATG
>Ga0210407_10004922_pt1 | contig 10412 bp, 5 predicted proteins | sample IncBWC27MmetaG_FD_150860 | JGI IMG/M metagenome (GOLD analysis project Ga0210407, IMG submission 150860) | Forest soil microbial communities from Barre Woods Harvard Forest LTER site, Petersham, Massachusetts, United States - Inc-BW-C-27-M | ecosystem: Environmental > Terrestrial > Soil >... | reverse complement strand
GATGACCACGGCATCTCCCGCCTCGATTATTCCCTCGGGCTCAAATCCCCGAGTGACCTGAGCGTCGCCCCGACCAAGGACGACCGCTTGATGTATTCCCTTCAGATTCGAGTGCAGGTTTTCGATCGCGACTCCAACAAACTGATTTTCGTCTCTCAAAAAGATCTGCACGACATCATCGACAAGAATCGCTACCAGGACATCAAGGATAGAATCTTTGCCTATGAAGGCATGCTGCCCCTTCCCTCGGGAAATTACCGCCTTGCCTTTCAGTTTACCGACTGGAATAAAAACGTTTCCTTTAGAACAGAGCGAGAGATCGCCATTCCCAAAATTGATGCCAATCAATTCCAGGTTCCGGGAATTCTCCCGTTCGCCTCTGCCGAGGAAGTCGACCCGATCGCCGCTCCCGTTCTGCCTTTCACATTGGCAGGGGTACATTTCGTTCCTCTTTCAACCTCCAACCTGCTCCTGAGCACTCTCCAGAATTTTCAGGTGACTTACCAGGTCTGGACCTCTCCCAAAAACCCCGCTCTTGGGCAAGACCAGAATCTTCAGATTGAATACGGAATCGGTCAACCCTCTATCCCCGGAAGCGCAAAGGCGATCAAAGATTCGGCGTCCCTCAGGCAGTTCGATCCGGGCGGCTCGATGGTAAACGGAAAGAAGCTTGCCCTCGATGGAAACTCAGGAAATTACATCCTGACCGTTGCCGTAACTGCCCCGGGAGCCGCGGCCCCCAGTTTTGCCAAATTAAATTTCAAAGCCGTCGATCCTGCCGCCCTCCCCGCGGCGCCCTGGATTGTCATAGACTCCACCATTCGCGATGACATGGAAAAAGGGGTCTTTGATCGAAACCGTGGTCTCTGCTATATGGAGCAGGGGTTGAGTGCCGAAGGGCGGCCGTGGCTCCGGCGCGCCCTGGCCCTCGACCATTCGGATGAACTCGCCCGCGCCCGTCTTGTGGAAGCCTATTTCGCGCAGCAGGATTACAAGGCCGTGGCGGCTCTCTATAAAGACACTGGCGTTACGGACGCGGCCGATGCCCATACCTTGCTTCGCATCGCCACTAGTTTGCGGAAACTCGGAAACGACAAAGAGGGACTCCGATTGCTCGAACACGGCAGTGAGGCTCACCCAGGTGATCCCGCCATGTTCGTGGCTTTGGCGGATTTTTACACCCAGATGGGCGACTCTGCGAAAGCGTCCGCAGCTCTTCAAAAAAGTAAGGATCTTGCCGTCCCGAACTGAATTTTCCTTTCACTAATATCGTCATCCTTGTCTAGTACTACGTCCTCTTCCATTTTTGGTATCCTCCCTATAATTCAGTAGAATCCCCTACAGCTTTCTCTCGACACTTTCTTTTCTGTAATCTAAGTAATTGATATTACAGCGCTTATTTGCTCGTAAACAAAATTGCGTTTGGCATTCCCATTGCATCTCCGTCCCCCATCATTAAAAGCGAGTGGTTCGTATTCGGTTCCTAAGAAGTAGTTCCATCCTTGAATTGGGGAAATTGAAAGGAGTATTACTTTGAATAGAGCGAAGTGGTTTTATCTGCTCGCAGCCTGCCTCTTGTCTCTCAGCTTGGGCTTGGGCGCTTGGGCGCAGGACCAGAGTTCGGCGCGCGGTAATATGGGCGGCGTCGTTCTTGACGCATCGAAAGCAACGGTTCCGGGGGCGCAGGTCACCATCACCGGACCCATCGGAAATTTGTCGCAAACCACCAACGATCAGGGAACCTTCCTCTTCTCTACCCTGATTCCCGGATTCTATTCGATTAAAGTTCAGAAGGCTGGCTTTAAACTCGCCAGCGTCGCAGCCACCGAAGTCTTGATCAACAAGACGACCAGTATCGAGGTGGTCTTGGAAACCGGTGAAGTGACCCAAACCGTTGAGGTTAACGCTGCGACGGTTACCGTAGACACGAGTTCGGTTTCAGTGAACTCCGAATTCTCCGATAGCTTTTATTCCAAGATCCCTCTGGGTCGCGGCGTAAGCAGCCTATTCTATTTGGCACCAGGCGTGACGTCGGGACTCGGAACGGGCGCGGAGAATCCTTCCATCTCAGGCTCCACGGGTCTCGAAAATCTGTACGTTGCGGACGGCGTCTCCATCAACGATCCAGCTTTCGGCGGAATCGGCGTATGGTCTCGCGTATACGGCGCTCTTGGCACCGGTATTAACCTCTCCTTCGTGAAGGAAGTTCAGATCAAGACAGGCGGGTTTGAGCCTCAGTACGGCCACGTCAGCGGCGGCATCATCCAGTTGGTCACCAAGTCCGGCGGCACCAAGTTCTTCGGAACCGTCGGCGGATACATCAACAGCCGCTGGATGCAGGACACCTATCAGAACGCGGACGACCCCAGGTTCGCGGTGACCAACCTCGTCGGAAGCCGCCTCGAGAACGCGAACTATGAGGGTGACTTCGAGTTGGGCGGATACGTTCCGGTCCATGGCCTGAGGGATCGCCTCTTCTTCTTCGGCACTTTCAATCCCTCCCAGAATCACGCGTACTTCCAACCTGCGCTTGGCACGGGCCTTTTTACACTCAGCCCACTTATCGATCGCAATACCACCCGCTATGACTACGCCGGCAAGTTGACCTTCAAGATCAATGACCGGCACACCGTCGAATCCAGCGTTTCGGGCGACCCCTCCCACACCAATCCGACCGCGTTCAGCACTCTGAACTCGGACAACAACTCGGCGAACTCCAAGTGGGAATACGGAACACGGAACTGGGCCGTCCGGTATGACGGCGCTTTCGGAAGCTCTGTGCTCGCCGATGCGTCGTTCACTTGGGGATGGAACTTCTTCAAGGAAACGCCGGCGACCAATGTCCCCCAGATCATTGACAACACCCTAATCGGGACGGGCCAGCGCGGTTCCTTTAACGCGCAGGGCATCGGGATAGTCGAACCCTACGACGGAAATACCAGGAGCGTAGCCGGGGACATCACAAAGACCTTCCATTTTGCCGGTACCCACAGCATCAACGTCGGGTACACATGGCAGTTCCCTAACTACAACGACCACACTTTTTGGTCCGGCGATAAGTTCGTAGTTCCAGCACTCAACGCCGTTGGAACGGCTCCCGGAAAACAGGCCTTTACGGACTTTGTTTCGGGCAAGATGACGGACGCTAACTTCAACCTGAACCTGGTGAGCAACATCAAGGGACTGACAAGCCCCTGCACCCTCTGCCCGTATGAAAACGTCCCCGGAGTCGGCTACGAGCAGGTTGTGCTCGCGCAGTCGCGTGGCCGCTTTGATGGCGGCGTCACCGTCAGCTCGGGGAAATACCACGCCGGCTACATCAACGATGCCTGGCAAATGGGCAAGTACGTCACGTTAAACGTTGGCGTTCGTTGGGAACAGCAGCGGCTTATAGGCAATATCTCAGAGCACACCTTCTCCAATATGTGGTCTCCACGCGTCGGTATCAGTGTCGATCCCACCGGGAACCGCAAACAGAAGATCTATGCCAACTTTGGCCGTTACGCGTACGTCCTTCCTCTGGACGCCGCTCTTCGCTCCCTCAGCAACGAGGACGACCTTAGGGGCCTATACTTTGCGCCTGCAAGCACTGCATGCCCGGCAGGTGCAAAGGATTCAAATGGCGTAACTCTGCCGGGAACCGCAACTTGCACAACCACCAACGCCCTCGGCACGGTTAACTTCGTGGGAGATCAGCAACACTTTATAAATACCCCCAACGGCGGCGGCGGTATCACGAAGAACGCCAACTTCCTCAGCAGCGGCCTCTTCAACGAACCGTTTGCCACCGGCTCTCGCATGGAGTTCACCGATGAATTCCTCGTCGGCTACGACCGCGAGTTCAAGGGTGGTATCGTGGCCAGCGTTCGCTACATTGACCGTCGGCTCAAGCGCGTCATCGAGGATCAGAGCGGCAGTTCCGTCGAGCAGAACAATGCGGGCTTCCCCTTGTTCTACGTCATCGGCAATCCCAACGCGAAACAAGACATCTTCGTCAACCCGAATGAACTCGTGTTCGACCAGGGTGTGAACTTTGTCCCACCCACGTATGCCCAGGCTGGCATCACGCCACCCCCTGGCAGTCTACCAACTGACACGGCACCGCTCGACGAGCGATCCTCAGCCGCTTACGTGAACGCGGGTCTCCCCGCAGCTTGCGTCGACAAGGCTAACAACTTTCCCACTCCGTTCGTCGCATTTAACCAGTTCAGCGGCTTCGGGGCTGTTACCCCAGGCGCTGCCACTAACGGAAGCGCTTGTTTCCCGGCCCTCAACACGACTAATTGGAGTGCGCCCAACCCCAAGTTCGATCCGTCGAAGCCCGAGGATCCCAGCACAAATCCAAAATTCGTTACGGTAGCCGATTGCACCAGCTTGAAACAACAAAATACACCGGGTGCTTGTGCGGCTTTCGGTAGTGAATTCTACGCCGACGGCAAACCCGACACCTACAAGGACCCCAAGCGTGAATACGAAGCGGTCGAATTCGAAGTCCGCAAAGCCTTCTCGCACGGCTGGGCTCTCAACGTCAACTATCGCGTCGCCCAGTTGAAAGGGAACTATGAAGGCGCCTTCCGCAACGACAACGGCCAAGCCGACCCTGGTATCAGCTCCCTCTTCGACTTTACCGAGGGCCAACTGGGTCTCCTGGCCAACCAGCAGAGTATCGGTCCGTTAAACGCCGACCGCAAACACACATTCAACGCTCATGCCACCTACGTGGTGCCCAACGGCAAGCTCAAGGGCTTCGTCATAGGGGGCGGCGCGACCGTTCTCTCCGGCAATCCCCTGACTACGTTCTACGCCCAGGAGCCTTATGTGAACGGCGGCGAAGTGCCTCAGTTCGGCCGTGGCGACTTGGGTCGTGCGGCTGTCACCGGCAGCGTGGACGCTCACCTCGAGTATCCATTTAAGATAACTGAGCGGCTGAACCTCAAGGTTGCCTTTGACCTCTTTAACATCGTCGATTCCACCCGTCAGAACACCCTCAACCAGGGTGCTGACATTACATACGGCAACGCGAACGTTGATTTCAAGAAGCCCGTGACCAACAGCGGAGCGGCCAGCCCCGCCAATTTCATCAGTCAGGGCTTCGTCGATCCGTTCAGTTCGCGGCTCTCGATCTTGCTAACCTTCTAAATCAACCTCTAACCCGGGAGGGCGCCCATGGGCGCCCTCCTTTTTTTTTACCCACCTAAATTCTCCCAACGCTTATACTCTAGAAGTTCCTCGAGCGCTGGGACGCGCGCCCCTTCTCCGCCTTGCCTCTTCAGAAAATGTTGGAGGTGCCTCATGCTCCGAACCTTATCCCGCTTATTCTTTTCCTTGCTCCTCTATTGCCTTCTGGCACCTTCCCTCCCCGCACAACGGCCCGGCGGGGGCGGCCACACAGGTGGGATAATTGACGTGCAGGTCAGATATGCGGATGGCAGACCCGCGCCGCGCGGCGTCCACGTCCGGCTGGAAGCGGCGGAGGGGGGTGCGGAAGCTGACCTGGAGACGATTCAGGGCGGTAAATGCCAGTTTCGTCAAGGCACCAGCGGAGTCTATATCGTTCGCATTTCCGACCTCGGTTTTAAGGAGGTATCTGCTCGGGTAGAGTTGATCAGCTCTCCCAGGGCCTACGTAACCCTGGATCTCATCCCCCTGAAAAAAGACCCAGAGCCCGAAGTCTCCGTTCCGCCGGCAGATCCCGCTGATTCAGTTTCCGTGAAGGACTTGGCCATCCCCGAGCCCGCCCGCCTGGAATTCAAGAAGGGTGAAGAGGCGTTGCGCGCGAAGAATGCCGATGAAAGCGTGAAGCATTTCCAGAAAGCCATCAAACTTTATGACCCCTATCCGCAGGCCTATCGAATGCTCGGCAATGCCTACCTCCAGAATCAGAAATGGCCGGAAGCCGAATCCGCGCTGAAACGCAGCATTGAACTGGAGCCAGGACTTGCTGCTTCCTATATGGATCTGGGTGCTGTTCGCAATCAGACCAGGAATTACGCCGGTGCGGAAGAGGCATTGAAGAAGGGTTTGGAGTTAAACCCGGATTCACCGGGAGCAAAATACGAACTGGCAAAAACCTATTGGTCCCTGGGCCGCTGGCAGGACGCCGCACCCCTGGCCGCGGACGCCGTAAAAGCCCTTCCCGATCTGGCCCCCGCGCACGTGCTTCTAGCCAACATCAGGCTGAAGCAGCGCGACGCCGCCGGCGCCCTCCATGAATATCAGGAATATCTTCGAATTGAGCCTCAGGGAGCCATGGCGCCCCAGGTCCGCGAAATGGTGGAAAAGCTCCAGAAAGCGCTTCCTCACTAGAAGTCATCTGCCATCTTATAAATGGTTTTCAGGGGGTCGGAGCTTTAGCTCCGACATTTGGAGCTCTAAAAGATCGGGCTTTAGCCCCTGAGGATACTCTTCCCTGCGAAGCCCTTCGCCACGAATAAAGTTTCCGCGTCCCTAAGCTAACTCGCCACCTTGGCAGGCACCGCCCCCGCCAGTCTCTGCAACGCTTCCGTATACGGCGCTCTCGCGACGCCGCGCTCCGTAAAAATAGCCGCAATGTAGCGATGCGGCGTAACGTCAAACGCCGGATGCGCTGCCCCCACACCCGCCGGTGCGATGCTCACGCCCTGGATGTGCGTCACTTCCGCCGAACTCCGCTCCTCGATGGGAATCTGTTCGCCCGAAGCAATCGACAGATCAAACGTTGAAATCGGCGCCGCAATATAGAACGGTACGTTGTTCTCTTTTGCCAGCACCGCCATCGAGTACGTTCCTATCTTGTTCGCCGTATCCCCATTCGCCGCGACGCGGTCCGCTCCGGTAACGATCGCTCCCACTTTCCCGGTCTTCAGAAAGTGGCCCACCATGTTGTCGGTAATCACCGTCAGCGGAATCCCGCCGCGGTGCAACTCCCACGCCGTCAGCCGCGCTCCCTGCAGGTACGGCCGCGTCTCCGGCACCAGCACGTGCAATTTCCGCCCCTGCTCGTACGCAACGCGAATCACGCCCAGCGCCGTCCCGATCCCGGCTGTAGCCAAAGCGCCGGCGTTGCACTGCGTCATCACTTGCCCGTCCTTCGGCATAAATTCGGCGCCAAACCGCCCGATGGCCTCGTCGGTAGCTTTCTTTTCCGCGTGAACCTCTTGCGCCTCCCGGATCAGCGCCTGCCGGATTCCCGCGAGGTCCAGATGAGAATGCGTCAGCTCCGCAAATCGCGCCTTCATCCGCTCCAGCGCCCAGAACAAATCCACCGCCGTCGGCCGCGTCTTCGCCAGCGTCTCGCAAATCACCGCAAATTCTTCCTTCAGCTCTTCAATCGTTTTAGCAGCGGATTTCTGCACTCCCAGCGCCACACCCATGGCCGCGGCCACCCCAATCGCCGGCGCCCCGCGAATCACCATCTCGCGTATCGCCTTCGCAACTTCCCGGTAGTCCGTATAGGTATAGCTGATCTCTTCCGCCGGCAGCTTGCGCTGGTCCAGCATCACCACGCCGTGCTCGGTCCACTCAATCGGTTGTGCAACGTACATTTCTTCCCTTATCCTCTCTCTTTATTTTAGCGAATGCAGGCTCGAAAGCGAATTCGCTACTTGCCGGTGGGCATCCTCGTAAATCCGTGGGTCTCCAAAATCAGGCTTAGGCCGATCAGCGAGTTGTATCCCAGGTGCATCAGGTAACTCGCAAAGACGCTGCCCGTTCGCGATCTCACAAAAGTGAAAACAATCCCGACAAAAGTCAGCAGCGCGATCAGGCTCTTGGCCCCGCCCAGTTGCGGGCCGTGCATCAACCCGAATAAAACGCCGGTAACGATGATGCTTGGCCCCACTCCGAACCATCGCGCGAACATGGGATACAGGTATCCCCGAAAGACCGTCTCCTCCACCAGCGGAGCCACCAGCACCGCCATGGCGACAAAAAGCACCGCCGTCTGCTTGAATTTAAAAACCTCTTCGATCGGAGTGTTTTCAGGCGGCTTCACCACGGCGGTCAAGGCGAACACAAGAATCGACAGGCCGCATCCGGTAAAAAAGTAAACGATCGGCGTTTTCGGCAACCCGTGGTCTTTTGGCACAATTTTTCGCCAACCCAGCGCTCTCCAGAATGGCTGCCCTCGTAACAGGGATAACGTCACGTAAAGGAAAAACAAAATTGCCGCGTAAACAACGATTGTGCTCCCGATCGCTACCTGTGGCTTCGACAACAGGTACCTCTGGAGTTGATCCGCCGTCATCTTCTCGTGCGGCGCGTAATAAAGCATGAAACTCGAGGGCACTACAAGGAGGCTGATGAGAGTGAACAACAGAAACACCAGAAAATGAACCCACGACCAGCTGATCTGCAAATCCTCCGGGATCGTCTCAATTGGCGGATGCGGAGCGATTTCGATGGCGGTCGCTTGGCCGTAACTCTCGCCAGGCAACGACGGAGGCGGTTCACCGGGAACAAGCTCCGGCCCAACGGAAGGATTCTGGTTCTCCGCCTCGGGCCTGGGATCCTCCGGAACCAACGGCTTCTCATCGTTGAAGCTCATGATTTCCCGCGCCTCGCCACGGACGGCCATCCCGACGCAAGCGCCGCCGCCACCAGCGGCAGCATCAATTCGTGGTGTCCCGTGATCGCAAACCCCCTCGAACTTTCCCCTGCCTTTTTCCCCGTCCCCGCCGTCGGCCGCTTCACCACATTCTGCAGCGGCCGGTAATGCTGGATGAAATCGAAATTTGCCGTCGTAATCGGCTGCAGCCGCAATCCCACGTTCCGCGCCACAGACACCGCCTTCAAGAACACCTCCGGCAGGATCACCGCCGATCCCCAGTTCAGGAATACGCCGCCGCCGTCCATCCCCTGCACCAGCGCGCAGAACAGCCGAAAATCGGTGAAGCTAGCTGCGCCAAGCGCGGCTCCATCCGCTGCGGGATGCATGTGCGGAATATCCGTTCCAATTGCCAGATGCACCGTCACTGGAATTCTCAATTTATAGGCCGCCGCCAGAACACTCGCCTCCAAATGTTTCGCGGCCAAAATCCCGCTATGCAAGTATTGTCCTGCGGCCTCTCCATAACCAATGCGAATGCGCTGCGCGAGCTTTGCGATTTCGTTTATCCCCCAGCCGGTTTCCCGGGCCATGCCGAATTTTCCTTCGCCCAGCGAAGCGTCAACGTCCTCCGAAGTCTGCCCGGCCAACGCAATTTCAAAATCATGGATCAGCGCCGCTCCATTCATCGCAATCCCGCTAACAAATCCAGTGCGCATCAACTCAATCAACAGCGGCCCAAGCCCCACCTTAATCACGTGGCCACCAATTCCCCAAAGTACCGCTCGTTTCCGCGCCTTGGCCCGGTGAACCGCCGCCAACACATCCCGCAAATCATTTCCGGCCAGAATTCCCGGCAGCGCCTCCAGAAACTTCTTTAAAGAAGGATTTTTCCCCGCCGCCCGCGCAAATTCCCGAACGTTTACTTTGCTCCGCCGGTCGGCAATCGGGTAGGTCTGGACGCCACCAAGCGTCACGGGTTGGATTTCGTAAATGCTCATTCGAGTCTCATCACTCTACGGGGAACCGGCACACCGCGCAAGCAAAAGGGAGCGACTCTCGCCACGTTCCCATGTCTCTCACGACGCTTTCAGATTCCCATTGCCCGCCAGCGTTCCTGCTCCGTTCATTCCCAGATGCCGCGCCAAAGCCTGCCCCGTGTAAGACTTTTTTGTCTTTGCCACCAATTCCGGAGTCCCCTGGGCCACAATACGTCCGCCGCCCGCGCCGCCTTCCGGCCCCAGGTCAATGATCCAATCCGCCTGCTTGATCACATCCAGATTGTGCTCGATGATCAGCACGGTGTTACCCAGATCCACCAGCCGCTGCAGCACATCCAGCAATTTCCGCACGTCGTCGAAGTGCAACCCCGTCGTCGGTTCATCGAGGATATACATCGTCCTGCCCGTTTGCCGTTTCGAAAGCTCGCGCGCCAGCTTGATCCGCTGCGCCTCTCCGCCCGATAGCGTCGTTGCCGATTGTCCCAGTTGCACGTACCCGAGCCCCACTTCCACAATCGTCGCCAGCTTCTGCTGAATCTGCGGAATATTTTCCAGCAGCTTCAGCGCATCGCTCGCCGGTAGGTTCAGCACATCATTAATGCTGTGTCCTTTGTATCTCACCGCCAGCGTCTCCGCGTTATATCGCTTCCCGCGGCAGACCTCGCACGTCACATACACATCCGGCAGAAAATTCATCTCAATGCGGCGCAGTCCCTCCCCCTGGCACGCTTCGCACCGTCCCCCCTTCACGTTGAAGCTGAACCGCCCCGGCTTGTAGCCGCGCTCCCTCGACTCCGGCAGCATCGCAAACAGTTCGCGAATCGGCGCGAAGACGCCGGTATACGTCGCCGGATTCGACCGCGGCGTCCTCCCGATCGGCGCCTGGT
>Ga0210407_10004917_pt1 | contig 10416 bp, 8 predicted proteins | sample IncBWC27MmetaG_FD_150860 | JGI IMG/M metagenome (GOLD analysis project Ga0210407, IMG submission 150860) | Forest soil microbial communities from Barre Woods Harvard Forest LTER site, Petersham, Massachusetts, United States - Inc-BW-C-27-M | ecosystem: Environmental > Terrestrial > Soil >... | reverse complement strand
GAAACTCAGCGAGGAGTTTGCCCATCCCCGCTGGAATCATGCCAATCGGAATGAGGTTCCCGGTGCCTACACAATTCCCAGGCGTTGATGTCGGTCCGCAGAATGGCGTACGACCGGAACCATCCGCCGCGTTTCCCGTAGTAGGATTGTAAATCTGAAAGGGATACTGGCTCAGGTTGCAATACCCCGGCGTGGCGCTGGTTGCGTTCGTCGCGGGATTGCAGGTGCTGAGCACCTCCGAAGTCGGGATGGTGTACAGGTTCGTGATTCCTTGGATCTGCTTCGTTCCCTGATAATCGCCAAAGAAGAAGAGTTTATCTTTGAAGATCGGTCCGCCGATGGAGCCGCCATACTGCTTCCAAGTGGCGGGAGCAAGCGGGACACCAGGCTTGTTGGTAAAAGGATCGCGCGCCTGCTGGTCGCTATTGCGGTAGTAGAAAAAGCCCGTCCCGTGAAAGTCGTTTGAGCCGGACTTGATCGAGACTCCAACCGTGCCGGCGACTGCCTTGCCGGATTCTGCGTCATAGTCTTGGAGGGCGATTTTGGTTTCTGCGATAGCATCAAGATTAGGATTGACCACGATAATGCCCAGGATGGCGTCCTGGTTATCCGTTCCATCGAGCTCAAAGTTGGTACCAGAGAAATGCTGGCCGTTGACGAAGATTTGACCGCCGCCTTGCGGGTTTTCCGTCGCTGCGTGGCTCCAGCCCACGAGTTTTTGCGTACCGGGAGAGAGCAATTCGAAGTTGGTGAAATTACGATTGAGCACGGGCAGGTCTTGGATATACTGCTGATTAAACTGGATGTCCACATCGGCGCGGTCGGTCTGAAGTTGAGGAATGTCGCTCGTGACTTCGACGGTTTGGGTTACTGCCCCGACTACGAGATGCGCATCCACGGTCGCGGCAGTGTCCGCATTTAGGAGCACGCTGGGTATTACCGTTGCCTGGAAGCCTGTGGCCGTAACTTGCACTTTGTATGTATCTGGAATTAAGTGAGTAACGGAATAGTTTCCGCTCTCATTCGTGGTCGTATCATAGGTAAAGCTTTTGGTGGTCGAGGTGACAGTCACTTTAGCTCCGACCACTGCATTACCCTGTGGATCCGTCACCGTTCCAATGATGCTGCCAAAAACCGCCTGGCCAGACGCCACAGGCGCATGCAACATGACTACGCAAAACAGAAACGCCAAACCTAGAACTACCAGTCGCTTTACCATCCCACCCCTCCTAGCAATCGGTTCCCCGTTTCATGACACAGCATTTCAACTTCAATCGTCGAACAACTTGGCCGTCAACTACATGAAAGGCAGCCGCAGCCGAGCTGCTCGTGCACTTACGATTTGGTTGTAATGTTACTTACTAAGGGAGGCTGAACCGATACTCGTGGAACGAGCCGAGCTCAGCCGCTAAAGGCACCCCCACAGCGCAACTTAAAGCGCCCTCGACGGCGCTTCGCACTTAAGCACCCGGCCCCTAAGAGGCCACCGCGATTCCGCCCAAACGCAACTTGCGCGTCTGCACCAATTCACAGGCGTATAATGCGGCAATATTGATGCGTACTATTCGTTTTTTGGCGGGCTGTTAGAAGTCTCAATGCGTCTGATACGGTTACACGCGATAACTGTCCGTCTTGCAGTAAGTTGCGCGACTTGTTACACTCCTGTTACTTCGACGTATCAAGGAACCTGTGTGACTGAACGGGAGCAACTCCTCGAGCAAATTAATCGGCTCGTCAGTAGCCATGCCCTGCATGGCTCGGAGTCCCTGTGCAAGCTGCTCCGCTATTTGGCAAAGCATGCCGTGGATCATCCAGGCGCTCCCATTAAGGAATTCCAAATCGCCACGGAAGTCTTTGGCCGCTCCGCCGAATTCGATCCTCAACTCGATTCCATGGTCCGCGTACAAGCGGGACGCCTTCGCTCGAAGCTCGCCGAGTATTACAGCTCCGACGGGCTCGATGATCCCCTGGTCGTGGAACTCCCCAAGGGCACTTATGTCCTTTCTTTCCATCCTCGAAACAATACCCACGCAAAATCTGCCTCGGCCGCAGGAATCGCCGCGGTCTCCAAAGATTCGCAGGAGCCGGAGCGCCGCTGGGGCACGGAAGTCATCGCCCTTTCCATTTTTCTGGCAGCCGCGATCCTGGTGATCGTGTGGTTGATGGCCACGCGAAATGCTGGTCCGGTCGGACTTGCCAGCGAAAGCGAGCCGGTACCTGCCGCGTTCCGTGTGTTCTGGAAGGGGTTTACGTCCGGGCCGGAAGAGCCCTGGGTGGTTTTTAGCAACGCCGCTTTTATCGGGCGCCCCGAGACCGGCATGCGTTACCGCGATGCGGCGCGTGACACCGGGGCCCCTATTCTCGACCACTACACTGGGGTAGGCGAGGTGCTGGCAGTCCACGAACTCGATCGCGTGTTTGGCCTTCTCCACCGCCGCATTCGCGTCAAGCGCGGCAGCCTCTTTTCGCTCGACGACGCCAAGAACAACAATTTGATTTTCATCGGTTCGCCTGTCGAAAATCTTTCGCTGCTGGAGATTCCCGGCACTCAGGAATTCGTGTTCGAGCAATTGACCTCCGGCCCTCGAAAAGGCGACCATGCCATCATCAACAAGCACCCGCAACCCGACGAAGGCAAGGAATTCTTCGCCACTCCTTCTGGCATACCTCTTACCGAAGACTACGCTCTCCTGGGCCTAGTAAAAGGTATGAATCCGGGTCAATCCGTTTTAATCCTCGCGGGAAATACTACGATCGGCACGCAAGCCGCAGTGGAGTACGTCTGCAGGCAAAGCTCACTGGAAGAACTGCTCTTGCGTCTTTCCGTTTCGCAAAATGGCGATCTCAAACCCTTTGAAGCCGTCATTCGTGCAAAGGTCGCTCGCGGCGTGCCGGTGGAAACCGAATTAGTGGCTATCCGCAAAACTGCGTTCTAGTGTCAGGAAGGGATTCGCTGCCTCCTACTGGCTTGGCGTTTTGAAGCGCGAATCAAGTTCCGCGGCCTTCTGAAATTCCTTCGAGGCTTCTTCCTTACTCCCTTTTCTCTGCAGGGCCATCCCGAGCTGATAGTGCGCGGGGGCATACGCTGGCAACGACTGAATTGCCGCTCGGAATTGCGAAATGGCCCCATCCAAGTCTCCTGCATTTAACAGCCTGCGGCCGGAGTTTGTCGCGATGGCTGCTGCCTGCTCATCCGACTTCTGTTTCAGCAGATCCATACCCGCGCGGCTCTCTGCGGTGGCTCCTTCTGCGTCGCCGAGCTGCCGCAACACCGCTCCCAGATTTGTGTGCGCTCCCGCAAAGTCCGGCTGCAAACGAATGGCTTCCCGCAATGCGTCGGCAGCCAGTTGCAAATCCCCTTTCTGCTTCAATACCGAACCGAGCGTGTAGTAAGCCTCCGCGTAATCCGGTTTTGCGCCGATGGCCAAGTGGAGTTCGTCGGCGGCCGCCGCTAATTCTCCCTGTTGCCACAAAGTCACGCCTAATGTGTAGTGAGCATCGGCTAGTTTGGGGTCGAGTTCCTCCGCCTTCCTGAATTCCGTGATCGCCTCAGGCAAGCGGTCTTTCATCTTTAGCGCCAGACCCAAGTCATAATGAAACGTCGCATCTCGCGGCGAAGCTTTCAATGCAGCCTGAAAATGAACCATCGCGGCATCAAAATCCGTCTTCTGCAAATACGCCGCACCCAGATTCGCTTCGTAGCCGGCGTCGTCCGGTCTTAATCTCAGCGCTGACCCAAATTCTTTAGTACTGTTCTCCGCATCGCCGGTCTGCAGTAAAGCCAGCCCAAGATCATTGTGCGCATCGGCTCTCTCCGGCCGCAGCTTCACAACTTGCCGGAAGGCGCTGAGCGCTTCTTCGGCGTTCCCGGAACGCTGCAGCAAAATCCCCAAGTGTTTCTGAAGGTCCGCATTGTTGGGATCAAGTTTTGCCGCGTATTGGAATTCCTGTAGTGCCGTGCCCGCGGCTCCCTTTGCTTCCAGCGTCTGCCCCAGATAGTTGTGCGCCGCGGGATCATCCGACTGCAAAGCTATGGCCGCGCGCAATTCGGCCTCCGCGCCCTCGATGTCGTTTTGCTGCAAGCGCAAGACGCCAAGATGCAAATGAGCTTGTGCAAATTGCGGTTGCAGCCTGAGCGCATCAGAAAACTCAGCTGTGGCGAGCTCTAATTTCGATTGCTGGACCAAGACCGATCCCAGGTCGTCATGCAGCTCCGGCCGGTTGGGTTCGATCTCGATCGCGCTTTTCAATTCCGCTCCAGCTCCAGCCGTATCGCCGGAAAAGGAGAGCGCCCGCGCCAGGATGTGATGCGTCTCGGAATCCTTCGGGGCCAGCCGTACCGCTTCGCGCGATTCACGAATCGCGCCTTGCGTGTCGCTCTTTTGCAGAAGCGCTCTGGAAAGATTCATGTGTGCCTGCGCGAAATCCGGCTTCCATCTCACCGCTGTCTTGAACTCCGCAATGGCGGCCTCGGTTTCGCCCTGCGCCAGGAGAACCCAGCCTAGCGAGTTGTGTGGCTCGGGACTGCGCGGAACCAACTGGACTGTTTTTTCAAAGGCAGCGCGGGCACCAGCCAAGTCCCGTCGCTGCAGCGCGTCAATCCCCTGGCTGTAAATCGCGTTTGCCGATGCGGCATCGCCGCCCGCCTTCGACTTCTCTGTTTGCGCGAGCGCGAGAGCGCACATCAATAATGGCAGCGTGACAAGAACGCCGAGTCGTGACCATTTCCTCAACCAGTATTGATTCCGTTTAGGGCGCATCGGCTCTCGACACAAATTCCAAATCCTTGCACTCTTCAATTTGATCTGTGGGAACAAAAGTATGACCGGCGATCGCATCGCTGATCATGACACCGCCCCCGTACTCCTGGATGTACCAGTCTGTTACCGGATCGCCTAACCTGGATGCAACGAGTTCGATTCGGCCTGGTTCGCGATGGAACAAAACGCGGTCGCCTTTCTGAATCTCTTCACCGGTCTGGTATTTGAAAATCATCGAAACCTGCTGCAAGGCATGTGGCAGAGTCTGGCCCAGTGCTACATCTTGACCCTGCTCAACCCGCACCTTAGTATGCCAAGAGTTCATGATTTCCGGTCAGACCTATCGTTCGCTCATGCGTTTCCCTGGTATTCCAATTTTCCTAATTCTGCTCCTGCCCGTGTCCCTGCTCTTCAGCGCAAGCCAAATCTCGAAGAGCGTTCCCAAACCGCTTGCTCACTTCACAGACGTCGCCAAAAAAGCAGGGCTCGCCGACTCGGTAGTCTTCGGCGGCGTGGACACTAAAAAATACATTATCGAAACCACGGGCACTGGTGTCGCCATTTTCGACTATGACAACGACGGCTGGCCCGACATCTTCATTGTCAACGGCACGAGTCTCAATGATCCTCCGGGCAGGAAAGCTCCCACCAGCCATCTCTACCACAACAATCACGACGGCACATTCACCGACGTCACGCAAAAAGCAGGACTGACTCATACGGGCTGGGGACAAGGCGTTTGCGTCGGCGACTACGACAACGACGGCTGGCAAGATCTCTACGTCACTTACTACGGAAAAAACGTCCTTTATCACAACAATGGCGACGGGACGTTCACCGACGTGAGCGATAAAGCGGGCGTCGCCGGCTCCGGCAAATCCTGGGGCAACGGCTGTGCGTTCGTCGATTACGACAGTGACGGCCACCTTGATCTAATGGTTGCGAATTACGTCGACTTCGATCTTGCGACCGCGCCTTCGCCCGGTGACCGTGCTTCTTGCATTTGGAAAGGCGTTCCCGTGATGTGCGGCCCGCAGGGTCTGCCGGCTGCAAAAAACATTCTCTATCACAATCGCGGCGACGGCACTTTTGAAGACGTCTCCAAAAAATCTCACATCGACCAGGCGGACGGCCACTATTCCCTCAGCGTCTCCACGCTCGACTACGACGATGACGGCTGGCCAGACATTTTTGTGGCCTGCGACAGTACCGCCAGCATCCTTTACCACAACAATCGCGACGGAACCTTCACCGACGTCGCCATCACCGCCGGCGCCGCCTTCAACGAAGACGGCCGCGCGCAAGCCGGGATGGGCTCAACCATCGCCGATTACAACGGCGACGGCAAGCTCGATATCTTCAAAACGAATTTCTCCGACGACACCGCGACCCTCTATCGCAACAACGGCAACGGCACTTTCGACGACGTCACCTATCCCGCCGGTCTCGGGCTCAACACGAAATACCTCGGCTGGGGCGCTATGTTCTTCGACTTCGATAACGATGGCTGGCCCGATCTTCTCCTCGTCAACGGCCACGTCTACCCCGAAGTCGATAGCCAGCATCTCGGCAGCACGTTTCAAGAACCTCGCATCCTCTATCACAACAATGGCAACGGCACCTTCACGGACATTTCCGCCGATGCCGGCCCGGGCATCACAACCGTAAATTCTTCGCGTGGACTCGCCATCGGCGATCTCTGGAACGATGGCCACCTCTCCGCAGTAATTAGCAACATGAACGCTCCGCCCAGTCTACTGGTCAACGATGTTCACAATTCCAACCACTGGATTGCCTTTCATCTTATCGGGACTTCGTATGCGGCCGCATCGCAAACGCTTCGTACGAATCGCGACGCCATCGGGGCTCGCATCACAATGAAAGCCGGCCCGCGCCTTTTCGTCGACGAAGTCCGCAGCGGCTCAAGCTACGATTCGAATAGCGACATGCGTGTCCACTTCGGCCTTGGCTCCGCCACCAAGCTGGATTCCGTACAAATCCGCTGGCCCAGCGGCCTCGTCGAATCCTTCGACAACCTCGCGGTAGACAAGATTCATTCCATTAAGGAAGGCAGCGGCACCGCGCCCAAGCCTAAGCTCCAAAAGTAACTCGCCGCTTTTCACTGTGCGTAATAGAATTGCTCGTTCGCTTGACAACGCGATGAAAACGAAACCCAAGCCCAAACAAAAGGCCAATCCTCAGCCCAAGCTGATTAGAAAATCGTTCGAAGCCACCCTCGAACGACTCCGCTCGAACCTCGGCTGGGTGATCGTCTGGATTCCGTTTAACGTGCACAGAGTCTGGGGTTCGCGCGGCCGCTTCCGCGTGAGGGGTGAAATCAACGGTTTCCCCTTTCGAACGTCGCTCTTTCCCACTCGCAAAGGGGAACACTTTCTTCTGGTAAATAAAAAAATGCAGGCAGGTGGACGCGTGGTCGAAGGCGCAACGGCGGAATTTCTTCTCGAGCCTGATGTCGAGGAGCGCGTCGTCGCCACTCCCGCGGAACTCAAGCGCATTCTCGCCGAAGATCGAGCGTTCCGCCGCTGGTTTGATGCGCTGAACTATTCCATTCGCAAGTGGCTTTCCGATTGGGTCGAGCAGCCCAAGAGCGCCGCTGCCCGCGTCCGGCGCGCTGAGCAAGTCGGCGAGCAGCTTTTTTCTGTCATGGAAGCTGAGCGCGAACTTCCGCCTGCTCTGAGGCTCGCCTTTACGCGCGATCCCCGCGCCCTCGAAGGTTGGAATCTCATGACGCCGAGATATCGCCGCGGATCACTATTTGCAATCTTTTACTATCGTTCGCCTGAAGCCCGCGATCGCCGCATCCAAAAGGTCGTCGATGAAGCCATCGCTCTCGCCGAGAAAAAATCCAGCAGATGAATTGCCGGCCCCGGCTTTCGAAATGTTTACTTCAAAACATCCGCCCCCGCCTTCGCGCACTGTCCGTCTTGCGGGCTAGTGCCGCCCGACACTCCGATCGCGCCCACAATCTTCCCGTCCATCACAAGTGGGATTCCACCCTCTGAGGCCACTACTCCCTTCAAGCTCAACAAGCGCAGCCCATCTCCTCCTGCGGCCAGCACATCCTGAAACGCTTTCGTCGGCCGCTTGAACATCGCCGCGCACCGCGCCTTCTCAATCGACACACCCGCGCTGGCCAACTGCGTATTGTCCATCTTCTCGTAGTAAACGAGATTCCCTCCCGTATCTACAATCGCCACCGCCATGTTCCAGTGATTTTTCTCCGCCTCCGCAATCGCCGGCGCCGCAACTTTCCGCGCATTCTCCAAACTAACCGCCGCGCCATACGGATTCGGCATCTGCGCTCGTGCTATCGCCAGTCCGCATAGCAAAATCACCGCAACGACAACCGTCTTCACCACAGTTTTCAGCGACATTCTCTCCCCCTCCGCTCTCTCACTTCGCAAAATCGCACTCTCCTTACCCGCATCTTTACCTCATTGCAATCACAAACTCCTGTTTCATTCCTCCCGCTCGATCGACACGTAAATCGGTCCCGCTCCGAACATGCTCACCAGAAACCACGTAAAACGCCCCGCTTTGCTCTTCGTTTGGAACTTCAAGTGGTCTCCCTCCGCGACATCGAGCTCCACCGTCTTCCAGTTCCAGGTATTGTCTACACGCAAACTGTGATGCCCTGCGCTCACAGGAACCGAAATCGTATCCCCGTAAAAAAGTTCCCCTACACTCTCCCCGTCCACCTTCACAATAATTTGCCGCTGCTGCACGTCGTCCGGCGCTTTCCGCCGAATCGTAATCGTCCCTTGCGCTTCTGTGGATGCGGCCTTCACTCGGGTTCCTTCCACCAGCAGCCCTAGATGCTACCCCTCCACATGCCACGCCAACAACCCTTCTGAATTTTCCAGCTTCCTCTTCACTTTCCGCTCACCTTTGCTACAATCCCGTCTATGAACCGACGCACATTGCTCCAATCGTTACCCGCTGCAGCCCTTATCCCGGCAGCAACACTTGCCGACGCGGCGCCGCAACCCTCCACCACCGTCTACGAGCTGCGTGTCTACCACACCTTCGAAGGGAAGCTCGACGACTTGCTCCGCCGCTTCCGCGAACACACCACGAAACTCTTCGAAAAACACGGCATCAAGAATGTCGCCTATTGGACTCCCACCGAAGATCCGCTCAAAGGCAAAACCCTTATCTACATCATCGCCCATCCCAGCCGCGAAGCCGCCACCGCCAACTGGAAAGCCTTCGGCGAGGATCCCGAATGGAAACAGGTCCAAAGCGCATCCGAAGCCAACGGCAAAATCGTCGAAAAGGTCGACTCCACCTTCATGACGCTGACCGATTTCTCCCCGCCCCTTCGCTGAGACCAATCCTCGCTGGCCCTGCGTCGGCGCTACCCCCTGAGTCGGCGCTACCCCACAGTTTGTCATCCCGAGCGAAGCGAGGGATCTGCTTTTTCTTCTCTGTGTCCTCTGTGCTCTCTGCGCACTCTGTGTAATTTCTTTTCTTATTTCGTAATCTTCGCAATGAAAACGGAATAAGGCTCCATCGGCAAGAACGCCATCGACCCCTTCACCTGCTTGTGAAAGCTCGTCAACAAAACTTCCATCTTCGGCTCCCGGAACCCCGTCTCGGAAAGCTCAAACGGCACCCGCTGTTCCGCCGCCGACATATTCAGAATCACCAAAATCGCTTCGCCCTTGTATCGCCGAAGATACGTCAGGACATTCGGGAGATTCTCATTGATCGAGACATAATCGCCGTCCAATAGCGCTGGCTCGGCATGCCGCAGCGCTAAAAGTTTCCTGTAAAAACTGAGCACGGAGTCGGGATCCTTCATCTCATCCGCTACATTGTGTGTCTGCGCGCTGGCCGGAACCGGCAGCCACGGCTTCGCCACGCTGAATCCCGCGTTTGCTCCTTCATTCCACTGCATCGGCGTCCTTTCTCCATCGCGGCCCTTCTCAAGGGGCCAGCCAAGCCTCCCGATCGGATCCTGCACATCCTCCTTCTGCTTCGGATCGTTGTTCTCCATCCCAATTTCTTCGCCGTAATACATGATCGCCGACCCGCGCAGCGTCAAATACAGTGCCGCCATCATCTTTGCAATGTCATCGTTGTGCATGCCGTCCGCGTATCGCGTATACGACCGCATGATGTCGTGATTCGTGATGACATAAACCGGCCAGTGCCCCGCCGCGTTCACTGCCGCAATATGTTTTCGATATTCATCTGCCGATAATCCCTTAAACCCCGTCATCATCAAATCCATCGGCATCTGCAATTCGTCGTTTTTCGCTCCGTAGTAGTCCTTCAGCTGATCCACATTGCTGGTCCAGGTCTCTCCAATCAGCACCGATCCGTATTCATCCGCCACCGTTCGCAATTTCTTCATCGCGTCGTGCACTTCCGGCAACTTCTTGTTGTGTATCTCGTTCATGTTCGGCCGCCCGAACTTGTCTTTCCCCGGCAACACCGGATTGTCGGTCAAGTTCGGATCTTCGTAGAGCGTGTCCACCGCATCCAAACGGAATCCCGCCACGCCGCGCTTGTACCAGAACCGCGTCACATCCAACATCGCCTTTTCCACTGCGGGATTTCGCCAGTTCAAATCCGGCTGCTCCGGATAAAAATAGTGGTAATAATATTGGCCAGTCTTCGGATCAAGCTT
>Ga0210407_10004916_pt1 | contig 10421 bp, 10 predicted proteins | sample IncBWC27MmetaG_FD_150860 | JGI IMG/M metagenome (GOLD analysis project Ga0210407, IMG submission 150860) | Forest soil microbial communities from Barre Woods Harvard Forest LTER site, Petersham, Massachusetts, United States - Inc-BW-C-27-M | ecosystem: Environmental > Terrestrial > Soil >... | reverse complement strand
AGGGGCCGCGCCAGATCCATCAGCCCGCTGCGACGCAACACGCCATAGGCGAGTTCGAGAATATGCAGGCTGACCGAATAGCTGCGGGTCGCCTCGTCGAAACCGACAAATCCCTCGGCTTGCAGCGTCCGCAGGATGTTGTAGGCGGTGCCGCGATGGAGGCCGGCGGCGCGGGCGACCTCGCTTGCATTCAGCGGCCGCTCCGAACCATGCAAGAAGCGCAGCACTTTTGCCGCCGCGACAACCGCGCCCACCGGTTTGCCCAGATTGCGCTGGCCGAAATCGCCGATATCGACGCCTTGTCGGATCGCGCCGGTTGGCTCGGTTTCGCTTCCCTTTGCCCGAAGGGAGCCGAGTGTCGAAGCCGCTGATTGCGGTTGATCCATCTCTCGTCTGATCAAGCGGATTGACGCATCCAGGGCGGCATAATAATGCACGCGTCCGGTCGTGCCAATACAAATCGCGTGTCTTCTATAGAAGACACCGCATAGGGGGCCGCATAGGGGAATCATGATGCATGACCTCGTGATCCGCGGAGCAACAGTAGTCGACGGGCTCGGGCACGACCCGATGAGCGCCGACGGCGCGATCCAGGATGGCCGCATCGTCGCGATCGCCGAGGTCGGCAAGGACGCGCCCTGGATCGTCGACGCCGGCGGGCTCGCGCTGATGCCGGGCATCATCGACCTGCACACGCATTACGACGCGCAAGTCACCCGGGATCCAACGCTGTCGCCGTCGCCTTCGCTCGGCGTGACTACGGCGGTGATGGGGAATTGCGGCTTCGGGATCGTGCCGTCACCTTCACATCTGCGCGATCTGATCATGCGCAATCTGGCTGTCGGGAGGGAATGGATCTCGATGCGCTGCGCGCCGGCATCGACTGGCGGTTCCAGTCCTTTGCCGAATACATGACGATGCTGCGCAGGCGCGGCCCCTACATGAACCTCGGCGTGCTGGTTGGGCATTCGGCCGTGCGCACCGCCGTGATGGGCGACGACGCATCGGTGCGCAAAGCGCCGACCGCCGCCGAGAGCGCCGAAATGAAGCGGTTGCTGCCGCGGTAGAGACCGGGATGATTTCGATCAACCACCATGGTCTCGCCCTGCCCGAGGTGCCCTTTGGCGGCGTCAAGGATTCCGGCTACGGGTCCGAAGGCGGCTCAGAAGCGATCGAGGCTTACCTGAATACGAAATTCATAAGTCAGGCTGGCCTCTGAGACCGAGTGCAAGCCGGGCGCCCAATCCCCGCTCTCAGCCTCGGGCTCCGGGGTCTCGTGCTCGACCAGTTCCAGGGGCCGTTGAGCCCGCGGCCCCTGGGGCAGAAGTGGTCGTCGCCTCAGTTGATCAATTTCCGCAAAAGAGAGGGGAAGATCCATAGCGTATTCGCCGCCTCATCGCGGCAAAGACGGCGAGTGCGACGCCGAGCACTAGCACGGTGGCAGGCTCGGGTACGGCAGCAGGTGGACCGAACCCGAAGCTAGCCAGCACCGCCTGCCCTGCGGGCGACAGGATGTAGCTCTCCAGCGCGGCAGAGCCCGGGGCGGCGCCGTTCAGGACAGTCAGACCGAACTCGCCGGTCACGGCAATATCACTCGGAAGATCGATCAGCTGCAGGTCGGGCGCGATGGCGAGGGCTGCGGAAGCCATCGTAGAGTAGGCAAGGAAGATGTCGGCCTGCTTCGTGACCTCTATGAAGTACACGAGGCTGTTCTGACCGGGCGGCACGGGCGGAGAGGCAGGACCGCCAATGAGCCGCTGCGCTTTGGCGTCGAGCGTTTGCTGGGCACGCGGCACAAGCGTGTTAGCCTTAGCGAAGAGCTGCTCTGTGTAGTCGCCGAGCGGGTCAGAGACGGGCGTCGAGGTGCCGCGGGTCACGGCCGGATTGAGGAGGGTGGCGAGCAGATTGCCCGAGTTCACCGGCAGCCCGGGTGCGGCGACTGCGACGAGGGGGTTGGACGCGAAGCCCGTCACCGGCCCTGCAAGACCCTCTTGTTCAAGCGCAAGTGGGTTGCCGAAGTCCGCCGAGGCGAACAGGTCGGGCCTGGCTCCGGCCTCGATCTCCTGTCGTAAAGTGCCGGATGGGGCGAACATCGTGGTGACGGGCGTGCCGGTGGCGGGCGGTGAAATTGCTCGCTATCTTGGGAAACGCCCCGGAGAGACTGTCGGCGCCCCAGAGCACGAGCGGGGCCGCGCTCGCCGCCGTCGCGGCGCAGAGCACGGTGGCGCAAGCTGCCGCGGCGAAAGGAAGGCCCCAATTTCGTCCGATCGTGGTCGCGATGACTTTAGTCATTGCTCATCCTCTCCTCGGTTACCCCGGCGCCGATGCTTGCGGCAGAGATGCCGCACCGATCGGGCGAGACCAGGGCGTTTGCGGTTGCGTTCCGCGACAACCGTTATGCACGATTAGACACGACGATACCAGGGACTTATCGTCAGATCGCGAACTCGTGCAGAGGGCTTGGGCACGCATTCCGGCAACGCTCATTACCCGCGTGTTGTGAAACGGGTCGCATTCTCGAATCTGTTCGACCGTCCGGCTCCCGTGAGGAAGCGCACGACGGAGCTCGGGTTGGGGGTGGGCAGGTGCTGGTGGCCGAAAAGGAGGCATCTTCACCCCTTACGGACCGCCGCTTCCGATGCCTATCGAGGCGGAGGTTGCCGCGGGCAGGGAGTCGACGTATTTAAGCGTATACAGCGTACCACAGGAGGAAGCTATGGATATCGCGACAGCTCATGCGCGGCTGAGTTCTGCTGCTTCGACCTTTCTTGGCGGCAAGCATCAGCTGCTGATCGACGGCGATTGGAAGGATGCCAGATCGGGCAAGAGGTTCGACGTGTTCGACCCAGCGAGCGGTCAGGTGATTGCCGCTGTGGCCGAGGCCGACGCAGCCGATGTCGACGAAGCCGTCAAAGCCGCACGACGCGCCTTCGAGACCGGTCCGTGGTCGAAGACCTCGCCGCAAGATCGCTGCAAGCTGATCTGGAAGCTCGCCGATCTTCTCGAAAGCCATGCCGACGAGATCGCTGAGCTCGAGGCGCTCGACAACGGCAAGCCGATCCGCGACGCACGCAGTGTCGACTTGCCCGGCTCGTATGAAATCCTGCGTTACATGGCTGGCTGGGCGACCAAGATCAACGGCTCGACGATCACCGTGTCCTCGCCCGGCGACTGGCACGCCTATACCTTGCGCGAGCCCATTGGTGTCGTCGGCCAGATCATCCCGTGGAACTTCCCGCTGATGATGGCGGCGTGGAAGATTGCGCCGGCGCTAGCCGCGGGTTGCACGATCGTGTTGAAGCCGGCCGAGCAGACGCCGCTCAGCGCGTTGCGCCTCGGGCAGCTGATCCAGGAGGCCGGTTTCCCGGATGGCGTCGTCAATATCCTGACCGGATTTGGCGAGACCGCCGGCGCGGCGCTGGCGGCGCATCCCGACGTCGACAAGGTCGCCTTCACCGGCTCGACCGAGGTCGGCAAAATGATCGTCCAGGCGGCCGCCGGCAATCTGAAGAAGGTGTCACTGGAACTCGGCGGCAAATCGCCGGCCATCGTCTTCCCCGACGCCGACATGGATGTTACGATCAGCGGCACATCGAGCGCGATCTTCTTCAATATGGGGCAATGCTGCACCGCCGGCTCGCGTCTCTATGCGCACAAGCGTGTGTTCGACCGGCTGATGCAGGGTGTCGCCGACAATGCCGGCAAGATCAAGGTCGGCCACGGCCTCGATCCCGAGAGCCAGATCGGTCCGCTGGTCTCCGACGAGCAGTTCAAGCGGGTGACGGGCTATCTCGAAGCGGGACGGCGGCAAGGCGCCAAGGTCGTTACCGGTGGCAGCCGGATCGGCGATCAGGGATATTTCGTGCAGCCGACGGTGTTGACCGACACCAAGCCCGACATGTCGGTCATCCGCGAGGAGATCTTCGGCCCGGTCGTCTGTGCAATCCCGTTCGACGACGACGATCTCGACCGCATCGCCCGCACCGCGAACGACACCAGCTACGGCCTCGCCGCGAGCATTTGGACGCGTGATCTAGGCATCGCCCACAAGCTCGCCCGCCGCCTCAAGGCCGGCACGGTGTGGATCAACACCCACAATTTCGGCGACCCGGCGCTGCCTTTTGGCGGCTACAAGCAATCGGGCTGGGGCCGCGAGATGGGTTACGAGGCGATCGAGCTCTCTACACCGAAGTCAAAGCGGTGGCGGCTTCTCTATAGGGCCGCTGCCGCAACAAAGTACCGTAGGGCGGCGGATGCCGCCCTACGCCGCTTGCGGGACAAAGCCCGCGTCAGTGAGGCGGCCCTTCGCCTTCGCGTAGACGCCCGGTGCAAGCGGCCCCTTCTGCAGAGCGTCGATATTGCTCTGGAGATGCGCTGGATTGATGGTGCCGACGATGGTCGTGTGCATGTCCGGGTGGCTGAACGTGAAACGAAGAACGAACTCTACCGGGGTTGCACCATCGAGCAGGTCGTCAATGTGCGCCCGTTGCCATCGGTCCCATTGCATGCCGGACTGCTTCCCTGCCGCCGGAGCGCCTTTGGCCGCGCCACCGCGAATAACGATGCCCGCCCCTGCGGCGGCCGCTGCGGAAATTGTGGCCTCATGCTCCCTTTCGACTGCTGAATAGGGGATCTGAAAGACATCGAACACGCCCATCGTGATGTGATCACGTAGATGCGGCAGGGTTCCGGACATGCCGATGAACCTTACCTTGCCGGCCGCCTTTAACTCGAGCAGCGCCTCGACAGCGCCGTTCTCTTCAAGTGTCTGCCGCGACGGCGAGATGTGGAACTGCAGCACGTCGAGATGATCGGTTTTCATGCGAGCAAGGCTCTGCTCGACACCGGCGACGATGTTCTCGGGGGTGAACACATGGGGGCCACGCTGCCCGCGCGGAGCCGGCGGCGCGCCAACCAGACAACCGCACTTGCTGGCAAGGTAGTAACTGTCGCGACGATGCGAGATGTAGCGGCCGATGCGTTCCTCGCTCAGCCCGTAATCGACCGACGTGTCGATATAGTTGATCCCGGAATCAAGGACGGCATTGAGAATTGTATCCGCTTGGTTGTCGGTGATGTCGCGAGCACGCGGGACACCACGCAACTCCATTGCGCCGTAGCCGAGCATCGTCACCTGCAGCCCCGTTCGTCCAAGTTCGCGCTTGGGTAGATCAGCCATGTCGTCCTCCGATTACGGTAGTTCCAAGGTCTGTCGGTATTCCTTCGTCACGTCACCAGCGGCTTTACTTCCCGCATGAAGCAATCCATCGAGTCGAGGAGCTCGCCAATATCGCGATTGCCATGAAAGTTGATCTGAAAGGCATTCACTCCTGCTGCCTCGCGGTAGCGTAATAGATCTGCAGCGACCTCGGCGGGCGTGCCGTGTCCGATCGGTCGCTCGGTTCCTGAGGGTGGGGTATTGCCGGTGATCGGGCTTAACTCTACGCGAAAGCTCATGCGCGTTTCCGGTGGCCGTTGACGACCGATCAGGTCGCAGGCTTTGCGTAGTGCAGCCTGACGTTCGACCAAGTCGGGGACCGGCGTGGGTGTCGGCTGCCACACCGCGCCGAATGCTGCGGTTCGGCGAAGCGCCGCGTCGCTCGAACCGCCGACCCAGATTGGAGGATGCGGCTGCTGCAGCGGCTTCGGACTGACATGCATATCCGCGAAGGTGACGAACCTTCCGGCAAACGACACTTTCCCCGGCGCCCAGCAAGCTTGCCAGACCCGAAGATATTCCGTCGTACGCGCGCCGCGCTCGTGGAAGGGCACCCCGAGGGCATCGAATTCAGCCTCGTTCCAACCCGCGCCGACCCCCACAATCAGCCGCCCGCCCGACATCCGATCGATCGTCGCCAGCATCTTGGCGGTGGAGATCGGGTTGCGGTACGGCACGATCAGCACCGATACGCCGAGGCCAATGCGGGTCGTGTTTGCAGCGATAAACGACAGCGCAACCAACGGGTCGTAGGTGGTGGTCCAAGGGGCCGACCGGGTCGAGCTGTCGACGATAATGTGATCGTTAACGAATACGGCATCGAACCCCAGCTCCTCGGCCTTGGCCGCCGACGCGATGATGGCTTCAGGTGTCGCCTCAAACCCCAGGTAATCCGCGTTAGGGCAGCGGCACGAAAACCGAACGATCATGATCCTTCCCAGGAACTGCGTCGGAGTCTCACAGTATGATGCTTAGGTTGGCTGTGGGGAGCAAATCATGATCGAGGATCTCTTCGCGGTCATCTGCGCGGCCCGCCGACGTCAATCACGCGCGGCTTGCGCCGCCTTTTAAATTTTTGCTCGCGAAGGGGTCTTCGGATTCGACTCGGTTCGTGAGGGTCGCTATATTTTATAAAATATAGCGAGCGAGTGGAGGAGTAGACAATGGCAATGCCACATACGATCGAAGCCGTCCGGCATCCCTATGCCAATGGCGAAGTCAAACGCATGCTGATCAATGGCGAGTGGGTTCGCGCCGCTTCGGGCAAGACCTTCGAGAGCCGCAACCCGGCGACCGGTGATCTGCTCGCTGCCGTCGCCGAGGGCGACAAGGAGGATATCAATCGTGCTGTCGCTGCAGCGCGGGCGGCCTTCGAGGGACCGTGGAGCAAGTTCAAGCCTTATGAGCGACAGGCGCTTCTCTTAAAGATCGCCGAGCTCGTCGAGAAGCATTACGACGAGCTGAGCCTGCTCGATACGCTCGATATGGGCGCACCGGTCACCCGCACCCGCGGCACGAAACAGCGGGTGCTCGGCATGCTGCGCTGGTATGCCGGGATGGCGACCTCGATCCATGGTGAGACGATCGAGAACTCCCTGCCCGGTGAGTTTTTCTCGTACACCTTGAAGGAGCCGATCGGTGTGGTCGGTGCGATCATCCCGTGGAACGGGCCGCTCGGCGCATCGATCTGGAAGATCGGGCCAGCGCTCGCCACCGGCTGCACGGTGATCTTGAAGCCGGCCGAGGAAGCGCCGTTGACCCCGCTGCGGCTCGGAGAATTGCTGATGGATGCGGGCGTCCCGCCTGGGGTCGTCAACATCGTGCCGGGCTATGGCGAGACCGCGGGCGCGGCACTCGCCGCGCACCCCGGGGTCGATAAGGTCGCCTTCACCGGCTCGCATCTGACCGGACAATTGATCGTGCAGGCCTCCGCCGGCAACCTGAAGCGCGTGTCCCTCGAACTAGGTGGCAAGTCGCCCGACATCGTCTTTGCCGACGCCGATCTCGAAAGCGCGGTGCCGGGCGCCGGTATGGCGGTGTTCGCCAATTCGGGGCAGATTTGCAGCGCCGGAACCCGGCTCTTTGTCGAGCGCAAGGTCTATGACGAGTTCGTCGGCCGGGTCGCCGATTTCGGCAAGACGCTCAAGGTCGGCAACGGCGTCGATCCCGATACCCAAATCGGCCCGCTCGTCTCCGAGCAGCAGTTGGACCGCGTCACCGGCTATCTCAATGTCGCCCGCCAAGAGGGCGCGCGGGCGGTTGTCGGCGGTCAGCAATTGACCGAAGGGCCGTTCTCCAAAGGCTATTTCGTGCCCCCCACAGTCTATGCCGATGTGCGCGACGACATGCGGATCGCCCAGGAGGAGATCTTCGGCCCGGTCATCTCGGCAATCCCGTTCACCGATGCCGACGAGGTCATCCGCCGCGGCAACGCCACGACCTTTGGGCTCGGCAGCGGCGTGTGGACGCGCGATGTCAGCAAAGCGCACCGGCTGGCGAAAGGGCTGCGCGCCGGCTCGGTCTGGATCAACTGCTATCAGGCGATGGACCCGGCCGTCCCGTTCGGCGGCTATAAGATGAGCGGCTATGGCCGTGAATCCGGCATCCAGCAGATGGAAGAGTATCTGAATGTGAAAGCGGTTTGGATCAGAACCGCATAGGCAGTAGGACATCACGGGGGGCGGCGCCACAGCTCCGCTCTCCACCGCATTCCTGGGTTCGAGGTATGCGGCATCGGCCATGGGCGGCGCTACCACACTCTAGTCCGTGTCCCTCATCGGCCCATTTCCAATTCGAGCCACTGGTCTCAGTTGGCAATTGCCGGTGCGTACCCTCGATCGCCGCGAGCAGCCTTACGCTTTTGGATAGCTATCGAATAACTCCGCTGTTGACGGAGAGAGGTTGATGACAAACGGATCCTACGCTGATCAGCCGATTGAACGGCAGCAGTTGACAACCTGGGCAGTGATGCCGGGGGGGCATCATATTCGTTTGGATCTGTCGACCCCGGACGGAAAACCCGGCAGCATTGTCGTCTCGTTCGACACCCTCAGCAGCCTGCTGATGACGCTGCCACGCATGCTACAAGCAGCGCTCCAATGCTCGTTGCTCCGACGGTTCCTTGCGTGTGGTTCAGGCTCTAGGCAGCTGGCGGATCGAGCAGGCGCGAGGCGACCCGAACATGATCCTTAAACTCAGTACGGCAGATGGATTTGAAGTCGCATTCGCGTTAAACGGAGAGGATGCCGATTCACTCGGTGCGGCTCTTATCGCGACCTCGGGCACGCCGGGGGGACCTCCCACGAAGCCGCCTCACTGATCCCTGTTCTGACCGTATAAGCACCGGCGGGACGACTCCGGCTGGTCGCAATTATGCGCCCGCTAACATTGAACAAGCAAAACGGGAGCAAAGTATGAAGTTTGGAATACACAGCCCTTCATGGTGGTATGGCTGCAATCCGGCTGACGCATTCGAGGCGGTAAAGACGAAAGCCGAGTGGGCCGAGAATCACGGCTATGTCTGGTTTTCGGTGATGGACCACCTAGTCCAGATTCCAGGGGTAGGCGCGCCTGACGAGCCCTTCATGGAGGGCTGGACCGTCTTGTCGGCGTTGGCTGCGGTGACCAGCCGGATTCGGCTCGCCACGCTTGCCACATCGGTCGGGTACCGTAATCCGGCGCATCTGGCCAAGATCGCGGCCGGCGTCGATCTGATCAGCAGAGGACGGCTGACCCTCGGCATTGGCGCCGGCTTTTTCGAGACCGAATACCGGCAATATGGCTGGGAATTCCCGGACCGCCCGGCGGTGCGCATCCGGCAGATGGAGGAAGCCGTCCGGCTGATCCTCGCGATGGAGCGAGAAGCGAACGACCTTTCGCGGAAGATATTTCCACGTTGAGGACGCAATCCTCGAGCCGAAGCCGGTCCAGAAGCCGCGTCCGCCGATCATGATCGCCGGCGGCGGCGAGCAGCTCACCTTGCGCGCGGTCGCTCGCCTGGCCGATGCCTGCAATATCGGCGGCGATCTGGAGACGGTGAAGCACAAACTCTCGGTATTACGTCGCCATTGCGAAGCGGCGCAGCGCGACTACACAACGATCGAGAAGACTCATAACAATAGCTGGTTGCTAGCCCGCGACGAGGCCGCAGTAGCGGCGAAACGTCAGAGGCTTGCCGCTCGCGGGCCTTTGCGCGGCTTTGTCGGCACCGTGTCCGAGGCGATCGACCTCATCGGTCAATACCGGGATGCCGGCGTGCAGCTGCTGATGAACAGCGACTACCGCAACGACATGGAATCCCATGAGCTGATGGCGGCCGAGGTCATGCCGCATTTCGCATGACGCAGGGACAATGAACCGCGTCCGCGTCGCAGACGACTTCAAGGCAATTCGACTCCGCCTGGAGGAGCTGCGTCGGGAGCGTTCGCAGCGCTACGCCGACGGTCCCATACGACGATCAGCTTCGCCGGAGCCCGAAGCCGTTGCTCGCCGGTCGGCTGCTGCGGACCGACGAATTCCCTTAGTACTGCGTCTAGTACTGCGTCGACAGCTCCGAACTCGGTTTTGGAACGCGTGTTAGCGACGCGCGAAAAATGGAATAGTGCGGTGAACTTTTCAGACATCTTCGCGCGCGTCGTGGCGCTGACCGGCGGCACGGCGCTAGTGATGCGGCGGCTGACTGAAGGCTCGCACGAGCCGGCCTGGGGCAGCTCTCCGGCGATCCCGGCGGCAAAGCCGCAGGGCAGTATCCCAACGCTCAAGATGCCGACGGCCAGGGGATGGACAGAGGGGCAAACGCCGGTTGCGGCGCCCGGACTCACCGTCAAAGCGTTTGCGGCGGGTCTCGATCATCCCCGCTGGATCCTGGTGCTGCCCAACGGGGAGGTCCTCGTTGCCGAGGCCATGAATATGCCGCGAGCCGTCATGCGGAATCTCTTTGACTACGCCATGGTGAGCACGATGAGACGCGCTGACGCCGTGGGAGTCAGCGCGAACCGCATCACGCTGTTGCGCGACGCAGATGGCGACGGCGTGGCCGAAACCCGGGAAGTGTTCCTAGAGGGACTGAACCAGCCATTCGGAATGGCGTTGTTGGGCGATACTTTCTATGTCGGCAACACCGATGGCCTGGTCGCCTTCCCCTATACGGCGGGCGCGAAACAAGCCCGGCGGGCATTGGACGCGGAGCCTGCTGCCCAGCCCC
>Ga0210407_10004915_pt1 | contig 10422 bp, 10 predicted proteins | sample IncBWC27MmetaG_FD_150860 | JGI IMG/M metagenome (GOLD analysis project Ga0210407, IMG submission 150860) | Forest soil microbial communities from Barre Woods Harvard Forest LTER site, Petersham, Massachusetts, United States - Inc-BW-C-27-M | ecosystem: Environmental > Terrestrial > Soil >... | reverse complement strand
CAGCGTGATCAGCGCGCCGCTCAGCGGGATCGCGGCATAAAGCGAGGCGATCGGCGTCATCGACGGCATGCGGAAGCTGGAAAAGCCGCGCAGGAAGTTGATGTAGCCGTAATAGGTGAGGAAGACCCCGACCGAGATCACCACGATCCGGATCAGGGTCTCGATCAGGAGCCGCGGCCTGCCGGTGAACGAATCGCCGACCGCTGCCAGGAAGAGATGATCGTTGCGCCGGGTGGCGACCGCCGCGCCGATGAAGATGCCGTAGATGAAGAAGGTCGAGGTGACCTCCTGCAGCCACAGCCACGGCGCGCCGACGGTGCGGGTGACGATGTCGCAGACGACCGAGGTGCAGAAGCAGATCAGCGTCGCGCCGCACAGCGCCATCAGCAGGGATTCCAGCCAATCGAGCGCCCGCCACTTCAGTTTCCGCTGCCGTTGCAGCACCAGCGAGCGATCGTCGGCCATTACGCTTCTCCAACGCGCAGCGCGTAGAGCTTTATTTCACCGCGCCGATCAGCTGTTGGACCTTCGCGGCGTGCGGCCCGAGGTCCTTGGCCATCTTCTCGAGGTACGGGGTCGCCACCGTGATGAAGCCCGACTTGTCGACGTCGGTGACGATCTTGACGCCCATGCCCTTGAGCTTGGTGGCCGACTGGTGCTCGAGGTCGAGGGCCTTCGCCGGCTCGACCTTGGCGACCTCGTCGGCCGCCGCCTGAACCCAGGCCTTCTGCTCGGCCGTCAGGCTCGACCACAGCTTGTCGCTGACCCAGATCAGGCTGTTGTTGGCCTCGTGCTCGGTCATCGACATGACCGGCGCCACTTCGTAGTGCTTGTTCACCAGGTAGACGTTGACGCCATTTTCGGCGGCGTCGACCACGCCGGTCTGCAGCGAGGTGTAGACGTTGCCGAACGGCATGTGCACGGTTTGCGCGCCATAGGCGGGGAACATCGTGTCTTCCGTCGGAGTCGCCTGGACGCGGACCTTCATGCCCTTGATGTCCTCGATCTTCTTGACCTCGCGCTTGCTGTAGATGTTGCGCAGGCCAAGCGTGGTCACCGCCAGGACATGGGCGCCCTGGACGGTATCGTCGATCATCTCGCGCACCGCCTTGATGACCGCGGGGTCAGCCACCGCCTTCACCAGATGGTCTTCCGAACGGAACAGGAAGTGCAGCGACATGACGCCGGCCTGCGGCGAGAGGGTGGCGGCGTTGGCCGAGGCGCTGATGCAGAATTCGATGTCGCCCGACTTCACGAGCTGCAGGACCTGCGGCTCCTGGCCGAGCTGGGCGCCGGGATACTGGTCGATCAGCATCGTGCCCTTGCTGAGCTCCTTCAGCTTGTCGGAGAACACGTTGCCGACAATGCCGTAGCCCGTCGTGTTGGGCTGGTCGTAGGCGAACTTGTAGTGCTTGGCCTGGGCGTGGGCGCCGGTCGCGGCGAACGACAGGCCGGCCGTCAGGAACAGGGCGCACGCGACGCCGCGCAGAGACGTTTTGGTCATGGTGTTTCCCCCTCGAGGAAGCCGGAGCAGCCTTGAGTGGCTGCGTCTCGTTATTCCGAGGTTCGCACTTCGCGAGGCGAACGACAACCTCTTCGAGGATGGGCGCTATTTCTTCTCGACGTTCCAGAACACGGTGACGGGCGAGGCCACGTTGCCGCTCACGTTCTTGCGTCGCGCCATCGGCTGGACGTACTGGCCGAGCGGTATGGTGACGCCCTCGCTGATGATGCGCGCCTGGACCTTTTCGGCGATCTCGAGCTGCTTCCTGGGATCGCTTTCCCGGACGAAATCGGTGCGCAGCTTCTCGATCTCCTCGTCGAGCGGCCAGCCGAACTGGGCGCGATCGCCGCTCGCCTCGGCGTAGTGGTTGTTGACCGGATCGAGCAGCAGCACCGCCGACGCCGCGGTCATGGCGATGTTCCAGCCGCCCTGCGCGACCGGGTCCTTCTTGGTGCGCCGGGCGACCAGCGTCTGCCAGTCCATCGACTGCACGTCGACCTTGAAACCGCCGCGTTCGAGCAGGGTCTTGGCCACGGGCGCCATGTTCACGAGGTTCGCGACATCGGTCGCTTGCAGCACGACGATGGGCGTGCCGTCGTAGCCCAGCTCCTTCAGCAGCTTCTTCGACTCATCGAAACGCGACTCCAGCATGCCCGCCATGCCGGCCGAGCTCTCGAGTGGCGCACCGCAGCCGAACATCGCCTTGCAGACCTTGTAGTAGCGTTGGTCGCCGATGGCGGCCTGCAGGAAGTCCTTTTGATTGAGCGAAAGCGCGGCGGCGCGGCGATAGCGCACGTCGTTGAACGGCGGCTGTTTCCAGTTGAAGCGCAGCACATAGGTGAGGCCGAGCGTATCGGGCACGACGATCTCGACGTTCTTGTCCTTCTCCAGGACCGGCAGCAGGTCGTGCGCCGGCGCCTCGATCATGTCGACTTCACCGGAGATCAGGGCGTTGATCGCGGTCTGATTGTCGGGGATCGACACCCATTCGATGCGATCGAGCTTGGCGACCTTGCCGCCGGCCAGGCTCGACGGCGGCTCGGCGCGCGGCTTGTAGTCGGGATTGCGGACATAGACGACCTTCTCGCCCGGCTTCCATTCATCCTTCTTGAAGATGTATGGGCCCGAACCGGTCGTGTCCGAAATCTGCTGCGACACCGGCGTCTCGGCGACACGCTTGGGCATGATGAGCAGGGGCACCGAGGCCGACTTGGCCAGCGCCTTCAGCATCATGGCGAACGGCTCCTTGAGCACGATGCGGAAGGTGCGCTCGTCGAGCGCCGACATCTCCTTGGTCGACTTGGCCAAGAGGCCGCCCAGCGCGTCCTTGTCGGTGAAGCGCTTGATCGAGGGCAGCACGTCGGCCGTGGTGACCGGCTGGCCGTCGTGCCATTTGAGGCCGTCGCGCACCTTGAAGGTCCAGGTGAGCTGGTCGTCGCTCACCGTCCAGCTCTCGACCATCTGCGGCTTGGGCTCGAGCTTCTCGTCGAGCGCGAACAGCGTGTCGTATATGAGGTAGCCGTGGTTGCGCACGATGTAGGCGGTGGTCCAGATCGGATCGAGGATTTTCAGATCCGACAGCGTCTTGGTCGACTGCGCCGCCGCCGGACCGGCGAAAAGCAAGGCCATGAGGACGAGGAGCGAACGACGCAGCATGGCGGTCTCCTTCAGACGGCGGCCCATCAGACGGCGGCCCTTCAGACGCGGCCCTTCAGACAGCGGGCGGTGGTGTCCAGGTCGTCTCTTCGTCGAGCGGATAGACCGGCCGCGGCAGCTTGCTCCAAGTGAAGTTCGCCAGTACCGGCGACGTCAAGCCCGGGCAGTCGACTTCGTAGATCTGGTCGGGCTTGAAGAATTCATCGAAGCCGCCGCGGAAATGACCGCGGCTCTTGACCACGACGACGCGCGCCTGGGCGATGTCGAGGCCGAACATCTCGAACTGCCGCGGGTCCATGCACTGGCAGCGGTGGCTGATCACCACGAGCTCGATGCCGCCCAGGTCGAGCAGGGCCGACGGGCCCATGTCGGACGATACGTTCTTCAGGACGCCGCGGCGGCCGACATAACGGCCGTCCGACAGCTTGACCACCTTGGCTTCGCAATCGAAGGGCAGGGAGAATTCCTGATGTTCCTGGGAATTGAACGAGGCGGTGAAGATGGCGCCTTCGCCCAGCTCGTGTGCCTTGGCGGCCACCGCCGCGTCGTTGAAGACGCCGAAGAACACGTGCTGCGCACCGGCGCTCTTCAGCGCCCGCAGCAGATAGGTGGTGTTGCCGCGTCCGCCGCCGCCGGGATTGTCGGCGACGTCGGCCAGGATGATCGGCTTGCGGCGGCGGTCGCGGCCGACCGAGACGGCGAGCTGGACCGCATCGCCCAGCGACATCATCATGCGCTTGAAACGCTCTTTCATGGCCCAGGCGCGCTTGGCGATGTCGAGCGACAGGCGGGCTGCCGCCTGCCGGTTGGCATTGCGCGCCGTCACCACGGCCGTCAGGCCGTTCTTGGGGCTGTCGCTATAAGCGAAGCCCGCCATCACCGAGACGTTGAGAATATCGCCGCCGACCTTGGTCTGGCCGTACTTGATCAGGTCGGCATAGGGCCCCTTGGCGGTCAGCAGCGAGATCTGCGGCGGCACCAGCGGCAGCTTGACCATGGTGATGGCGGTGCGCGCACCGGCCAGGCACTCGCGCATGTGCTTGGCGGCCTCGACGCCGCGTTCGTAGATGTCGGTGTGGGGATTCTCGAGGTACCCCACGAACACCGAGAGATTGTCGATCATCTTGTGCGAGACGTTGGCGTGCAGGTCGAACACGGCAACGACGGGAATGTCGGGACCGACGACCCGGCGCACGATCTCGAAGAGGTCGCCGTCGGGATCATCCGTGCCCTCAGCCAGGGCGGCGCCATGGGCGGAGATGAACACCGCGTCGAGCGGTCCGGCCGCCTTGAGTCCGGCCTCGATGTCGTCCAGGAAATTCCGGAAGAAGCTTTCCTCGACCGGGCCGCCGGGCTGGGCCAGCGACACGCGCAACGGCACCGGCGTCCACTGCCCGGTGCGATCCATCTCGGTGAAGAAGCCCGGCAGGTCGGGCATGGTGATCGAGGCGCCCGACCGCGCCTCGCTCACGATCTGATTACCGCGGATGTCGACGTCCTGCTCGAAGTCCGCCGCGGTGGTGACCGGCGAGAACCGGTTGCACTCGATGGCAAAGCCGAGCACGGCGATCCGCGGATTGTCCTTCGACACGAGTCTCCTCCTTCAGGCGGCGAACGCGGGCTCGTAGGCGAAGCGCCCGGCGTGGCCGCCGCCTTGCTCCTCAGCGCCGGCGCGCCAGAAACGCGTCGACCAGCGCGTTGAAGGTAGCGGCCTGCTCGAAATATGGCGAGTGTCCAGCCTCGGGAATCATTTGCGCCTCGGCGCAAGGCAGCGCTGCCGCGATGGCGCTTGCCAGGAAGGGCGGAAACACCACGTCCTCGCCGCCGGCGATCAACAACGTCGGCACGTTGAAATCCTTGAGTTCCGCGAGCGTGCGTCCGGCGGCGCGGCGCAGGCCGGCACGTACCTTCTCCTTGTCCGGGATGCCCGCCATGTCGTCGATGCTGCGATAGAGAAGGTGCAGCGCCGGCGAGCGCTCCGCCGCCGGCGCCCCCATCGCCGGATGGATGCCCCTGGCGGCGCCGTCCTTGATCCTGGCCTCCGCGTCCTTCAGCCAGGCGTCGTATTTGCCGCCTCCCGACGGGTCGCAGCCGCGTCGGTCGAGCGTGCCGGACGTCGAGCTCAGCACCAGCGCCTTCACCTTTGCCGGATGGGCGATCGCATATTCCAGCACCGTCCAGCCGCCCATCGATTGGCCGACCAGGCGCGCGTCGGGAAACTTCAGATGATCGATCAGCGCGGCGAGATCGCCGGCATAGTCGGCGGCATCGGGGCCGCCCGGCACCGCATCCGACGGTGCGAAGCCGCGATGGGCGAAGGTCACGCAGGTGTAGCGCGGCGCAAAATGCGCGACCTGCTGCCACCAGCTCAGGTGGTTGCCGCCCAGCCCATGGGCGAACAGCAGGGCAGGCCCGCTGCCCGACACTTCGTAGTAGAGATTGCCGAACGGCCGCTTCAGCCGGCTGATCGTGCGCGCCGGCGCCGCATAAGACGTCATGGCAATGCAAGTCCTCTCAGAAGAGGATCAGCGTAGAGCCCAGGACGCCCAGCGGCCAGCGTCCCGCGGCGAACAGACGAAACTTGCTTTCGAAGGGCGAAGCGGCGTCTTCGGCCAGTCGCGCCAGCGCCAGTTGATAGGCGGCCTGCGCGGCGGCGCCGGCGGCGACGTGGATCGAGGCTTTCGCGGCGCCGCCCATGCGCGCCGCCGCGATGCCCGCCTTGCCGTGCACGACATCGCCGATCTCGGTCGTGAGTTGGGTGAGCGACGTCCACAGCGCCCGCTCCGGATAGCGCACTTCGGCTGCCGCCAGCAGCCATCGCCGCCGTTCTTCCTCGTGATCCCACCATGTCGGTGACCAGTCGGGCGCCTGCAGAACCCGTTCGGCCTCCGGCCACTCACGCGCCAGTCCGAGAAGGAGCGTGCCCAGCCCCAGTGCCTTGGCATAGGCATCGGCGTCGGCGCGATCGTCGTCGGTCAGCGGTTCGCCCAAAGCGGCGAACCAGGCGGCCGCGCGCAAGTCGGTCCTCACCTGCTCGAGCACGACCTGCGGCAGGACGACGATCCGGCTCACGCCGCCCGCCGGACCTCCGGCAAGGTGAGGCCGTACTTGCTCGCGACCTCGGTCGCGCGCTTCATGAAGTCCTGGCGCATCTCGTCGTTGGTGCGCTGCTTGATGTTCCACTTGCGGAAGATCTCGTTGTTCCTCGATTTCGAGCCGCCGAAGAACGACGGCAGGTAGGGAAAGTATTCGTTGATCGCCGCCTGCAGCGTGGCTTTGCCCTCTTTCGTCTTGATCAGCTCGGCGGTGAAATCCTCGCCGAACTGCGCGTGGAAGCGCTCCTCCGGCATGGTGGCGCGCGCGAGGTTTCTAAGCGGATGGAAGGTGCAATGCAGCAGATCCTCGACCTGCAGGATCTCGGCGAGGTCGGCCAAAAGCTTGATGGCGACGAACTCCTCCCAGGTCTTCAGGGGGAATTCGAAGATCGACAATGGCCGCTTGCCGGCGCCCGGCATCATGCGCTCCTCGGGGATACCCATCTGGATGCCGAGCTGCTTGAAGCGCACGTGATGGCCGTATTCCTCCATCGCCACGCGGCAGGTCAGCCACTTGGCATAGGGAGTCGGCGCGTAGGCGATGGCCGGCTCGTCGAACACCTGTGCGCCATAGAGCTCGTTGATGGCGTGGCTGATCACCAGCTTAGCGATGGCCTCGCGATACTCCTCCGGCGCGTCTTGAAGGTCCTCGACGGTCTTGACGACGATGGGGTCGCTCATGGGAGGTCTCCTCAGACGAGAGGTTCGGTATTGAAGGCTTCGAGATCGGTGGTGAGGTCGGTGAATTTGTCCGAAAGCTTGGCGCGGAGATCCTGGGCGAGCGTGGCCGGCGTGCCGGCTTCGATTTTCGCCACTGGCCGCGGCTGGCCGAACAGGAACACTTCGCGGCCGCGCACGCCCAGCAACTGCCCGGTGATGCCCTTGCCGGCCGGCGAGCAGAGCGCGGTCACCAGGTTGGCGACATGGTGCGCGCCGATCTTGAGCGCACGCTCCTTGTAGGTCTTCTGTGCCTCGTTGGCGGGCTGGATGATGTCGGTGACACGCGTACGCGCGAAGGGCGCCACGGCATTGGCGGTGATCTGGGCACGCGCCAGGTCCATCGCCGTCACGCGCGTCAGCCCGAACAGACCCGCCTTGGCGCTGGCATAGGCCGCCTGGCCCAGGTTTCCGTACAGGCCGGCCGACGAGACGATGTTGACGATGCGGCCCCAGTCGTAGCCGCCCCCCTTGTCGCTGATTGGGCCGCCGCGGCCCGACTTGCCCTGCTCGCGCATCACCGCTGACGCCGCATTGATGAGATAGAATGGCGCCGAGAGATTGTTGCGGATCACCGCATCCCAGTCGCGCGGATCGGCACGGAACACGAAGGCGTCGCGCAGGATCGCGGCGTTGTTCACCACGATGTCGATGCCGCCGAATTGCTTGACGGCCAGTTCGACGAGATGCTTGGCGACGCCGGGCGAGGCCACGCTCTCGCTGAAGGCCATCGCTTTCTTGCCGAGCGCCGTGGCCGTTTCGCGCGCGACTTCCGGATCGCCGCCGTCGCCGCCGATCGAGGCACCGTTGTCGGCCACGATCACGCTGGCGCCCTCGGCCACCAGCGCTTCAGCGATCGCGCGACCGATGCCGCGTCCGGCGCCGGTGACGATCGCGGCACGTCCTTCCAAGAGTCCCGTCATAGTTCCGCTCCCGTTTTCTTTCCCGCAGTGGCCATCTCGGCTGCCGTGTAGAACGCGTCGGCATGGATGTCGGCGCGCCGCATGCCGCGCTGCTCGAACAGTTTGGTGGCCGCTTCGACCATGACCGGCGGGCCGGCGAGATAGGCCTTGCAGCCGTCGAACTCGTCGAAGTCGGCGGCGACGGCTTCGTGCACCAGCCCATTGCGCAGGTTCGAGCCGTCGCCCTCGCTCAGCACCGGAATGAAATGCAGGTTGTCGTGCGTCTTGGCCAGCGCCGCGAAATGATCATGCAGGTAGAGGTCGCGTTCGGTGCGGACACCGAAATAGAAATAGATGTGCTGCGGCAACGCCTTCTGCAGCGCCCGCTCGACGATCGACTTCAGCGGCGCCATGCCCGAACCGCCGGCCACGGCGATGATCGGCCCGCGATGACCCTCGCGCAGGTAGGAGGGACCGAACGGCCCCTCGACACGGACGTGATCGCCGATCTTGAGCTTCGTCGCCACGTGCATGCTGGTGGCGCCGCCCGCGGTTTGCCGCACGTGGAACTCCAGCACCGGATCGCCCGGCACGTTGGCCATCGAGTAGTCGCGCGGCGGACAGCCTTCGAAGGTGACGGAGGCGAACTGGCCGGCCGAGAAGTCGAACGGCCCGCCCGAGACGATCGCCAGGCGAATGCGCTTGATATCGTGCGTGGCATCTTCGAGCCCGACCACGGTGCAGTCGAGCAGGCGGCGGGGATGGACGACGAGGTCGTCCTCCTCCAGCCAGGCGACTTCGCTGTCTTCCCACGGCACGGCACGGCAGGCGAGGATGAGGCCGCGCGCTTTCTCCTCGTCGGAAAGGGCGAATTCGGAATAGCCTTCCATCGTCACCTCGCCCTTCACGAGATGCGACTTGCAGGCGCCGCAATTGCCCGACTGGCAGCCGAACGGATAGCCTATGCCGGCATCGAGCGCCGTCGCCAGGATGGTGGCGCCGGTCGGAACGTCGATGGTGCGGTCGGCCTGGGCGATGCGGACTTTGAAGCTCATGTGATCGCGGAGAAAATTTGTTTGCTCCCCAAACAATCTCCGTTTACCACTCCCATCATGGGCCGTCCACCCGCCAAATCATCCCCCGCCCTGGACCGGGGCCTGCTGCCGTCCTTGCTGGGCTACATGCTTCGCCGCACCCAGTCGGCGGTGTTCGGTGATTTCGCTGCGACCTTTGCCAAGGCCGGCGAGGCGCTGACGCCGGGCGAGTTCGGCCTGCTGGTGCTGGTCGATCGCAATACGGGGTTGAGCCAGATGGCGTTGGCGCGCGCGCTCGGCATCGACCGCTCGACCCTGGTGCCGATCCTCGACCGGCTGCAGGCGCGCGGCCTGCTGATGCGGCATCGCTCGCCGACCGACGGCCGCACCCATGCGCTTGCGCTGACGCCGGCGGGCGAGAAAGCGCTCGGCCGCTTCGCCCGCCTGGTGAAGGCGCACGAGAAGCGTATCGCGTCGAGGCTTTCGTCGGCCGAAACACGGACCCTGATCGAATTGCTCGAGAAGGTGCATGGCAGCGCGCGTTCGCCGTAGTCGTGCCTACGCTCGAGCGCCCTCAAGCGGGAAATCGCACCAGCCAGTGCTCGGCGATCTGGCGGCGCGTGGCGAACCAGGCGCCGCCTTTCATGTTCATGTGCTTCACGATGCGATCGAGGGCGGCGATGCGGCCCGGCCGGCCGATCATGCGCAGGTGCAGGCCGATCGACATCATCTTCGGAGAGCGCTCGCCCTCGGCCCACAGCGTGTCGAAAGCGTCGGTCGTGTACTCGGCGAAGTCGCGCGCCGTCACGAAGCGGTGAAAACCCTGGTGATAGTGCATGTCGTTGGTGTCGAAGCTGTAGGGCAGCACCAGGTGCCGCTTGCCCGAGACCTTGGCGAAGAACGGCAGGTCGTCCGAATAATCGTCGCTGTCGTAGAGGAAGCCGCCGTCCTCGACGAGCAGCCGGCGCGTGTTGGGCGAGGGCGTGGAGCGGGTGTGCCAGCCGACGGGGCGTTGGCCAGCGATCTCGGTCAGCACCTTCACCGTCCGGGCGATCGCCTGGCGCTCGGCCGCTTCCTCCATGTGGGCGTGCTTCTCCCAGCGCCAGCCGTGACAGGCGATCTCGTGGCCGCGCTTCACCGCATCCTGGATGAGCCAGGGCGAAAGCTCGGCCGCCTTGCCGCAGCTGCTGACGGTGGCGGGCACGCCCAGCCGCTCCAGCGCGTCGGCGATCCGCCACCAGGCGGCCTTGGTGCCGTACTCGAAGTGGGATTCCATGCAGCGGTCGACAACGCCCGCGATCTCGTCGTTGACTTCGTAGACCTTCTCGTTCAGCGCATCGCCCGAGGACAGCGACATCTCCGCGCCTTCCTCGAAATTGATGACGAACGACACCGCGACCCGCGCGCCGCCCGGCCACTTCGGATCAGGCGGCGTGCGTCCGTAGCCTGACAGGTCACGAGTCACGTCACGAATCCCGGTGGCCGATCACGTTGGCGAGGGCGGCGGAAAGACC
>Ga0210407_10004912_pt1 | contig 10429 bp, 11 predicted proteins | sample IncBWC27MmetaG_FD_150860 | JGI IMG/M metagenome (GOLD analysis project Ga0210407, IMG submission 150860) | Forest soil microbial communities from Barre Woods Harvard Forest LTER site, Petersham, Massachusetts, United States - Inc-BW-C-27-M | ecosystem: Environmental > Terrestrial > Soil >... | reverse complement strand
TCACCACGGAGACACGGAGGACACGGAGAAAGAACTCGTGTCCTGCGGCGAAGCTGCGATAGTCCCTTGGCGTCTTGGTATCTTGGCGGTTCAAAGATGTTTCACCGCCAAGGCGCCAAGAAGAATGGATGCGGCTTCGCCGCGAGAAACCACTCGTCTTCTCCGTGTCCTCCGTGTCTCTGTGGTGAATTAACTTCGCTAGGCGCGGGCTTCGCGCATTCTGGGTTGGCGCAGGAGCCAGAGGGCGATCGAGAGGTTGAGCAGGTTCCAGAGGATGCCGTTCATGAAGGCGGCGCGGTAGGAGCTGGTGAGGTCGAAGATCGCGCCGGACATCCAGCCGCCCGCGGCCATGCCGAAGATGGTCGCCATCAATATGACGCCAAGCCGGGCGCCGGCTTCCTGCGGCGCGAAATATTCGCGCACGATGATCGCGTAAGCCGGCACGATGCCGCCCTGCGACAACCCGAACAGCGCCGAGACGATATAGAGCGAGGTGAGGCCGTTCCACGGCAGATAGAACACGAGCGTCAGGCACTGCAGCGCCGAGCCCAGCAGCAGCGTGCGCACGCCGCCGATGCGGTCGCAGATCCAGCCCGACGCCATCCGGCTCACCACGCCGGTGCCCAGCATGAGCGAGAGCATCTCGGCGCCGCGCGCCACGCCGTAGCCGAGATCGGCGCAGTAGGCCACGATATGCACCTGCGGCATCGACATGGCGAAACAGCAGGCGAAGCCCGCGATCACCAGCAGGATCTGCAGCAGATTGGGCGAGAGCCGGTAGGCGCCCGAGCCCGTCGCCGCGACGGGTGCGGCACCGTGCAGCAGCGGCGTGCGCCGGCGAAAGGCGAGGCTCAGCGGCAGCATGGTGGCGATGCAGAAGATCCCGACCCCCGCATAAGTCGCGCGCCAGCCGTAGCCCTCGATGAAATGCTGCAGCACCGGCGGCCACACGGTGCCCGCGAGGTAGCTGCCGCTGGCGCAGATGCCGACCGCGGTGCCGCGGTTGCGCGTGAACCAATGCGAGACGTCCGCGATCAGCGGCCCGAAGGTGGCGGAGCTGCCGAAGAGCCCGATGATCACGCCCTGCACCGCCGCGAATTGCCAGAGGCTCGTGGTCTCGGCGGCGGCGATGTAGCCGATGGCGAGCGCCACGGTGCCGCCGATCACGGGAAGCATGATGCCGAACCGGTCGGCGATCCGGCCGGTCGCGATGCCGCCGAAGGCGAAGCCCACCATGGTCATGGTGTAGGGGAGCGACGCGCTCGCGCGCGCGACGCCGAACTCCGCCTGGATCGCCGGCAGCACCACCACCGCCGACCAGAGGCCGACGCCGCCGATCGTGCTCAGCAACAGCGAGAGCACGAGACGGCGCCAGGCATAGGGCGTCTCGATGCCGCTCTCGATCTCCGCGATGCGTGCCGGTGTGAGCGTGTCCACGGGGCGCACGCTAGAGCATCAGCCGAATCTCTCGAAGGAGGAACCGCGCAAGGCAGCCATGCGAGAGGAATTCCGCACCGCCGCATTGTGCGGGTACATCGGCCCTCGCGCAGGGCGTGACCCTCCGGTGCTCTCAGCGATCGTCGCGTTCGATCGTCCGAAGCGGCGTGCCCGTCGACTGCATCATGCAGGCGTTTCTGTCCATCGGGTTGTTGTACTGAGCGCGGCAGAAACGGTCGTAAAAGCGAAACTCGACGTCCGGAATCGCGATCGGCTCGACCAGAGCCCGATGCGGAGTGCGCGTCGAGTACAGCGCCGTGGTGGTGGCAGCAGTCGCGGTTGCAATGGCGAGCAAGCCGAGCAGAAGGGTGCGCATGGGCCGGCCCTTTCGTCTCGATGCCCTGACTCTACGGTCAATCCCGAGCTGCGCCTGTGACGGATCTCACAAGCTCGCGGACTCGATCCGGACGTTATTGCCGCGTGACGTGCAGGTTACAGGCGCGCGCGCGAGGCTCAGCACCGTCGCGATGTCGAGGACGTCTCCGGCAACCCGGCTCCAAAGCCCGACGCGCCCCTCCTTGGCGAGAATCAATTTCTCTTGGGATTCAGCAGAGAGGTCGGGCAAGGACGGCACAGACGTCACGAACAGCTACGTGCGTTGCACAGCCACATCAAAGCCAGCCGCGAAGCTTGAACCAGAGCAGCGGGAGGATTGCGCTCAACGCAATCAATGCGAGGCCGTACTGATACCCCCAGGCCCAATCGAGCTCAGGCATGTGTCGGAAGTTCATGCCGTACATGCTGGCGACAAGCGTCGGAGGAACGCCGACGACGGATACGATGGTCAATACCTTGATGATATTGTTCTGCTCGATGTTGATAAGGCCCAGAGTGGCGTCGAGCAAGAGCTGCACGTTGTTGGACAGGTGGGCATCGTAATCATTGAGCGAGACGATATCCTGCCGCAGCGTCTCAAGATGCGGTTTTACCTCGGCAGCCAACCAGTTCGCGCCGAGGCCTGCCACATAAGGAACCATCCGTCCTAGTCCCAGCAGGCTGTTGCGGATCTTGGATGTCAAATCGCCGGCGCGGCCGATCTTCCGCAAGATCTCTCGCAGATCGGCATCTTCACGCGCAGGCCGTCGACGCACGAAAGCCTTCGCGGCATCCGCACGAAAGATCCGTTTGGACACGGCATCGAGATCGGCCCCGATGCCTTCGAGCACGTCTGCGATCCGATCGACGATCGCTTCCAGCAATCCAATGAAAGCGCCGGCGCTACTGGGGTGCACGGCGTCTGGTTTGGCGCAGCTCTCTGCGAAGCTCCTGAATACCTTGAGATCCGTGAATCGAATGGTGATCAGCAGATCATGCCGCAGCACGAAACCTACCGAGGTCGTGACGGGCTCCCCGGATTCGGTGCGAAACACAATCGGCGTGCTGAGAGAGAGTGCGTCCTTCTCGACGCGCAGCCGGCTCGAGCTCTCGATCTCACTGAGCTCCGTCAACGTAGGAACGTGCAGCCCGGTTGCTCGCTCGACAAAATCAACCTCCGCTGCATCGCCATTGAATAAGTCGATCCAGACGACGTTTGCCGGTACTGTCGATGCAGAGAGGTCAGTGATTGGCGCGCCGCTGCTCGCGGCACAGGTATGGACGGTGAGCATGGTTTCGCGGCCTGCCGCGGTTGATAAGATGAAGGCAGCGGTCGCGCCCCCGATCGTCTATTCGGCCGCTATGCCCTCGACGTGACGCCGGGGCACCGGCCTTTTGTGGAAGCTGCCGTCCTTGACGATCGCGAGCAGCCGGTCTCGGTCCTGCAGGATCCGGACGTCCGCGACGGGATTGCCATCAACCAGGATGAGGTCGGCAAGGTAGCCGGGCTTGACCTGGCCGAGCTCGCCGCCGCGCATCATGATTTCGCCGCCGAGCTTGGTCGCCGCCAGGATCGCCTCCATCGGCGTGAAGCCCAATAGGGTGACGAAATGCTCGATGTCGCGCGCGTTCCTGCCGACCGGGTTCCAGGCAAAGCCGTAGTCGCCGCCCGGCAGGATGCGCACGCCGCGGCGCTTCAGCTCGGCCATTACCTTGATCGCGGACTCGAGCTCCCGCTTGAGCCCGAGCTGCTCGCCGACCACGGGCGTGATGCCCCACTGGCTCGCCTCGTTGAGTGTCGCGTAGGTGATCCCGATGGTCGGCACCACGAAGACCCGGTCCTTCGCCGCCTCGAGCTGATCGATCGCCTCGGCATCGGCGAAGGTCGCGTGGAAGATCATCTCGACGCCGTGCCGCAGGCACATCTTCACGGATTCCGCCGAGCGCGCGTGCGCGGCCACGCGCTTGCCGCGCTGGCGCGCCACTTCGCAGACGGCCTCGACCTCCGCGTCGTTCATCACGGTCTGCTGGGCGCGCGCCCAGGGCACGAACTCGTCTCCGGACGGATTGATCTTCAGCGTGTCGACGCCTTCGCGGACCATCTGGCGCGAGACGCGACGGAATTCGTCCGGCCCGTCGCAGACGATCGCGAAGGTCTCGCGGTGCATGTGCCAGAGCCGGACGTCGCCAAGGCCGCCCGATACGGTCATCTCGGGGGTCGCCGCCAGCATGCGCGGTCCCGGGATGTCGCCGGCATTGATGGCGTTGCGGATGACGACGTCGAGCCGCGGCTTCGCCGCGGCGGCGCTGTTGATGCTGGTGAAGCCCTGGTCGAGCATCAGCTTGGCGTGCTTCGCCGCGAGCAGCGTGTGCTCCTCGGGCGGGATGTTGCCGAGGGATTCGAGATCCGCGGTGTTGGCAAAGCTGATATGGCAGTGCGCCTCGACGAGGCCGGGCATCAGCGTGGCGCCGCCGCCGTCGACGCGCTCGGCGCTCTCCGCGGGCAAGCTCTCGCCGCTTCTCGCCACCGCCACGATGCGATTGCCATCGACCAGGACCTGGCCCGGAAACGGATCGGCGCCGGATCCGTCCAGGACCGCGACATCGGTGAACAGCAGACGCGTCATCGGTTCCTCCCTGGTTTCATTCGGCTGGTCCTCGCACGCGGGGCCAAGCCTTGCGCTTCGCGGGCGGCGCTATCGCCGCCGGCGAAGCGAGCCAGTATGAACCGAGGCGTCCTTCAGGTCACGAGGGCAGCGCCGAACGCTTGCCGGTCTCACTGCCGCGTGAAATGGAGATTGCAGAGGCGGCCTTCGATCCCGCCGCCGAGGCCGTGCGAGCCCTCGAAGCGCGCGGCCACCTCATAGGCGTATGGTTTTTCCGCCGGCGCGATGCCCAGGACTTCGTCGGCATCGTTCGTGATGCCAGTCGCGGTCAGCAGCGCCCTGCCGTCCGATTGGATCGCGCCCTCGAGTGTGATCCAGCCGCCGGCGCCGGGCTTGCCGCGCTCGGCATGGAGCACGCCGTCCTTGACCGCCGCCGTGAATCGATAGGCGTAGGCGTGCACGCCGGCGGCTTCGGGGCAGAACAACACCACGTACCAGCTTCCGTCGAAGCGCCAGCTGTCGGCCGCCGTCAAAATTTCCGTGGAGGGCGAGTGTGCCACCGGCAGGAAGCGCGCGTGCGTGTGCGGGCGCGCCGTCTCGAGCGCCGAGGAGGCCGCGCCCGGCAAGAGCATCGATGCGAGGATCGCGATGAGCGCCGTTGAGTGCCGCATGAACCCACTCCGAGTCTCGGCCGTTCGCGCTCCCCGACATTAACCATGGTCGCGGAGATCGCGCGCCTTTGACTCAAATTAGAGCGCGCACGGGCTCGGAGGTAAAGTTAACGGGAGTCAGGCGGCGTGGCGGTGCTCGGGCGGCGGCGAGGGGAGGTTGTCCGCGGCGGCGTCGCGCGCGCCCGCGAGATAGGCTTGCTCCGCGGGCGAAAGCTGCGCGGCATTTGCCAGCGTGGCATAGCGCGTGCGGACGGGCTCGAGGGCCTCGTCCGGTGCGTCCTGCGTCTGGAACAAGCGCCGGCCATCGGCGTAGCCGAGCGCATAGGCCTTAGCGGGATCGGCGGGAACCGCGGTTGCGTCACCGGGGCGAGCCGTCGGCTCGCGATCATTCGCAGAAGAGATACTGTCAGGCATGACCGGCTCCAGGCCATTTACCCCCACCGGGGTCCCATGTGTTCACTCGCGGACGATCTACAAGGCCGTCCGAAAAATGTTCCGCCGAAAGGATCGAAACCAGTACGTAACGTTGCAGATCGGTAACCCTGTTTATAGGACCGCGAACGGCGGATTTTATTCCGGGGCAGTCATGCTCTAGCATCGCATCGGGTTTGCCTGCGAGCGAGCGAAGGGGTGGCCAAGAATGACCGCGACCGTAACGGAAAAGCCCTGGCTCCCCGCCGAATGCCGGCGCGTGGTGGCGGAGGTGGAGGCGCGGCTCGCGGCCAGGGATTCGGGTGCCATCGAGCGCGAGGTGATGCGGCTCGTGGACGCGCACGAGCGCCACATGGACCGCGAGAGCATCGGGCTCAACGCGGGCACCAACGTGATGAACCCGCGCGCGGCGGCGCTGCTCGCGCGCTCGCTCGGCAACCGCCCGTCGCTCGGATATCCCGGCGACAAATACGAGATGGGCATGGAGTTCGCGGGCGAGATCGAGGTGGTGACGGAGACGCTGGTGCGCCGGCTCTTCAATGCCCCCTACGCCGAGATCCGCGTGGGCTCGGGCGCGCTCGCGAATCTCTACGCCTTCATGGCGACAGCCAAGCCGGGCGAGCGCATCATGGCCTTCCCGCCGGAGATGGGCGGCCATGTCACGCACCACGGCGCGGGTGTCGCCGGACTCTATGGCCTGGAGACGCATCCCGTCCCCTATGACGCCAAGCGCATGGCGATCGATCTCGATCGCTTGCGCAAGGAGGCGCGCCGGCTGCAGCCGAAGCTCATCACGCTCGCGGGCTCGCTCTGTCTCTTTCCTTATGCCGTGCGCGAGGCGCGCCAGATCGCCGACGAGGTGGGCGCGTACGTTCTCTACGACGCCGCGCATATGGGCGGGATCATCGCGGGCGGGCGCTTCCAGCACCCGCTCGCCGAGGGCGCGCATCTCATGACGATGTCCACATACAAGGCCTATGGCGGCCCGCCCGCGGGACTGGTGCTCACCACCGAGAAGGCGCTCGCCGAGCGCATCGACCAGATCGCCTACCCCGGCCTCACCGCGAATTTCGATCTCGGCAAGACCGCGGCGCTGGCGCTGGCGACCCTCGACCTCCTCGAGCACGGCCGCGACTACGCCGCGATGTGCATCGAGAACGCGCGGGCGCTGGGGAGCGCGCTCGCGGCGGAGGGACTGCCGGTCCACGGCGTCGAGGGCCGCGGCCATACCGAGAGCCACCACCTGGCGCTTCACGCGGCACCCTTCGGCGGCGGCCAGCACGCATCCAAGCGGCTCGCGCAGGCGAACGTGCTCCTCTGCGGCATCGGCCTGCCGATCGAGCCGGTCGAGGGCGACCTCAACGGCATCCGCCTGGGGACCCAGGAGATCACGCGCTGGGGCCTGACGCCCGGGGAGATGCCGGCGATCGCCCGCTTCATCGCGCGCGTCTTCCGCGGCAACGAGGACCCCGCCGCCGTCCGTCCCGAGGTGATCGAGTTCCGCCGCGGATTCCAGACGCTGCGGTTCGTGCGGTGAGGCTGCTGAAGGAGAGTGCGGTATCTACTTAGGTCGATGCCGTGCGCCCTTCGACTCGCCGCCCAAGCGCGGCGGCTCAGGATGAGGGGCATTTTTGTTCGCTCCAACGCCAATCCCCCTCATCCTGAGCCGGCGCGAAGCGCCGAGTCGAAGGACGCACCGACGCCATGGCGGCGCGAGTGCGCCATGCTCTCGCCACAGTCGCGGGGAGAATGCGGGGCATGAGGAGAACATCGCTGCTTGCGACCGTCGCGCTGCTGGCTATGGCCGGCAGCGCTGAGGCGCAGCTGAAGACGGTGCCGGCGCCGCCACCCGAGAAGGCGGCGCCGGCGCCACCCGTTCAGAAGGCCCCGCCCGCCACCACCGCGGCGGCGCCGGCGGCCACCGTCGCGGTGCTGCAGGGGCTCGACAAGACCACGGCGCGCGTCTCGACCGTGGAGGCGCCGCTCGGCGAGGCCATCCGCTTCGGCACGTTGGTCATCAAGGCGCGCGCCTGCGTCAAGAAGCCGCCGGAGGAGCCGCCGGACACCGCGGCCTTCCTGGAGATCGACGAGGCGCGGCCGCTGGGCGAGCAATCGACCGATGTGCAGCATCTCTTCAGCGGCTGGATGTTCGCGCAGAGCCCGTCGCTCTCGACGCTCGAGCACCCCGTCTATGACGTGACCGTGCTCGACTGCAAGACCGAGACGGGATCGTCGGCCAAGCCTTCCTCGAAATAGGCCTCGACGCCGAGCGCGCGCTCGAGCTGGCGGTGATAGTCGGCGCGGGGGATCTCCACCGCGCCGAAGCGGCGCAGATGGTCGGTCACGAACTGGGTGTCGAGCAGGCGGAAGCCGCCCTTGACCAGCCGCGCCACCAGGTGGACCAGCGCCACCTTGCTGGCGTCGGGGGAGCGGCTGAACATGCTCTCGCCGAAGAACACGCCGCGCAGCGCCACGCCGTAGAGGCCGCCCACCAGCTCGCCTGCGCGCCAGGCCTCGACGCTGTGCGCGTAGCCCTGCTCATAGAGCGCGCCATAGAGCCGGAAGATCTCCTCGTTGATCCAGGTCTTGGGCCGCATCTCCGTGGGCTCGGCGCAGCCGCGCATCACCGCGTCGAAGGCAGTGTCGACGCGGACCTCGTATTGGCCCGAGCGCAGCGTGCGCTTCAAGCGGCGCGGCAGATGGAAGCGGTCGAGCGGCAGCACGCCGCGCGGGTCCGGGTCGATCCAGAACAGGTCGGGATCCTCGGCGGACTCCGCCATCGGGAACAATCCCGCGGCATAGGCGCGCAGCAACAGGTCGGGCGAGAGCTCGATCATCGATGAGACGATGATCGCCCTGCGCGCGTCCGCGTCAAGCCTCAGCCGCGCCCCAGGAAGCGGCCGAGCCAGTGCACGTCGTAGGTTCCGTTGATGAAGTCGGGCGCCGCCACCAATCGTTGGTGCAAGGGGATCGTGGTGTCGATCCCGGTGATCACGAATTCCTCCAGCGAGCGGCGCAGCCGCATCAGGCATTCGTTGCGGCTGGTGCCGTGCACGATCAGCTTGGCGACCAGGCTGTCGTACTGCGGCGGCACGCTGTAGCCCTGATAGAGCGCGCTGTCGACGCGCACGCCCATGCCGCCGGGCGCGTGATAGCCGGTGATGGTGCCGGGCGAGGGCACGAAGCTCTCGGGATGCTCGGCGTTGATCCGGCACTCGATGGCGTGGCCCGCGAGCTTGACGTCGGCCTGGCGGTATCCGAGCGGCGCCCCCGAGGCGATGCGGAGCTGCTCGCGCACGATGTCGATGCCGCTCACCATCTCGGAGATCGGATGCTCGACCTGGATCCGCGTATTCATCTCGATGAAGAAGAACTTGCCGTCCTCGAACAGGAACTCGATGGTGCCGGCGCTCTTGTAGCCGAGCTTGGCGATGGCCTCGGTGGCGACGCGGCCGAGCTCCGTGCGCTGCTCTTGGTTGAGCGCGGGCGAGGGGGTCTCCTCCAGCACCTTCTGATGCGAGCGCTGCAGCGAGCAGTCGCGCTCGCCCAGGTGGATGACGCCGCCCTGGCCGTCCGCGAGGATCTGCACCTCGATGTGCCGGGGGTGGCCGAGATAGCGCTCGAGATAGACCTCGGCGTTGGCGAAGAAGGCCACGGACTCCCGCTGCGCCGCCGGCAGCATCTCCTTGAGCTCGGATTCCTCGCGCGCGACCCGCATGCCGCGCCCGCCGCCACCACCCGCGGCCTTGATCAGCACGGGATAGCCGATGCGCTTCGCTTCCGCTGCCGCGTGCTCCAGGCTCTCGACCGCGCCCTCCGAGCCCGGCACCACGGGTATGCCGAGCTCGACCGCCGCGCGCTTCGCCGCGACCTTGTCGCCCATCATGCGGATGTGCTCGACGGAGGGGCCGATGAAGACGAAGCCGTGCTCCTCCACCATCTCGGCGAAGCCCGGGTTCTCCGCCAGGAAGCCGAGCCCCGGATGGATCGCGTCGGCGCCGGTGATCTGCGCCGCCGAGAGGATCGCGGGGATATTGAGATAGCTCTCGCGCGCGGAGGGCGGCCCGATGCAGACGCTCTCGTCCGCGAGCCGCACGTGCATCGCCGTGTCGTCCGCGGTCGAGTGCACCGCCACGGTCTTGATGCCCATCTCGCGGCAGGCGCGGTGGATGCGCAGCGCGATCTCGCCGCGGTTGGCGATGAGAATTTTCTCGAACATCGCCCGGAGATCCCGCCTACTCGATGACCATCAGCACCTGGCCGTATTCGACGGGCGCGCCGTCGGCGATCAGGATCTCGGCGACGCGGCCCGGTTTGGGCGCGCGGATCTGGTTCATCACCTTCATCGCCTCGATGATCAGCAGCACCCGGCCTTCCTCGATGCGGTCGCCCAGCTTGACGAAAGGCGGCTGGTCCGGCTGCGGCGCGATGTAGGCGGTGCCGACCATCGGCGCCTTGATGGCGCCGGGATGATCGACCGGCGCCACCGCGGCGGGTGCGGCGGGCGCTTCGGCCACCGGCGTCACCACGGCAACCGTCGGCGCGGCCGCGGCGACGGTGCGTGCGACGCGGATCCGCCGGTCGCCCACGGCATACTCGATCTCGGTCAAGCCGGTCTCCTCGAGCAGCGCCGCCAGCGTGCGCACGAGATCGCTGTCGATCGGGAGATCCCCGCGGTTGGGCATGGGGCCAGCGCCTCCCTCAACCCGCTTTATCGGCGGCCGCTTCAAGTATCCTCGCGAGCGCGTCGAGCGCCAGCAGATAGCCCTGGGGTCCCAGCCCCATGATCACGCCGGTGGCGACCGGGGAGACGAAGGAGCGATGCCGCCATTCCTCGCGCCGGTGGATGTTGCTCAGGTGGACCTCGATGACGGGGACGTCCGCAATCTTGAGCGCGTCGTGGACGGC
>Ga0210407_10004911_pt1 | contig 10429 bp, 12 predicted proteins | sample IncBWC27MmetaG_FD_150860 | JGI IMG/M metagenome (GOLD analysis project Ga0210407, IMG submission 150860) | Forest soil microbial communities from Barre Woods Harvard Forest LTER site, Petersham, Massachusetts, United States - Inc-BW-C-27-M | ecosystem: Environmental > Terrestrial > Soil >... | reverse complement strand
TGATTCTGGTCGAAGTAAAAAGCCCCATGTTGTTCTCCGTCGGCATGTATCTGCCGCTGGAGACGACTTCCGCGATCTTCGTGGGCGGGGTCATTCGCTGGTTTACGGACATGGTCCGCGACCGCCGCGGATACAACGATGCGCAGAAAGCACGTGTCGACAACGCGGGCGTGCTGACCGCATCAGGGCTGATCGCTGGCGAGGCGCTGTGCGGACTTGTGATCGCAGGCGTGGTCGGAAGCAATCACCAGCTCTGGCACATCGATGTCGGAGACTTCTCCTTCTCCGGATTGATTGGCATGGCGGTGCTGGTTTTTGTCATGATGAAAGTGCCGCTGGCGAATGCGGGCAGCCCAGACGAACCGGCTCCGCCGACGGCGATTATGTAATTAGGACGAATCTCTTAACCACAAAGGACACTAAGATTCACAAAGTAACCCGTGTTTCCTTTGTGAATCTTAGTGTCCTTTGTGGTTAGTGCTCTTTCATGTCGATCGCGGAGAATTGTTCTGAGGTGCGTGAGCGAATCGATGTTGCCGCTCGCCGCGCCAAACGCCGTCCAGAAGAAATCAAGTTGATGGCCGTCAGCAAGACCTTCCCGGCAGAGCGAGTCCGAGAGGCTTACGAAGCTGGACTGCGGCTCTTCGGCGAAAATCGAGTCCAGGAATTCGCTGGGAAAATTGACGCGCTTCGGGATCTGCATGACGCCGAATGGCATCTGATCGGCCATCTGCAAACTAATAAAGCTGCAAAAGCGACTGAGTTGTTCGCAGCGATCGATTCTGTCGATTCGTTGCGTCTGGCTCAGAAGCTCAATGCCGCCGCACAGCAACTCGGGAAGAAACTTACCGTTTTGATCGAAATCAATGTCGGCGGTGAAGAGGCCAAGAGCGGAGTCGCTCCGGAATCCCGCGAATTGGAGGAACTTCTCGCAGCCGCGCCGAAGCTAGACCATCTCGAGTTTTGTGGATTGATGACGGTCCCGCCGTTTACCGAAAACCCGCAAAAGGCCCGACCGTACTTTCGAAAGCTGCGCGATTTGCGCGACCAGATTGCGGCACGGCGATTGCTCGCAGTTGGCATGAACACGCTGTCGATGGGCATGTCTCACGATTTTGAAGTTGCGATCGAAGAAGGCTCAACCTGCGTGCGCGTAGGAACGGCAATCTTTGGGAATAGAACGAAACCTTGACCACAAAGGACACGAAGGTTCACAAAGGACGGCCGTGATTCCTGTACACGAGACTCCGACGGGAGCCAGTTTTGCGATCAAGATTCACCCGCGCGCTAAGAAGAACGCGATCACTGGCGAACTCGGCGACGTACTGAAATTGGCCGTTACTGCTCCTCCGATAGATAGCCGGGCGAACGAAGCCTGCATCGAATTCCTTGCAAATCTTTTGGATGTACCGCGATCTTCCGTTACCATAGCGTCCGGCGAGTCCAGCCGAAGAAAAGTAATTCGGGTCGCTGGATTATCGGCGGACGAAGTGCGCAGGCGGCTTAGCGGGAGCCTTTCTTGACCTTTTCTGAGCGATTTCACGAGATTCGTACCGGCTTCGAGCGTCCCTTCTGGGTGGCGAACATCAGCGAACTTTTTGAGCGGCTCTCCTACTATGCCGCCTTCGCATCGCTGGCGCGATACCTTCACGAGACTTTAAACTTTCGTGTTGAGCAGGCCAGCAGTCTGACCGGCCTGTTTGGCGGACTGGTCTGGTTCCTCGCCGTATTCGGCGGTACGCTGGCGGACCGTTTGGGATTCCGTCGATCGCTTTCGCTCGCGTACTTGATCTTAAGCTGTTCGTATTTCTTGCTTGGGTCGATTGGATCGCCATGGCTCGCCCCTGTGCGCAATGCGATGCCGCTCGGCGTTCTGGTGACCATCGTGTTGATGCTTCCTGCGCTTGGCATTGCGCTGGTTAAGCCCTGCGTGGTCGGGACTACGGCGCGCGCTTCCAAGGAAAACGTCCGCTCGATTGGCTATTCGATTTACTACACGCTGGTGAATATCGGCGGGGCAGCGGGGCCATACGTCGCTTCCTGGGTGCACCAGCACATGCGGGTTGAAAATGTGTTTCGTGTGGCGGCGCTGAGCGTCTTTGCCATGTTCTTCGCCGTGCTGCTGTTCTTCAAAGAGCCACGTCGTTCGGACGAGACACAAACCGTCAGCCTCGGACAGGCAGCAAAGAATTTCGCAACTGTCCTCGGCAATCCGCGCTTCATGCTTTTTCTTCTGATCTTCTCCGGATACTGGGTCGTGTACTGGCAGGAATTCATTATTCTTCCGCTCTACATTCACGATTACATCAATCCAAAAACCACCGAACTGATTCTCATAACCGGACCATTGACGGTGATCTCGTTACAAATGGTCGTCAGTTTTCTCAGCCAGCGCATCCCCGCGTTCACAGCAATCACGCTAGGAACCCTGATCTCGGGCCTCGCCTGGATCATTTTGATCGCGCATCCTACGGTTCCGATGGCAGTCGTAACCTTGTTTACGGTTTCGCTGGGCGAGATTACGCAATCGCCGCGTTACTACGAATACATTTCCCGGCTTGCGCCTTCGGGACAGCAGGGGACGTACATGGGCTTCGCGTTTCTGCCCATCGGAATCGGCTCGCTGATCGGCGGCTGGTTCGGCGGAATGCTGATCCATCACTTCGGAGAAGTCATGCACCAGCCTGGGCGAATCTGGTGGTGCGTAACTGCCGTGGGCGTGGCTACAGCCGCTCTGCTCTGGATCTATGACAAGACTCTCAGGACGAGCGCACCTGCTGCGCAATAGCTGATGCTATGACAGCACGCAAACCTTCCCCTGCAACTATCGCCGCTGAGATACGGCGCCTGCTTCGAGATGGCGGCTCCGCCGAGCACGCTGAAGGTGTGCAATGGTTTTTCAAGGACGAAATCAGATCGCATGGATGGTACACCGCCAAACTGCGGAGCGTCGCGGTCCGCTTCCGAAAGAAGATTCTTAAAGAGTTCGATCTCGACTTCCTTGTGCAAGTCGCGGACAAACTTTTTGCCGGGCGGGTACTGGAAGAAAAAGTCTTTGCCGTATTCCTGCTGGAGAAACTGACTGAAGAATTCGGCGACGCTGAGTTTCGGTTGTTCGAGTCCTGGCTGCCTCGAATCTCAAGCTGGGCGGACCACGATGGGCTGGTGCACTATCTGATCGCGCCGATGACCGCGGCCAAGCCAAATCGAGCAGCGAGAGTTTTTCGCTGGGCGAAGTCGCGGAACCGCTGGCATCGGCGAGCGGCCTGTATCGCCCTCATCCAGGGAGCACGACACAAGATGTTTTTTGCCGACATCAAGCGCTTGTCCAACCTGCTTCTTTCGGACGAAGACGACATGGTGCAGAAGGGACTGGGCTGGTTGCTGCGGGAAACCGCCAAAGCCGATGCGAAGGGCACGGTGCCTTATCTGATGAGGATCCGCGAGCGGGCGCCGAGGCTGGTGCTGCGCACGGCATGCGAGACGTTGCCGGCGGATACCAAAACGAAAATTCTGGCGAAACCTGCCTGATCGCAATTGCTGAGCTTCGCTCGGACGGACAGCCGGGGGGCCGCTGTCCCCGCCTGGTTCCTGCTGGGCTCAAGACCCGATTCGCCCAAAGCCGCCGACGTTGTTAGAATAGTTGTTTGCTCATGAACCTTCCTGCCATACAGGCTGCCCTGCGCGAGCGGAACATCGACGCATGGCTTTTCTACGATCACCATCACCGCGATCCCATTGCTTATCGGGTCTTGGGCCTCTCCCCGGATCTCATGGTCACGCGGCGGTGGTTCTACCTGATCCCGGCGGAAGGCGAGCCTACCAAGCTCGTACATAAGATTGAATCGCGTCACCTCGACTCCTTGCCGGGCAAGAAGCTTCTATATGCAGGATGGCAGGAACTTTTCAGCCAGGAGAAGGTGCTGCTTTCATCGCATCGCGACATCGCCATGGAGTACTCTCCGAATAACAGCGTGTTCACTATTTCCCTGGTCGATGGCGGCACAATCGAGTTGATCCGCGGCTTGGGGAAAAACGTCGTCAGTTCGGGTGATCTCGTGGCGCTGTTCGAAGCGACTTGGACGGACGAGCAGATCAAGACTCACTTCGAAGCGCGGGACGCTGTAGACGAGATCACCGCCGCAGCTTTCCAGGAAATCGGCAGGCGGGTGCGGAACGGCGGGACCAACGAGCATCAGATCCAGCAGTGGTTCATGGAGGCTTTTCGGCGCGAAAATCTTGTGACCGATGATGCGCCCATCGTCGGTGTAAACGCCCACAGCGGCGATCCGCATTATGAACCGCGCGCCGAAAGTTCAGCGCCGATCCGAGAAGGCGACTTCGTCCTGCTCGATGTCTGGGCGAAGAAAAATACCCCAGGAGCCGTCTATTACGACATTACCTGGACCGGCTTCGTGGGCAAAGCGCCTTCGACGCGAATGCAGGAAATCTTCACTATCGTCCGCGACGCCCGCGACGCCGGCGTAAAAGCGGTGCAGGAAGGAATTGCCAGCGGACGCACCATGTGCGGATGGGAAGTAGATCGGGCAGCCCGAGATCACATCAAGAAGGCTGGGTTCGCCGACTATTTCATTCACCGCACCGGGCACTCCATCGGAACCGATGTCCATGCCAACGGCGCTAACATGGATGACCTGGAAATTCACGACGAGCGCCGCATTCTGCCCAATTCCTGCTTCTCGATCGAACCCGGGATCTACCTGCCGGAATTCGGTGTTCGCAGCGAAGTGAACGTACTGGTGCGGCCAAAGGCAGCCGAAGTCACAGGTAAAATTCAACGCGAGATTGTACTCATCTGAATGGCAAATCCCTCGACAAGTAAAGAGACACCAACTTCTTCTCAAACCATGACGACGATGTCAGTGGTCGCGCCGGCAATTGGCTGGCTGATTCCGGGCGCGGGACACCTGATCCAGAAACGCTGGATCCGGGGCCTGCTGCTTATGGCTTCGATCGTGATCATGTTCCTGCTTGGATTGGCGATGCAGGGGCGCGTGTACCGGCCCAACGGCGGCGACATCCTCGACATCCTCGGGTTCGTAGGCGACGTGGGCGCGGGAGGACTGTACATCGTCACCCGGGCTTTAGATCTGGGACAGGGCGCGATTGCTCACGCCACTGCCGACTACGGAACCAAGTACATTATTGTCGCGGGCCTGTTGAACTTCATCAGCGCGGCTGACGCATACCACATCGCGATCGGGAAGAAGCCATGAACCTGCAACTCTCCCATTTCAGCGCGGCCGTGTTGTTCGGCCTGTTTGCTTCCGTGGTTTTCGGGATCACTCAACGCAACACGTCCCGCGAGATGATTCGGTATGGCGTGTATTGCTTTGCGATGTTTGTTTGCGGAGTTTTCGTGGCTGGCTGGGTCATGTGGGTGTTGAGGCATTAAACCGGCTGTCAGCTTACGGAACTGACTTTGACTACGCCAGCCGATGGAAATCCAAGTAATCCAAGGCGACATAACCAAACAGACGGTGGACGCAATTGTTAACGCAGCCAACAGCTCGCTGCTGGGTGGAGGTGGCGTGGACGGAGCTATCCATCGAGCGGCGGGACCCGGACTGCTTGCGGAGTGCCGTTTATTGGGTGGTTGCAAAACTGGTGACGCAAAAGCGACCAAGGGACACAATGTTTTGGCAAAATATGTAATCCACACCGTTGGCCCAGTGTGGCGGGGCGGAAATAGCGATGAAGATGAGTTGCTGGCTTCTTGTTATCGTCGATCCCTCGATATAGCCACGGAGTTGGGCGTCCGCGGCATCGCGTTTCCCGCAATCAGCACAGGCATTTACGGTTTTCCGAAACAGCGCGCAGCGGAAATTGCGGTAAGCGAAGCGCGAGCCTACACCGGAGATATTGAAACCCTGCTGTTTGTTTGTTTTGATGCTGAGACCGCTGATATCTATCGCGGCCTCCTGGTCGGTTAACAGCTGAGGTCTCACATTAGCCTTCCCACACGAATGCATCAAATACTCGCTTGGTGTCGAATCCCAGACGAAGGTAAAGCTCCACGGCGCGAGCATTGGCTTCTGTAACCGTCAACGACAACAACGCGAACTTTCGCTGGCGTAAGTTGGCTGTGGTCGCCGCCAGCAAGGTTTCGCCGATTCCGTGCGAGCGATACTCCGGCAGCACACACACTTGCGTCACGTGGCCCACGTCCTGACGTACGCGAGAGCACAGTATGAGCCCAACCAGTGTGCGAGCGCGCTTATGCACCGCTACGAAAGACGATTCGGGATCAAAGGTCCCGCATCCCGGGAAACGCACAATGTTATTCAGAAACCGCAATGAACCGCTCAAGCTGCGGTATTGGTCGTTGATATCGGAATCGACGTGCCCACGATACGCGGTGGTGATCACGGCAGCGGCCGGTTGATAGTCCTGCTCCGACCATCGCCGGATTTCAATGTCCGCATGCGGTGGCACTGGTCTGGGCGCATTTTCCAGTGGCAGCACCATGAAGAGCCGGGCATGCCGGCTAAAACCTTGGTCTACAAAAGGCTGGGTAACAACTCCGGTTTCGTGCATCAGTAATTGCGCTTCGACACGATGGATGCCGGGAGACTGCTGCAGGGTTTCGATCACGTGTATCAGCAGCTTAGATTCGACTTCGCGATGATCGGGCAAGCGGCCACCGTTGGCGACAAAGAGGTCGCCAATTACTCCCTTGCTGCCTTCGTAAACAAAAAACGCGTAGCCGAAGATTCGTCCGCGATCGATGGCCGCGTAGCCTGGCAGAATCTTGGCATCGACGTAGCGGAGGATCATGTCGGCGGAACCGCCGTAGTCCCAGGAAAGCAGGCGCAACCACACGCTAATCTCATCCTCCAACAGGGGACGCAGATCGACAGAGGTAAAATGCCTGAGATCGAGAATCTCCACCCGGGCTCCTGGAGGGTTGTGTCTTGGCGGCGCGTCTAAATTGCATCCGCGAAAACCGAGTGTATTAGCTTCTCACGCCGGGAGGCAAACGGGAGTATCTCGGAGGATTCGGAGCTTGATAAACACCGACAGCGAACTGGCGCACATGAGCTATGAATGGCTTCGACTCGAACCATGGGTCAGCGGCGTAATTTTCGCCATTGGCAGTCTCGGGGTCGCGTGATGTTCGATCGCTTTCTCGCAGACCTCGATCTTGATCGGGCGGAACGGACGTTCCGCAAGCTTGCTCGACACGACATTTCGCGCTGGGCGCTGACTGGTGGATTCGCGGCGGAGCTGCATATCGGGCAGCGCGGAGCCAGCCAATCGATACGCACTCTTCACGACATCGATTTCATCGTCGGCTCTTTTGATTGCATTCCGGAAAGCCTGGGAGGAGACTTTCTGCTGCGCCACGTTCATCCCTTTGACCCTCCGGGGAAAACCCTCTTGCAGTGCGTTGATCCGGAGACGAAGGTCAGAGTGGATGTGTTTCGTGCCTATGGTTCGGTGATGCAGCGTGTCTCGGCGGCCGACCGCTCCGCCGGCCTCCCCAGCATGATCTCTCTCCAGGATTTGACCGCCCGAGCTGCAAGACTGAGCTGGGACTTATCCGCGAACCTTCCAATTGCGCCGAAGTATGCGAAAGATTTTCTGAGACTCCTTGCGATTGTGAAAACGGACGAGGTTGAAGTGGCTTGGAAAGAGCACAGAAAGCCAAACGCACCGGAGAGCTTCGCGGATGCAGCGCTTGAACTACGCAAACTGATCGAATCCCGTGCGGATCTGCTCGTCACCCCGACGCATTCTCTTGATGTGAACGCTCTGTGCGAACGGTGCAAAGATAGGGCAGCGTTTCACCTCGCCGATCCTGAACGGATCCTTTCGCTTCTGGGGTATTGCTGATGGCGAGAGAAACGCCCGGCCCTCTAATGGTTATTCTGCTCCATCCCCGCCGCGGAGACCCAGTAGTAATCCAAGCCTTGCGATGCGAAGCTTCCCAGGTAAGAGACGCGTCGACCCGCAACCTGTTTCGCAATCGCGGTCTGTGAGCCTGCCGGAGCCACCACCAAATGTTCCACGGACGGAACCTGTCCCGATTCGTACCGATCGATGATTTGATTTCGATAAAACGCAAGACCATACTCGGTCTCCCTCGAAACATGGGCCACTGCAAGCGGGAGCGGTTTGTTTTCCAGGTGGCTGATCTCATTCGCCAGCGGCCGGACCGAGAGTGTGCTGTCGAGCGCAGGGGAGCCCAGTCGCAAGAGCGCAGCAACCGCCAGCACTACCGGAACCAGCGTAACAAAGCGCAGGGCGCCGAAGCCGAGCCTGGTGCGTAGCGTGATCGCAACTCCGATCGCTAACACCGCGGCGAAGGCAAACGAGATTGCTGCTGCCTTGCCCCATGGAAGCCGGTGCTGCAGAATGATGTACTGGATCATCAGCGCAGGAACGATAAGCATCGCCGCAACGATTGAATGCAGGATCGTCAGGGAGATACTGGGGCTCTCTTCGTCCGTTACACGACGGCGCACATACTCAGCCAGCAACAGCGTGCCTGCTGGCAATGCCGGCACTATGTAACCCGGCAGCTTCGATTGAGACAGGGAGAAGAACACGACCGGCACGACCAGCCAGATCACCAAGAATGCATTCAGGGCATCCTCTGAACCGAGCATCTCCTGTCGTTCCGTCCACCACGCGCGAAGGGTTTCTCCGAGCGACGCTGCGACAACCACGGTCCACGGGATCAAACCCAGCAGCACGACTGGTACGTAATACCAGAACGGCTCAGGATGGTGATAGAGGTTGCTCCCGAACCGCGCCAGGTTGTGTTGAAAGATGAAGACCTGGAAGAATTCTGGATTTTTCACCTGCACTGCGACGTACCAGGGTAGGACGACCGCGCAGAAAAGCAGCATGCCCGGGATCCAGATGGAGCGCAAGAGCAGTCGGTGGTCATGTTTCGCCGCGGCAAAGATCACGACGGTCGCTGCTGCCAGAAATGGCGCCACGGGCCCCTTCGCCAGCGCGCCCAGCGCCAGAAAGCCATAGAAGAGCGCCAGAAATAGTTTGGCGCCCGACTCGTACCACGCATACCACGCGAGCAACGCGATGGTGAACATCGCTGCCAACGGCATGTCTGTCGAAGCTGCGCGGGCGAACCCGACAACTCCCGCCGCAGAGGCAGTCATCAGCGCGCCATCGAGTTGGAAGCCGGGGCGAAAACGTTTCAGAAAAAGATAGATGGCAACCACCATGAACGTTGCGTCTACCGCCGAAGGCAACCGTGCCGCCCAATCGCTGACTCCGAAGATGCTGTAGGCAAGCATCGCCTGCCAGTAATAAAGAGGAGGCTTTTCCAGCCACGGTTTCCCTCCCAGCGTAGGCGTAACCCAATCATGGCGGGCCAGCATTTCGCGCGCGACTTGCGCGTAGCGAGGTTCATCGGCTCCGACTAATCCGAAGTACGCAAGACCGAAGAAAAACAGGAAGCCGCAAAATCCGGCAAGCACAAGCCAATCCGTGCGCGAGTTCTTCACTCATTTCCTCTTGGCCTGGCCAGGGCGTATAGGCTGATGAGAACCCAAGTCACTTCCAGCACTACGAAGCCGACTTGAAATGGGCGAAAAGCAATGTAGGCCAGAATGGCGGAGCCAGCGGCGTTCAAGAGGTTGTACCCGGACTTGCGGGCATTCATCCAATTCATCTGGTGCCCAACATACGCGACCAGGATGAGCAGCGCGCCCACAAACGAAGCGACTTGCCTTGCTACCGAAATGTCCATGGACAGCTATTGTACGGAAGGATGGGCGCGAAGTTGCGCCATGATTCGAGCAACGGCGCTTGACAATGGGCCGTCAAGAGAACAACCGCTGGCGCACGCATGCCCGCCGCCACCGAATTGCTCGGCGACCGCAGCCACATCCAGTTGTCCCTTGCTGCGCAGGCTGACGCGGTATCGTCCGTCGGGAATCTCGCGGAAAAACACCGCGACCTCAACGTCCTGAATGGACAAAGCATAGTTTACCAATCCTTCGCAGTCTTCTTCCTTGGCTGCAAAGCGCTCCATCTGTTCGTGGCTGACCCAAATCCAGGCCAGCGGCCCTTCACGCTGCAGGTTCGAAAGCGCCGCGCCCAGCAATCGCATCTTGGCGGTCGAGTGTCCGAAATACACGTTGCGGGCGCAATGCGCGGGATCGGCGCCGGCCAGTACCAGTTCTCGCGCCAAACTGAAAGTGTGCTCGTTGGTGCCTTCAAACATGAACGAACCGGTATCGGTGAGCACTGCAGTGTAAAGGCAGGTTGCGATTTCCGGGGAAATCTTCACGCCAGCTTCGCGTGCCAGACGATACACCATCTCCGCGGTCGCTACTGCCTTAGGGTCGATCCAGTTCACGTCGGCAAAAGGCCGGCCGCTCACGTGATGATCGATGCTAATCAGAAAACGGTTCTCCAGTCCCTCCAGCCGGGT
>Ga0210407_10004910_pt1 | contig 10429 bp, 12 predicted proteins | sample IncBWC27MmetaG_FD_150860 | JGI IMG/M metagenome (GOLD analysis project Ga0210407, IMG submission 150860) | Forest soil microbial communities from Barre Woods Harvard Forest LTER site, Petersham, Massachusetts, United States - Inc-BW-C-27-M | ecosystem: Environmental > Terrestrial > Soil >... | reverse complement strand
CAGGAGTGGCGCAATTACTTGGAGAACTTTCAGCTCGCGGGGTAACCATCCGGAGATTGTCTAACGGCTGCTGGTAGGATTGAGCAGCGTCCCTCAATCGACAGCGCGTATAGACTCTTACCATAAATGGGGTCGTGGGAAGGGGAAAGTTGTTCTGGGCGTAGTTTCGTTGACTCGCTCCCATGTCGTCACCTAATATCACGACAGACAGAACGTCGGTGGGGACCGTTGACAAAGGTTGGCAGACGGGAGTGTTATGTCGCTACACTACACCATCAAAGTGAGTAAAGACCACGCGCAAGTGACGGCTAACTGGGACATCAAAGTGGATATGTCCGACACGGAATTGATTTCAGAGTTTGTGCTGAAGGTCGAGGGACAAGCTCTGGACACACACTGTTCCGCAGGTAACAAAGCTTGTAAGAGCGCCGCTTATACTACGCTTGCCAAACAGGACGTGGATTGTGCAGTGAGTTTCGTTATCACGACGAACAAGCCTGATGAGCGAAATGATAGTGACGTCCTTCGCGGACAGAAGACGTACGATGATGTCGACTTCTCCGGGTGATCTCGTATCTGGGAGTAAACGGGCATTCCATTCAGCAATGTTCTGACTTCAAGCTGCCACCTTCTTCGCTTGCGCCCTCACATTCGCCCACCTCTTCTTCGCGGCTTTCGCAATCTTCGCCGGCGCCGCTGCAGAAAGGACCCGTTTCTAGACTGTAGCTGCTTCGCGGGTTGGCGAACTCCCTAAAGCTTTGCCTGCAGCTTGTAGATTGTCCAACTGCCCCTGCAATTTGCCCAACTACTTTTCGAGCTTCCGTTCTTCACGTTTGGTTGCCGATAAAATGTTCATGAATCCTCCGCATCAAAGCTTCGGGGGTATTATGGGTTCACCCCTCTGGTACACACCATGCAAGAGGCACGCGCTCCACAGCGCCCAATATTCTAAGATGTGCGATGGCTCATGTCGTTCCGAAGTTCGCGTTTGCCGAGAGGAATTCCGAATTTCGGCTTCGGTACGGGAGGAAGTCTAAACAGGGCCTGATTTTTCAGTTGGTGGCTAAGCGCACACAGCCGAGGACGTCGGAGCCCAGAACGGACTCCCTAACCACCGATTCTCAAGTGCGTATTGCTGTCTCAACTGTTGGAGGTAAGACTGAAATTCAACGGCTTGCAAACGGTCGTACGCCACTGGCCCCGCTTCCAACGCTCGCCGGGCCATCCGCGCATCTCGAAATGCCTTTGAAACTCCTGCCGAAGCCAAGGGTTGAAGCGTTGAGGCTGCGTCTCCTACAGAGATCCAGCCGGGTCCCGCGCACGAAAGCATGCGGGAGGAACCACAGGGTTTGATTTCACTCTCACCGAGCCGCGGCCCGGGCAACAAAAGACGCATGTTGCGAGTGTTGTAAAAACCTCCGGTGATGTCTTTCTTGGATTCTCGGATCGTCTTGGCAACTGAGAAGAACGACAGGGTTCCTCGCTCTCGGGTGCAGCACAAGTTCCACCAACCATCCGGAGTACTCTCTGTCCATGTCCCCACGAGGTCTGGTTCAACCACCGACGCCGCGACGCAGAACAGATCATCGATGTTCATCCGCACCGAACCCAAACGACGACCAACCACTGATGCTCGGCCTGTCGCATCTACGAGAAATCGAGCAGTGAATCTTCGATCATCACTGAGCGTTGTTTCAAATCCGAGGTCCCAACCCTCATCGATTCGTTTCGTGCGGAAATGTGTGGCGTTTTCGATAACTGTGGCGCCACGCCGGGTCGCGTGAACCCGCAGGGCACGAGCCAGCGCACCTCGTTCGACAATGCGGCCACCGGGGTGGATGGCACGCGACGCTCGCTCGGAGCCCCACCATGCAACCACTTCCGAAAATTCAGACCCGGCTCGTATCGACAACGCTTCGAGATTGCTAGCCGCCTCCGGTGACAACGACTCCATTCCCGATACATCGTCATTTCGGTGCAAGATTCCGACGCGCCAACCCGTCGACAGGAATTCGAGAGCCGTCGCGCACCCAGCAACTCCGGCACCTACGACCAATGCGTCAAACTCATTTCTGCTCAAGGTGCTCGTCACCCGTAAGGACGATAAAACTTAATTCTGACCAGCGGGTCCGCATCTGCTCGAATCGAGCAAGATTTCCAATGTCATCCGGGCCATCAACGTCTGGTTCCTTAAAAGCATCGAAACGCTCAACCCAACGGCTAAAGGGACCGTCTTCTTCCGCACGAGTATCGTCCGGCCGCTGCGCGGTCCACCACATATAGACCAGCGGTTCTTGAGCGTCATCGGTTGTGTGATCTTCTTTGTGGCAGTCATAGAAATCCGCGTGCCACGGCAGGGCCATCTGTTGGGAAAAAAAACCTGCCTGAAATGACAAAGGACCGATAGTAAAGCCAGGCCCCTTCAGCCTAAATGCGGCGGCATATAACTCTGGCCTGCGGATCAGCCAACTAACCTCAATTCCGGGATAGAAAGGTCCGCCGACGCAGTTCTCCAGAGCAGCACAATCCAACCCGTGAGGCGTTACTGCGGTCGGCGCGGGAACGGGGGCGTAGGTGACATCTGCGAAGGTCCAATCCTCTTTGAACCTTCCCTCAGCCCAGGCCTTCAACAAGGCATACTGTACCCTCGTAAGGCTCAAGAAGGCGCCGGCAGTAGGCGAATCAACAAGCGAGTTTTCAAAATCGTCGAGGCTCGTGTAGTCGTCACCCAGGCCCCGTGGCATATTCAACCGGTCTACCGCGTCAGAATTCGGATTTCGAATTCTCCTAAACACCGCTTGCCGCATCTGCGCGACATCGTCGTTTGCCTGAGAGAGGCGTTTCCAATCTGCAAATGTCGCGTGAGCATCTCTGCGAATCGTTACATGAACGTCATATGCAGCTAACGCACGCGACAGGACGGGATAAACGTGTGCCATGAAGGACGGTTCGTACCCGGGAGCAAAATCACTCGTAGCAGCTTGCCAGGCCTGCTGCTGGGCGACTAGGTCCTGAAGGACTGGGTCACTGGCAGGCTGGCACGGCAGCCGCAAACGAACGGCCAAATCCCAAAGCAAGTCGTAAAGAGAAACCACATTTCGGATACCGGGTGCGAATTTCGGCGGACCAACGATGATCCACGCCGATTGCGCGGTCTCGGTCTCACCATTCGGATGAGTTACAACTGCCTGAATTACGCCGTCACACATATCATCGAACCATGTGTCATTGTTGGCGTAGTCCTCAATCGGTGGTGGTGGCGTCTGGGTGGACGCAGTCTGGCCGGAGCCGCCTAGGAATAGGAGGCGGCCTTCATTCTCCATTTTCAATTGCCCGAGCAGTTTGATTGGAGCGGCTGTATGCGTGTCGATTAGATCGGCGCTCCCAGGGGACGAAATCGACACGACTCCGGGATCGATTTCGAGGCTGCGGCGATCTGCAACAGCGGCATTGCGCTTGTTCTTCAATTCGGGTTCGCCGCGCCCTCGTTCCTTTCTCTCAACCGAATCCGCTGGTCGCTTGTCTCTATCGACGTACGGGAACTCTGTCTCGGCCCCGCTCTGGCCGTGAAAAGTGAAAAATGACGCTTTTCGATTTGCGACATGCGCACTCCATTGAATCTGTACACCATCGGCCAGGGTGACTTCTTTGAGTGGATTGCCTGCGTCATCGAACTCAAAAATACGGAATCGGGCTGCCTGTCGGAGCACTTTTCCTTCCGCATCCTTGAATTTCTTAAATGCGTTGTTATCGCTATCCCAATTTCCTGGTATTCCCGAGATTTCTGGACCGACAAAAAACTCCGCGGAGTTGCCGATGCGAGCGACCCCAATTGCGGGATGAATTCTTAGATTCGGCATGGTGCCCTCATTTGAGGTTCTTTAGAAAATCATCGAGCGTCTGCAAGTCTTGATCACTTAAAACGCGGTCCGGTGGCATCTTGAAATAGCGCTTCAGCTGAGGGCCGCTCGGCCTAATTCGTTGCCGCATGATCCCAGCCCTCTCGACAACAGCGGCTCGATCAAAGACAGAGAAGCGAACCGAACCATGGCATCGAAAGCAATAGCGGTTCAACTCGGCGAGTCCGCCGGCTTCCGATTGCTGCCAAACAGGAGCATCGCTTAGGGAAAATCCACGACTGACGGGAGGAAAGTGCTCGTCCGATTGCGGATGAAGTTTAAGCCACGTGCGCGCCGCTTGAGCCTCGAAGGAGCTAGGCTGAACTGCGGCGTTTTGGGCAAGCGCCTCTTCATTAAAGCGCCGGATTACGTCGAAGGCTTGCGCGAATGACGGCTGCGATGTGTCGTTGGTATGCGCGTCGAAGAGGAGGGGCGTGCCGGCTGTTTTAAGAGATGCAAAATCGTCATCAAGGCTATCAAACCAATGGTCGGTATCGAGATAGTTGACCATCGCGGGTTGGAGATTACTGGGGCTTCCGTGGCAGTCGTTGCAGCCGTCTGGCACGAAATAGGGGTGCGAAGCTCCATCGGGAAGGTCCGCAGCGTCAAAGCTGGCATTCAGCTGGAGCCCCAAGGTCAGATCTTGCTGAAAGTCCAACCAATAAAGCCGATCATTTCGGGAGGGCGCCAACAGCATGACTTGCGTATTGACGGAGGGTCCGGAAAAAGGTTGATTACTTGCCACATTCGCAAAAAAGTTGAACAAAATCACCACGGCCTGGATACCCGCCCGCGCCGCGCGCGAATCAGGACGCGCTCGAAGTCGGACCAACTTTCGCCAACCGGGCAGGGGCGCTGCTACGTTTACGTTTGTGATTTTGGGTGCAAAAAAGCGCGTTGCCAAAATGTCGCCGGACCGCAGGCTTGCACCATTCAAGCCAAGGACCTGTAAACCCAAGCCTTGATCTGGCGACGCGACACGGACAGGATCCATTAGAATCACAGGATCGAGTGTCTCTACTTTTGCGCCAGATACGGGATATCCCACGAAATCGAGCAAGTTGTCGAGCGTCGTTACCGACGGTGTCGCCTGGAATCCAATTTCCTTGGAGATGCGGACGTAATACTCGCGAGCTTGTGCCTCCGAACCCGGAACAACCGTCTGCGCGTTCATCCCTTGTGCAAACAAGAAACCGAACAAAATGGCGAGAGCGCATCCTTGAAGACTCTTGAGCGTCGCCCTTATTCGCATGGAGTTTTGATCCGGGCCCAGCATGAGAGATGATTCCTCTTTTCGGGGTTTTCGTAATGTTACCATGGTAGGCGAACAAAAGGCAAAGAACCTGACATTTCGTCGGACCGAATTGCGAGTGTCGCGTCGTGCAAACTCCCTCTGGTTATTCGTGCGGCGGTCTTGTTGAGGTAATTATCATGCCGAGAACAAGTAGTCAAGTAACTACCTCTGATTGTCCGACAGCGCAAGTCCAACTTGCCCGTCGTAGAGATCGGAAATGCAAACGTGATGCTCGTTGCGCAGCGGGATATCATTGCCCGAGGATTCCTTTTTGATTTGTGCAATAACATGTTTCGCGGTTACAAAGTATGCGGGACGGTGTATGTCCTTGATATCCTCCGGCCCAGGTCGGGAAATCCAGAATCCAGATCCTGCCAATTGGTAATTCCCTTTTCCATCTTTGTAGCCCACAAAAACTACACACTTTAGGAGTTCATCTGGAAAATAGGCCAATGTTCCCTCCTATTGCAAAAGAGTATCCGCTCTCATGTCTCTAGCCCCAAAGGGAATGTCATGCGGAGAACTTCGTTTTCAGAATGGATGACTTGAGTTAGGAACTGGTACGGACTACCGCGCATTCGTTTTTCCTTCAGACGTAGCCCCTTAATCACGAGTAGACCAATTGCGAGACCTCCAGCGGAAACGAGCCCGGTGGCTTCGGCTCCTGCGTGCACCCTCAGGGCTTCGGCAGAAAATATCAGCGCTGCCTCGAAGAGCGCATCTCTGAGATCCTTACTCAAATCGCTTTTTGTCTCATGCCAAGCGTCTATTATTTCGTTCGCCTCGGAGCGGAGGCGCGCTCGATAGCCCTCTGCATCGTTTTCACTTTCAATCAGATGTGCGCTCGTACGAATCAACCGTTGAAATTTTTGGAAATGTTGTGACGACTGGAGTTCCGGAATCTGCTCCGGATGTAGCGCTTCGTAATTGATGCCAGTTAGGGTTATGACAAGCTGGCCGAGGTCGTGGCCTACTTGCGCAATCGTGGGTACTGTCTTTGGTTCGTCACTTGATAATAGCGCATCAAAAATTTTGCTTTCCTTAGTAGTTAGCAGCGCCTCGTGAAACTCGCTGCTGGGTGTCACAACATCATAGTGCTGCTCGCGGGCAATGCTAAGACCTAGCGTAGTCATTATGGCACTGCCAAGTACCGGTTGTAATGCATACCAATTGCGATGGCCAAAGGCATCGGGATGATCAGTTTGCCAAGCGAGTTCGTGTTCAAGAAGGAACTCTAAGAGTACTTCGTTGAATTTTGCCACGTGAATACGGTAGAGGTCCGACGAACTGACATTGGTACGCTGATATTTCTTCACAATCTCGCGATGGTACTCACGAAGTTTAGCCAGCAGTCGATTTTCGACTTCCGTTCATGTGGCGGCGAGATACTGTTGCCAGTTCTCGATCACGTCCCTATGCCTATCAGGCTTCCAAATGAGCGGGATCTTCCATTCTTCGCCGCTAACGTCTCGGATACACAGGGTCAGCTCGTCATCGAACTTCGAAAATAGCGTACTAACGAAAATCCATTCTTGGCCAATGGGGTGTTCGTCACCGTCGGCGTCTCGGAACGGTTTAATGACCCGATAGCGCTCTCCCCGCACGAGTCGTGTTCGTTCCCAATCTCCCTCAGCGGGCGTCACGGGACTGCCTAGGCTTCCGATCCTGTAAGGTCCTTGCATCACCCTTTCCCCGAGGTGCACCGCGACCTGTGCGACACACACCTCACGGCTGGCACTGGACTTCGCGAACCCGAGAAGCACGGTCTATGGCGCAACGTGTGGTCCAGTCGAAACCTTCGGTGGTGGCGCAATATTTACGCCTCGCTGTCCCAGCATTTTGAGTACGTTGTCCTTCCAGCGCTGGGCGTCCGAGTTCGGTGGTACTGGGCGGCTCTGAACTGCCTTAGCCAGCTTCTCCAAGTTGTAGCTGAATCGCTTAGCGAATCTGACTGGATTTCGACGGGGGTTCAAGTACCTGACAGGAACCGGATATCACTACAATTCAGTTGCCGGTAAAATGGTCGAGTAATATCAGGTGACGCGTGATGATTGGCCCCTACGGTTCAGCGATCGAATCCTACGTAGCCCGTTTGTCGGCACTTGGGTATTTGAAATCCTCCGATACTGACTATGAAGTTATCTTTTCGAATGGCGCGTGCTCGATTAGCTTTTCCACTGAAAGGTACTACCATCCGTCGGTGACAGCAACCTTAACCGATCGAAAGGGTGAGAAATTCTCAATGGGGCTCGTGAGACAGATTCTGGAGCCGGCGCAACGTGCGAAAGAATTAGAAGAATTAAAGGCGATCAGGTCTCAATATCATCTCGATGATAAGTCTTCCGACAAAGACACCCGTGCGGCCGGCACTACAGCGTATATGTCTTTGATCGTTGAAAACGTGTCTATTTTTCTCTCCGCCCACAGGGACGAATTCTTTACGGAAGACAGAATATTCCTAAAGCAATATCAGGAACTGGAGCGAGCCAGGCTGAACTTACTCGGATTATAGAGGTGTTATGAACGACCAGCTGTTCTCGGACTATGGGATAGAGGTCCGAAGGCGAGATGGGATTCTTCATACGCTATGACACAGGAAAAGTCGTTAAACGCTGTTTCGACACGAGAGAGAATGGTCGCTGGACCTGTTTCGAACGGCCGCAAACTACGCGATGAAAGGTACCGATAAGCGAGAGTGCCAGCGACGTATGAAGACCTTTTATATCCAGCGAACATCAGGCCGAGTTGACCGGATAAAGGTCTGGCTTCCCTGGTTGCTTCTGGCACTGTTCGTGACGGGGCTAATAGCTACCAATGTCTGGCCTTCCAGCAAACCAACATTGCGTATTACGTTCTACGTGCTTCTAGTGGCATACGCTGCTAATCAGGACTTGGCGCTAGTCGCCTATCCAGAACTAGCCCCGCGAACTTGCTGGTTGTTCATTAGACATCAGAAAACTCCAATTGAGGGCCTGATGTAGCTTTTAGAACAGCGCGCATTCCGTTGTAATGAGAGGCTGGTCAAGGAAATGACTGGCGACGCGATTGAACGTGATTTGTCCAGCCTAGATTGTCAGCGACAACCATAAACGAGATTGATAAATGGAGGAGGCTGTAATGACAAAATCTGTGGGGTCAGCCGGGGCAGCCAAAGTGACAGGGACTGCCACTATTGAGAGCGTGGCGGACATTATCGAACGTGAACTCCAATCTGTGATTACGGATTGGCTTTTCCGCGTCGAGCAGGAGCCAGACCTGAAGTCTATCCCGCTGAACTTTGAAGATCGCACGGGCCATCTTCCTCAGCTTCTGCACGACGTCATTGCGCGGCTGCGTCTGGATGCGGGGACGAAAGCTCCGATCTCGAAGGCTGCGGCCCACCACGGGGATTTGCGGCGCAAACAAGGCTACACGGTAGCAATGGCGGTCGAGGAGTCGCGGCTACTTCAGGTCACCATTTTTGCCACGCTGCACAAAAACGCGCACAATTTGGAATTCAGCAAGCTGCTTCCTGACGTTGTGACCATCGCGGATGAGGTCGATGCTCAATTGAAGGAGCAGATGCTGCGGTTCATGGCCGCAGATGCCGCCGAGCATGCCAAAGGCAGGTAATCATTAATCTCTCTAGCTACCTTATGGCACCACGCTGACAAGGGACGATGTTCGTACCCGGCGATTTCCGTCCTTTGTCGGATGGCAGGATGACAAAAGAGTAGGACTCGACCTCCACAACTTTTCTGTTACGCCGTTTTTCCATACCACTCCAGTCAATTCCCACACATCGCTTTGAACCGGGCCGTTCCTGCCCGCGCCAGATGGCCCGCAAAATCAAATAGAATCAAACACAGCCATTGAAGTGACAGATACGCGTTAAGGGACTAGGATGACCCCTTGATGAAGCGGCCCAAACCGGTTACGTCCTGCACGATATGCGGAGCGCCGGGGTATAACATAGCCCTAGCCAACGGGAAGTGCGGACGCATGGTGAACCGGAAGAGATGCGAAGGAACGAATCGGAGCGCCATCGGTGACAAGGATTGGACCGAGTGTCCATCTTGTGAGGCTTACGGATACGAGGGTTTCCCGCAGTGCAGCCACTGCGGCGGTCCCGGTTGGTTGTTTCGATGGCCCCGAAGCTCCACGACGTACTGATGCCTGCACCATCCCTGCGTCCTGTGCCTCCTCAGTTGCGCTCCGTTTGAGGTGTTTACCTGGGTCGGCTTTGCGGGCTTTACCTCATGGATAAGTCTACTTCTCAGGACGATTGTGGGAGGGGGCCGTGTGAAGAGCAAGGAATGAAGTCCACCCGGAGGCTGCGGCTAATGGCAGGAAGTCTTTCATGCTCTCTATAATCAGCCCAGCAACACATCGGGAAGAGGAGATGGAAAGAATTTACGACAGGTTGGAGCACATCCTGCAATTGTGGAAAAAGCTGGAACTCACAAAGCCGGATACCACCGAGCACGCTGCACTCATGAAACAGATTCGCATACTGTCGGATGAGTACAAGGATCTTATTGACGTACCCAAAACACCCAGAGAATCAAAGTAAGTCTCAAAATAAGTCATTGACCCACCAGACCGTCCGTCTATTTGGTGTTCAACTCCTGATTGACGCGGTTAACGGAGAGGTTAAATTCTTGTCAGGTGTACCTGACTGGCCAAATGTTTTTGTTTCAACTGCCTTCGCTGCATCAAGTGTTCTATCAATATGTGTGTCTGGACTTGTACCACCGGAGTGCAATGAACATGGTTTACCGGCATCGACTCCGCACGTAGGACAAGGAACGCCGAGTGAAATTTCCGGGGTCAGGTCTGAGATTCCCATTCAGATAGGATACGGTGAGCTATTTCATAAAACCGTGCAATTGTGCACGTTTGCGGAGGAAATCGCGCGAGACGCATGAGAAAGCTTTCAAACACTGGATTAAGGATATTCCAAGGAATTATGGGGGGGCGGAGCAAAGGCAAGAACACCCTGATTCGACACGTCCTTATCGCACCATCTTCACTGGAAGTTGGGACAGTGCCTGGTAAACGCTTACCGGAGAAGTGGAATCGCCCCCAAAGCCAGATTCCGGTTACTCGAACTTACCAGGCATGTTCGGATTACTTCCGGTTTGCCGACAATACGTCCGACAACAAAGTCCTTCCCCTGCGACCACACCGGGATTACGGCTCGACCAGTCGCCCGTCAGTGATCAGGCCTCTGCCCGTGCGTTTGCAGGAGCGGACT
>Ga0210407_10004906_pt1 | contig 10436 bp, 11 predicted proteins | sample IncBWC27MmetaG_FD_150860 | JGI IMG/M metagenome (GOLD analysis project Ga0210407, IMG submission 150860) | Forest soil microbial communities from Barre Woods Harvard Forest LTER site, Petersham, Massachusetts, United States - Inc-BW-C-27-M | ecosystem: Environmental > Terrestrial > Soil >... | reverse complement strand
AGGCTCTTTCGACGAAAATACATATACACGCCGAAACCGGGCTCCTGCAATAATGACGGTTCCCGCTCCCCGGTAGACGAGGTGGGCGCCGGCGGCTAGTCTCTCGGTTTGAGATTCCGTCAATAGCGGCCCATCCGGAGCAGGTGCGACCGAGACGTGATTTTGCGCTCTCATCTGAGGTTCCCCCAGTTCAAGATTCAGCGTTGGTCTCCGGTTGTCACGCCGGGATTCAATGGACCGTGCCATCGAGAGGATAGTGTTTTCAGCGCGGGAAACGTATCATTCGCAGTTCTAGTTGCTCTCGCCTTGACTTCCCTTCCTACTCAAACCGATAATCATTAGTTTTAGTTCGCACATCAGACCACGCAAGGAGCAGTCATCATAGCGTCAACGGCGAGTCCCGTAACTTCCAGTAAAGTCATTCCTAAAATCAAGCCCGGCGTCGCTCCACTGCGTGCTGGCGAGGGAACCTCGTTCCTGCTGCGCCGTCTCCATTCCCTCAGCGGCGTCGTGCCCATCGGAGCCTTCCTTCTCGAACACTTCATCTCGAACGCCGAGGCCTTCAAAGGGGCCGACGCCTATGGCAGGCAAGTCGCATTTCTGAACAGCCTGCCTTTCGTTTTTCTGCTCGAGCTGTTTTTCATCTGGATTCCGATTCTTTATCACGGACTTTACGGCATCTTCATCTGGTATCAAGGCGAGACTAACGTCGCCGATTATCCCTGGGCTGGCAATTGGCTATATACCGCGCAGCGCTGGACCGGCATCGTCGCGCTCATCTACATCGTGCAGCACACTTACTCCTTGCGCTTCACAGGCGTGCATCTGCCGACGCATCCCGACCTGGCATTTGCGAAGGTGCAAGCACAATTCCACAATCCGTGGATGATCGCCTTTTACGCGCTCGGCATCGTCGCCGCTTCATGGCATTTCAGCTACGGCCTGTGGCTGTTCGCCGCGAAGTGGGGCATCACGACCGGCGAAAGGGCGCGCCGCCGCTTTGGCTACATCTGTTTCGCGCTCGCCCTCGGCCTGGTTTCAATCGGCGCGATCAGCGTGATCGGATTCCTTCGGACGCCGCCCGAGCGTTTTGATTCGAATGCGCCTTCGGGAAATATCGTCATGCGATAGAGAGAAATTAGTACGTAGAGAGCCGGGCGCCCTCGCCCGGCAGATCGGATTCATGGCGGCATGGCAGTAACTCCGAAAATCATCGCAGTGGGCGGCGGACTCGCAGGCCTGGCCGCCGTTATCAAAATCGCCGAGATGGGCGGCGAGGTTGACCTGTTCTCCATCGTCCCGGTAAAGCGCTCGCACTCGGTTTGCGCGCAAGGTGGCATCAACGCCGCCAAGAACCTGAAGGGCGAAGGCGATTCCACCTGGCAACATTTCGACGACACCATCTACGGTGGCGACTTCCTCGCCAACCAGCCGCCGGTAAAAGCCATGTGCGACGCAGCTCCTGGCATCATCGATCTGCTCGACCGCATGGGCGTTCCGTTCAATCGCACGCCCGAAGGTCTGCTCGATTTCCGCCGCTTCGGCGGCACGCTCTACAATCGCACCGCGTTCGCCGGAGCTACTACCGGCCAGCAACTTCTCTACGCGCTCGACGAGCAGGTCCGCCGCTACGAATCCGAAGGCAAGGTAAAGAAGTACGAGCACTGGGAGTTTCTTTCGGCCGTGCTCGACGCGAACCGCGTTTGCCGCGGCATCTGCGCGATGGATTTGCGAACGATGGAGGTGCGCACCTTCCCAGCCGACGCCATCATCATTGCGACGGGCGGGATTGGCGCCATCTTCGGCAAGTCCACCAACTCGGTTGTGTGCACCGGATCGGCGCAATCCGCGCTCTATCAGCAGGGCTGCTATTACGCGAACGGCGAGTTCATTCAGGTTCACCCCACGTCGATTCCCGGAGAGGACAAGCTGCGCCTGATGTCGGAATCGGCGCGCGGCGAAGGCGGACGCGTCTGGGTTCCGAAAACTCAGGGTGACAAGCGCGACCCCAAGTCCATACCCGAGAGTGAGCGCTGGTACTTTCTCGAAGAGTGGTATCCGAAGTACGGCAACCTGGTCCCGCGCGACGTTGCAACGCGGGCGATTTTCAAAGTGGTGTACGAGCACAACCTCGGCATCGACGGCAAGCCAATGGTCTACTTGGACCTCACCCACATCGACCGCAAGACTCTCGACCGTAAGCTGGAAGGCATCCTCGAAATCTACGAGAAGTTTGTCGGCGACGATCCGCGCGACACGCCGATGAGGATTTTTCCCGGCATGCATTACACCATGGGCGGCTTGTGGGTCGATTACAAGCAAGCCACTAACATCCCCGGCATCTTCGCCGCAGGAGAAGCCGAATACCAATATCACGGCGCCAACCGTCTGGGCGCGAACTCGCTGGTGTCATGCATCTTTGGAGGGTTCGTCTCCGGCCCGAACGCCGTCCAGTATGCGAAGAGCCTGCAAGCCGCACCCGGCAACGGACATTTTGAGGCCGAGCGTAAAAGGCAACAAGAAATCAATGCGGGCCTGATGCGGTCCGACGGCAGCGAGAATCCGTTTCTGCTCTGGCGCGAACTCGGCGCGCTGATGACCGAGAACTGCACCGTCATCCGTTACAACAAAAAGATTGAAGCTGCCGATGGCAAACTTGTGGACATGCTGCATCGTTTCCAGAAGATCAATCTGAGCGATCGCTCGCAGTGGGCCAATACGACCATCGCATTCGCGCGCCAGCTATACAATATGGTGCAGCTATCGCGAGTAATCGCGCAGGGAGCGGCTATGCGCGACGAGTCTCGCGGCTCGCACTACAAGCCAGATTTCCCTGACCGCGACGACAAGAACTGGATGAAGACCACGAAAGCGACGTTTGCTTCCGATCTGGACGAGCCGAAGTTTGAGTTCGAAGCGGTCGACGCGTCATTGATTCCGCCCCGAGCGAGGAAGTACTGAGGAGGGTGCATGTTCAAGGAGGTCTCAGAATCGATCACTTCAAGGATGAAGCGGCGTCTTGTTGTCCTTAGCATCCTCTATCTTGGAATTGCGATCGCGGAGTTAGTCGAATTCTTGTACACGCATAGGATCAATCATGGACTATTAGCTGCTGTCTGGCTGGTCGTGGCCGTTGGTTGGGCATATCGGTTTCGCGATTTCGGTGAGCCGCGGCAGACCAAATTGGATATTGAAGCATCGCCGAAAGACTGAATTATGGCAACCAACAAATCCGTCCTCATCAAGATCAAGCGCCAACTCACCCCTGCCGCCAAGCCCTCGTGGGAAGAGTTCGAGATTCCCTATAAGCCGAACATGAACGTCACGTCAGCGCTGATGGAGATCGCGGCCAACCCCGTCACCCGCGACGGCAAGCAGACCACGCCCATCACGTACGACTCGAACTGCCTCGAAGAGATCTGCGGCTCCTGCGCCATGCTGATCAACGGACGCGCCCGCATGGCCTGCTCCGCCCTGCTCGACCACCTCGATCAGCCAATCATGCTTGAGCCATTCTCGAAATTTCCCGTCGTGCGCGACCTCGCTGTCGATCGCAGCGTGCTCTTCGAGAATCTGAAAAAAGTGAAAGCCTGGGTGCCGGTCGATGGCAGCTACGATCTCGGTCCGGGGCCGCGCGTCACCATGGAGGACCAGGAAAAGGCCTATCCGCTGTCGAGCTGTATCTCGTGTTGCTGTTGCATGGAAGCTTGCCCGCAGTTCAATGAGGACTCGGGATTCGTCGGCGCGGCCGCCATTTCACAGGTGCGCCTGTTCAACACCCATCCCACGGGGCAGGCTCTGAAACGCGAGCGCCTATCCGCACTGATGGGCGACGGCGGCATCCAGGAATGCGGCTACGCGCAAAACTGCGTCGAGATTTGTCCGAAGGATATTCCGCTGACGACGTCGATTTCCGAAGTCGGTGGACAAGTCATGAAGCAGGCGCTCAGCGACCTGTTGCGGAAATGAGGGCGCTTTGCCCGACGTCGCATCCCCGTAGAGACGGGGCTTGTCCCGTCTCCCCAAGCGCCATCTCGGGAAACGCGGCGAGCGAAGACGCGGCAAGCCGCGTCTCTACGGGAATTCAGAGAGTGCCTGAAATCAACAAATTACCTTCAGGTAATGACCCGTAACTCCCTTAAGTAATGGGGGCTTAGGCGGATTGCTTCACAAAATTGTTCATCTCTGGTTTAGAATCACAGCACTCATAAGGCAATGAGGGATTTTCAGCAGGTCCGCCGATTGTTGAAGCAATGAAGCCATCGCCAATGACGCAAAGATTCATAACCCGTGAATTGAAGGGCTCCAAATCGCCGGGTGCGCTGGTCGTAACGCTGATCATGCTTGGATTCTTCCTCATGGTCGTGGCGCCAAGAAGAGCCTTTGCCCTGCATCGCGTCGACCGTCGCCACAGGATCCTGCGTCGCCTCCGCAGCATCCTCTGGAACCCAATGTTCCGTCCGTCGCACGATTCACTGATCCGGCAAAACGAAGAAATCGACCGCATCGATCTGCCTCGCATTCAGGACGACGCTGAGCTCGAAGCGCTCAAAGCCTCCGGCGCGTTAGTGCCCATCGAGGCGAGCGACTCGCTGAAAATTGAGCGAAGTCTTGATCCCTCTCGCCGCTATTGCCGTCCCTGGACCCGCGATTTTGTCGTGGACCTTTCCGAAGTCTACTACCGGCAATTCCATGCTCAGATCCAGGTCAACTCGGCGGTGCGTACCGTGAAGGGACAAAAGAAACTTCGCCGTCACAATCGCAACGCCGCTCCCGCAGAAGGCGACACGGCGTCTTCTCATCTCGCAGGCGTCACGGTCGACCTCCAGCGCCGGGGCCTGTCGAAAGATCAGATCCGTTTCATCGAGCGCTACCTGTTCTACCTGAACGCGCTCGGTCTGGTCGAGCCCGAAGAAGAGCGCCGCCACTGGTGCTTTCACGTGATGGTCTCCGACCACTACAGTGACTGGCGCCAGACGCAGACGATTTTTCCGCGGTCGCCGGTGGAAGAACCTGTCACCGCGCCGGTCACCGTCACTGCCACTGCTACCGCGATGACCGCCGCCAACTGACCCTCTATCTACACTCTGCCTCCGCTACACTCTCCACAGCATGATTGTTCTGATGGCAGGCCTCCCGGGAACCGGCAAAACCACGCTCGCTTGTGAACTGGCCCACCGCACTCAAGGCGCTCTCCTCAGCAAAGACGAGATCCGCGCCGCCCTATTCTCGGCGGAAGATATCGAATACTCTCTCAAGCAAGACGACTTCGTGATGGAAGTCATGCTCGAGGCAGTGGCTTACCTGCTGCGAAGGATGCCGACCCGCAAAGTGTTCTTCGATGGCCGCACCTTCTCCCGCCGCTATCAGATCGACCGCGTTCTCAAGTTCGCCCGCGAACTAGCTCAGCCCTGGACGATCATCGAGTGCACTTGTTCCGAGGAATCCGCTCGCCGCCGTCTCGACCTTGAACCCGACCCTTCGCATCCCGCGCACAACCGGACGTTCGCGCTCTACCTCGAAGTGAAAGACCGCCTTGAACTGATAACATATCCCAAAACGACGATCAACACGGACCAACCGCTTGAGCAGTGCGTTGAGCAAGGGCTGGCCGCGATGACTGCGGGATGAGTGATTCGATCGAGCGACGGGCGTTCTCGCGAGCCTGCCCTGAGCAAAGTCGAAGGGTCTACCTGCGCGCCTGTAGCAGCACCGCTGCCGGGCGGGGACGCCCGGCTCTCCACCGGCAAGTGCATCGTATAGAATTCTTGCTCGTCATGAAAAAACGAATTCTTGCCGTCGCAGTATCACTCCTCCTAGTCGTTCCTCTCTACGCGCAGAGCACCGTCAGCAGGAAAGCCCTTGATATTCACAACTCCGCCATCGTCATTGACACCCACGCCGATACCCCGCAGCGTTTCCTCGACGAAAACTATGACATCGGATCGACCGATCCCCGGGATCACGGCCACATCAGTCTCGACAAGGCGAAAGCCGGAAACCTGGGTGCCGAGTTCTTTTCCATCTGGGTGGAACCGGAGACCAATCAGGGCCACTTCGCTCGCCACACGCTCGATCTCATCGATTCTGTCTACGAGCAGGCGGCCCGCCATCCCGACCGCATGATGATGGCCTTCAGTGTCGCCGACATCGAGCGCGCCCACCACGAGCACAAGCTCGCCGCTTTGCTCGGCATTGAAGGCGGACACTCCACGAAAACGACGTCCGCCTGCTGCGCGATTTCTACCGTCTAGGCGTCCGCTATATGACTCTGAGTTGGTCGAATACTAACGAGTGGGCCGACTCTTCCGGCGACATCGACAATCCCAAAATCGAGCACCACAACGGCCTCACCGATGGCGGCAAGCAGATCGTCATCGAGATGAATCGCCTCGGCATGCTGATTGATATCTCGCACGTCGCCGACAAGACGTTCTATGACGCGATCGCCGTCACCAAAGCGCCCGTCATCGCCTCGCACTCCTCCGCGCGCGCCCTCACCAATCATCCCCGCAACATGACCGACGACATGCTGCGCACCGTCGCCAAAAACGGCGGCGTCGTCCAGGTAAATTTCTACAACGCCTTCGTCGACGAGAACTACCGCAAAGCCGCTGAAGCGCAAGCCAAAGACCGCGACGCTGCCGTGAAGGCCAACGCCGCCCAACTCAAGGCCGCCGGAAAAACCGTCACCTATCTCGACAATGACCGCATCGAGCGCGAGTGGGCCGCCAAAATTCCGCGTCCTCCCTTGAAGTCGCTGATCGATCACATCGACCATATCGCCAAAGTCGCCGGTATTGATCACGTGGGCCTGGGCTCGGATTTTGACGGTGTCAGCGGAGCAACTCCCGAAGGCATCGACTCCGCCGCCGACTTGCCAAAGATCACGCAAGCCCTGCTTGACCGCGAGTACAGCGCCGCCGATATCCGGAAGATTCTGGGTGGCAACCTGCTCCGCGTCTTCCGCGAGGCCGAACGGGTGAGTCGCGAAATGCAAGCCATAAAGTAGAAAATGGAGCAACGGGCGCCTCGCCCCTCCCTCCGTGCGCCTGTGGCAGTATCGCGGCCGGGCGGGGACGCCCGGCTCTCCACCGACAAGCTACGACCGACTGTCGTACAATTGAGATTCGCCAAAATACTTACAGGAGCATCCATGCGCACTCTACTGCAGACGCTTGTCCTGATAATCTCGACGTCCGTGCTCGGCGCCGCACAGGCGGCCTCAACTCCGCAGCCAGCGACAAAGCCAAAGCCGCCCGTCCGTAAGCCCGCTACCTCCGCCCCCGCTGCTACCGCGGAGCCCACAGCTGTCATCCACACCACGGCCGGCGAACTGCATTGCGCGCTGTATCCGAAGGTAGCTCCGATCGGAGTCGAGAATTTTATCGGCCTCGCCAGCGGCACCAAAGACTGGACCAGCCCCGTCTCTCACGCCAAGAAGCACGGTGTTCCGCTTTATGACGGCACTATCTTTCACCGCGTGATCCCCAGTTTCATGATTCAGGGCGGAGATCCCAAAGGCGATGGGACGGGCGATCCCGGCTACAAATTCAAGAATGAGACTTCGCCCAATGTCACATTCGATCGTCCCGGGCGTCTCGCCTATGCCAACGCCGGGCCGGACACCAACGGCTCGCAGTTCTTCATCACTGAAGTTCCTTACCCCAGCCTCAATGGCAACTACACCATCTTCGGCCAGTGCGATGACGCCGCCGGCGAACTGGTCAAGAAGATCGCTCGCATGGCCACGGACGGCGAACGGCCGCTCCGTCCCATCAAGATCACACACATCGAAATCCATCGCGTCGGAGCATCCTCTAGGCCCGCAGTTCCCAAACCATCTCCAGCCGTGAAGAAACCAACTTCGTAGACAATGCAGGCGCGGCTTGACGCGTCCGAGACGAGGCAAGCCTCGTAGGCAAGAATACGTAGAAATCAATTTTCAAGAATTCGAAGGAGACTATGACCCGCACACCCGGAACCTATGCCGTGTTTGAAACCAGCGAAGGCAATATCGTTTGCCGTCTGTTCGAAAAGGATGCCCCCAGGACGGTCGCGAATTTTGTCGACCTCGCCGAAGGCAAACGCGAATGGAAGCACCCCTCCACCGGAAAGAAATCCAACGACCCTCTTTATCACGGAACGATTTTTCATCGCGTGATTCCCGACTTCATGATTCAGGGCGGAGACCCTCAAGGCACCGGCATGGGCGGCCCCGGCTACCAGTTCGAAGACGAAACCAAGGGTTCTCCGCATCGCTTCGACAAGAAAGGAAAGCTCGCAATGGCCAATGCCGGCCCCAATACTAACGGCTCGCAGTTCTTCATCACTGTCGGCAACACCGAATGGCTCACCGACAAGCACACAATCTTCGGCGAGGTAGTCGAGGGATACGACGTCGTGGAGAAAATCTCGAAAGCTCCCCGCAATCGCCAGGATCGTCCCAACAAAGACGTGGTAGTGAAGTCCGTAAAGATCGAGCGCTAGTGCGCTTCAGTGGAGCGACGGGCGTCCTCGCCCGTCCCCGTCGCAGTCGCGGGATGAATTGGATTCCACAACGTTGAACATAGATGACCACTGCTTATGCCGACAAAGAAAGCGGCTTCCACGAAACGAGGCCCGTCCGCTAAAACCGACGATAATGGCTCAAAAGACGTGGACAAATATCTGGCAGCCGTCTCGGAACCCGCCCGCAGCACCTTAAACACAATTCGCGCCACGATTCGCTCCGCCGTACCCCCGGAGGCCACGGAGGGAATCAGCTACGGCATTCCCGTGTTCAAATACAAAGGAGCGTTGGTGTGGTTCGCCGCGTTTTCAAAGCACTGCAGTCTTTTCCCCGGAAGTCTCGCCGTGATAGCCGCGTTTAAGGACGAACTCAAGGACTACCAAACATCCAAAGGCACCATCCGCTTCCCCGTGGACAAGCCGCTGTCGCCAACTCTCGTGAGAAAACTGGTGAAGGCACGGATCGCGGAGAACAAACGCAGGAAAAAGCAATGATCGTGTAGCGCTCGCGATTAATCCGCGATTCGAAGGCGGAGTCTCCCTTTCCCTTCTCTCAATATTCTTTATAATGATTGGTTCCTTCCCAGCGTTCGGAGGCAGATGTAATGGCGTCGTTCAACGGAGTTCCCGTCCCATCCAACGGGCAGAAGATCGAATACAGCAACGGCAAGTACCGTGTTCCCGATCACCCGATTGTCCCGTTCATTGAAGGCGATGGCACAGGCCGCGATATCTGGAAAGCTTCCGTCCGCGTCTTTGATGCCGCTGTTGCAAAAGCGTACCAAGGTAAGCGATCCGTAGCCTGGTACGAAGTTTTTGCCGGAGAGAAGGCTAAGGCTCGCTTTCAGAACTGGCTTCCGGACGACACCATCAGCGCCATCCGCGAATTTCGCGTCGCCATCAAAGGTCCGCTGACTACGCCCGTCGGAGGCGGTATCCGCTCGCTCAACGTAGCGCTCCGCCAAATCCTCGATCTCTACTCTTGCGTGCGCCCGGTGAAGTACTACTCCGGCGTACCCTCGCCCGTGAAGCATCCCGAGCGCATGAACATTGTCATCTTTCGCGAAAACACCGAAGACGTTTACATCGGAATCGAATGGGAAGAAGGCACCGAGGACGCAAAGCGACTTATCGAATTCCTGAATAAAGACATGTTGAAGGGCGGCAAGAAGCAGATCCGCCTCGACTCCGGCGTCGGCATTAAACCGATTTCGGTGACCGGTACCAAGCGTTTGGTGCGCATGGCCATCCAGCATGCTCTCGACAACAAAAACAAGGCCGTCACCCTCGTCCACAAAGGCAACATCCAGAAGTTCACCGAAGGCGCGTTTCGCAAGTGGGGCTACGAGCTCGCGACCGAAGAATTTCGCGACCGTGTCGTCACTGAGCGCGAGAGCTGGATCATCGACAACAAGGACAAGAACCCCAGTCTAACTGTCGAGGAGAACGCGAACCTCATCGAACCCGGCCTCGAGTTCGCGACCGACGATTTCCGCCGCGATCTCTACAAAGAAGTAAAAGACTGTCTAGACTCCATCTACGCCTCGCATGGTAAAGGCGCCTGGAAGAAAAAGCTAATGATCAACGATCGAATCGCCGACTCCATCTTCCAGCAGGTTGTGACCCGGGCCGACGAATACAGCGTTCTGGCCACGCCCAATCTGAACGGCGACTACATCTCCGATGCCTGCGCCGCGCAAGTTGGAGGCCTTGGCATCGCTCCCGGAGCGAACATCGGCGACGGCTATGCCATCTTCGAAGCGACCCATGGCACCGCTCCCAAATACGCCGACAAAGACGTCATCAATCCCGGCTCCGTCATTCTGTCTGGCGTGATGATGTTCCGCCATCTCGGATGGACCGAAGCCGCCGATCTGATTGAGCAGAGCCTGGAGCGCACTATCGAACAGAAAAAAGTAACCTAC
>Ga0210407_10004905_pt1 | contig 10436 bp, 10 predicted proteins | sample IncBWC27MmetaG_FD_150860 | JGI IMG/M metagenome (GOLD analysis project Ga0210407, IMG submission 150860) | Forest soil microbial communities from Barre Woods Harvard Forest LTER site, Petersham, Massachusetts, United States - Inc-BW-C-27-M | ecosystem: Environmental > Terrestrial > Soil >... | reverse complement strand
CCCGGCCGCTGAGACTGCTCGTCCACCCGCCGAGACCAATCGCCCCAGCCCCTCCGTCCATGCCAGGGATCTTCCCCCCGTGGAACACGTGGTCACTCCAAATACGGGCAACGCCAAGACGGACCAGAGATACCAGCAACAACAGCAAAAGCTCCAAGTACAGCAAGTGAAGGAGCGCCAAGCACTGCAGACCAGGCAGGAACAAGATCATCAGCGGCTCCCACAGCAGCCGGCCAATCAACCCAAACAGCAACAGTTAGAACAGCAGCACCAGCAGCAAACGCAACAGTTGTCGGAAAAGCACAGCCAGCAGCAACAACAGTTGCAGCAGCGCCAGCAACCAGCTGCGCAAAAGGCTGCGCCCAAGCCGGCAGAGAAAGAAAAGCCTGCCAAGAGTTAGGTAGCTGCGTGAAAGAAGCTGGCAGAGTCTGTCAGCCTGATTACAGGAATACGAGAGCCTCATGCTTCGAGTACATCGAAGCATGGGGCTTTTGCGTTTTCCCACCTTGAGCGACGAAAACTCGATCGTCGCCATGTGGCCAAGAGTTGGGCCGCCCAGGAATTCCCTAGGGATTTAAGGCCGGCCATCCGCGGGGGGAATCGAAGGCGGGTTTACTGGCGCGTATTCGGCGTGGAAGGGGAGTTTAAACTTGCGGGCGATTTCGGGCCAGAATTCGCGGAGGACGTCGTAACCCATATCCTGGAGGACGCCGTAGCCGACGCGGCTGGCGGCGGCTGAGAAACCGCGCTGGTTGTCGGGGTGATAGGTGTTGCTGACGGCGACGGCGCTGGCCGTCCCAAGCCATTCGGAAAAATTGAACATGCGGGTGCCATTGTCGTGGTGAGCCACGACCGCGTGACTGAGCGCGTGGAACAAACGCTTGCCGGTGCTGCCGTGGGCGAGGCGGTAGTAGCGCGGGTCCTCGGAAAAGATCGTGGGATACGCGAAGTCCTTGAAGAACCTGGAAGTGGCATCGTCGGCATATTCAGCGCCGAAGCGCCGGCCATATCCCTGAGCGCCCTGGCCATAGCTGTGGTCATTGTCTTCCGCTTGATCGAGGCCGGCATTGAAAGCGGCGCCGAGAAAGGTGACCGGGTCAGCCGAGTCCTGGACAAAGAGGATGAATTTATCGCGCACCGAGAGAGTGCACAAGAGCACCCCAGGCTTGTAGTGCGGAGGGTGAACGGAGGTGCGTTCCAGGTGACGGTAGAAAACGCCCACGACCTTCCTTAGTGGCCCGTCGTAGTCTTCCAGGCGAATGAGTGGCGGGGGCTGAACGCAGGGCACCAAAACGTTGTTGGTGAATTCGGTTGGCAAAGGCGCGGGCGCGATGGGCGGCTGTTGGGGAGTGGCTTGTGGAGCGTGCGACTCCTGCGCGCAAACCGCGCCCGCAGCGAGCGCGGCGAACGCTGCGAAGAAAGACAATCTTGCCAAAATATAAAAGCAGGTTCCGGGTGCCACGGCTGGTCGAAGACTATCACTGTCCTGCGGAGTTGTGACCAGCGAAATCATGTAGGGCGGAAGCGGCGCAAATCGTTCCTCAACAATACGTGGAAGAATATGCGCGGATAGCCGCGGCGATTTGTTATTCGAATTGTTTGCGAAAGCGCGCGAGCTGGTCTTTTAGGTCGGAGACGTCGTTTTTCAGGGAGGCGACTTCGGCTTCGAGCGCTTCGAGGCGCTCGGCCGTGGCTGAATTGCTTGCGCTCGATGGCGCGGAGTGCGAAGACGAATCTGCGTCGTGCGCGTGGATTTGTGCCGCGTGAGCGTCACCGGAGGGAGCGTTAGCGGACAGGAGTTGTGTGTAGCGGGCTTCCTTGGTGCCAGGCTGACGAGGGAGGATTTTGACGAGAGGCGGGTCGCGCTTCATGAGGAGCTGGAGGGCGGATTGCACGCCGTCGAGATCCTCGAAGTGGTACATGCGCTCGGTGCGGGTGCGGAGTTCGCCGGGGGTTTGCGGGCCGCGCAGGAGCAGGACGCAGAGGATGGCGATTTCGTGTCGATGGAAATTGAAAGTTTCGTTGAGGCGGTGCTCGTATTTGGCGACGCGATTGTCACCGCCGGCGGAGCGGGCGAGAGTTTGATCGCTGAGAGAGCGCAGGGCGTGGCGGACGGCATCTTCATCGAGACTCATGACGGGTTCGCGATTGGATTTCTGGTTGCAGGCGTTGAGGAGCGCGTTGAGGGACAGTGGATAGTATTCGGGAGTGGTGATTTCTTTTTCGACGAGGGCGCCGAGGACGCGGGTTTCGATGTCGTTGAGGAGGATGTTCACGGGGAAATTTTAGCGCGAGTGACGTAGATTCGGAAATTCGCGACCAAAACTGGACGACGCCCTACTTCGTGCAGTTCAAATTGAACTCAATGGTTGCCCGAATGATCTGATTGGCCGCTTCTTTTGGAAATTTCCACTTGTTAGCAGCATCTTGCACGGCTCCCTGAAGTAGACGATTGCCTTCTTCGACGGCTACGCTCGAAACGTTTCCGTTCTCGTCAGTTTGAAGTGTGAAGGTGACAGAACCTTTTGTTTTGGTGAGCTTGGCCAATGGAGGATAGGAAGGGAGAACCAAATCCAACGGCGAAAACGGACTGCTGCTCACCAATTTCGTCGTAGGCGGCAATTTGTTTTGGGCAACGAGAGCGAGAGCCGAGACTTTGTCCGGAGCCTTGCTGAATAGAGCGTCGTAGCCACCTTGGCTCAACTTGGTAAAGATGGCGGAATTGGGAAGTTGCGGAGGAGCATTGTTTTCCGCGACGGGGAAAATAGGTTTATCCATGACGGATGGCCCCAATGGTTTGTCGAGCGTCGCCAGTAATTCCATAGTCCAAGAAGTGTGCTCAGGCGTATGTGCTGAAGGATCGAACCAGTCACGATCCAGAATGTCAGAACGGATCAGGCGAGTCTGAGAACCACATTCGACCTGCATGGTGACAAACGCGCCACTGAAACTCATGCACTTCTTGCATCTCTTCAGTTCGCGGTGAAGCTCTTTCTCCGGAATACTGCACGGATTCACAGCGCCGAGGAGCGCGGATGGGGACTGTTCCAACTTCGCGGATGCGGCTTCAACTTTGGGAGGTATGGCACAGCTCATGCCTTGAGGCGTTACTGTAAGCCTTTCTATCGAAGTGCCTTCACCCACGGGTTGAACCACAAAGATCTCATAGAAGTCATTGGGCGGGCCGAAGTCGAAAAAAGTGTGACGTCCAATTTCAAATTCATTTGGCATCGGAGCCGGATGTTTGCGGTCTTGCGCAAAAGTTGAGGAGCCAAGTGCCAGCAGGAGGAAGATAAGTATCCGAGGACGCATATCCAAATACTATAACAATTTGGAAAAAGAAAGAGGGGCACGATGTATCGTGCCCCTACAAGAAAATTCAAAAAACTAAGGTGTCAGGCTTTTTGGGCTTGGCGGCGGAGGAAGGTGGGGACGTCGAGATCGTCGGAGGGGACGTCCTGGCTGACGTCGCGGATATTTTGCTGGACTTGATGGACGACGTTGGGCAGCTGTTGCTGCTGGGGAGGCTGCTCGGTAACGTCGCGGCCGGCCTTCCAGGTTTTGGGCAGGAAGGAAGGCTTCTGGTGGGCGTTCTTTTTGCTGACGTCCTTGAAGCCGGCGGCGATGACGGTGATTTTGATGGCGTCCTTCATGGAATCGTCCTGAACGGCGCCGAAGATAATGTTGGCGTTTTCGTGCGCGGCTTTTTGGATGACAGAGGAGGCTTCGTGAACTTCGTGGAGCGTGAGGCTGGAGCTGCCGGAAACGTTGATGAGAATACCCTGCGCGCCCTGAATGGAATTGTCTTCGAGAAGCGGGCTGGAGATGGCGCGGTTGGCGGCGTCGACGGCGCGGTTGGTGCCGGTGGCGACGGCGGTACCCATCACAGCGTAACCCTGGCCGTGCATGATGGCTTTCACGTCGGCGAAGTCGCGATTGATGATGCCGGGTACGGTGATGATGTCGGAAATTCCCTGAACGGCCTGACGAAGAATGTCATCGGCGATGCGGAAGGCGTCGAAGAAACTGGTGCCGCGTTCGACGGTTTCCATGAGGCGCTCGTTGGGAATGACGATGACGGTGTCAACGGCGCCGATTAATTCCTGAAGGGCTTGCTCGGCCTGCAGCATGCGGCGCTTGCCTTCGAAAGCGAAGGGCTTGGTGACGACGGCAACGCTGAGCGCGCCGAGTTCGCTGGCGAGCGAAGCTACCACGGGCGCGGCGCCGCTGCCGGTGCCTCCGCCTAGGCCGGAGGTGATGAAAATCATGTCCGAGCCTTCGAGGGCTTCGATGATTTTCTCGGTGTCTTCGAGAGCGGCTTTGCGGCCGACTTCGGGATTGGCGCCGGCGCCGAGTCCCTTGGTAAGTTTTGCGCCGAGCTGCAGCTTCACGGGCGCTTGTGAAAGCTTCAGCGCCTGCAAGTCGGTGTTGGCGGTGATGAATTCCACGCCTTCGACCTTGGCGCGAATCATGCGGTTGATAGCGTTGCATCCGCCCCCGCCCACGCCGATGACTTTGATCTTCGCGGGCTGCAACTCTTCGCTGAAGCTCATGCGGATTCCTGCGTCCTTCGCTGTCATATCTTCCTCAACCTTCTCCATTTTCGTCAGACGACGCTCGGGCAGGGTCAAGAGGCCCCGGCGAACATGGACTTCAATTTAGAAACCAAATTCCCCGCGCGCTGCGGTGCTGAGCGCCGCATCTTCGCGCCATACAAAACGAGCCCGACTACGGTTGCATATTCCGGCTGGGCTACCTGTTCGGGCAGATCAGCCAAACCTTTGGGTTCCGCGATGCGGACTGGGAGATGAAAAGCTTCCTCGGCGAGTTCATCCAGGCCGCGCAAAAGGGCGCCGCCGCCGGCGAGAACGAAGCCGGCGGGGATTTGGCCGTCGAGGCCGGCGCGCTGGAGATCGTCGCGGATTAGTGCGAGCAATTCCATGGAGCGGGGCTCGATGATGTCGGTGAGCATGTGGGCAAAAATGTTGCGCGGCGGACGGTCGCCGACGCTGGCAATTTCGATGGCTCCGCCGTCCTTCAGAAAGGAGGACGCGGCGTAACCGTGGCGGCGCTTGATTTTTTCTGCTTCGGGAATCGGAGTGCGAAGGCCGACGGCGAGATCGTTGGTGAAATGATCGCCGCCGACCGGGACGGCGCTGGTGTGGCGCACTACACCGCCGCCATAAACAATTATTTCAGTGGTGCCGCCGCCGATATCGAGGAGGCAGCAGCCGAGTTCGCGCTCGTCCTGCGTGAGGCAGGATTCCGCGGAAGCGAGCGGCTCGAGGACGGTGTCGTTGATAAGGATGCCGGCCTTGTTCGCGGCGGTGACGAGATTTTGCGTGGCGGCGACGGAGGAGGTGACCAGATGAACGTTGACGGAGAGCTTTTGACCGACCATGCCGATGGCGTCGCGAATGCCGTCCTGGGCGTCCACGATAAATTCGTGGGGAAGGACGTGGAGGACTTCGCGGTCTTCGGGAAGAGTGATGTTGCGGGCGGCGTCGATGGCGCGACGGACGTCGTCGCGCTCGATGTCGCGGGCGCGTTGGCCGAGAGTAATGCCTCCGCGGCTGTTGACGCCGCGAACGTGACTTCCGGCTACGCCGATGACGGCCGAGTCGACGGGAACGTTGGCGACACCCTCGGCTTCCTCGACGGCACGGCGAATGGAACTCACCGTGGAATCGAGATTGACGATCAGGCCCTTGCGCAGACCTTTTGATTCAGCGGCGCCCAGCGCCAGGAATTTTACTTGTTCGTCGGCGATCTCCGCGATCAAGGCGCACGTTTTTGTGCTGCCAATGTCCAGCCCCACCAGGTATTTTTCTTTCTTCGCCAAACGTTGCTCCTGCCTTGGAAATCTACTTTGCCGGCGCTTGCGCCGAGGCGCGAGTTGCACACGCCTTGGCATCCGGGTTCAATACCGGACGCTTGAACTGCAAATCAACGGATTGCAAACAACCCATATCCGCTTGCCAGTGCGCGAAATTATCGAGCAGCTTGTGATATTTGCCGAGAAAGTCGCCGTTGCCAAAGTGAACGGTCACCGCTTGCGAATCGCTCTCCTGCACGAGGCCGGTCATCACCACGCGCAAATCGCGGGGATCGGAGAGGTCGATCTCACTGACATTTTTCGAGGAGCCAGCGCGAACGACGTCGATGTCCTTGATGAATTCCTGGTAAGACTGCATGCGCTTTTCGCGCTGGTCGCGAGGCAAATCTTCCGGGACACCAGTAACGATCGGAAAATTGAGATCTTCGCCTTCGGGGCGGTCCAGAATGACCCCATGCGCATCGATAAGAGCGATTTCGTTGCGATTGCGCAGGAAAGCGATGGGCGTGCGTTCCGTAAGCTCCACGCGAAGGCGGTTGGGCAAGATGCGCTGGACGCTGGCGGACTCAACCCAGGGCAACTGTTCGAGTTCGCCGCGACGCGCGTCGAGCGGGATGCGCAAGACGCTGCGGTTGCGGTCGTGGGCAAACTGCTGCACGACGGCCTCGCGGCTGACGATGTGATTGCCGGTCAATTCGATCTGGTCGGGTTTGAGCAGCAGCATCTGTGGCGAATAGAGAAGGAAACGGGTGGCGGCAACAGCCGCGGCCGCACTAGAAATGCCGACAACCGTGAAAACCAAGGCGCGGCGATAGAACGACCAGGTACGCCCGCCGAATTTCTTGCGGCGAATCTCGACCGGTTTTTGGCGGCGCAGATAGCGCGGCTCCTCGTCGGCAAGCATCTCCGGCCGGTAGGATTCGGCATCTGCTGCCGCGGAAGCATTCCGCTGGATGGCCTTTACGCGGTCCAAACGACCACCTCGTTCTCGAGATCAAACCCGTACGCTTTATGCACGCGTTGCCGAACGCTGGCAATCAACGCCAGCATGTCTTTCGCCGAAGCTTTGCCGGCGTTCACGAAAAAATTAGCGTGGCGGTCGCTGACACGCGCGTCGCCGACGCTCAGCCCCTTGAGGCCCAATTCATCGATCATGCGGCCGGCGGAAGCGCCTGGAGGGTTCTTGAAAATGCATCCGGCGCTTTTTTGGCCGAGCGGCTGGCTCGAACGGCGTTTTTCGTTGCAGATACGAATCCCTTGGAGAATTTCGCGGAATGGTTTGGAGGGAAGTTCCAGTTTCACCGAGAGCATCATATCATCAGGGGCAAAAGAAGTGTGCCGGTATTCGAAGGAAATTTGCTCGCCGTGAAGGGTTTCAATTCTGCGGGCGGCGGCGCGATAGAGCTTCACTTCGCGGACGTAGCTGCCGATTTGCATGCCGTAGGCGCCGGCATTCATGCGCAGAGCGCCGCCGACGGTTCCGGGGACACCGATCAGGCCCTCCATACCGCCAAGATCGTTTTTGGCGCAGAAGGTGACAGTGCGTCCGAGGTCGGCAGCGGCATCGACGGAGGCAATGTTGCCGTCGATTTGCACGTCGGGCTCGGGGCGGGCGAGTTGCAGCATGACCCAGGGGAGTTCGCCGTCACCGACTAGGAGGTTCGAGCCACCGCCGAGAAATTTGTGCGGAATGTGATTTGAATCCAATAAGGTCAGCAAACCGGGGATGCTGTCGTGTTTCTGGATGCGCAGCAGATCGGTGGTGCCGCCGATGCCAAGCGAGGTTTCATCGGCAAGGGAGGTGCCGGGGCGCAGTTCGACACCCAGTTCGCGAAACGCGGTCATGAGCCTGGGGTCTTCAATGCGCATGGTGCGTGGAATTCTCCGTTCCCAGTAAAACCATCAGTTCGCCGCTGGCGCGGCTGACGTTGCCCGCGCCAATGGTCAGCACGGCGTCGCCGGCGCGCGCTTCCCTTAGCAAGAACTCGATGCTTTCCTGCATCGAGCGGAAATAGTGGACATTTTTGTGGCCAGCTTCGCGGATGGCGCTGGCAAGCGCTTCGCTAGTGACGCCGGGGATGGCGGCTTCGCTTGCGGCATAAATGTCGGTCAGCACGAGGAGGTCCGCCTGATTGAACGCGCGGGAGAAATCGTCCCAAAGGTGCTGCGTGCGCGAGTAACGATGCGGCTGAAAGAGGACGAGCAGGCGGTTGAATTTGCAGCCGCGCGCGGCATCAAGCGTGGCGCGAATTTCGACAGGGTGATGGCCGTAATCGTCGATCACGACGACATCGTTCACCACACCTTTGATGTCGAAACGGCGGCTGACGCCGGTAAATTTTTCGAGGCCTTCACGAATCAGGTCCGCGGGGACATTCAAATACAGAGCTACGGCTGCGGCGGCGGCGGCGTTGCGCACGTTATGGATGCCGGGAGGGTGCAAAAGTTGGAATACTCCGAGGTCGTCACCTTTGTAGGTAAGACGGAACTCGCTGCCGAGGCCTTCGAGCTTGATGTCGCTGATGACCAGATCAGCCTGGCTCGAGGTGCCGTACGTAATGATGGGACGCTTTATGTGCGGGATGATGGCCTGGACGTTGGGCTCGTCGAGGCAGAGGATCGCCGCGCCGTAAAAGGGCACGCGGTTCACAAACTGGATGAACGCCTCTTGAATGTCTTCGAGAGAGGTGTACTGATCGAGATGCTCGCGGTCAATGGTGGTGACGACGGCGACGACCGGCGCGAGCATGAGAAAGCTGCGATCGCTTTCATCGGCTTCCACGACGAAGTATTCGCCCTTGCCAAGCCGCGCGGTGGTGCCGGCCTGATTTACTTTACCGCCGATTACAAACGTGGGGTCCAGGTGCGCCGCGTTCATCACGGAGGCCACCATTGAAGTCGTGGTTGTCTTGCCATGGGCGCCGGCAACGGCGATGCCGTACTTCAGCCGCATAAGTTCCGCGAGCATTTCCGCGCGCGGAATGACGGGAATCTTCTTCTTGTGAGCTTCGACGACTTCGGGATTGTCGGCTTTGACAGCCGAGGATGTTACGACGACGTGCGCGCCATCGGCGTTGGAGGCTTTGTGGCCCTCGTAAATTGTGGCGCCGAGATTCTGCAGCCGCTCGGTGATGGTCGAAGGCTTGGTATCGGAGCCGGAAACGGAATAGCCCAGCGTGAGAAGAACTTCGGCGATGCCGCTCATACCGATGCCGCCGATGCCCACAAGATGAATGCGTTGAAAATTGCGAAAGGTGACCATCATGAATTTGCCCTCGGTAAAATTCCTTGCACGTTCGCGACCTCTTCAATGAGGTTCACGATGTCGCGCGCGGCATGAGGGCGGGCCAAGCCGCGCGCAGCGGTGGAAAGCTTTTCGATTTCTTCTGGCTGGTCGAGCAATGAGAAAATTTCCTTGGTCAGGCGTTCGGGCGTGAGCTCTGGTTCGGGAATTACGCGGCCCGCGCCAGCGCGAGACATTTCGTGCGCATTGCGCAATTGATGGCTATCCGTGGCGGCTCCAAAAGGAATGAAGATGGCAGCGCGGCCGGCGGCTGCGATTTCCGCCGCGGTGATGGCTCCTGCCCGGCAAACGATGACGTCGGCCCAGGCAAAACGCTCGGCCATGTTCGTGAGGAAGGGCACGACCTCCGCATTGATTTCTCGCCGCGCGTACGCGGTACGTACGGCATTATAATCGCGTTCGCCGGTCTGATGCACGATGCTCAGGTCATTTTTGCGCGCGGCGATGCGGTCCATGGCATCGACGAACGTGCGGTTGATGGGAAGAGCGCCCTGGCTGCCGCCGGTGATGAGCAAGCGAAAGGGCTTCTCCGGCGCGCGCGGCGCGATGGAGAAAAATTCCGGGCGTACGGGGCAACCGGTAACGATGGCTTTTTTTCCCCAAGTGCGAGTAGAAATTTCATAGCCCGTGGCGATGCGTTTCGAAAGTCGCGCAAGAACTTTATTGGTGAAGCCCGGCTCGGCGTTCGGTTCGAAGATCACATTTGGCACGCGGCCCAGCCATGCGGCGAGCAGCATCGGCCCGGCGGCGTATCCGCCGACGCCAAATGCCGCCACGGGCCTATGCTTTCGAAGAACGGATTCGGCATCCAGCATCGCGGGACCGAGCATGGCGAGATTTTTGAGTAGGGTCGCGCCGCCTTTTCCTTTCAGGCCGGCGACGCGCAGCGTCTCCAGCGGCAGCCCGGCTTGCGGCACCAGTTTCATTTCAATTCCGCGTTGCGTTCCTACGAGCACGACTTCCCTTTTTTCTCCTCGCGACAACCATTCTCTGGCAATCGCAATCGCCGGAAAAACATGGCCGCCTGTTCCTCCGCCAGCGATCAGCAGTTTCACAGACCGCGCCATCCAGGTGCAGGGTAACGATATATCGTGCCCCTACGGACCGGCACGAGATGCGCGGCCGGCGGCATCATGCGGGTTCGGCCTGTTGCGCAATATTCAGCAACACGCCGGTGGCCAGCAACATCACCAGCAAGCTGGAGCCGCCGTAGCTGACAAACGGCAGCGGGATGCCTTTTGTGGGCACCATGCCAAGCACGACGGCGAAATTGATCAGCGCCTGGCTGAGCACCAT